>Ga0335069_10013876_pt1 | contig 11300 bp, 3 predicted proteins | sample Lox_Sample_11_FD_206714 | JGI IMG/M metagenome (GOLD analysis project Ga0335069, IMG submission 206714) | Soil microbial communities from Loxahatchee National Wildlife Refuge, Florida, United States - Lox_Sample_1.1 | ecosystem: Environmental > Terrestrial > Soil > Wetlands | place: USA: Florida... | reverse complement strand
CCGCGCCTGGAGCGATGGTGAGCACGGTTTGGGTTCCCGGATCGAAGTTGGAGATGTAATTGTTCTGCTCTGAATAGGGCGAGCCATACTCCCAGCGCAGGCCGAGATTCAAGGTGAGGTTGGGAAGGACCTTCCAGTCGTCCTGCGCGTAAGCACTGTCGAGCGTCTGACGCAGATGAACGACGAAGTAGTTAGCCAACTGATAGCTGCTGGTGAGACCGAACAGGAAATCGGCCCAGTAGTTGTCGGCGACCTTGGTGGAGGTCGTGGCGCTGTAGCCGCCGCTGTAGGTCCAGGAGCCGTAGAGCGGGTTGTTGTCGTTCACCGCCATCCAGATGTGCTCGTATTCGTAGCCGAACTTGAGCGAGTGCTTTCCCTTCACCCATGTGTAATTGACCTTGGGATCGAGAAGGGCCGGGTCCTGCCACTGGGGATTGGTGCTCTGGCGTCCAAAGGTAGTGAAGTTGCTGATGGATACCTGGGGCAAGCCGCCCGCGATATTTGCCGGCACGGTTTGGAGCCCTGGAACAGTGAAGGTATTTTGGCCGATGGAGAGCGTGTACTTTCCGGCTTTGGTGCGGGACAGTCCGACGCGCGCGTCGAGGATCTTGTCTGCGCCGAAGAGATGAGTATAGCCAAGGGCAACCTGCTGGTCGAGGATGCGGATGGTGCCATTGGCGGTGCTGTCGAGCGGCAGAGGAATGACGGGGTAGTTGACGCCCGTTTCCTTGCGATCGCTGATGCGGAGGAACCAGGAGGAATTGGGCGATTGCTGGTAATCGAGACGAAGGTCGCCCTTGTCGGAGTTGTCGGTGAAGGGTACTTCTTTGGCGTAGTCGTTGGAGGCCAAGCCGGTGGTGCTGACACCCGAGATGGGCAGTGTGCTCATGAACGGCTTGTAGTAGTTGATGATCTGAGCGGAGAGCGGGTTGATGGCCGACGCAGGAATCGCAGTGCCTTTCGGGTAAGTTACGCCCGTGAGGGGATTCTTCACATCAACCACGAGGATTCCGTTGATTTCGTTTTGCGTTGGCAGAGAGTAGACATACAACGGTTTGAGTGTTTGGCGGAAGCCCTCGTAATCCAGGAAGAAGAAGAGCTTATTCTTGAGAATTGGGCCGCCAAAGTTCATGCCGAACTGATTGCGGTTGAAGGCGGGCTTCTGGAAGGGGACGCTGGTCCCGGTGCTGCCGACGAGTGTTGGCTTGAAGAAACCGGCGGCGTTCAAGTCGGTGTTGCGGAGGAACTCATAGAGCGCGGCATGAAATGCATTGGTGCCGCTGCGCGAGGCTACGTTGACGGTGGCGCCGGAGGAGCGGCCGTACTCGGCGCTCTCGTTGTTGGTCACCACGTTAAAGTCGGCGACAGAGTCGGGGGCGATGGCGATGATCTGGTTGTCGAAGCCCTGGTTGCTCTCACCGTAGGCGTTGTTGTCCATGCCGTCGAGCAGGAAGTTATTGAACATGCTGCGCTGGCCGTTGACGTTGTAGGCGCCGGCGCGGACGAGGCTGCTGATGGAGCTGGTCGTCGCGGCGGTAGGCGCTTGCCGGGAACCAGTCACCAGGGCGAGAAGGTCAGAGAAGTTGCGGCTCACGAGAGGCAGGGCCTCGGTCTGATAGCCGGAGATTGACTGGCCGCGTTCGCTGGTGCTTGTTTCGATCTGCAACGCGACGTCGCTGACTTCGACGGTGGTGGCCGCGGCCTGACCTACGTTGAGGGTGAGGTCGATGCGTTGGCGCGCGCCGACGGCGATGCTGATGTTCTTTGCCTCGGCGGGCGAAAAGCTGGAGGCGTCGGCTTTGATGGAGTAGACGCCCACGTGAAGCGAAGGTACTTCGTAATCGCCCGAACTATTGGAGGCGACTCTGGTGACGATGCCGGTATTGACGTTGGTGACGGTGACGGTCGCGTTGGAGACGACGGCACCCGAGGAGTCGTGAATGGTGCCGACGAGGCTGCCGTCCTCAAATTGGGCGTTTGCCGTGGGGGTGCCGATTGCGATCAACAGGCCAAGTAGAACAAAGATGTGGAGAAAACTTATTTTCGCGCTCATAGCAGGAGCCTAGAGAGCAGCATTCAACGGATTGTGAACCGGAGATGAAGGGGATGTGAATCGGCGCGTCATCTTGAAACATTGTGCGGAGAGGTCACGGCGTTCTTCCGCTTAGAGTCGGCGGCCGAATTCCGGCTAGAGGATCCGGCGAAGGGATTAGAAGCGGTAGCCGGGCTTTAGCTCGCAGCGATAGGCGGTGGACTTCTCTGCATCGGCGATCCGGGCGGTGCAGGTGGCCCAACTCAAGTAGAGATCGGGCCCGAGAGGGAACACCATCGGTGCGCCGTTGATCTCGGCTTCGAGGCTCACGCCTTCCTGTGTGGGCGGAACGGTGAAATTGAGCGTGCGATCGAAGATGACGGGATAGGAGTGGCGGACGCTGGAGCCGATGGTTGTGTGTACCACTTCAGCTTCGAGCAGGAAAGTTGCCGTGTCGGACCAATCAAGCGCCGAGACATCGAGGGCGCGGCGCGGATGCGCCGGGTCGCCGGTATCAATGCGCGTGAAGGGACAAGGGCCGGCGATGCAGGAGACGCGAATGTTGCGAAAGACGTTCCCGACGCCGGCATCCAGATTGATCGAGCCCCTGGCTGCCTTCCAGCTTCCGTCGGGCGAGCAGGGGGCTTCGCGGTGGCAGGGCACGTTGCCGCGATTCACGACCTGAAAGGTTCTTACCGCGCTCCCAACATCTTCGTCTGCCTGGAAGTTCTCTGTATAACGCACGCGAATATTCGAGACCACCTGCGATGGCTTTGAAGTGTCTGTCCTTTGGACTGCCGAAGGTTCCGGCTCCATCGTCGCGATATACAGCCTCCGCATCATGGACCGGAACTCCATCTTCAGATTCATGTCCAAGGGGCGATAGTCCGCGTGCCTGAAGCTGAGGGAGATGGTTTGGCCGGGCCAGATCACCTCAGGGAACTTGATCTTGAAATACCCCGAAGCGTCGGAGTGGGTGGTGATGGTTGTGGCTCCACGTGTGGCGACGATCAATGTGTCGGCGAGGGGCAATTCTCTTTGCGGATCCGTGGCACGGCGAATCACGGCGCCTTGCAGGGTCATCAGCGTTGCGTCCCAGCGGCGCGCCCGCACAACGAGTACGGCAATCGTGATGAGGGCGATTGCTCCGACGATTGCCGCGACTGCGATCCATTTCCAGCGCATGAAAGCGAGGCGTCCGGTGTCATTTTATCGCGCATCTACTTGTAGCGACACTTGTCGTTCCCGGTAGATACCTCGATAGAATGGAGCTTTGGCCGTTGCGGTTGTCTCAGACCGCTTGGCATTGGATTTGCGGCTCGATGGGCAAACGGGTGAGAATGCAGAACCACACACAATCGCGCCGCGAGCTGTTGCGCAGTATGGCGCAGCTTTCGTTGGCGCTGCCACTCGCGCGGGCGGGGATGATGCCCCTTGCGGCTCAGGAGCAGGAGCAGCACATGAATCCCGCTCCCTCGCCGACGCCGACCGTTCTTTCACCGGAGGACGATCAGTTCCTGAATGACCTGGAGCATGCGAATTTTCTCTTTTTCTGGGAGCAGGCGGATCCGCACACGGGGCTGACGAAAGATCGCTGCAATGTGCGCACGGCCGATACAACCCTGGCGGCGAGCATTGCATCCACCGGGTTCGGTTTGACAGCGATCTGTATCGGAGAGAAGCGCGGTTTTATCGGTGGTGAGGAGGCACGCACGCGGGTGGTGGAGGCTCTCTCGTTTATCTGGCATAAGCTGCCGACCCATCGCGGCTTCTTTTATCACTTTGCCAACATGAACACCGGCGAACGCATCTGGGACTCCGAAGTTTCGTCGGTCGACACGGCCATGCTGCTCTGTGGAGTGCTCACATGCCGCCAGCATTTTCACGACAAGGACATCGACCAGCTCGCGCGCGCCATCTTCGACCGGGTGGATTGGACCTGGTTATCGGAAGACACCACGTTGCTGTCGCACGGCTGGAAACCGGAATCGGGGTTTATTCCGTCGCGCTGGGACCTTTATAGCGAGCTGATGATGATGTATCTGCTGGGGCTGGGTTCAATGTCGCACCCGCTCAAAAGCGAGGCATGGTTTGCGTGGAAGCGGTCCGTTTTTGAGTACGACGGGCTGCGCTATATAGGGTCGTTCGCGCCGCTTTTTGTGCACCAGTATTCGCAGGCATGGTTCGATTTTCGCGGGAAACGCGACCAGTACGCCGACTACTTCAAGAATTCAGTGATTGCGACCGACGTGCACCGGCGTTTCTGCATCGAGTTGAACCCTCAGTTTTCCGATTACAGCAATGCGCTGTGGGGAATCACGGCGTCGGATTCCGAGAAGGGCTATGTGGTGTGGGGCGGGCCTCCGGCGATGGGGCCGATTGATGGCACGATCGCGCCGGCGGCGGCCGGCGGTTCGATCCCATTTCTGCCCGCTGCGACGATGCGGGTTCTGCGGACGATCCACGATCATTACCCGAATGCCTGGTGCCGTTACGGATTTGTCGATGCCTTCAATCCGCTCACGGAGTGGTATGACACCGATGTAGTGGGCATCGACACGGGAATCACCATGTTGATGGCGGAGAATGCGCGGAGTGGGTTTGTATGGGATACTTTTATGAAGAACCCTGAGGCGCAGCGTGGTATGGCGAATGCAGGGTTCAAGCCGTATCAGTCTGGGACATAGCCAGCGGGCGCCTTCTTTCATCATCTTAGATTTCTGGCATCTTAGATTTCGGGTTGTGCGACGGTGATCGCGTCGCCTCCGCGCAGGCTGGGAAGCAGCTCAGAGCGAACAACAAAGCGGGGCAACCCTGCATCGCAACTGGTACGAGTAGTCGATCCAGGACGCCGATCAAAAAGAGCGTCGAAACCACCTTGGTTTGGAAGTCTGCGATACCGTGCGCCGGCAATTCTGCGGGTCCGGGAAGGGAGCCATGTCCTCAACCATGCACGATGCGCACCTCGACTCAGAGCCAGGCTCCGAATCGGAAATCTCAAGTTCGGAAGGGGTTGAGCCGCAGATGCAGGGTCCGGGTGCACCCAGCAATGCCTGGGGCGACCGCCTTCACGCGCTAAAAAATGTTCCTCCCGTCCTGCATTTTGTGTGGGAGTCCGGTCCCTCCGTCGTCTTCTGGAACATCGCTATCCGCATCGTGGTCGCGTTCCTGCCGATGGGGATCGGGATCATCGGCCGCTTCATCATTGACGGAGTCAATCGCGTCCGCCTGCATCAGCCGCTGCCTCAGCACTTCTGGTGGCTGGTGGGCAGCGAGATGGCGCTCGCGATTCTGACCGGTATCCTGTCGCGTTCGGTCGACTACTTCGATAACCTGCTGGCGGACCGCTACACGCATCACGTCAGCGTGGAGGTGATGCGGAAAGCCGCGGCCCTGGATGTGACGGTCTACGAGGATCCGGTCTTCTATGATCGCCTGGAGCGGGCCCGGGTTCAGGCGACGGACCGGCTGGCGATGATCCAGCAGATGGGCCGCCTGATTCAGCAGTCGGTGACGGCCGTTGCCTTCTCCGTGGTTTTGATCTGGTATTCACCGTTCCTTCTCTTTCTTCTGGTGGCGGGAATTATCCCGGCGTTTCTCGGAGAAAGCCACTTTGCATTTCTGACGTATGCGAAGAATTTCCGCCAGACGCCGCTTCGGCGCCAGATGGACTATCTAAGGCAGGTCGGCGGGAGCAAGGAAGCGTCGAAGGAGCTCAAGCTTTTCAACTTGAGTGCGTACCTCACCAACCGATTTTCGGGTTTATCCCATCGGATCTACGAGGAGAATGTCGCGCTCAACCGTCGGCGCTTGTTCTGGGGTGGGCTGCTGGCAATCCTGGGGCAGCTAGGCTACTACGGGGCATATGGCTACAGCATCTGGCGCACGATCCAGGGCCACTACAGCATCGGTGATCTGACACTGATTACTACGGCGATCATGCAGGCGATGGCCAATATCCAGCAGGCGTTTTCGACAGCTTCCGGCGTCGCCGATCAGGCACTCTTTCTCACGGATCTGCTGGCGTTCTTCGAAATGAAGCCGCGCGTCCAATCGAAAGAGAATGGCCTGAAGACGCCGAGGCCTATTGTGAAGGGTTTCGAGTTCCGCAATGTCTCTTTTGCCTATCCGGGGACGACGCGACGCGTGCTGAAGAATTTCAACTTCACGCTGCAGCCCGGCGAGCGCATTGCTTTGATCGGCGAAAACGGGCAGGGAAAGACGACCATCGTCAAGCTGATCACGCGGCTTTACGATCCGACCGAAGGGGAGATTCTGCTGGATGGCGTCGATCTGCGCGAGTACGATCTCGACGATCTGCACGCTGAGATCGGCGTGATCTTCCAGGATTTCATGCGCTACGAAATGACGGCCCGGGAGAACATTGCCATCGGCCGTATCGAGGTTCCACACGTGGCGGAAGAGATTGAGTACGCGGCCGAGAAGAGTCTTGCCGCGGGCGTCATCGCCAAACTGCAGGGAGGATACGAGCAGATGCTGGGCCGCCGCTTCGAGGGCGGAGTGGATCTCTCGGGAGGCGAGTGGCAGAAGATTGCGCTGGCCCGGGCCTACCTGCGCGATGCGCAATTGCTCATCCTGGATGAGCCGACGGCATCTCTCGATGCCCGCAGTGAATTCGAGGTTTTTGAGCGTTTTTCCGAACTGACGTTTGGAAAGATGGCGCTTCTTATTTCGCATCGATTCTCCACCGTGCGCATGGCCGACCGCATTGTCGTTCTCGAAGGCGGCCAGCTTGTAGAGGAAGGATCGCATGCTCAACTCATGGCGCTCGGGGGCCGCTACGCCGCCATGTTTGAATTACAGGCGGCCAGCTATCGATGATCTGTTATGAGCGACGCAGCAAAACTTGTGGAGTCTAAACCGGTGCCCGTAGATGAAGCTCTCGAACGCGTTCTTGGCGCTGCGCGCGAATCGGAACGATGGGATGTATTGCATCGTCCCGTAAACAAGGGCGCATTCCACCTGCGTGTGGATGCACGGCGTCATGTTCTGAAGCAGCTCGAAGGGCAACTGGCGCAGTTGCCGGTTTCGGCGGCTCAGTCCCCGCTGACTCTTCCATTTCATTCCGAGCTTCTCGAAGTCCGCGCAAATCCGCGCCTGTTGCGCACGGCGGTGAGTGCTGTTTCCGACCGTCCGAGCCTGGTGGCGCGACTCCCCCGGGTTACTACTGGGCAGAAAGAAGAGCCTCGTGTGGCCGCACTGGCGGCGGCCTACCTCCGTGCCGTCGACGGTGAGTTTACTGGCCCTTCGCTGACGGCATTTCTCCGCGAAGCCCAGAGACGCGATCCCCTCACGGTCGAGGAGCTTTGGTTCGTCGCGCCGTTTTTGAAGTTCGTGCTGCTGGAAATCATCCTGGACGAGGCCCAGGCGATTTTGCGCGCGCCCGAGCTAGTGGCGCAGCCAAAGCTATCGCAGCGGATCAAGAGCCTGCGCACCGTGACCAATACGGACTGGGTTTTCCTGATCGAGCCACTGATTTTGCTGGACAAGACGCTGCGGGAGGACCCTGCCGAATCCTATGCGCGGATGGACTTCGAATCGCGTGAACTTTATCGCAAGCGCATCTCCTCGGTTGCCCGGCACTCGGACTGCAGCGAAGCGCAGGTTGCCGAGGTGGCGCTGGAAATGGCGCGCGAAGCCGCGAGCCGACAGGGAGACGAGCAGCGCCTGCACCTTCGCCGTATGCATATCGGCTATTACCTGGTCGACAAGGGTTTCCCGCAACTGGCGCATCGGATCGGATACCATCCGCCGATGGTGGACAGGATGCGCCTCTATATTCGCGAACACGGCGAAGATTTTTATATCACCGGCATCCAGGTGGTTTCGATTTTCCTGATTGCCGCGATTCTCTTCCCGGTGCTGCCGCATTCTGCAGGTTATATCGGTTTGGGCTTCGCGTTCCTCTTTTTGATTGTGCCGGCGATCCAGGACGCAATCGATCTTGCGAACAACAGCGTCAGCGCGCTCTACGATCCGGAACCACTGCCGAAGTTCGATTTCAGCAACGGCATTCCGAAAGACTGCACGACGCTGGTTGCGGTGCCTTCGCTTCTGCTCAAGGAGGAACAGGTCCACGAGCTGGTCAACGATCTGGAGGTGCGGTTCCTTGCCAACCGCGATCCCCATATCCACTTTGCCCTGTTGACGGATCTGCCCGATGCCGTGAGCGAGCCACGAGAGAGGGACGCACATCCTCTTGTCGAGCTGGCCGTTCGGCTCATCGATGACCTGAATGCGAAGTACGACTCGCCGAAGAGCGGGCATTTTCTGCTGCTTCACCGGCATCGCATGTTCAACCGCCGCCAGGGTGTCTGGATGGGATGGGAGCGCAAGCGTGGGAAGCTTCTCGATCTGAATAAGCTGCTGTGCGGCGAGTTCGATGCTTTTCCGATTAAGGCAGGGCAGGTCGACGTGCTGAGCAACGTGCGGTTCGTCCTGACGCTCGATAGCGATACGCAGCTGCCCAGGGGGGGCGCCGCCAAGCTGATCGGAGCGATGGCACACCCGCTGAATCAGGCGATTATCGATCCGCGGCACCGTGTCGTGACCGAAGGCTACGGCATCCTGCAGCCGCGCATCGGCATCGCCGTGCAATCAGCTTCGCGTTCGCATCTGGCTTCCATCTTCTCCGGGCAGAACGGCTTCGATATTTACACCCGCGCAATCTCGGATGCGTATCAGGATCTTTTTGGCGAAGGAATCTTCACCGGCAAGGGTATCTACGAGGTGGCGACGCTGCATGCTGTGCTCGATCGCCGCTTTCCGCGCAACGCGTTGCTGAGTCACGATCTGATCGAGGGCGCCTATGCGCGAGCCGGCCAAGTTACCGATGTTGAACTGATCGACGATTATCCCTCACATTACAGCGCCTACAGCCGCCGCAAACATCGCTGGGTGCGCGGCGACTGGCAGATTCTGCAGTGGATGTTTGCGCGGGTTCCGGACGAATCGGGCAAGCTGGTGCAGAATCCGATTTCGTATGTTTCGCGCTGGAAGATCTTCGACAATCTGCGTCGTTCGCTGCTCGATCCCACGCTGCTGATCATGTTTGTTGCAGGGTGGCTGACTCTCCCGGGTGGTCCGCTTTACTGGACGCTTGCGGTTCTGTTGTTACTCTTCATGCCGATTTTCTTTCAACTGGCATTTGCATTCGGGCGTAACCTTGCCAGCGAGCACAAGCAGACGCTGGGAGAGATTAGTGCAGCTTTCGGCCACGCAGCTCTTGTTACCCTGCTCAATCTCATCTTCCTGCCTCATCAGATGATGCTGGCCATCGACGCCATCATCCGCACCATGGTGCGGCAGTTCGTCACAGGCGAGCGGCTGCTGGAGTGGGAGACGGCTGCGCAGGCCGAGTCCACTTCAAAGAGAAGCACGCCGGTCGATCGGTATCTAAGGTGGACTCCCATCATCGCGATTGGCATTGGTGTTCTTGTCTATTATGTCGCCAGGCAGAGAGAGGCCATCTACATTGCTGCGCCGATCCTGGTTCTTTGGGCGGGCGCAAATCTGGTTACGGCGTGGCTCAACAGGTCGCCGCAGGAGCAGCAGCAGCGTCTGACTGTCTCGGATCGTGCCTATCTGATGAGCCATGCTCTGCGCATCTGGCGCTACTTCTACCAGTTTGGCGGTGAGCGGCACAACTTCCTGATTCCGGACAATGTCGAGGAAGATGAAACGTTCGAGGCGGCACGTGTTTCGCCGACGAATCTGGGTCTCTTGTTGAATGCCCGCCAGGCAGCCTGCGAACTGGGGTTTCTTACCATTCCTGAATTTGTCAAGCTGACGCAAAACACACTGGCGACGTTTGCGCGGCTCGCAAAATTCCGTGGTCATCTCTACAACTGGTACAACACCGAGACGCTGAAGCCGCTGGAGGCGTCGCCATTTGTATCGTCCGTCGATAGCGGGAACTTGGTGGCGTCGCTCTGCACATTGCACACGGGAGCGCTCGATCTGGTCGATCGGCCTCTCTGCGGCCCGCATCTATTCAATGGCATCCGTGCGCACTGGTCTCTGATGCAGGCGCAGGGCAAGCTGCCGTCGAAGTTTGCATCCTCCTCTGTGCCCGGTCCGGCGTCGTTGATCGACGATTCCATCGCGTGGCTGGAGAATGCCGAAGAGACCCTGGCTGCGGCGACCAACACACTGAAAGCTCAGGTGCTGAATACCTGGTGGTATTCGGAAACCGTGCATCGGATCGGGGCGGCGCGCACCCTTATTCGCACCTATGCGCCCTGGATGCTGCCAGAATTTGCGGATCTGCGCAAGATTCCAGAGTTGGGGCTTGCGCGGGCCGCTGCTGTCTCGATCGGAGAGAGCATTCCTTTCGCAGAGAGTCTCGATGCAAGGCTGGCGAATGCGCAGAACACGCTGGTACGCGAGCCGAATCTTCTTCCTCTTGTCCAGGCGTTGCGAAAGACACTGCCCGGTGCAATCGCGAACCTCCGTATTCTCATGGACGGCTTGCTCGCCGTGGCGCAGGAAGCTGCTCGTCTGGCCGACGAGACCGAGTTCGATTTCCTGGTCGATCCGAACCGGCAGATTCTTTCCATCGGCTACGACACATCGAAGCAGAAGACGCACGAGGCGTGCTACGACATGCTGGCGTCAGAGGCGCGCATTGCGACATTTCTCGCCGTGGCACGCGGGGACCTGCGCCAGGAGAGCTGGTTCAAGCTGGCACGCGATTTTGCGCATGCTTTCGGGCAGTATCTGCTTCTGTCCTGGTCGGGCACGATGTTTGAGTACCTGATGCCCTCGCTGTGGATGCGCAGCTACTCGAACACACTGATCTCGCGGACACAAAGTGCCGTGGTCGGTGTGCAACGCGGCTTTGCCCGTTCGCTCGGAATCCCCTGGGGTATTTCGGAATCGGGCAATGCGCGGAAAGACGACGCCGGCCACTATCACTATCATGCGTACGGCATTCCCCAGATCTCGCTTTGGTTCGAAGCCAACGCCGGCCCGGTTGTTTCTCCCTACTCAACGTTTCTTACTCTTGGAGTCGATTGCGTCGAGGCGCTGCGCAATCTGCGCCGCATGGAGTCGATGGGGTGGGTGGGAGAGTACGGCTTCTACGAGTCGGCGGATTACACGTGCTCGCTGCGGCGGCCTGAGTTGGCGCGCGAGTGGATGGCGCACCACCAGGGCATGGCCCTGCTTGCAGTCACGAATCTGCTTTCCGACAACGTTGTGCAGCGCTGGTTCCATGCGAATCCGCTGGTGCAGTCGGCGGAACTGC
>Ga0335069_10013875_pt1 | contig 11301 bp, 8 predicted proteins | sample Lox_Sample_11_FD_206714 | JGI IMG/M metagenome (GOLD analysis project Ga0335069, IMG submission 206714) | Soil microbial communities from Loxahatchee National Wildlife Refuge, Florida, United States - Lox_Sample_1.1 | ecosystem: Environmental > Terrestrial > Soil > Wetlands | place: USA: Florida... | reverse complement strand
AGGGCAAGGACATCAAAAAGCTAGGTTTTCTCGAGGCGTTGGACGAGTTCGAACGTCGTGCCGTTCCCCGTATTGCAAAGCTCGCAGAATGGCTTACCGTAAAAAAGAAATGCTCAAACTATTAGATAAACAACCCACATATTTCCTCTACTGCCGGAAATCGACCGACGAGAACGATCGGCAGATTTTGAGCTTGGAATCGCAGATGGACGAGGCGGCCAAGCGGTTCGGCGATTTGAAGATCATAAAATTGCCGCCGGAGTCGGTGAGCGCCTTCGAGCCGAAGAAGCGGCCGATTTTTGCCGACATGGTGAGCCGCATCAGGAAAGGCGAAGCGCAGGGCATCATCGCGTGGCACCCCGACCGCCTTTCAAGAAATCCGATTGACGCGGCGGAGATCATCTACCTTTTGGATATCGGCAAGATCAAGGACCTCAAATTCTGCACCTATTCCTTCGACAATTCGCCGGAGGGGAAAATGATGCTGCAGATCACGCTCTCGCAATCAAAATATTCATCCGACAAATTGAGCACCGACGTGAAGCGCGGGATGAGCCGGAAGGCCGATCAGGGCTGGCGTCCGAGCCGGGCACCCTTGGGCTACCTGAACAGCAAGACGAAACTGAAAGGCGAGCAGGACATCTCGCCCGATCCGATGCGGTTTGGGATGGTGAAGCAGCTCCTGAACCATATGCTCACGGGCAATTATACCGCGCCCGCGCTTTTGGCTATCGCCGACAAGGTTGGCCTCACGATGCCCATGACGAAAGGGCGTGAGCCGAGGAAATTGCATTTGAGCGAGATCTACCGCATCTTGAGCAACCCCTTCTATTACGGCTGGTACGAGTGGCCGAAAGGGAGCGGCAACTGGGCCAAGGGCAAGCACGCGCCGATGATTACCGAGGACCAGTTCGACCGCATCCAGGGATTCTTGGGCCGGCCGACCCAAGCAAGGCCGCACAACAAGCAGTTCGCTTTCACGGGACTCATGAAATGCGGCTCGTGCGGTTGCGCCATCACCGCCGAGGAGAAATTCAAATACCAGAAAAATGGCAACGTCCACCGTTACGTCTACTATCGCTGCACGAGAAAGCGCGATAAGGATTGCCCCGAGAAGGCGGTTGAGCTCAAAGAGTTCAACAAACAGATCGACGCCGTGATCCGCAACCTCACCGTTTCCGAGAAGTTCAAGGATTGGGCGATCAAGTATCTGTATTTCTTGCGGAAGGAGGAGGCAGCCAATTACAAAACGAAATTCGAGGAGAACCAGCGGCAGCTCGCGATGGTGAACGAGCATCTGGATGCTTTGCTGTTCAAATATTCCTCGCCGGAGAACCGTGATGGCGAGTTCATCAATGCGGAGGAGTTCGTGCGGATGAAATCGGCGTTGCTCAAAGAGAAATCCCGATTGGAGGATGAGCTCAATGCCCAAGGCAAAGAGAAGGAGGAGTGGCTTGAGATGAGCGAGCGGACGTTCAATTTTGCTCGTTATGCGGGGATCTGGTTCGAGAAGGGAAGCGACGATATCCGCCGCGCCATTTTCGCCTGTCTTGGTTCGAGCCTGATCCTTTCCGACCAGAAGATAGCGATTTCATTACGAAAACCGTTCGAAATGATCTTTGAGAGGCTGCCGCAGGCGCAAACCGAGTTCGCAAGGTTAGAGCCCGTCGAGATGCAAGCAAACACTACGCAATTCTTCACTTGCCTACAGCAACTTCCTATTTGGAGCGGGTAACGGGAATCGAACCCGTATCTCAACCTTGGGAAGGTCGCGTTCTACCACTGAACCATACCCGCTTGTCCAGCCGCTGGGCTGGGCAATATATAAAAGAGTAGCGCATCGCGGAACGTTTGCAAATTATAGGGAGATGTAGTTGCACGGTATTGGCGTAGGACAAAGTTCAGGTCGTGGGAAACGAGGATGACTGTCATTCCGTAGGTACCCTCGAGCCGATGAAAGAGCTCGCGAAAAGACTTGCATTTTCCTGATTTTGTGGTAAAAATCAGGCTGTAGCACTCGCACCTTAACAAAATTTTTTTGGGCTCTTTTACATTTTATTCAAAAGAGTCGCAAAAAATAAATAAAAGTTTTCTATGGTTAGTACAATAAAACAATTTGCTGCGGCAAGCGCTCTTGCGTTGATCATGATTATCGCAGGCACGTCTCACGCGGCATTTGCGAGTCACATCGCAGTCGCGCACGCGGATGATCAAACATCCTCAAGTTCCGTGGTGAGTTCGGCGACGAGCTCGATCTCGGTAACCAGTTCGAGCGCGGCATCGAGTTCCAGCACGGGCACTGACGATGGTTCGGCCGTAAGCGCGGCATCATCGACGGCGGCCGGCGCAGGGATCGCTGATGCGACAAGCAGCGCATCGACAACCGTAACGACGATCACGACCACGACGGACACGTCCGTGTCGGGAACGACCGTCGTCGCGGCAGCCGCATTTGCGGCGTCGAGCATCTCGCCTGATTGCGCCACATCAACGCAGAAGGCAAATCTTTCGATCGTAAAATCGGTCGACGAGAAAAATCCGGGTGAAGGAGACACAATCCATTTCACGATCGATGTCTCGAATGCCGGTCCGAATGCGGCAACCAACGTCGTTGTGAACGATACGTGGCCGAGCGGCATCACGTTTGTGAGCGCCGTCGCGTCACAAGGTTCATTCGACCCGGTTACCCATGTATGGAATGTCGGCAAGGTGGCGAACGGCGCCTCGGCGCATCTCTCGCTTGCGGTGACGGTTGATCAAGGAACGGCAGGCAAGAAGATCGTCAACAAGGCGTCGGTCCATGGCGCAGAGACGGATCCGAACACCTCGAACAATACGAGTGAGGCATCGTTTACCGTTTGCCCCAAGGAAACGCCCGTGGCAGATGTTTCTGTCACAAAACTCGTGAGCAAAGCCACTCCGGCGGAAGGCGACACGATCACGTACGTCGTGAAGGTCGCGAATGCCGGCCCGGACAAAGCTCTCGACGTTGTCGCATCCGACACGCTTCCTGCGGGTCTCGACCTGGTTGGGGCAACGACCTCAGCCGGCGTCTACTCGACGTCCACGGGAATGTGGACGGTGGGCGATCTTCCCGCGAATGCAACGGCCACGCTCATGGTTACCGCAACGGTGAAGACGGGCACGGCCGGAAAAACGATCGTGAACAGCGTTCAGGTGAAGGAGAATTCGGGCGAAACCGACCCGAATCTCGGCAATAACTCAGACTGCGCCACTATTAAAGTGCAGCCCAAGGTCGTCAATAAAGACGAAGCTGACATTGCCGTCGTGAAAACGGTGGACAATACGAACCCGGCTGCGGGAGCTACGGTGAAATACACGATCACTGCTTCTGCGCTTGGTCCGTCAACCTCGACCGGCGTCGTCGCAACGGATACGTTGCCAGCCGGTCTCACGTTCGTTTCGGCAACCGCGACCCAGGGCACGTATGCGAGCTCGACCGGAGCCTGGACCATCGGCACGATGGCACCGAGCTCCACGGCGAAGCTCGTCATCATGGCCTCGGTGAACACGGGAACTGACGGGACGACGATCACGAATACCGCAACAATCACCGAATCGACGAGCACCGTTGACCAGAACCTCTCGAACAACAGTTCGTCGGTTGCGATCACGGTGCAATCGAACAATGGTGGCGGTGGCGGAGGCGGCAATCCGGATGCAGACATTTCGATTGCCAAAACAGTTGACAACAAGAACCCGAATGTTGGCGACACGGTGAGCTATACGGTCACCGTGACCGACCTCGGACCTTCAACCTCGACCGGCGTTGTCGCAACCGACCCGTTGCCAGCGGGACTCACATTCGTTTCCGCGACAACTTCGAAAGGATCGTACACGAGTTCAACGGGCGCGTGGACGGTGGGTACATTGTCCCTCAACGCGACCGCGACGCTTACGATCGCTGCAACGGTGAACTCGGGAACGGCGGGAACATCGATCACGAACACCGCGACGGTTGCTGAATCCGCGTCGGTTAATGACACGAATTCGAACAACAACACCGCAAGCACCACAATCACGGTGGCAGGCGGCGGAGGAGGTGGCGGTTCGACCACAGACCTCGCGATTACAAAGACGGTTGACAACACGAGTCCCGCGGCAGGTGACACGGTGAACTACACGATCACGGTGACCGCCGGGGGCAACGCAACGTCATCCCTTGTGCTTGTGAGCGATGCTCTGCCAAACGGCATCACGGTTGCCTCGATGACTGCTTCCACGGGAACGGTCACCGACGGCGGCACGGTAACGTGGGATAAATTCGATTTGGCTCCGAACGCGACAGCGACCCTCGTCATCTCGGCGGTTGTCGGCGCGGATCAAGCGGGCCAGACGATCACGAACACGGCGACGGTGACGTCGACCCTCGGTTCATTCGTTGACAGCAATCCCGCCAACAATTCTTCCTCAGTTTCGTTCACGGTTCAGACTCCGGTTTGTACGGTGAACTGCGGCGGAGGGGGTGGCGGAGGCGGTGGTGGCGGAGGCGGCGGTTCAACGCCGACGGCTGAAATCGCCGTTGCCAAAACCGTTGACAACGCAACCCCGAATCCTGGCGACACGATCCATTACACGATCACCGTTTCGGCGCTCGGCCCCTCGGCTTCACTCGGAGTCGTAGCAACCGACACCGTACCGGCAGGCATCACCTTCGTTTCGGCAAGCACGTCGATGGGAACGTATGCGAGCTCCACGGGAACGTGGACGATCGGAACGCTCTCAAACGGCCAGAACGCAACCCTTGCTATCACGGCAACCGTGAATCCGGGAACGGCTGGTCAGACGATCACGAACACCGCGGTTGTCGGCGAGTCGACGAGCGTCAACAATCCGAATACGAGCAATGATACTGCTTCAGCTACGATAACCGTGGCTGGCGGCGGCAATGGCGGTGGTGGCGGCAGTGGGGGAGGAGGTGGCGGTGGTGGCGGTGGCGGCGGCCAGGTTCTCGGCTCAAGCACGAGCACGGGCGGCGGCCAAATCCTCGGCGCAAGCTGCGGTCTCTATCTCACGCAGTACATCCACCCCGTTCGCAAGTATCTGAACGATCCAGGAGAGGTGAAGAAGTTGCAGATCTTCCTTAACGAGAACGTTGGGGCGAATCTGCCGATCACCGGTTACTATGGCCAAAAGACCATAGCGGCTGTGGATCAATTCCAAGTGAAATATCACACGGAAGTGCTCCTGCCATGGCTCCCATACGGACTTCAGACCCAGTTCACGCCGACGGATTATGTCTACAAGACGACCCAGCGGTGGATCAACTTGGTCATGTGTCCGGCGCTCAACCTTCAGACTCCTCAGCTCCCGTAAGCGAAATATCTGCCGAACGCAGATAAAAGTACGGCGAGAGGAACTGCAAGAAGCAAGGAACCAGCAAAGGCCCCGATTCTGTCGGGGCTTTTGCGTTGAAAGGGATTATTAAAATTCAATTAAATTGCTGAACCCTTGCGCCATATATGTCGGTATGGTATAATATTTTCAATGAAAAAAGTGCGCGTGAAGAAGCATCGAATCAAGAAGTATCTCATTCCCCATGAGGAAAATGACTTCATGCCGAAATTGCTTCGGCCGAAGTTCGTTGCTTTTGTCTGCATGATCATGATCGCCGGGGAAATCGCTTTTCTTCTCGGCGCAACGTATGTAGCGCCGCGTTCAAAACTTTTCGGCATTATCCTCACGAACGCTCTCGTTGATCAGACCAACGAAAGCCGCACGGCAAACGGTGTGCCCGCGCTCCACGAGAATGCAACGCTCGATGCGGCGGCCCAGCTCAAAGCGAACGACATGGTGAAGAATAATTATTTTGCGCACACAAGCCCGGCCGGCCTCACGCCGTGGTATTGGTTTGACCAGGTTGGATACAATTTTAATTACGCCGGCGAAAATCTCGCCGTGAATTTTTCCGATTCAGAGGATGTGACGAGCGCTTGGATGAATTCTCCGGAACATCGCGAAAATATTTTGAACGCCAATTATTCTGATATTGGTATGGCGACGGCGCAGGGGATGTTCCAGGGACATCCGGCAACGTATGTCGTGGAACTTTTTGGCACCCAGGCGCCAGTTGCCGTGGCGAACGGAATTCCGGGTATCTCATCCGCGCAAGCTGCGACACAGCTTGCACCAACTTCGACTGCGACAACGACGGCAGTAAAACCAAAACCCAAGCCAATCACAAAACCGATTGCCACCGCGACGACGTCCACGGTTGCGGTCACGACGACTTCAGTCGCATCATCCGGTGCGAGTTCGATCGTCTTGCCGAATATCGCCTCAGAGACTGAATCAACCACGGAACACGCGACGAGCGTGACGCTTGGATTTGTTTCGTCCGACAACAACGCGCCGACCGTCCGGCAATCGAATATCTTCCAGGAGGCGCTCGCCGATCCGCGCAAGCTTGCGAATGACGTTTATCTCGTCTTGATGGGAATCTTCTTTGTCGCGCTCATGCTGAACATTTTCATTAAAATTCGCATCCAGTATCCCAAGCTCATCATCGGCGGCATCCTCGTGATCGTCGTTGCCGGCTTGGCCGTGATGCTCAACCAGAGCATGGCAGCGCATATCGCGATTTTGTAAACAGGCATTATGAGGCGCGGGAAATCCCTGCGCCTTTAGCTTTTTTACGGCCGCGCTGTACAATAGATGCACATGGCTGGCTCCACAACCGAACTTATTAAAGGGAAGCTCGACATCGTCGATTTTTTGCGAGGATATCTCACGCTCACGCCCGCTGGCAGGAATTTCAAGGCGCTGTGCCCGTTCCACCATGAAAAGACGCCGTCGTTTATGGTTTCGCCCGACCGGCAGACGTGGCATTGTTTTGGCTGCGGCTTGGGAGGCGACGTTTTCACCTTCATTATGAAGTATGAAAATCTGGAGTTCACCGAAGCGATGCGCATGCTTGCCGAAAAAGCCGGCGTGGAGTTGCGGCACGAAAATCCGGCGGAGTACCGCTATAGCGGCTTGCTCTACGATCTGAACGATCAGGCAAAAAATTATTACCGCAAGATGCTCGCCGCGGCGCCGGTCGCGAAGAAATATTTGGACGAGCGGGGTTTGAGCGCGGAAACGATCGACACGTTCGAAATCGGCTGGGCGCCCAATGAGCCGGAAGGCTTGTCGATGTATTTATTGAACAACGGAACGGCGCCGCAGGACCTCATCCAAGCGGGGCTCTCCATCAAAACAGAACGCGGCCTGATGCTTGACCGGTTCCGCGGCCGCATCATGTTCCCGATCCATAATCACGTCGGCAAAGTCGTCGGTTTCACCGGGCGCATTCTCCCGCAGCTCGACAAAGGCGACATGGGCAAATACATCAACAGCCCCGAAACGCCGATTTTCCAAAAATCAAAATTGCTGTATGGATTCTGGAAGAGCAAAGACGCCATTCGAGAAGCGAAGGTCGCCGTCCTCATGGAGGGCCAGATGGATTTTCTGATGAGCTATCAATCCGGCGTGAAAAACGTCATCGCAAGTTCCGGCACGGCGCTCACCGCTGACCATCTGCACGTGGTGCACCGCCTCGCGGAAGAAATTGTTTTGTGTTTCGATAGCGACATTGCCGGCGCCGATGCCGCCGAGCGCGCGATTGACCTCGCCGAAGCGGGGGACTTTACGGTGAAGATCGCCACCTTCAAGGAATTCAAAGATGCCGCCGACGCCGCAAAAGCGAATCCGGAAAACGTTGCAAAAACGATCGCCGCAGCCGTTCCCGCGCCGGAATTCTATTTTGCAAAATACCTGCCGAACGATAATAACGAGCTCAAAACGCGCGACGGTTTGCACAAGCTTCGGGCGGTGCTCGCCAAATTGAAAAATCTCGCAAGTCCGGTTGAGCGGAGTTTTTGGCTTGCGGAACTTTCGAACCGCACCGCGATCGACGAGCGGGTCCTCCGGGAGGAATCGGCAAAGGCAAACCCGTCCGGCATCCCGGCGGCGAAGCGGTCGGGAGAACAGGATGAGGAAATCGCCAAGCGGCATGTTTCGCGGCAGGACCGCTTGTGCGAGCAGCTCCTCGTCGCCGCATTCGCAAAAAATGATTTTTCCTTGGCGGAGGATTGCCTCCCGTATTTCAAACCGGCACAAAAAGAAGTGTTCAGGCTCTTGAAGAGCGGCAAAAAGAAAAGCGAAGATCCTTCGCTCGACCAGGCGATCGACCTCGTGATCCTCGGGGGTTCGAGCGAACTTACGGACGACGAGATCGCCGCCCTCAAAGCCGAGCTTGCGAAGGAATATTATAAAGAGCGCCGGCAGATCCTCGCGACCGCAATCAAGAACGCCGAGGCAAAAGGGAACGACGCCGAACTCAAAGCCGCGCTCGAAGAACTGAAAAACCTTCCGGCGATAAGCGAGTGAACTCGGTGAGGCCTTGCATTTTTGTAACAAATACTGAATAATAAGGTATCAATAAATGTCCCCGAAACGCGCGCAGTCCCGGAAGCCGAAGGCGAAAAAAGTGAAAACTATGGCCAAGAATTCCAAAACTTCCAAAAAGAAGCTTGTTAAATCCGGTTCAAAAAAGTCCTCGGGGAAGGCTATCAAATCAAAAGCAGCCAAAGGAAAGAAGAGCAGCAAGCCGCTCACCAAGCTCGAGAAGAGCATCAAGGCGAGCGCCCGCGAAATCAATGAGCTCATTGAGCGCGGCCGCCCTCGCGGCTTTGTGACCGACAACGAGATTCTCTATTATTTCCCGAAGATCGAGGACAACGTTGAATTATTGGATGAAATCTATGACCGCTTGGAAAAAGCGGGCATTAAAGTTATCGAGACGAGCGCCCTCATCGACTTTTCAAAAGACGAAGACGACCGCAACTTTGACGACTCGATGGCATTCGAAGGCGATGTGCCGGATGCCGTCCAGATGTACCTGAAGGAAATCGGCAAGACGCCGCTCCTTTCAAAAGACGAAGAGCGCGATCTCGCAAAGCGCGCCGAGAAAGGGGACGAAGAGGCCCGCCAGCGGTTGATGAAGGCAAACTTGCGCCTCGTGGTTTCGATCGCAAAGCGCTACGTGAACCGCACGCCGCACCTTTCCATCCTCGATCTGATCCAGGAAGGCAATATTGGTTTGTCCCGCGCGGTCGAAAAATTCGACTACCGCCGCGGATTCAAATTTTCAACCTACGCAACCTGGTGGATCCGCCAGGCGATCACGCGCGCATTGGCCGACCAGTCGCGCACGGTCCGCATCCCGGTCCACATGGTGGAAACGATTTCAAAATATACGCAGGTGCGCCGCCAGCTTATTCAGGAGCTTGGCCGCGATCCGCTCGCAGAAGAAATCGCCGCCGAAATGGGCATCGATGTAGACAAGGTGCGCCATATCCAAAAGATTTCCCAGGAAGTGCTGTCGATCGAAACGCCGATCGGCGACGAAGAAGATTCAACCTTGTCAGATTTCATTCCGGACGAAAAGAACGCCACGCCGTCCCAGCTCACGGCGCGCGCGATGCTCCGCGACCTCATCAAGGAAATCATGATCGACCTCACCGAACGCGAACAGCAGATCTTGAAGATGCGTTTCGGCCTGGACGACGGCATCAGTCACACGCTCGAAGAAGTGGGCAAGGCATTCGGCGTCACGCGCGAACGCATCCGCCAGATCGAAGCCAAGGCTTTGGAGAAGATCCGCGAACACGGGAAAGCCCCGGCTCTCGAAGGATTCGAAAATATTTCATAAACCGTCGGCGAAAAAGAAAGGCCCAGATCATTCTGCGCCTTTTTTGATGAATATTTTTTCCTGCAGGTGGGCGAGTACGCCTATCCCCAGTGCGGCTGCTTCCGGATGCTGGACGCGATAGCAGATCTCTGCGATGCAGACCGGACACGTTGCCGCCGCCCCTTCGTCATCTTCTCGGGCGATGGTGATGGTGCACGTTTTTCCGCAGATCGACTGCGCGCCGACGCAAAAATGGATTTCTTCGGAATGCTCGGCTTCGGTGCAGAGGGTTATGCCTTTCGGCAGTTTTTGGAATACGATTGCCTCCGGCGAGGAGGGAATCTTATGGATCTTCATTGATCGTCCCTCATCGTAACTATTGAAACTATACGGATGAGAGATAGAGAAAAGTTAAAGGGCTTATTTTTCCATGGGTTTCCGGCGTAATCAACGCCAATCCGCTTCCGCGCGATGATCTCACGGCCTTGTACGGTTACGCCTCGACTTCGGTGATCATGATGGCGATTTCCCGGCCGCGCATGCGGTGCACCGCATATTTGCCGAGTAACTCGCGGGCGACGACGAGCGTGGGTCGCGCAAAGAAAGATTTTGTCAATATCTTTTTCATATTTTTTTCATTATAATCATTTGCATGATACCAGAAAAAGATTTGCCGCGGCTCAAAAAACGCTGGCAGAAAATTTCAAAAACATTAAGCAGGCTTTTCCCGAAGGCGCACATCGCGCTCAATTTTGGCAATCCGTGGGAACTCCTCGTCGCCGTCCAACTGTCGGCGCAGTGCACCGATAAAAAAGTGAACCAGGTGACGCCGGCGCTCTTCAAAAAATATCCAACGCTCGCGAGTTACGTGAAGGCGGGGAAGTCGGCAGCCGGCGTCAAAAATTTTGAGAACGCGATCCATGCATGCGGTTTCTACCGCGCAAAGACGCGCAACATTTTGGGTGCGGCACACTATGTGCAGAAAAATTATGACGGCGTCTTGCCAAAAACGATGGCGGAGATGACAAAAATTCCCGGCGTCGGCCGCAAGTCGGCGAATGTTATTTTGGGGAACGCCTATCATGTGGTGGAGGGGATTGCGGTTGATACGCACGTGATGCGCCTTTCGCAGGTGCTCGGCCTCACTAAAGAAAAGACGCCGGAAAAAATCGAGCAGGACCTCATGAAAATCATCCCCAAGAAAGACTGGTTCCGCGCGACCTACATGATCATCGACTACGGCCGCGCCTATTGCGTTGCCCGTCCGCACCGGCACGAACTCTGTCCGCTCACAAAAGTTCTCAAAACGGCCGCGTGACGAGGCTCGACAAGAGGCTCAGGATATGTGTTTTCAGGGCATATCCACAGCAGCGGGGACCAGCATGGTATAATGGATTGGTAAGTAATATTACAAAGAAGAGCCGTTTTCCGGTGAGGTCGGAGAGCGGTTTTTCTTTTGTCCGCCGAAACTTGACAAAGAATCATTTCTATGATAATATTCCATACAGCAATTTACATCGCATTCGTACAAAAATCCGCCCGAGGAGGCGCTTATGAGCAGACGTTTTGCAAGAATCATCTTTTCGATTGCATTTGTGATCGTGCTT
>Ga0335069_10013874_pt1 | contig 11302 bp, 9 predicted proteins | sample Lox_Sample_11_FD_206714 | JGI IMG/M metagenome (GOLD analysis project Ga0335069, IMG submission 206714) | Soil microbial communities from Loxahatchee National Wildlife Refuge, Florida, United States - Lox_Sample_1.1 | ecosystem: Environmental > Terrestrial > Soil > Wetlands | place: USA: Florida... | reverse complement strand
ACGTACATTCCGCTGGAGTATTCCTTTACCGGCCGCTCGATGAACTCGCCGATCTCGGCGAATGCCTCGATGGACGGCATGGCGCGATCGATCTCCGCCCGGCTCAGTCCCATGATCTCGCCGTTCAGATAGACATTCTCCCGCCCCGAGAACTCCGGATTGAAGCCCGCGCCCAGCTCCAGCAACGCGGCGATGCGCCCGCGTGTCACCACGCGTCCGGTGGTCGGCTGAAGAATCCCCGCCACAATCTGCAGCAGAGTGCTTTTTCCGCACCCGTTCGGCCCCACCAGGCTGAGCGTTTCGCCCTTTTCGACGCTGAACGTAATGTCTTTGAGAGCCCAGAAGTCGCTGTGCCGCGAACCGGCCGCCGGCAGCATTTCCACCAGCCGGTCGGACGGTCGCCGGTAAAGGCGGTAAAGCTTGGAGACGTTTTGGACGAGGAGCATAGGGGAAGAAGCGGAGAAGCGAAGAAGCAAAGAAGGTAAGAAGCCAGGAATGGGCTAGGAGGTGACATTCTTCGCTTCTTGACTTCTTCGCTTCTCGACTTCTTGTTCTACGTCACCGACCACCCTTTACGCACATAAGGCCGGAGGTACTTATTCGCCTCCGCATTATTCGTGATCCGCATCTTGACGGGATCGTACTCGACTTTCCCTTCCACGCGCAGCGAGATCACTCCGAGCAGCATCCATTCCACGAAGGGCGCTGCCACATTGAAGTTCGAGCATGCCGGATCGCCGCCTTTGCAGGCGCGGATCCAGTCGCGATAGTGGGAATCGCGTCCGCCGGGCGATCGGGTCAGCAGCGGCGAGGGGAAGCGGTAGTCGCGCATTTTCTCGACAGGGATGAGGCGCGTCTGCTCGCCATAGGTTCCGGTGGTGAGCATACCCTTGGTTCCAATGAAGAGGCTCCCGTCCGGAGTGACCCGGCGGCGCTCCGCGGTCGGCAGGTAGGCGTCGTTCCATTGAAAGACTCTGCCGACGAAGCCGGTCGCGGGACCCTGATCCATCATGAAGCCGGCTCCGCGCCCCTGTCCGCCGCCTTGTGCTCCGGCCGGCGCCTGTGGCGCTCCGGCGGCATCGCCCCGCCCGGCGCCCTGTCCCTGGCCGCGGCCGCCGCCCATGCCGCGGCCGCCGCCGAGATTGGGCAGGTCGCCCAGGTACTCGCCTTCCGGCACGCCCTGGATCTTCGGCTGTTCCTTCATGCCGTCGTACCAGTACAAGGTGACCGCGGGCATGTTCCCCAGCGCGGCAAATTCGAACTTGATGGTGGACGACTTCGGGAACATGAAGTTGCTCGCGCCGTCCTTCTTGACGCACTCGACGCTCTTCACCTGGCGTTCGCCGAGCTTCAGCGAGAGGTTCGGCGCACCGAAAATGTGGCACGCCATGTCACCCAGCGCGCCGCATCCGAAATCGTAGAACCCTCGCCAGTTCGACGGCTCGTAGAAGCCGCCGTGGGCGTATCCCGCGGGGTAACCTTCGCCGCCGCTGGTGTAGGGCCGCTTCTCGGCGATGCCCAGCCACAGGTCCCAATCCAGGTGCGGCGGCACGGGCGTCTCCGCCGGTATCGAGGTCAGGCCTTGCGGCCAGATCGGCCGGTCGGTCCAGGCGTGAACTTCGGTCACATCGCCGATCTCGCCTGCCCATACCATCTCCGCGCATTGCCGCGTGCCTTCGTTCGAGTACCCCTGGTTGCCCATTTGCGTCGCTACCTTGTATTTGTTGGCAGCGTCGCGGAGCATGCGGGCTTCAAAGATGGTACGGACCAGCGGTTTCTGGACGTAGACGTGCTTTCCTCTCTCGATACAGTGCATCGCCGCGGTGCCGTGCATAAAGTCGGGGACGGTCACGATCACGGCGTCGATGTTGTTGGCTTCCTTGTCCAGCATCTGGCGGAAGTCCTTGTACTTTGTCGCTTTCTCGAATTGCTTGAAGATGGACGCGGCCTGGTTGTCGTTAACGTCGCACAAGGCCACGATGTTCTCCGTGGGAGCGCATCCGCGGATGTCGCTGGCGGCCTTCCCGCCGCAGCCGATGGAAGCAATGTTCAGCTTCTCGTTGGGCGATTTGTAGCCGAGCGCTTTCAGCGATCCGGAGCTGCTGAAGCCCCGGGCCGGGACCGCGCCCGCGAGTAACGAACCGAAAAAGAAGTGTCGTCGCGAAACATCGAGTGCCATACCTGGGCAACCCCCGGGCCAATGTTATCAGATTTCCCAGGGGTGCATCGAAGCCTCTATTTGGGCGCCTTTCGCGGCAGGGACGGCCCGGCGGGCGGCGCCTCTTTGGCGATCCTGATCGTTGCCACCACGAGGTAGCGATGGTAACAGCGATGGCACCGGCAGATTGGAATATCCAGTCTCAGCAACAGCCTCTCGAATCCCGAGCGTGCGCGCGACGCATATACCAGTTTGCTTCCACACTGAGGACAGGCACTCTCCAGCGGCTCCCGCCCGATCTTCGCCGGCATGGGCGCGAAAATGGCCGGTGCGGCCGCCCCAGGCTGGTTCTCTGCTACCGCCGGTGCCGGCTGGGCCACCCCGCCAGGCGGTTGGTCCGGCCGAGGGCCCTCCGACTCCACCTGCCGGGCCAGTACGCAAAGCAGCCGGGTCTCGGTCGCTGCCTGCTGCATACTCGGCCGCACCGGCAGGTGGCCCAGGCATCGGCCCGCCAGTTTGAGCCCCGATGCGTGCACCTCGGCCAGTCCCCTCACCGGTCCGGCAGGCAGGAATAAGGATGTTGCGGCGCCTTGCGGCACCGGCTTGCCTGTCAGCACTTCATAGAGGATGGTCCCGAAGCCGTGAACGTCCCGCTCGAATGACGCCTCCCTTCGCGTCTCAGGCGAGCTGCGCAACTGCACACCCGCGCCCAGCAGCAGCACATTCCGCACCGCGACGCCGCCGTGTGCGCGGCCCTCGTGGTGGAGCTGCTGCAAGGCTTGCGCTACAGCCGCCGCCCAGTTGAGCGCGGTTGCCACCGGCGGCGGACCGTGCGATAACGCATCCGCCAACGATTCGGCGCCGGCCCGATCGGGATCCTGCTCATCTGGTGAAGTCGGAGTCAACCATCCCCAGTGTAACTATCTCGTTTCAAGCCGTGTTGGAGCAGATCTCCAGGCAGAAGATTGTGCGCCGCGGCACTTACTCCCTATTTCAATACTTGTACGCTGCTCGACCGATCGCTGGTCCGGTTGTGTGCGTTCTCATGGGTGCCAGCTTCGCATGCAGGTAAGGCGACATTTCGATTTCGCAGTGTACGCCGCAACTCGTGACACTCACTGCGGACCAATAGTATACATGCAATGTGGCGGTCGGATCAGGTCAACCTGGCACTCTCACCGGAGGAGACTCATGAATCCCAAAAACTTGCATCGCGTATTCGGCCCGATTTTTCGGGTGTGTATCTTCCTAACCGTCGCGGCTCTGGCTGCGAACGCGACCATCATCGGAAACTTCGCAACTGACGGCAACGGGACGACAGTGACCGTAAGCCTCACGAGCCTGCTTTTTGGGCCCACGCCGAACCTCAGGGTTGCGTCTTCCACCCTTACCTACGGCAGCGGGTCGGCCGTGACTGCCGGCATGACTGGCACTTTTAGCAACGTCGGAACTACATTTCCGCTTAACTTTTTCATGACCATCAACGGGACGCCGCTTGACTTCACGCTGCTTGGTGTCGGGCCGGGAGACATCACGGATCCGCACGACTGTTCCGCCGCGACGTCGAATGGCAAGTCCTGTTCCCTCATCCTGCCCGGTGGCGCGGTCTCGCCGGTCATCCTGACGTACGACAACAACGGCACCGACGCTACCTTGAATGTCTTCGGCACGGTAACGGACGGCCAGACGACATCGAACTGGACCGGGCACTTAGGCGCTACCCTTACAGCTACACTCGACGCCATCACTTCTCCATCGGGCTCGCCGGTTTCGCCCACGCCCGTGAACATTGCGGCGTACTTCGGAACTCACCCCACCGGCGCAATCGTAACCAGCCACTCCGACACGTTCGCGGTATCGCCTGTCCCCGAGCCGGATACGGTCATTACTCTCGCCGCGGGTTTGGGCTTGACCCTCATATCCCTGATCCGTCGCCGCCGCTAGTCCTCCTGACCTGAAGATGGCCATGTGGGCGATGGAGCGCTCGCGTGGCCATCAATTCACGGCCATCTTCGATCTCTCGCCAGTCAACTCGCCTGCATCCAGCACCGCGGTTTGCAAGGATTCCAGCGCTTCCACCACTCGCTCCACCAGGTCATCGGTCTGCGACATGGCTGTTCGGGCGGCATCGATGGATGCGGCTTGCGCTTTCACGCTCAGGTCGATGTTGACCAGGTTGGAGGAAACGTTCTGCTCAAACAGGTGGGAGTGTCGCTTCATCTCCTCGACTGTGCGCTCGATGGCCGCTACGCTCTCTCCGAGCGAGTGCAATCCATGATTGACCTGCAGAAGGATCCGCGCGGTGGCGGCCTCGATCTGCTCTTGGGAATTTGCCGCCGTCAACCCAGCCAGGCGCTCTTGCGTCGCAGCCAACTCCGCGTGCAAGGCTGAAAGCTGGTCCTTGAACGCGGCGATTGCGTCGCTTGCAGCTCGCTGCATGTCCCCTACCGCTCCCGCATGAACCCGCAGGCCGGCTGCAAGACGCTCTTCGATGCGGGCTTCCATTTCCCGCATCTCGGACCGTAGAGAATCGGAATCGACTTTTTCCCGCCGCAGCGCTGCCGCAGCCTCGGCGCGCCGCGCGGCCACGACCAGCAGCTTCAGCTCCATGATCACTTTCTGCATGCGAGGTATCCGCATATCGGGGCTTTTGGCCAGACACGGCAGCACCACGCGGTCCACCGCCGGGCTCCCGGACGCGGGCATCGGCGCCGTCGAAACACCTTCGGTAAAGGCACGCTGGCCGGTCAGCATCTCGAACACGATTGCGCCGAACGAGAAGATATCGGAGCGCACGTCGGGCTTGCGTCCCTGAGCCACTTCCGGGGCTGTATAAGGCGTCACAGCGCCCGCCGGGGCTGACGAGGGCCTCAACTCGGCACCCGCGTCCCCCATTTCCACGCACTCCAGCGACAGGGCTCCGTGCAACCCGCCACCATCGTGGAGTCTGCGCAGCGCCTCGGCCAGCGTCATCGCCGCCCGCAGCGCCTCTCCCAGGGCCAGGCGGCCTTCTCCCATGCGATCTGCAAGTGTCATTTCATTTCATCTTGAACAGGTCCCCAACGACGGGCAAGTACCAAACCGCGGACCGTGACCGCCAGTACTCGTGTACCTCCGGCCCTAGCCGGAGACCTTCTCGAAGAACTCCAGTGAGCGCCGCGCGCACTCTTCCCAGTGAAAGCTCTCCGCGCGTGCACGTCCGGCAGCGCCGAGCGCCGACCGCAACCCGTCGGAGGTCATCAGCCGCGAAAGGGCATGATGCAGTTCGCTCTGGCTGCGCGGGTCCACCAGCAGAGCGGCATCGCCCGCCACTTCCGGCATGGACGAGACGTTGGAAGTGATCACCGGCACTCCTGCGGCCATCGCCTGCGCCACCGGGAAGCCAAAGCCTTCGTAGAGGGAGGGATAGACAAACAAGGCAGCTCCCGCGGTCAGGCCGGGAAGCAGCGCCTCGGGCACATATCCCAGGTAGCGCAAGTGGCGGAGCCGCCGCACGGTCCGGTGAGAAGACCATCCTGCCGGCCCCGCAACTACCAGTTGATAGCGTTCTCGCAGGGAACCCGGCAGCGATTCAAAAGCGTCCAGCAGCACATCGACGTTCTTGCGCGGCTCGATCGTGCCAACGAAGAGGACATAAGGGCGGCCCAGCCCATACTTCTTCCGCGCGGCGTCCACCTGCGCTCCGTCCGGCGAAAAGTACCCGCGCGCGATTCCCGGGTGAATCACCGTGATCTTTTCCGGCGGCAGCCGGAGCACTCGGACCGCGTCACTCCGGGTGGCCTCTGAGATGGCGATCAGCGCGTCGGCCCTCCGCGCCAATTCGGCAAAACTCTGTTCCGCGGCAAGGTTGGCACGGGTGTGCGACTCGGGCATCAGTGTGCACGTGAGATCGTAAATAGTGCCGGTCAGCCGCGCTTTTGCGGGCGGACGCCGCACCAGCATGCTCGCGTGAAAGATGCTGGCGTCGCCGGTCAGCCAGTCCAGCACCGGAAGCGGAGTGTGATTGGCGGCTGCCAGTGCGCCGAGCCCGCTGGCGGTCTTCCACCATCCGGCGACGCTGCTCGCATGGGTCAGAGGGCGGACGCTATCCAGCCGGGGAAATGTGCGCACTATGTCCTTCCCGGCCAGCCGCCTCAAATGCAAAATCCAGTGATAGAGGTAATTCTTGACGCCGGCGCTGCGCACCAGAAGCGGCGAAGCGTCAATTACAACGCGCACATTCCAGTGTAGCCCTTGCGTGCGGCGGACGATCGGGTGTTCGTGGTCCGCTCCGCAACCTGTTCCACTAGCTCTCCCGATAGAGAATCAACACCGCGCCGATCAGCACGAAACAGACCGGCCAGATCCACGCTACCACCTGCGTGCGGTTGCGCGGAAGGCGGATCTCGAGCCAGCGGCACCAACCCGCGCCCACGGCCAGCAGCGCCAGGGGAATGTGACTGAGCTCGGCTAGAAACTCCTCCTTGACGTTCCCGAGAGAATGCGAGTGCGTCATCAGGAAGGCGCCGCCTACTGCGCAGACCAGCGGGAACACCAGGCCGGCGCGCTTTGGCGCGAGGCGCTCGGTCTGTACGGCCCATTCGAAGATCGCGAATACCACGATCAGCAACACGAAAAACCGGTGTTGCGCCACCTCCGCCACCTGAAAGCTCTCCCAGAAGCCGCGCGGGCCCAGGGGCCAGTTTTCGGAATCGGCGCGGACCAGCAGAAATGCCGCCAGACCGAAGAACGCCAGGGGCCAGTGGCGCGCCCACGAGAAACGCCGTGAAAACACGGCCAGGATGCCTATCGCAAGCACCACCAATCCGGCCCAATGGTGATTGTATTCGGACCACGCGATATCGGCCGGGGTGTTGGGATGCTGTAGCTGGCCGGGCACGAAGGCCCCGGGCAGTTTCGAGCTCTCGGGAATAGCCAGCGAGCTCGCCGGCGATAAATCCTCGAAAGACGGCGTTTCCATGCGCGGCCATCGCGGCGTCATGCGCTGCACGATCTCCGCCCCCGTTACGCGGTCCGCCAGCACATCCACCGCGGGCGGCGTCGACGTAAGCGAAGCGGCGGTAAGCAGGACGGTGAATCCGATTCCCACCTCGGCCTCGGCGAAGCGGCTGAGCGGAAGCAGCCCCGGCGCGGCCCCGCTTCGCACGGCGCGCACGATTCTCAAATTGAGCGCGCCGAATAGCAGCAGCACCCCGGTCAGCGCGACTTTGGCCAGCAGCATAAGTCCGTACGTGGTTCCTTCCAAGGCCGCGGTTGAGCCCACGTAGGAGACGCCCAGTCCGGCGCCGGCGACGATGACCACTGCAACCGAACCCATCGCCAGGCGGGAGAAGCGGTCCGTCAATCGCCCGGCCTGCGAATTTTCCGGAGTGCGCCGCAGCGCGATCAGCAGATACGGCAATCCGCCGATCCACGCGGCGCCGGCGGCGTGATGAGCGAACGTCAGGGACATCAGCAGCCAGCGGTGCTCCAGACGCGCGGCCGAATGGCTCAGCATGACCGACCCCGTAAGGATGCCGCAGCAGGCCGCTGCCGCCGCGGTCGAACTCCAGGCGCCTCCGGCCAGCACCACGATCACTGCCGCGCCCGCTACGATCAGCAGTGTCGCCTTCCAGAAATCGGCTCCGGCGACTTCGGCCAGACGCAGATCGGTCGTACCCATCAGAATCGCCGAGTTGGCCGCGGCGAGCAGGAGCTGCACCGTGGCCAGCGAGATCGCGCAGCACATCTGCCAGCGGAAAGTGCGCTCCAGCACTTCTCGACTTGTGCGCCCGCCGGCGACGATCCACGCAAATACGACACCGCCGACGGTCAGCGCCTCGAAGGAAAGCGTCATGCCCCGCAGGAGCACGGACAGAAAGCCAAAAATATCGAGCAGTTGGGCCACGGCTACTGCACGCGGAAAGGTACTTCACCGCGGGTGATGTGCCCGTCGCTGGCAAGAACCTGCCAGCGCAGAACGTAATCCCCGGCCTTCAGCCCTTTCGCTTCCGAAATGAGGGTATCACCTGAAGGCGCCTCCGCGATAGCCAGCGCAATCTGCGAGCCATCCGGTGCGACCAAGGTGAGCCTTGATCGTTTGGTATCGATTTTCGAATTGAACCGAAGCTTGATCGGAACGTCGGGTCCACGCACTACGTCGTGAAGGGCGGGGACAGCGGATAGTACAATCGCGTGGCCATCAGCGGCACGCGGCAGCAACATCGCCAGCGCAAGTACGATGGATGTGCCGAATCTCCAGGTATGCATCAAAGGATTTGATGCCGCGACGCGCGCGAGGGACTTTATTTTGTTGGGACGATTTACTTTCTATCCGGCCTTTCTTCCGGCAGTTGCCCGGTTCAGCAGCGCTCGCATGTAGGCAAATCCGTAGGCGGCCTGAGCGAAGTTGCCGCCAACCATCTCCGGACTGTGGTCCAGAATAACGATTCCGTCGAAGCTCACGTCGTTGAGCGCCTTCATGATCTTGAACATGTCGTAGTAGCCGTTGTCCATGAAGGTTTCGACGAAATGCGGCAGGGGTGCGCTCACATTGCGGAAGTGAATCTTCCAGATCTTTCGGGCGCCGAAGTAGCGGATCATCTCCTCGGGGTCCTTCCCGGTAAGCTGCCGGCCGCCTTCCAGCCACGTCCCGCAGCACAGGCAAATGCCCACGTTCGGACTGTTGGCGATTTCTATGGCGCGCTTGTAGCCTTCGAAATTGCCGAAGATACACCGCGGCACGCCCGCCAGCACCGGCACCGGCGGATCGTCGGGATGGATGCCGATGCGGACCCCCGCCTCCTCGGCCACGGGCGCGACTTGCCGGATGAAGTACGTGTAGTTCTCCCAGATTTCTTCTTTGGTAAACTCACGCTCGTGCGACAGGGGCTCGCGCCAGGTCTTGCCATCCCAGACGCCGCGCTTTTCGCTGCTGGCCATGTCGAATTCACGCGCGGAGGCTCCCCGGACCATGGCCCGCCCGCTGCTCCAGATGCCGTTGCCCATGTGGGCATAGGTCGTGTAGTAGATCTCTGCCTTGCCCAGGTTGCGGAGGTATTGCTTATACTCTTCGATCTTTTGATCGCGTCCCGGCAGGTTCAGCGTTACCTCGGGCATGTTGTGGACGCTGGTGTTCCCGATGTTCCAGACCCTGATGCCGGCGTCCGCGTAGCGCTTCCTGATCTGCTGGAATCCTTCGGCGGTCCGCAGGTCCGGCGTAGAGGCCACGCTGACATACTGCGCGCCGATCTGCTGCAGGAACCTGAGCTGTTCGTCCGACGGCGTAGCGCCCGATTGCGCGCAAAGCTTGATGCCCGGAGCGTTGGCGTGGACCGCCGGCGTAGCTTTCCGGGCCGCCGCCAGTAGCGCGGCGCTTACCGCCATCTTGCCGAAATCTCTGCGATGCGTCATAAGGACACCTCCTGCGCGGATGTGCTCTATTCTCCCACCGTCAGTAACAATTGTCCGCCCCACTGCTTGTGCTATCATTTTGGTTCATGACACACCGCGCGCACCATCATCGCCATGTGATCGCGCGACGGGCCGTGTCCTAGTCTCTAACTAGCATTGGAAAGGACGCCCGCCGCTGAATACGGCGGGCTTTTTTGTATCTGTATGAATCTGAACTTCGCCAAATCGGACGGCCTGGTCACCGCGGTCATTCAGGACGAGAAATCGGGCCGGGTGCTCATGGTCGGCTATATGAACGAGGAGGCTTTCCGGCATACGGTGAATACGGGCTACGCCACCTTCTGGAGCCGCACCCGGCAGAAACTGTGGCTCAAGGGCGAGAGTTCCGGGCACCGCCTGGCGGTCAAGGACATCGCCACCGATTGCGACCGGGATGCGGTGCTGATCAAGGTCGAGGCGCAGGGCCCCGGCGTCTGCCACAAGGGCTACGAAAGTTGCTTTTTCCGCCGCCTGCAAAACGGTCAGTGGAAGGTTTCCGAGCCGCGCACGTATGATCCTGATGCGGTCTATGGAGGCCGTAAGTGAAACTCAAGCTCGGCATCCCCAAGGGCTCCCTGGAAAACGCGACCATCGACCTGTTTCGCCGCGCCGGATTCCAGATCACGACCTCCACCCGATCGTATTTCCCCGGTATTGACGATCCCGAGATCGAGTGCATGCTGATCCGCGCCCAGGAAATGGCGCGCTACGTGGAGGACGGCATCCTCGACGCCGGGCTCACCGGTCTCGATTGGATCGCTGAGAACGAGGCCGACGTCGTCGCCGTCGCCGACCTGATCTACGCCAAGCAGAGCTTCGGCAAGGTGCGCTGGGTGCTCGCCGTCCCCGAGGCCTCCGGCTTCCGCACCGTCCACGACCTGGAAGGCCGCATCATCGCCACCGAGCTGGTGGCCACTACGAAACGGTACCTGGCGAAGCACGGCGTCACCGCCAAGGTCGAATTCAGTTGGGGCGCGACCGAGGTCAAGCCGCCCGTGCTGGCCGATGCCATCGTGGAAGTCACCGAGACCGGCAGCAGCCTTCGCGCCAACAAGCTCAAAATCATCGACACGGTGCTGGAGTCCAACACACAACTGATCGCCAACAAGGCGTCCTGGGAAGATGCCCCAAAGCGCCGCAAGCTGGAAGACATCCGCATGCTTCTGGAAGGCGCCATCAACGCGCTCGGCAAGGTCGGCCTCATGCTTAACGTCCACAAAGACTCGCTGCCGGCCGTGCTCGCCGTGTTGCCCGCGCTCAAGCGTCCCACAATTTCGCACCTGTCCGACGACGATTGGCTCGCCGTGAATACCATCCTGGACGAGTCCACCGTCCGCGACATCATTCCCCGGCTCAAACAAGCGGGAGGGCAGGGAATCGTGGAATACCCGCTGAACAAGATCGTGCTGTGATCCGCATTCTCGAATCCAAAGACGTGGGCCGCCTGCTGGCTCGCAAGGCGGCCCGGCTCAGCGAGGCCGAAGCCGTCGTCCGTCCAATCCTCGACGCAGTCAGGAAGCGCGGCGACCGCGCGCTCCTGGAATACGCGCGCAAGTTCGACGGCTTCACCGGCAAGTCCGTCCGGGTACCGCTCAGCGCGGCGCACCGGCTGGCGCCCGCTTTCCTGAAAGCGGTCGAGACCGCCGCCGCAAACATCCGCGACTTCGCCGGGCGCCAGATGCCGCGCGAGTGGACCGCGCTGGCCGGTCCCGG
>Ga0335069_10013873_pt1 | contig 11303 bp, 14 predicted proteins | sample Lox_Sample_11_FD_206714 | JGI IMG/M metagenome (GOLD analysis project Ga0335069, IMG submission 206714) | Soil microbial communities from Loxahatchee National Wildlife Refuge, Florida, United States - Lox_Sample_1.1 | ecosystem: Environmental > Terrestrial > Soil > Wetlands | place: USA... | reverse complement strand
GACAAATCAATATACAACTTATACACAAATACCCTGATATCAAACAGCACTCACCAATTATCAATCAAGTAGAAATTTAGCTGCTGCATTTTTAACAATGTCCACCGCGTGGCTCATATTCTCTTATATATACAACAAAAAAATAATCGCTGATAAACTCATAGTTGATGACATCATCAAACAGCTTAAAACCATTCAACAAAAACAAGCATCATAAATAAAGGCCCTTTTGAAAGGGCCTTTATAGCTACTTAATTATAATCTTCTTCATCTTCATCATCATACCACTCATCATCCTCATCTTCTTCTTCACTTTCTTGAGATGATTGTTGCATGAACTTTTCAATATCATCTGCATCTTTTGGCAAATTCTCACTCAGACACACAGCACCATTTTTGGTAATCCAATAATTATCTTCAATACGAATACCAATATTTTCTTCAGAGATATAAATACCTGGCTCAATCGTAATAACATCACCTTCTTGTAATGGTTCATTACTATTACCAACATCGTGTACATTAAGCCCCAAAAAATGACCAATGCCATGCGGGAAATACTTATCATAACCACGACTAGCTAAGAATTTTTTGGCAATATGATGAAGCGATTGTTCAGGTTTATCATTATTTCTCAGCCACATGCCAGGTTTTGCACACTCTGCAACATGCTCTTGTGTCTGAAGAACTATGTTATAAACCTCTTTTTGTCGCTTTGTAAATGTACCGGACACTGGATAGGTACGAGTAATATCGGCACAATAATTATTAAATTCAGCACCAATATCAACAAGAACTAAGTCACCATTATGCATCGCTCTATTATTATCATGATAATGCAATATAGTACTATTCTTTCCACTCGCCACAATGCTTGGAAACGCTGGACGTGCATGCGCTGCGATCATAATATATTCAAGCGACGCCTGCACCTCTGCCTCCACAACACCATGCTTAATCGCTTGCAACGCAGCCTCTTGTGCAAGCTCAGTAATTTCAACAGCACGATAAATACTTTCAATCTCTCGCATATCTTTACGACGACGCGCCTGCGCAACTAAAGCAGAAATATCTACCACTGATTCCATAAGATTAGGCACAAACGAATGCAAACGATGCATAATAAAATGCGTATTAACATATTCATGGCCTTGCGCTGGCAATGTGGTAAACACTGTACCACCTTGCGCTAACACGTTTTCAAACAATTCAACTAAATGCGCGCAATCACGTGCAGAAAAATAAGAATCGAGCTCATAACCATGACATTCATCACCAAGAAATTCAACCGCATGTACCCCTAATGCCTTTGCATCGCGCTTTACTAAATCAGTTGGCACAGACATCCATTGCGCACGTTTAACATAGCAATTAGGGATATACATTGTTGATGAACCATCTAAGTCCATAACAAGAACCGCTGCTGGCTCGTTAATGCCGGTATAATAATAAAATGTCTTATCTTGCCTAAACCGATCATCATTATTTTCCAATGCTCCAAACAACACAACAAGACCATTTTTAACTGCAGCGTTACCATTTTTAACTGCATCGAGTAATTCTTTTCTACGTGTACTATAAATAGGTTTATCATCTACCTGTGTAGCAAAACCACCAAAAAAATCTGAATTCATATAATAACCTCTCATATCTCTAAAAAGGACGACGCTCCGACAATGCCTTAAATACCGTTAAACGATCCATCACCTCAAGAGAAGACCCGACAGGCAACCCTCGAGCCAAACAAGAAACAAGAATATTTTTATCCTGTAATTTGCGTGCAATATACGTAGCAGTCGCCTCACCCTCAGGTGTTTGATTAGTCGCTAAAATAAGTTCCTTAATATGACCTTTATCAACGCGATCAATAAGAAATTGAATCGTTAATTCATCAGGCCCAATACCATCCAATGGAGAAATAGCACCACCCAGTACATGATATACACCAGTGTATCCACGAGTTTTTTCTATTGCTAATATCTCCTGCCATGTTTCTACAACGCACACAACCGACTGGTCACGCTTTGATGACCCACAAAAAATACATGCTACCGAAAGCTCCCGCCAAAAAAAACACTCCTGACATTGTGCAAGATTTTTTTTAACTGCCTGCAATGTAGCACATAACTGATCAATCTGCTGGGGCTTCATATCCAAAAAATGCGCCGCTACACGATATAAATTTTTTGAAGCAAGATATGGTACTTGCTGCAAAACTCGTAATAAATGAGCAAGCGTTGGCAACTCTTCTATCATACTTACACCATCTTAAAATATTTCATAATTCGCGATTGAAGTAACCCTAAAACTCTTCCTAGCAATATGTACAACGTAAGTCCCGCCGCACATGTTGTGGTAATAGCACCAAAAACGATTGCCATTAAAAATTTATTCATACGTTGCTGAGGATCAACCTTAACATCTTGCATTATCATGACAATCACTAAAAGAATAGAAAGAATATAATACGGATCAGTTGCTGAAAGATCTGGAATCCATAACATCGGTGCTTGATACAACTCGAAAGAACTCGAAAGCACATTCCTCAATGCAAAAAATGGGGGGATTTGTAAAAACAGAACTAATAAAAACCCTAACCCCGGCATGCCTTCTTTTTTAATAAGCTCAGCTTGCTCAACAGCCAATTTATCTGGTTCATTTGCAAAACGCACCTTTAACGCTGCCAACTTCTTTTGGTATTCAGCTTGTTGTTTTTTTAATTTGTCTTCATTATGACGCAACATAACAGGCAACATCAAAAGATGAAATAATACTGCCAATGCCGCAATCGCCAAACCATAATTATGCAAGTATTTATAAAACCAACGCAACATATATAAAATAAATTTTGCAATTGGAGCAAACCATCCAGAATATTCAAGTGTTTTTTCAAGAGAATGACCTACCTCTTGTAAACAATCAAGATCTTTAGGCCCAAAATAAAACGATAGTTCCCATGAAGCAGCCCCACTTACACGTGGTCCCTCAAGAATAGAAAACATCTGAGAACAATTTTGTGTTTTGTAATATGCACGTTCAACAAAATTATGTGAATCGTTAATGAGAGAATGAATAAAATATCGATTATCAATGCCAAATACTTTTGGAGCAAACCATCCCTGTTGAAAATCAATTTGGCTCATTTGTTTTCTTAAAAATTCATCTGACTTATCAACTATACATGTTGATACAATATCATTAGATTTAAGATCAGGCATTAATGGCGCTGGATAAAAAACACGTGCTCGACAGTCATTATTTATATCTTTTGGCGCAAGCTCCAGTTTTAAATTAATGACTGGTTTTTTCTTATCCACAAAAAACGTCTTATGAATCGTACATGCACTATTTTCTGCAACATAACGCACAACATATGTACCATCAAAATCATCAAATGAACTCAATCGATAGAACATTGGCGTATCGTGCTCAAGCGCGACAAGAAAACACCGTTCTTTTTGTTGCGAATCTGCCACAGGAAAGATAGTTCGTATCGTTTTAACCTTACCATCCACGTCTCTTTTACAATCAATACTTTCTAATGCTGCACCATATGTTGAAAAATTCAAAAATGCCCACTCAGTTTCTATGTCGGTAATAACTACCGGTAATGTGCTTTTACGATCAACACTATCAACCTCAAGATTAAGTGGTCTATATTCCTTTCTTTCTTTAGGCGCAACAAAACTTGTCTCTTCAACAGGCTTATTAGGCTTAAAAAACATATATTGAAATAAAAATGATACCGATAACGCAAATAACGCCAACATAAAAACATCTTTAAAACGCATATCCTTTTACCTCATAAAAAACATGGTGAACAAAAACAAATTCTTTAACAATTTTACAATTGACGAATAAAGCATAATAATGATACCATGAAAATGGTTTTTAACCTAATAAGTAGCGTCATGTATACATCAAAAATGATATAAAAATCGTGGTCGTATAATGCGAAAAAACTAAAAAAAGGGTTTGTTATGAAAATGCAAAAAAGAAAATTTAGAATTGGAGAATTAGCAGACAAACTTAAACTCGAACGTTTTGTTATTCGTTTTTGGGAAAAAGAATTCAATATAAAAACAAAGCGCTCCGAGGGAAGTCAACGTTTTTACGATACTAACGATCTTAAAAAATTTGAACTTATTAAAAAACTTCTGTATGAAGAAGGCTTTACGATAGCTGGCGCAAAGAAAAAACTTAAAGAAAAAATTAATGTTAAAGGCGATGTTATTATTGCATCACAAAAAACTACTATGGAAGAAACCCCAAAACCTACCGCTAGCAATGAAAATGAAAAAATAGCACACCTTTCACAACAAATTATTGATTTAAAAAATAAGCTCCGTAAATTACGAGAAATGTTATAAGGAATATTCAATCATCATGAATGCGCACCCCCTACATAACGCCACTTACCCCCTTTCATCAACACATTTTCATTTCATTGGGATTGGCGGAATAGGCATGAGTGGGATAGCATCAATTTTAGCACAGCAAGGACATAAAGTATCGGGATGCGATGCGAACATTGATCAGATAAGCATTCAACAACTTACAGCTCTTGGGTGCTCTATTCATGAACATAATAATTCAACATATTGTAATGATGAAAGCATTACTGTTCTTGTATACATTCCTATGTATGCAAATACCATTCCTGCCGTTATTCAAGAAATTAACAATGGGCGACAAAGAAATATAACAATACTTTCTCGCGCACAGCTCCTTGCACAACTCATGGCTCAAAAATATAGCATCGCCATTGCAGGATCGCACGGAAAAACCACAACAACCTCACTCATCTCACATATATTACTCAGTGCACAAAAAAGCCCAACAGTAGTTGTGGGAGGACAATTAAAAAACATTTCATCAAATGCTTACAATGGAAATGGTGACATTATAGTAGCGGAAGCCGACGAAAGCGACCGCTCTTTTTTAGAGCTCCATCCGGACATTGCCGTAGTCACCAATATCGACCTAGAGCACCTTGAAACATATAAAGATTTGCCTGATATTATAACAACATTCCAACGGTTTCTTACCCATATCAGACCACAAGGAACCGTCATCGCTTGCGCCGACGATCAAAATATTAACGTAATTTTACCGTATATTCGCAAACCAATAATTACCTATGGCATAGAAAAAGAGGCACATGTACGGGCACACTCGATAACTCTTTTGCAAGATTCTTGTATTTTTACGGTACAATGCCAAAATGATTCCCAAGAACATAATATACACCTACCCCTTCCCGGCAAACATAATATTTATAACGCCCTTGCCGCAATCGCAACAACACGCACACTCACTATTGAATGGAATACTATCGTAAAACATTTAGCAAGCTTTAAAGGAGTAGAGAGACGATTTTCTTACCATGGAATGTACAAAGGCGCTGAAATCTTTGATGACTATGGACACCATCCTCAAGAAATTAAATGCACGCTTGAAGTTGCACGCAAACGAGCAAAAAACAAATTGATTGTTGTTTTCCAACCTCATCGCTATACACGAACAGAAAAACTCTGGCATGATTTTATTACTACTTTTTCAACATCTTTAATCGACATTCTTATTATTACGGACATCTATTCAGCAGGAGAAAAACCTATTTCTTACATAACAGGGAAGAAACTCGTTACATCAATCCATACTGCATATCCATCAATAAAAGTTCACTATGCACCATTTGAAGAAGACTTTCATAGCATAAAACAACTAATCAGCAATCACACAGAGCATAATGATCTTATTTTGTTTCTTGGCGCAGGCAAAATGAATCTCATCGCTGAAGAAATTATTCAATAAAACCCTTGCTTTTTTAATATTTCTATTTGTATTATTAAAATTGAAAATATTAAAAACAAAAGGAGTTTTATAATGAAAAGCACAAAACTAATTGCTCTTACACTCTGTGTAACACTTGGATTCGCGGCAATAGCATATAACGATGACTATGATTACAATGAAGATAGAAGCGCGGGAGAAAAAATAGGTCACGGAACAAGTCAAGTTGTCAAAAGACCTATACGTGGAGCAGCAGAAGTTGGCGAAGGCGCCGTGGAAGGTGCTGCAAATATTCTCACCCTTGGTGGCGTAAGCAGAGCAAAAGAAGACCGTAAACGTGAACGCGAAGAACGCAAAGAGAAAAAAGAACGCAAATCTAAAAAAAGCAAACATCAGCATGCCGAAGAAGCAGAAGAAATGGACTAATACAGAGGAAAATATATGAAATCAATACAAATATTATCCTTTACAATTATTGGTCTATTAATACTACATGATGCATCTGCTTTCTTTTATTCCGACGACCCAGGGGCGAATGTTGCTGGCAATGTTGCAACAGGAGCACTTATTGGTGGTGCTGCTGGCGGCGGAAAAGGTGCTGGTATCGGTGCCGGTGTCGGACTAAGTCTTGGCATGATGAGTTCTGCTGCAGCATCATCTGATCGTCGCCGCAATGGAAGACCTCAAGAAGAATACTATGTTGAGACGCGCGCGGAATTACGACAACAAATCAGAGATCTTGAAAAAGAAAATCGAAACCTAATTCGTGAAAATGATTCCTTACAAAGAAAAGTTGAAAAATTAAAACGCAAGCTTGAAAAAACTGGGCACGCGTCTTAGAAATCACTCAACTCCAACTGACTCGGAGCGGACCTGTGTGGGTTCGCTCTTTTTTATAAAGATATAAATCAGAGAACCACTATTATCCAGATCTCTCATAGAAATAGTACAATATCTACCGGGGACCTCAAATTCTAACAATGATTCAAATGTTTCAAAACAAACAATTTGTCTCCATCCATATCGCTCCATTTGGTTAACAAAAAAAGCAACATTATCTTGCCGACTCAAAGGACTTTTATAACCGAATACCATTAAATCAGTTTCTGACGCATCAACAAAAGAAGGAATAATACGCTCATCATAAAGAGGAATTGGAATATCAACAAGCATTGTTTCCTGTTGTTCAATAAAAGAAAGGATAGCAAGACCCTTACTAACCTCAAGAGAATCAAAATTATTGTGCGGCGTATGTTTTTTGGCACATGATGAAAAAAGCAGGCATACCATTGCTATACTGCAAATACGCATCCTGCTTAATTCTTTCCATTCCATCATATTTATTCAGCAGCAACTGTTTTACTTGCAGCTTTTGATGATGCTTTTTTTTCCACAAGCTTTTTAACTTGAGCAGCTTTACCAACTTTTCTACGAATATAGTATAGTTTAGCGCGACGAACATCACCCCTTGCAAGTACTTTAATGCCCGAAACAACAGGGGAATAAAAAGGGAAAACACGCTCAACAGCAACAGAATGTGCACCAATTTTGCGAACAGTAAAAGTACTTGAAACGCCTTTTTTATGAATAGCAATTACATCGCCTTCAAAATCCTGAATACGTTCTTTTACCGTTTCTTTTGAGGATTTTTTGGCACCTTTTTCTTTAATCACGTCTTCTTTGATTCTTTGAGAAACAACAACCGTATCACCTATTCCAAATACTGGAATGGTAGTATTTTGCATACCAATTTCACGGATTGTTTCTTTTGTATATTTTGTAGCTTTCATAGCAATACCTCTTTCAACATCACAATACAAACATTTTTAAATATAGCCTAAATAAAGGTTTTCTACAATCTTTATTATGCTTTTTGCTGATTAATACCTAACCATCTATCAAGAACAATTGCCGCAGCAGATCTAACAGATAAATGATTAAACCCAGAAAAACCTTCAATAGGGAGCAGCACAAAATCACAGCGATCAATAACAACTGGATCTAACCCCTGTCCAGTACCAAACAAAATAAGTACTGGTTGACCTGACTTCCATACTTTGTTTTGATCAAAAAATGAAATAATCTCTGGCGAACCCATTGGTCGAGCGGATGTTGCAATAATCAATGGTTTACACCCTTCAGCTAATTCAATTGCATCAATCACCTGCTGTAATGAATCAACCAAGGAAACCAATTGAATAGCATCATATCGAGATCTATTATATTCAAAACCAATGCCTTCTTTCCAAAAATGTAGCATTTTTTGAACTATTTTTTGCTGATCAATAAGTGGCGTCACAATAAAAAAACCATGCGCGCCATATGTTTTTGAAGAACGAGCAATGTCATGAATATCTATAGATGTCACAGAGGTAAACCCAGGAATCCTATCCGCACCAACCAAAACATCACAATGCATCAATGCAACATAATGATGAGGCATACAGCCACGTACAGAAACCTTATTTTCATCCGTTAATTTTTTTGAACGTAACCATGAAAAATGTTCAATAACCGTTTGCTTCACCGCACAATCGTTTCGCCATTTTTCAATCGCTGCATGATTGCCCGATCGCAATACATCTGGAACACGCACATTATGCCATTCAACAGGCTCTGTATAAGAAGGAAAATCTACATATGGACCAGTAAACGAATCCCGCACAACCGATTCTTCTTTTCCAACAACCTGCGGCAGCAAACGTAAAACCCCTTCCATTACCATCATCGCCGGTATATCACCACCCATTAAAACAAAATCACCTACTGATAAAATCATATCGGCGTATTCATCTTCAACGCGTGCATCCATACCTTCATAACGCGCAGGAATCAGCATCACATGGCCAACATCCTTAAGTTTTGTTGCAATCTGCTCGAATACTTGTTGATCAACTTTTTGCCCGCGAGGAGAAAAAAATATTTTAAACGCCTTACCATGCCGCGCCTGTTGATCATTAATAGCTTTCTCCACTATTTCAGGCTTTATAAGCATACCCGCACCAGGACCAAATGTAGGCGCATCTATGCGCTCTTTGGGCTGCACATACGAAAAAAAAGATCGAACTTCAATGTCCACGATCTTTTTTTCTTGAGCGCGACCAACAAGACTTGTAGCTAAAAACGGCTCATACAACTGATCAAATACTGTTAAAATTGATATATTCATTGCAGCAATACTTTACCGTGATAACTCAAGAAAAAACTTTTTATCGCTATCAAGCAAGCTATGCGCAACTAATGAACGCAGTGCCTTGATGGTATGGCCTTCTTTACCAATAACACGACCTCGATCTTCGGGGGCAACCTTTACCTCTAAAAGACTCACATCATCTTTTGCAATAATAGCAACCTCTACATCTTGAGGACGCGAAACTAACTGCTGGATTACAAACGTAACCAATTCTTTAATCATATACCAGCCTTATGCTAGACGCTCAGCGTTATTTTCTGTAGCAGAAGCGGCTGATTTACCATTTTTTTTGTAAATTCTATACACTTTTTTTGCAGAATCAGTTGCCAAAGCACCTTTAGACAACCAGTCATTATAAAGATCTTCATTAAATTGAATAACTGTTGCGCTAATTGGATCAAACGTACCAATATTTGCAAGATTAGCACCATCACGCTGTTTGCGACCATCAACAGCAACAAGACGATAGAATGGTCTATTTGTTGTTCCAATGCGGGACAAGCGAATTTTAACTGCCATAGAAAACAATCCTTCTAAACTGAGAACGTATATGATTTAATTATTTCAGGGACTAAAACGACCCAAACTTATTTAGTAGTTTAACATATTGTTGAGCTTCTTCAAAGCGCTTAATCAGTAAATGTACATCTTCTTGCTTTACACCAGCACCACTCGCAATCCGTGCATACCTTGAATTATTCAAAATACGTATATTTAATCGCTCTTTTGGTGTCATAGAAGAAATAATCGCACGGAATCTAACAAGTTCTTTTTCCCCCTTTTGCACCATCTCAGGAGAAATAGAACCCATACCCGGCATATATTTAATCACCTGTGAAAGAGACCCAATTTTACTCATCATAGACATTTGATCAGCAAAATCTTGTAATGTAAAACTACCTGCTTTAAATGCATTCTCTACTTTTTTTTGCTCGTCAACAACTATTTTTTCGTCAACCTGCTCCATCAAAGTCGCAAGATCACCCATTCCCAACATTCTTTCAGCCGCTCTTTCAGGATAAAAAACATTAAGATCAGTAAAACTTTCACCTTCCCCGACAAAAAAAATAGGCTTTTTTAACACATAGCGAAATGCAAATGCAGATCCACCACGCGTATCACTATCCATTTTGGTAAGCACAGCACCATTAAATCCAACAGTATCATTAAAAACACGTGCTACCGCAAGCGACTCCTGTCCAGTCATAGAATCAAGTACCAACAATTTAATATTAGGCTGTATTGCAGCATCAATATCCTGCAATTCTTGCAACATCATATTATCAACATGCAGGCGCCCTGCTGTATCAAACAGTAAGATATCATAAGCACCCTGCTTATAATAATTATATATTTCTTTTGTAGCTGCAAAAACATCACTACTCATTGACCTAAAACTATCTACACCAACCTTTTTTGCCAAAATATCAAGCTGATCAAGCGCGGCTGGACGATAGAAATCAACTGAAGCAACAAGTATTTTTATATTTTTTTTGTCTTTTTCAGCATCTTTTTTAATCTTATATGCCAATTTTCCAATGGTAGTGGTCTTTCCAGATCCCTGCAATCCCATTACCATAACTACTGAGGGATATTGAAAAGAAAAAATCCCTGCTTGATTTCCCAAAAAAGCAATAATTTTATCTCTTATAACTTTAATTAATTGTTCATGGGGCTTGAGTGATCCAACTACTTGACTACCAACTACCTCCGCCCTAACCGTGCCAATAAAATCCTGAGTAACTTGATACGGAACATCAGCCTCAAGAAGCGCCTCTTCAACCTGTTGCAACGTTTGCTGAATATTAGCCTCGGTCATCTTTGTAGCATTTTCACCATATGAAAAAATAGATGAAAATTTTTGAGAGAGAAAATCAAACATATTCTATGCCTTCTAGCAAGATACAATTATGTAATTACACATCTACCCTGCTATCAGGGTATCACAAATTAAAAAACATTTCTAAAAATATATTCTTTCACACAATTGCAACATCAATGTTGTATGGTTACAGTAACCTGCTCACTATCACGCGCAAGCATACCAGCTTTTTTTAAGACAATAACTTCCGCATGCTCCTCTCCCGCTTTCACATGAAAGCCATCAACAGTCATTCGATTGTTTTTTACAATAACACAAAAACCTTCTCAGTAATCATTACAGCCCAAAAGATGACGATTACTTTTTTTTACGCTATACTTATAAAAAATATATTTTACTTTTTAATTGCCATTATATGAAAAAACAAACTATACCAACCACTTCATACCCAAAAACACTCTTATTAACCGTACAAACTCCCTCCCATTACAC
>Ga0335069_10013872_pt1 | contig 11305 bp, 8 predicted proteins | sample Lox_Sample_11_FD_206714 | JGI IMG/M metagenome (GOLD analysis project Ga0335069, IMG submission 206714) | Soil microbial communities from Loxahatchee National Wildlife Refuge, Florida, United States - Lox_Sample_1.1 | ecosystem: Environmental > Terrestrial > Soil > Wetlands | place: USA: Florida... | reverse complement strand
GATCGGGGAGCAGATCGAGCTCAGCCCGCAGTTCGGCAAGCCGCCCGGCCGGCAAGCCGGCGGTGACTGCAGCGAGTCGCAGAGCGATCATGTACAGCAGGACGACCTGTGCAACGAACGTCTTCGTCGCCGCGACTCCCACCTCGATGCCCGCGCGCGTGTACAGCACCGCGTCCGCGTCGCGCGTGGCTTGACTTCCTGGCACGTTGGTCACCGCGATGACCGTCGCCCCGCGATTGCGCGCGAGGCGCATCGCCGCGAGTGTGTCCGCGGTCTCGCCTGACTGGGTGATCCCGAACACGAGCGTGTCCGGCGCGACGATCGGGTCGCGATATCTGAATTCGGATGCGACGCTCACCTCGACCGGGATTCGAGCCCAGCGCTCGATCGCGAGCTGTCCCGCCAGGCCCGCGTGGTACGACGTGCCGCACGCGACAATCACGATCCGGCTGATTCCTCGCCGGCATGTCGTTGCCAGGATCCCGTCCGGACTGAGTGCGCGCTCAGCTCCGCAGCTCCCGAGCGTCGCCGCGACCGCCCGGCCTTGTTCATGGATCTCTTTGAGCATGAACGTCTCGAAACCATCCTTCTCCAGGCGATCCTCAGCCCAATCGGCACCGCAGCATTGAGCTTCCCGCGGCCTCCCGTCGATGTCGAAGACGGTGAGCCCATGCGGGCACAGGACGACGATCTCGCCGTCCGCGAGGAGACAGACATCCCGCGTGTGGCCGAGAAACGCCGCGATCGAGGATGCGATGAACTGCTCACCGTCTCCGTGGCCGAGGACCAGCGGACACTCCTTGCGGACACCCACGAGCGTGTCTGGCTCATCGAGGCACATTGCCACCAGTGCGTAGTGACCCGAGAGCTCGCCGAGTGAGCGCCGCACCGCGTCGGCAAGATCGCCCGCGTAGTTGAGCCCGATCAGCTGTGCGACCACCTCTGCATCCGTCTCCGAGCTGCACCTGATCATGTCGTGCGCGAGCCGTTCGCGCAGCTCAACGTAGTTCTCGATGATGCCGTTGAGAACGATCCAGACCCGGCCGCGGGCATCGGCGTGTGGGTGGGCGTTGCGCTCGGTGACGCCGCCGTGCGTTGCCCAGCGGGTGTGTCCGATGCCGATCGCGACCGGGTCCTCGCCGCTCGCGGTCACCGAGACACCGCTGCCGCGGCGGCGGCACTCCAGCGCTCCGTCAAGCACGTCGAGATTTCCGACCGCACGGACACATTCGATCAGCCCGTTCTCGCGCCAGGCGAGCCCGGCCGAATCGTACCCCCGGTACTCAAGCCGCCTCAGGCCGTCGACGAGGGTCTCCTGCGGAGGGCGGTAGCCGACATATCCGATGATTCCACACATGGGGAGCCCCGTCTTCGTCCTTGTGCCAGGGATTAGAGACCACCCGCTTCCCGCGCGCAATGGGCATGGCGAGCCATTCGTGTTCAGCATCTGATCGCGCGGTGATCCGTGACGTCCGGCGTCGGCCGGATTTCGATCGACCGCGTGAACCATCGGTCGAAACGCGGTAATGAATCGCTCGCCTCTGCCGATAGCTCCGTGTGCAATGTCCAACAACGCGACAAACGGGCGGGCCCGTGGGCGCTGTCGCGATGCGCTCAGCACCGCCGCCGGACCGCTACGCGCGCCTGACCGCGAGTCGCCGCCGCTGTCGTCCCATCGGGAGACCTCGGTAGTCGTCGTCGACGATCACGAACTGTTCCGGGCCGGCATCGTCGGCCTGCTCGGCGATCGAGGCATTCGTGTGCTCGGCGACGCGGCAAGCGGCGCCGAAGGGATCCGTCAAACACTGGAGCTGCACCCAGAGGTCGTTCTTATGGATCTGAGCATGCCCGGGATGTCAGGCATCGAGGCGACACAGCGATTGAACACGGTCGCACCACTTGTCCGCGTACTCGTGCTCACGGTCACAGCTGATGAGCGCTTCGTGATGGACGCGCTCTTAGCGGGTGCTTGCGGCTACATGCTTAAGGACGCCCCGATTGAGCATATCGTCGACGGGATCAAGGTCGCGGCACGCGGCGAGGCGATGATCTCGCCGCGTATTGCGAGCCTGCTGGTGCGCCACGTCGTCGAGCCGACGGCGTTCGTGCCTGGAGTCGCCGGAGCCGAACTCACGCCGCGTGAGCACGAGGTGCTCGAACTGCTGGCACGCGGCGTGGGCAATCATGAGATCGCGCAGACGCTGTATTTGAGTCCGCACACGGTCAAGAACCACGTCTCAAGCATTCTCGTCAAGCTCCAGGTCGAGAATCGGATTCAAGCGGCCGTCCGCGCCGTCCGCGGCGGTCTCGTCTGATCTGACTCCCGCGCCGGCTACAGGTGCCGGCGTTCAGGGTCGGCATGCGCGCGGAGCGCGGCGATCGTCGCTCGAACGACGTCCAGTTGCGCGGCCAGCTCGACGCGTCGGCGCCTGAGTTCCGCCAGCTCATTCCCGGCTGGGACAGGCCCCGAGGGTGCCGAGCTTTCCGATGCAAGCGTGTTGATTCGCTCATCCGCGAGCTGCCGTTCCGCTTCAAGAGCCAGCCGATACACGTGCAGATCCGTCAGCGCGTCATGGGATCCTTGGTCGACAGCAAGCATGGGTCGAACGCTGCTGCTGGCTTTGCGGTGGCCATCGACCTGAAATGACGGCATGCATTGATCCTGGCGCGCCGTCGGCTCGTCGTCAATGGGCCGAGTGGCTGATTCAGCATGGTGGCACGAGTGTCGTTACTGCTAGCTGTCCAAGAGTTTCAGCGCACTGTTGCGATCCCGAACACCAAGCTTGTGCAGGATCGCCGAGATGTGTCTCCGAACCGTTACTTCAGAGATCTGCAATGCCGCCGCGATCTCACTCGTGGACTTGTGCCGACGAAACAGCTGGAGGACGTCGAACTCGCGTGCTGTCAATTCGACCGGCCCATCGGCGCCCTGGAGCGGAATACGCCGGGGCTGTCCCGCCGTGCGAAACTCGCGCAGCACGTGCGCAGTCAACTCGCGGGGGAGTGCGGCTTCGCCGTGCACGACGCCGAGGATGGCGTGCGGAAGCCGCTCAACCGACGTGCTCTTCAGCAGATAGCCCATCGCGCCGGCCCGCAGGGCTCCGAACAGGTCCTCGTCGCTGTCGGAGGCGGTAAGCATCACGATCTTGGTGTCAGGGAGCCTTTGTCCGATCTGCTCGGCTGCTGTGATCCCGCTCCCGGGCATGTGCACCGCCAGTACACAGACATCCGGCCGCTGCGCGACGGCGGCCTGTACCGCATCAGACGCGTTCCCGGCCTCGGCGACGACCCGCAGACCATGCGCCTCGAGCACACGGCGAACCCCGGCGCGGGTTGCGATCTGATCGTCCGCAAGCAGCACGGTGAGGTCCGCCATCCTCACATTGTCATGGAACGTGCGACGATCGTCCATACCCGGGCCCCGGGCAAGACGAGCACTGGGGTCTGGCCGCTGTTTAACGGCATGGCTCAGGGCCGTTCGCTTGTTCGCCTCGCGGGCTGCCGGGCTTCACCGGGATTTGCCACGGTCGCACGCTCCGAGGCCCAATAGCGTCGACAGCCACGGCGCCAGCGCACTACCGGAGCGGCTGGACAGAAAGATTGGAGAACGACGGCACAGGGCTCGTCGCGTGCGTGCGCCATGTACCAAAGCCGATACCGCCGTGCGTGGCATCGTCGATCGGCAGGCTCGCCATCGCCCTCCCGTCAACTGACACGGTCAGCCGACCACATGCCAGGGAGACGTCGAGACGGTGCTGGGAGGCTGAGCGAACAGTTGCTTGCGTGAGTAGTCGCCTGGAGCCGCGCAGCCGTATGACCGCGACGGTGAGACGCCACGTCGACAGCGACACTGCGTAGCTATCGCTGCGCTTTGAACCGAGGATCACCGTCTCGCTTGCACCTGAGGCTTGCCCGCCAAGGCCTTCGAGTGAGACGCTGAGTCGGTAGCTTCTCCAGAGCTCGGTCCGCGTCGGCGCCCAGTACGCGGCGAGCCACTGCGCAGGCCGCGGCCGCAATGTGAGCACGCGGCGTCGGATGAGCACGCGCCCGGGTATCCGCGATCCGCGCTCGGAGATCCACTGTTGATCATCCGGGAATCCTTCCAAACTCGGAGCCACAGGGACGAGCCCGCGCAAGCGAGCGAGCAATGAGCGTGCGGTGGTGAGGTGGTACACCTCAATGCGGGGAAGCTGCTGCGGCGCCGCGCCGTCGTAGCGGTTGAGGAAGCGCTGGCCTTCGTTGTCGACAAACGACAGGCTGAACCGCTGCGCGACGATCTGGGTCAGCATCCCGATGACGCGTGGATCGTTGGTCTGAGAGCTCGCCGCAGAGAACGGATAGGCGAACACCAGCTGACTCGAGGTGTATTCCCGCAGTTCGGCGATGTTGACATCGAGATCATGGCTGACCCGGCTGCGGAATTCCGCTTCGGTCTCGAGGCGCCCTTTGCGATCCAGCCACTCGCGGTTCGTGAGGGCCGGGCCCAGGTGTCCGGCCCGGTCGCACTTGATGTAGAGGTGGGCGAGATGCGTGTGCGCCTCGATGTCCCACCTCCCGGAGCGGACCATCGCGCGGAGCTCATCGGGCCGAAGGTAGTAGTAGCCGTGACGTCCAATTTGACCGGTGATCACGAATGCGACGGCTCGGAATCCGTACTTCGCGAGGATCGGGTCCGCCACGCGCCAGGCGGAGCCGAGTCCGTCGTCGAAGGTGATCACCAGCGGGCGCTCAGGCAACTGACCGCGGCCGCGAAGGAAGGCGAGCAGCTGCGCCATCGAGATCGTGTGAAAGCCGGCAGCGTGGAGCGCGGCCATCTGTTTTGCGAAGCTCACCGGGGACACGGTGTAGCGACCCGCTCCGCCGGAGACGTCATGGTAGGTGAGCACCGGGACCGAATCGCGGTATGGCCGCACTGAGGGAATCGCCCCGAGCGTCACCGCGGGCGGGTCGAGACGCCCTGGCGCATGGGGCGCATGCGCGTGGACGAAGATGTACACGGGCACGGCGAGCGCCACGCAGAGTACGACCACGCCCATGAACCTTCGCATCAGCCCGAGCAGCAGGCCCCGCTTCACGGCGCCCTCACCTCGAAACTCTTGAACCGAAAATCGGCGTTGTCGCCGCGAATTCCGACAGCGCCCGAACGGAGGATGGTCTGGCCCTGCCGTCCGTCGTCGACCATCACTGCGAGTCGACCACCGTCGACATCCACGCGGATGACGACGGTAGTCCCCTTGGTGTCGATCGCCACTTGCACGTGCTCCCACCGTCCAAGAGGAAACAGATGGCCTGGGACGCGCACGAGGTGGTAGTACCGACCTCCGCCCTGAGCGGGCAACTTCTTTCCAATCACGATCTCACCGTCGCGACGCGAAACGCTGGCGAAATAGAGCCAGTTCGCGTCCTGGTAGCGAAGCCACACATGCACCCCGTCATACGTCTGCGCAGGTGTTCTCGGCGTCGTCACGAACCGCGCCACACGCAAGTCGAACGACACGACAACGTTCTCGAAGTCAGCGCGGCGCGTCCGTAACCGGAACACCGCCGAATCGGTCGCTGAGGACGATGTGGCATTGGGGTCGCGCCCATCGGGGACGCCGGTCCAGCCACCGCCGTCGAGAGCAAAAAGCGAACCGCTCGTGACGACCCAGTCAGAGGAGCGAACCGCCAGCGGACTGCGTGGATTGAAGTACGCGTACTCGTTGGTGACAAGACCGCTGCCCCGAAAGCGCGGCTGGAAGATGATCTTGCCGTGATGGCTCGCCCTCAGCCCGACGTACAGCCCGAGCGCGATGGCAATGAGTACCGCGAGCGCGAGCAGTCGCGCGGCGGAAGCCTGCCGCGTGGTGTGATGGAGGTTTGCTGTGGTCATGTCCGGGCCCTCACACGGGTGCGTGTATGCACCCACGGTCGTTGGCGTCCTGCGTGTCGGTGCCGGTGGCATCAAGTTGCGGCTGCGCCGGACGCGTACCCCAGCTGCCGTCGCGGATTCGCAGAATCGCCCATACGAGCTGTAGCGAAAAGGAAACGTAGAAGAACGTCGCGATCACCGAGTACTTCCACACCCCGTCGGCCCGCAACGACCGGTACATCAGCGCATACGTGGCGCTCATCAGGTACAGACACAGCAGGTAGAACATCGGACTCAGCCCGCGGACGAGCGGCTGCCAGCCGAGGTTGTAGATCGCCACAGCTGGACTGGCCAACCCTGAGAGCGTGGCCAGCAGGACGGCCGGGAATGCGATGGGACGGGATCGCCACAGATGTGAGGCGAGGATCGGCCCCTCGCGCGCCCACGACTTCTTCCAGCGCAACTGCTGTTTGAAGAAGGTGTGGTAACCGTCCGGGGCGTCGGTCCAGGCCTCCGCCTCCGAGTCGTAGATGGTCTTCCAGCGCGCCCGCAGCACCATATTCGTCAGCGCACGATCATCCCCGTAGGTACATGCGACCCCGAGAAAGCGCTGGTGCTCCCAGCGTTCCAACAGAGGCAGCACCGCCGATCGGCGGTACGCAGCGAAGCATCCGGAGCAGCAGGCGACGGCGTTGACGACGGATTCACCGGTCTTCAGCAACTGGAAGCTGATGTAGTACCGGGCGGCCTGCATTCGGGTGAGCGTGTTGGTCGTGGCGTTGCGCACGTGCGTTAGCCCGGAAATTGCTCCGACCTTCGGATCCACGAATCCCTGTACCAGTTTGCGTATCGCCCACGGAGCGGGCATCGAATCGGAGTCGACGAACACGAGGATCTCAGCCTCGGTCCGTCGGATGCCCTCGGCCATCGCCGCCCGCTTGCCCTGGTTATGGCCGAGATCGATGCATCTCACGCGCTCCGGTGCGTAGCGCCGAGCGGCGCTCTGCATGTGCGTCCACGTGTCGTCGGAGGATCCGTCGTTGATCACGACGACCTCGAGTTTGTCCTCCGGGTAGTCGATGCCGAGGCAGGAGTGGATCGTGCGGGCAACCGCCTCACCTTCGTTATACGCCGGCACCACGATCGCAACCGTTGGCTCCAGTCCGGCGTCACGGGGTGGGTGGTAGACGGCGGCGAGGAGGAACCGGCTGAAAACGTAGACGGTTATCAGGAGCGTGTAGTAGCTGCCGAAGCTTGAGAAGCCCGCACTACGCAGCCGGCCGACGACGTGGTAGATCAGCAGACCACAGAGACCTGCCGTCGTGGCCGCCGCGGCCCAACGCACGCCGCGGCCGAGCCGTCCTTCCGGGGCGGTCTCCCACGGCCGGACATCGAGGAGCTGCTCGGCGGGAGGTGCGAGCACCTCGGTTGCCCGGCGCTGCTCCGGTCGCGGACACCCGACGGAGGGGGAGCAAGGAGCCCGCTCCCCAGTGGCAATCGCTTCGAGATCGCCCGCTTGACGGTGCAGGCGCCTGAGCCGCCCAGCCTGCACTTCCGCGCTGGCACGCTCGGCCGTCACGCGGGCGTAGGTCAGCCCTGGGTGCATTGCTACACCGGGTCAGCGAGATGGTCATGCGCAAGGCGGTACGTGCAGTCGAGCACTCGTCTGCATTGCCCCATCCAGGACAGATCCCAGTCCGGATGAAGAACTGTCACCACAACGAGGTCGTATGCGGCAGGGTCCGGCTCGGGTACCGACAGCATCGAGACCTCGGCGTCCACCGCAAGCGTCGATACGTACGGGTCGTGATAGTCGACCTGAGCGCCTAGCAGGCGGAGGCCGTTGAGGATCTCCAGGCCAGGGGACTCGCGCAGGTCGGCAATCCCGGGCTTGTACGCAACGCCGACGACCAGCACGCGGCAGCCGCTGACGCAGGCTCCATCGCGCGCGAGAACCTCAACGGCGCGCTGGATCACGCGGCGCGGCTTGTCGTGCAGCACGCGCATCGCCTCAGACACGAGGGGCGCGCGGGTGCCGAGCCGGTCCAGTGGTTCGAGCAAGTAGTGCGGATCGCAGGGAATGCAGTGCCCTCCGGCGCCGGCTCCCGGATAGAAGGGCATGAAACCGTATGGCTTCGTTCTCGCGGCTTCGATGATCTCGATCGTGTCGAGGCCGTGTGCCAGCGCGACGTCAGCGATCTCGTTCGCCAACGCGATGTTGACCGCGCGGAACGTGTTCTCATAGAGCTTGACGAGTTCGGCCGCCTCCGCCGAGGACACCACGACGACCCGCTCGGCGATCTCGCTCAGGAACGGGAGGGCGGCCTCCGCGCAGGCTGGCGTCGCGCCCCCCAAAATGCGCGGAACCGCATGCTGAGGGTGTCGCGTGTTGCCGGGGTCGATGCGCTCCGGCGAAAATACGACATGCACGTTCGCCCCCGCGACAAGTCCCCGGGAAGCAAGCGGTTTGACCAGTAGCTCCCACGTCGCGCCCACGTGACTGGTACTTGCCAGGATTACGGTCTGACCGGCATGCGCATGTGTGACAACGGACGCACACGCCGCATGTAGTGGGCCCAGGTCGGGCTGTCGTTCGCGATCCACCGGCGTTGGGACGCAAATCAGGATCGCGTCAGCGTCCGCCATCGCGACCGCATCGGTTGTGAGCCTCAGACTCGGATTCTCGAGCGCCTCGCTGAGCCGGAGGCGGTCCGCCGGAATCACGTCCACGTGACCGGCGCGGATGTCCTGGAGGCGTCGTTCCTGGATGTCAATGCCCACGACCCCGAACCCCGCATGAGCAAGCGCCAGGCCGGTCGGGAGACCAACATAGCCGAGCCCAATGACGGCGACCGTCGGTAGCGCCGGCTTCGCTCGAGGAGCGGGCCGCCCAACTGCTACTTGCGCTCGTCCCATCGCGCACCCCTTCTTTACATTCCGTGTTGACAGCGACTGGTGGCTAGCGGTGTCCACTTCCTGTCGCCGCATCATTCTCGGTAGCTGCTGAGCATCGGTCAATGCGATGCCCGGGGGACGCGCGTTCACGGTGAATGAACGTGACACCCCGACCGGGCCATGCATCCGCTCCTCGCGCGCGCCTATGCAGGCGCGCCTTCGGAACTGCGCCCCTCGGCCGGCGACCCCGATCTCCCGGAGGCGGCAGCGCTGCACGGCTCGGCACGCGGCGACAGATCGGCACCACGCCTCCAAGAGCTCGCGGACGTGCTCCTTGTCCGATCGGGCTATGCCCCGTTCATGCCGATGAACGAACACGCCACGACTCGGCCATTGCCAGCCCAACGCGCCAGTCCTATCTTGCTGCCGTACCGATAGCCGAGGATGACGCTACGGGGCCCGTTTCACACAAACCACGCTGCATCTGGTGACCTCGGCATGGAGCATTCGCTCCGGCTCATCAACAACCCAAGGAGGGGTTACTCCATGTTGCGCAAGTTCACCAAGAAGCGCTGGCTCGCAGCGCTAGGCGTGGTCGCCGCACTCGTGGTCGCCGGCGCTGCGGTCGCGTATTTCACGTCGGGGGGCACGGGCACGGGCTCCGCGACCGTCGGCTCGCCGGCGGCGAGCGACATCGCGATCACGGGAGGAGCACCGAGTGATGTGCTCTATCCAGGCGGCGCCGCAGTGAACGTGCCGATCAAGGTCACGAATGGCGGCCACGCTGCGATTGCGGTCGCTAAGGTCCACCTCGCGAGCGTCACCGCGCCGACGGGTTGCGCGGCGAGCGCGTTCGGGATGGACGATGTCAGCGTCGACCAGACGCTCCAACCCGGTCAGTCGGTCGATGTCACCGGCCACTTGACGATGGCCGATGGCGGCGACCAGAACGCCTGCCAGAACGCGCCGCTCACACTCAACTTCACGAGCAACTAGGAGCGCCATCAACTCACGACGTGACATCGGGATAGCGGGCGGCTGGTCCACACCGCCGCCCACCCCGACCCTTGAGTGGACGTCGACAGTCAGAGAGAGCTATCAATGAGACACCACCTTCGCAAAATGATCACCGCCAAGCGAACGGCACTCGTCGTAGCGCTCATTGGCGCCCTCGGACTCGTCGCTTCCCTCGCCCTTGCCAAGGCTCGTCCTCCCGCACCGCGAATCACCTCGCAACCGGCCGGTGCGACGACGCAGCACAACGCGCGGTTCGCTTTCACCGACAAGCAGCGGTCCGTACGGTTCGAGTGCTCGTTCGCCGGCTCGACCTTCCGCTCCTGCGCAAGTCCCGTGACCTACAAACGGCTCGGACACAAGCACTACATCTTCCGCGTGCGCGCGGTCGACAGTTCCGGCGGCGTCAGCGGTGCGACCATGGCGGCGTTTACCGTCGACGGCGTCCCGCCGAGTGTCGCGCTCACGTTCCCGGCAGACGGCGCGTCCTACAACGCGAACGCCTGGTGGCTCGGCTGTCCCAACCGGGACGTCTGCGGCACCGCAACCGATCCGAGCGGGGTCGCCTCTGTCGTCGTGTCGGTAAGGCAGAACAGCACCGGCAAGTACTGGAACGGGAACAAGAAGTTCTCGCTCGCCTCTGAAACGTACAACGCCGCGGGCATCGACAGTTCCACCAGCACGAGCGTAAAGTGGTCCTCCAGTCTCCCGCTGCCCGCCGACGGCAGCTACACCGTGCACGTGCGCGCGACCGATAAGGCTGGCAACGCGACGCCGGTCACGGCGCCGATGTCGGCCACCTTCACGGCCGACACGGCGGCGCCGCCGTCACCGACGATCGGCGCTAAGCCGGCCAGCCTCACCAATCAGACCACCGCGGGTTTCTCCTTCACGGACACCGAATCCGCCGTCGGCTACAGCTGCCGCCTTGACGGCGGGTCCTACTCCTCCTGCGGATCACCGCAGAGCTACGCAGGGCTCAAGCAGGGCTCCCACACGTTCTACGTGCAAGCCGTCGACCGCGCCGGCAATGCCTCGAAGGCGGTCAGCTACGGCTGGACGATCGACACGACCGCGCCTCCCGCGCCCTCGATCACGAGCAAGCCGGCCAATCCGACGAACAGCACGAGCGCGTCGTTCGCCTTCTCCGACACCGAGAAGGGCGTCGCCTTCCAGTGCAGGCTCGACTCGGCCGCCTACGCCGCGTGCACCTCGCCGAAAACCTATGCCGGGCTGTCTCAGGGCTCGCACACCTTCGACGTGCAGGCTGTCGACGCGGCCGGGAACGTCTCGACGGCGTCGTCGCACAGCTGGAGCATCAGCGGCGCGACCTCGCCGCCGACTCCGACGATCACCGCCGCTCCGGCAAATCCCACCAACCAGACCAGCGCGAGCGTTTCCTTCTCCGACACACAGACCGGCGTGACGTTCCAGTGCAAACTGGACTCCGGAGCGTACGCATCCTGCACATCTCCGGCGAGCTATAGCAATCTCGCCCAAGGCTCCCACACTTTCTACGTGCAGGCTCTGGATAGCTTCAACAAT
>Ga0335069_10013870_pt1 | contig 11306 bp, 7 predicted proteins | sample Lox_Sample_11_FD_206714 | JGI IMG/M metagenome (GOLD analysis project Ga0335069, IMG submission 206714) | Soil microbial communities from Loxahatchee National Wildlife Refuge, Florida, United States - Lox_Sample_1.1 | ecosystem: Environmental > Terrestrial > Soil > Wetlands | place: USA: Florida... | reverse complement strand
CTCGCCTGGTACGAAGCCTTCGAATTTCATCGCGTCTACCAAGCTGTCAACGAGTTCGCTATCGTCGATCTGAGTTCCTTCTACCTCGACGTGCTCAAGGACCGCATGTATACCTTCGCGCCAACGAGTGAGGCGCGTCGCTCGGCTCAGACTGTCCTCTGGCAGATCGCTGAAGCCCTTGTCCGCCTGGTCGCGCCGATTCTCAGCTTCACCGCCGACGAGGTTTGGGAATACCTGCCCGCCGTCGAAGGCCGCCCCTGCTCGGTCCACCTCGCCCTCTTCCCGAAACCCGACGATATCTACTCCTCTGTAGCGGCTCCACTTTTGGAGGAGTGGAAATCAATCCTCAACATTCGAGACGCAGCGCTCCGCGTGCTCGAGGAAGAGCGTCAGGCAAAGAGGATTGGAAAAGGCCTCGAAGCGGAGTTGGAGGTTGAAGCTTGGGGGAAGGACCTCGGAACAATCTCGAAACTCAGTGCAGCCGACCTCAAAGAGCTATTCAACGTGTCGGCTGTACGAGTCGTCGACATCTCAGGATCAAACATGTCTGATGCCGCGGTGAAGAATAGTGCGGTTTCAGTAAAGAATTGGGAGCCCGGAGTGGGAGGCTATGGCGTTGTCGCCCTTCCCGCCAGTGGAACAAAATGCGCACGCTGCTGGAACTTCATGCCTGTCGTCGCCGACTACGGCATCTGGCACAGCGTTTGCACCCGCTGCCACGACGCCCTCAAGGAAATGAGCATCGATCCTCCGCAACAGGAGGCGTCCAGGTGAGCTTGGCCGCGCCCCGCCGTCTCCATTGGCTGCTGCTGATTTCGGCAGCCATCATCCTTGCCGACCGAGTCACCAAGACCATGGTGGCTGCGCGCATCCCGCTCGGAGATGCCGTCCCGGTGGTACCGAACTTTCTCCGCATCACCCACTGGCTCAACGAGGGCGCAGCGTTTTCGCTCTTTGCCGACTCCGCCTCGCCCAACACGGTGCGATGGGGGCTGATCGCGTTTTCCGCACTGGCAGCGACTGCCGTTTTCATTGCCATGCTTCGCCTCGGCAGCCGGCTCACGCTCACCACCGGCGCCCTCGCACTGGTCCTGGGCGGGGCCCTGGGAAACCTGCACGATCGCATCGTTTATGGATCGGTCATCGACTTCATCGAGGTCCACATCTTCGGCTATCACTGGCCCGATTTCAATGTGGCCGACAGCGCCATCGTCACTGGCGCCTGCCTGCTCCTGCTCGACTCGCTCTTGTCCAGAGACGGGCACCCTTCCGCAGCCCCCGACGAGACCGCGGAGACACATTGAGTACTTTCGTCCCAGCCCAAAGGTCACTCCTCCCTTTTTCGCTCACGGAGGAACTGGCAATGATATCTATACGTAAGCTGATGATGACGGGTTCTTTTTTCTGGTCCACGGAGCCTCCTTCCATCGATCCCGCGGGCGCCTTGAGACGTCACATCTTTAGTACCAACCGGGCCCTTGATTCGAAATGCGGCTCCAAACGCACGAGGATTAAATGAAATTCGGCTGTAGACTCCTTTTGACTGAAACTGTGAAATTCGCCGCCACGCTGACCCTATCGCTCCTTGCCCTCAACTCCGCTCCCGGGCTGCTTGCGCAGCGCCTCCCGTCTTCGGTCTTGCCCGAACACTACGCGCTCACGCTCTCTCCCGACCTCCAAACAGCGACTTTCTCCGGCGTGGAATCGATCGATGTGCAGATCGCGCAGCCCACCAGCACCATCACGCTAAACGCCGCGGAGATTGCCTTCCAGTCCGTCGCAATCAAGGCTACCGGTAAAGAACAGAAGGCCGCCGTCACCCTTGACCCAGCAAAGGAACAGGCCACGTTCACCTTCCCCGAGAGGATCCCGGCCGGAAAGGCCTCCCTCTCAATCACCTTCGCGGGAATCCTCAACAACGAGCTCCGCGGTTTCTATCTTTCCAAAACCAAGCGCCGCAACTATGGCGTTACGCAGTTTGAGCCCACTGACGCGCGCCGGGCCTTCCCTTCTTTTGATGAGCCGTCCTTTAAGGCCACGTTCGACATCTCCCTCGCAGTAGACTCGGGTGATACCGCCATTTCCAACGGTGCGATTGAGTCCGATACGCCCGGTCCCGGTCCCGGCAAGCACACGCTCAGGTTCTCGACCACGCCGAAGATGTCCACCTACCTCGTCGCATTCCTGGTTGGCGACTTCAAGTGCTCCGAAGGCGGACAGGATGGCGTGGCCATTCGCGTCTGCGCAACACCCGACAAGGTGGCCCTCACGCCCTATGGCGTCAAGGTCGCTAAGTATGTGATGCGCTACTTCAACAACTACTTTGGCATTCCCTATCCGCTCAAAAAGCTCGACCTCATCGCTGTCCCAGACTTCGAAGCCGGCGCCATGGAGAACTTCGGCGCCATTACCTATCGTGAAACCGATCTCCTGATCGACGAGAAGACGGCATCCGTCAGTTCCAAAAAAGAGGTTGACCTCGTCATCGCGCACGAGATGGCACATCAGTGGTTCGGAGACCTGGTCACGATGCAGTGGTGGGACAATATCTGGCTTAATGAGGGCTTTGCTACCTGGATGGAGAACAAGCCAGTTGCCACTGAGCACCCTGAGTGGAACATCGACCAGACCGTCGCCTCCGGCCTGGCAGACACTCTCAACCTCGATGCACAGCCCACCACGCGTGCGATCCGCGCCCGCGCTGACACCCCCGACGAAATCAACCAGATGTTCGACGGCATCGCCTACGGCAAGGCCAGCGACGTACTGCTCTCCGTCGAGAATTACGTTGGCGAAGAAACCTTCCGCCAGGGAGTGCACAACTATCTCGCCGCCCACTTGTATGCCAATGCAACCGCCGAAGACTTCTGGAGCGCGCTCAGCACCACCAGCCACAAGCCCGTCGACAAGATCATGACGAGCCTCATTGCTCAGCCCGGTGTGCCGATCATCACCTTTGGCGATCCATCAGGTGGAAAGGTCGCTGTAACGCAGAGGCGCTTCTTCCTGAGCCCCAGTATTCAGACCGGCGCTAACCAGAGATGGACACTGCCTGTCTGCTTCAAGCAGGAAGGCACGCAGGATTGCGCCGTGCTGACGCCGGATGCAACCACGCTCAACGCTCCCGCCTCTGCCCTGTTCTTTGCTAATGCGGGCGGCAAGGGCTACTACCGCAGCGCCTATTCGCCTGTGGCATTCGACTCCATTCTCGCTCGCGTCGAATCTTCTCTCACGCCCGCCGAGCGCATCAGCTTCATCGGCGACGCATGGGCACAGGTGCGCGCCAACAAATCCTCCATCGGCAGGTATCTCGACCTTGTCGCTGCCGTCAAGGACGACCCAAACGCAGACGTGCTCACATCGGCGCTCGGAGGATATGCGGCCGCCTACACCAGAATCGCAGCCTCATCCGCTGAAAAGTCTGCCCTCCAGGCCTGGGTGCGCTCGACCTTTGAGCCTGTCTATGCCCGTCTCGGCCCCCCTTCGGATTCCGATTCACCCAACACGCTCGAGATCCGTTCAACGCTCTTTGAAACGCTCGGCAACGCAAAGGACTCTGCCGTTCTCGCTGAAGCGCGCGACATCGCCTACAAGTACATCGCGGACCCCGCCTCTGTTGAAGAAACCTTTGCGCAGACTGCGCTCGCGGTCGCGGCGCGCAATGGCGACGCAGCGCTCTTTGACAAGTTGCAGAAGGTCTACGAGACCTCAACCGACCCCGAGATTCAGATAGGCGCACTTCGTTTGCTCGCCGTGTTTGAAGATCCCACGCTCGTCAACCGTGCTCTCGACTACGCAATCTCCGACAAGGTCCGCAATCAGGATGCCGCGATCCAGCTTGCCATCCCGCTTGAGATCGACCATAGCCGCGACCAGGCCTGGAAGTACATCCAGTCCCACTGGGACCGTGTCCAGGCTCAACTGACCACGAACTCGGGCAGCATCCTCATCGGCTCGACAAGTGGCTTCTGTTCGGCATCCGGCCGCGAAGATGTTGAGCGCTTCTTCGCAGCGCATAAAGTCGCCGCCTCCGGCCAGTCACTCAAGCATGCCATCGAGCACATCGACGGCTGCATCGAGCTTCGGTCACTCCAGGAACCACAGCTCAAGGCATGGCTCGCATCCCAACGAAGCGTCTCAGGCGCCGCCATGCACTGACACCGCCCGGTGCCCATCCTTCAGCGGCCGTATCGCGGAAGGGTGGAAGCCAAGTGCCTGCTAACCCGCCCAACCGCGCGAAGCGCGGCTAACCATGCAACTCCACCGGATGCCTTTCGCCCCTGAAGGCTATTTGGTGATACCTTGAACCAAATATGCCTTCTATCCGCTCGTTTCTTTTCGCCGCTTTCTGCCTTGTCCCTTTTCTCTTCGGCGCCGGCGCCCAGCAAGCCTCTTCGCCTGCGGTCACCCAGGCAGTCCTTGCCGGCAAGCTCATCGACGTCCGCACAGGCGAAATCCGCTCGCGCGCCTACATCCTGATCGCCGGCGAACGCGTGCAGTCCATCGCCGCCTCCGCGCCCGCCGGTGTCCCCGTTGTCGATCTCTCTTCCTACACTGTGCTGCCCGGCCTGATTGACGCGCACGGCCATCTTCTCTCCAATCCCACAACGCAGAGCTTCGCAGCCCAGGTGCGCACTTCGATTCCGCAGGCCACCGTCTGGGGTGTCTACAACCTGCGCCTGTGGCTCGATCATGGCTTCACGTCTGTGCGCGATGCCTGCGAGGGTCCGCCTGACTATCCGCAATTCGCCCTGCGCGACTCTGTCAGGCGAGGCCTGATTCTCGGCCCGCGCATTACCGCCGCAGGCAGTTGCGTCTCCATCACCGGCGGTCACGGAGACGGCTCGCCTTTCTCGCCCGATCTCGACATTCCGCGCGGACAGAACGTTGCCGACACTCCCGGCGAAATCGCCCGCGTCGTCCGTCGTGACATCAAGTACGGAGCAGACTGGATCAAGCTTATGGCCACCGGCGGCGTCATGGATCCCATCTCCGACTTTCATGTGCAGGAGCTAAGCGAAGCGCAAATGGCCGAAGCCACTGAAGTCGCTCATCGCGCCGGCAAAAAGGTCATGGCTCACGCCGAGGGAGCCGTCGGCATCAAGGCCGCGGTTCGCGCTGGCGTCGACTCCATCGAACACGGCACCATGCTCGATGAAGAGGGCGCGCAACTCATGGAGCAACACCACACGTGGCTCGTCCCCACGCTTTATTGCTTCCAGCACGACATGGAGACAGGCCTCAGCAAGGGCCGCGATCCAGATTCCTATGCCAAGGGAGTCGAAATTCTCGCGGCACAGGGACCGGCCTTCAAGCTCGCGCTCGCGCATCATATCCGTATCGTTTACGGCGTCGACGATGCCGACGTCGATCAATCCGTCTCAAAGGAATTCGGCGCGCTCGTGCGCGGCGGTCTCTCGTCCCTCGGCGCGCTTCAGGCAGCCACCATCAACGCCGCTGAGATGCTCGGCAAAGACAAGGACGTAGGCACGCTTGAACCCGGCCGCTACGCTGACATCATCGCCGTCCACGGCGATCCGCTCGCCGACATCACCGTCATGGAGCACGTCGCATTCGTCATGCAGGGCGGGAACATCATCAAGGATCCTGCCCACCCCGATCGCAACCCCGTGATCCACCTGAAATGAAACTCCCCTTCCCCCTGCAGTGTCATCCTGTCGGAACACACTTGTCGAGGTCTCCGAGGGCAGGTCTTCGTCTTGGGGTGAGCCGACCGGGGATGCTAACGCGGCGCCGATTTGGTTGAACCACCTTAACGGTGGCGATCACTTCCACAGATCGGACTGGTCCTGCCGTTTGTCTTCCTGCTCCGGGTTGCGCGCATACTCACGGGTCACCGTCTCACCTTTGTCCATCCGAGGTCGCTCCCCTTTCGAGTGCTTGGCGGCTCTCGATTCGGAGCTTCCTGGATGGACTTCCGTGAATGTCAAACTTCTACTGCCACTCGGCTGAGCCGGGCCTCCCGTGCTTCGCTAGTTAATGCTCTGGTTAAGGCGCAAGTCGCGTGAAGAAGCACCTACACTGATGGTGCGCTTGCCGGTTGCGGTAACCCACTTGCCATCCTTGGTCGACCAGTACTGCAGCTGGCGAGGCGCGACGTGAAGAGTCACGATCTTTGATTCGCCCATGCTGAGGTGGATGCGATCGAAGGCGACGAGGGTGCGGACCGGAAACTGCACGCCCGCGGGGATTTCGCTGGGTGCGCCGAGGTAGACTTGGGGCACTTCATCGGATGCAACTCCGCCGGCATTTTTGATACTGATTTTGACGTCGAGACCGCAATCGGCGGACTTTATCACCTTCAGGCCGGAGTATTCGAATGTTGTGTAGCTGAGGCCGTGGCCGAAGGCAAAGAGAGGCGCGACATTCTCCTTGTCGAACCAGCGGTAGCCGATGTTGACGCCTTCGCTGTAGGTGGTCTTGTGATCGACGCCAGTTCTGGAGCGCTCGGGGAATTTCGGGTTGGTGGCGGGATAGTCCTCGAGGGACTTGGCCCAAGTGATGGGAAGGCGGCCTGCGGGACTGGTTTTGCCGAGGAGGATGTTTGCCGTGGACCATCCGCCCTCATCGCCGGGCCACCACATCTGAAGAACTGCCTTGACCTTGTCGAGCCAGGGCAGCGCAACGGGCTGGCTCGTGTTGAGAACGACGATGGTGTTGGGGTTGACCGCGGCGATATCCTCGACGAGTTTGTCCTGCTCGCCGGGCAGACCGAAGACAGGATAAAGACGTGTCCAGAGGAAGATGACCGCGACCTTGGCGTTCTTTGCGGCCACGATGGCCTGTTCATGGTCGGCCTTGCGCTGCTCGGGCGTGTACCAGGCGAGGCGAACCTGGACCGGGGCATTGCTAGAGTCGGGAGTGGTCTTGATTTCAATGGCGTGCGGTCCAGCGGTGAGTTCGACAGAGCGGCGAACATTGTCAAGGCCGTCGGTAGTTGGGACGGAATTGTCCTGGTTGGCCTGAAGAATGTCTCCGTGGACGCCTCCTTGAAAGGCTCCCGTTCCGGCGAGGCGCTTGCCGTCAAGTGAAATGGAGGCGTTTGTGCCGAGAGCCTGGAGATAGATCCAATAGTTTCCCGCGTGGGGCGGAGTGAGCGTGCCTTTCCACGTAAGCGTGGAGTTGGGCGGAAGGGCTTTGTGGCCCTTGAGCGTGAAGTCGAGCTGGGCGTCGACCTGCGCAGACCCGGCGCCGCTGCGCTCGAGACCGGGCGCGCCATCATGGGTCAACACGGAGGCGGGAACTGGTGTTCCGGTCATGTCATCGTCGACTGCATAGCCTATGTCAGAGTTGCCCGAGATCTTCTTCATCGCTGCGAGCGGGCCGACCTGGCGCTCAGGTAGACCGACAGAGCGCTCGCCGTTGATGCCAATTGCATCGACCTGACCGGCGGTGGGGCCGATGAGGACAACGGATGCAAGATCGGCGGCCTTCAGAGGAAGCGCGCTGCCCTCGTTCTTGAGCAGCACGGCAGCGTCTTCGCTGGTCTTCTCGATAATTTTTGCGTTCTCTTCGATTGACTGCTTTGTGACCTCGTGTTTGGACAGGCCGTCGAGGTATCCGAAATGAACGATCTCATAGAGCACGCGACCGGCAGCGCGGGTGACGGCAGCTTCAGTGACGGTGCCGTCCTTGAGAGCTTCGGGCATCTTCTTCGGGCTGAGCTTTACGCCCCAGTCGCTTCCGCCTTCATGTGCGCGAGGAGGTTCTTCGGGAATGTGGCCGCCAAACATGTCACCAACCGCTTCACCCGTGGCGCGTGCCGGAGGCGGCGGAGGCACTGGCTGTGAATCGAAGAATGAAGGGAGCGAAGAACCGTGCGCCTTGGGATCAGGCTCGCCGGGCATTTCCATGTCAAGACCGGCATTGATGAAGTCGACGCTGTGGACCGCGCCCCAGTCAGAGGTGACGAAGCCCTTGAATCCGATCTCATCGCGAAGGATCCTGGTGAGGGAGTCCTTGTTGCCGCAGGCGAAGGTGCCGTTGAGACGGTTGTAGGAGCACATGATCGACGACACATCTGCGCGGCGAATGGCAGCGTCGAAGGGCGCGACGTAGACCTCGTGGAGCGTCTGATCGTCGATCCAGGTGCTGGTGCCATCAGAGTCGTAGCCCACGTAGTGCTTGATCTGCGCCATCACGTGCTGCGACTGAATCCCCTTCACTTGAGCAACACCCATTTCGGAGGTGAGGAAGGGGTCTTCGCCGAAGGTGTTGTAGGCGCGGCCAAATTCGAGATCGCGCACGATGTTCACAAAAGGCTGCAGGGAGACGTCTATGCCGAGCGCGCGATCTTCGCGACCGATCACGAGGCCGTTATCCTCGGCATCCTTGATACTGAAGGTAGCCGCGACGCCCATGGTGGCTGTTTCTGCCTGGGAGGGATGGCGGGTGAGCACTCCGGGAGGGCCGTCGGCGAACCGAAGGCCGGGAATATTGAGGCGCGGAACGCCGGCGAGGTAGCCAGCCTGGCCCTGGTAGACAGCTGGATCTTCATGCGTGCCGTGGATGAGCGTCAGTTTTTCCTCGAGGGTCATCTGGCTGAGCAGCTTGTCTACCCGGGCGTCGCCGGTAACGGTTGGAACGGTCTGCGCGATTGCAATGGATGCGCTCAAGAGAATCGCGACGACGAACGCAGCCAATGTGGCCGCGCGCAATACATGGAATCTGTACAAGAGATTGCCTGACTTCACGGATGCCCCCTGCAAATGGCGTGACGGTTGATTTGACTGTGTGACGGAGCTCCGCGATGGGACGTCTCCGAAGCATCCAGAAAAACGTTTGATTGAAACTTTTCAGTTCAACGGTATGCAAGTTTACTGCAAAAGGGCAGTGTCGCGCTGTGTCCTCAAGGGGATAGCAGAGAGCGGCAACGTGCGTCGAATCGACGATGATTTCACCGGCCTTCTGCGCTTGACGGTGTCCGGCTAGGATGAGATCGCGGGAGGGGATAGCGATCTTTGTTCACGGCACCCGAATCTCCACCATCTGTCCGGCGCACTGCGGCTGGCGCGATCCGGTCAAGAAACTCTGACAGCGATTCACCGAACGGCCGATCACCCGAAATGATGAGCTTGGGCGAGACGCTACTTGCTCTCTTTGGGGAAGTAGACGAGGAGGGTGCGGCCGTCGGAGGTGAATTCGCTGCCGGTGGCGGTTTTGGCTTTGGTGACCGGATCGGTTGCCGTGACGTAGTCCGTTTTTACGATGAGCCCTGTCTGGGAGAGGCTCTCGCCGATGTAATCGCGTTCGCCATCGGTGTTGGGATCGATCTTGTGCGTGATGCCGTTTTTAGTTCGGTTGTCCCGGTCGAAGCCGATGTCATGGGTGCCGGCCCCGGCCCAAACGGTCTGGCCTTCGAGATCGAACGGCGCTTTCCATATCCGGAAGTGATGACGCGACGCAACGACCTTGAGCGGGTCGGCCTGGGCGTAGCCGAAGTCCTGCGTGCGCCCGAAGAGCATCAGCTCGCTCATGGGCATGGTTACGTAGGATTCCTTGTTGAGGGAAGCCAAGAGGCCATTGAGAACGGCGTCCTGTTTGGACTTATCGACGACCACCCATCCGGCGGCCTTGAGCGCGGCCTGTACCTCCTCCTGCGATCCAATGAGAACAAAGTTGACCCGGTCGCCGGGATTGTTGTCTGCGTCGTTGACCCGCCGGGGGATGGAGTCTATGAGCTTCTGAGAAAACGCGGGAACGGTCACGTCAGTCTTTGCCGCGGCGGCAACTGCGGTGCGCTCGATGGTGAGGTGGTATGAGCCGGAGGCGCTGTCCATCGACGAGAGGTTGACTGCGACGAAGAGGTGTCCTGCGACCGGAGCCTGGCGGGTGACGCTGGCGCCGATGAGGAAAGGCCGAGCAGCCTCGCTGGTCCCGACTCGGCCGATCAAAGCGCCGCGGCCCGCATCGTTGAACTGAAAGACGCGCACAAGGTCAGAGAATCCGCGCGGAAGGCCTTCGGGGCCATTGGCCTGCTTTGCGTTGTTGAACTTCAACTGGCCGGAGGCTGTGACCTTGATGGTGTCTCCGGCGCCGAAGTCGACGCCGGTGTCGACCCATCCGTCGGAGGCTTTGAGATCGAGTTCGTGACTTTGCGAAGAGGTCGAAGGCGACAACGCAGGGCAGACAGGCAACAGGCTGAGGAGCGAGAAGCTGAGGAGGACGGTGCGGATCATGATCATCTCTCCGGGACCGCATTTGGGGTGGGTGCTCGGCCGGGCTTCATGGCTTTAGATCCGAACGCGCTTCTGACAGCCCCGGACGGCGCTGTGCGGCAAGCGCTAACCATTTTCGCACCTTCGGGTCGGGTTTTGGGGAATGCCCGCGAGCGGGGGCTTCGGAGACGTTATCGGCAGATGCGGGCTGCGCTGGAGCCATGTCTATCTCGTGCGCATTCCGTCAGAACGAGATATCGGCAGGCTGCGTCACGCGCAGCACGGATTGCTGGAGCGTTCGTGTCTTCCATGCGGCGCGAATGGCTTCGATCTTGTCGCGGTTCTCCTGCGTGTCAGGGTAGTCGATGATGAGCAGTTTGGAGCGAAGGCGCGAAGGGGTCGTCGCATCCCTGCCTCGCCACTGTCCATAGACGTCGAGGACGCTGAGGCCGGCGGGAAAGCGCGGCGTCACCTCGCGATCGAGAAAGTCGCGCCATTCGGCTTCGCTGATTCCCTCTCCCGGCTGGTCAAGAGGGCCGAGTCCAAAATAGAGCTTTGTATCGACCCAGCCTCTGGCGGCAGCGGGATGCGCTGCGTCGCCGGAAAGTGCGGGCGCTGAAGCCGAGGCGGAGGCTGCAGTGCTGCTGTGGAGGCATCCCGCGAGCAAAAGCGCAAGCACGGGCGCCAGCAAGACGGGACAAGTGCGCATTCCGCCTCCTGAGAAGAATGTGCTTCGCGCTACTTTTCCACCTCAACGCCGCGCCAGAATGCGACGTATCCTTTGATTTTGCGGGCGGCGGGCTTGGGATCGGGGTAATACCAGGCCGCGTCGGGGTTGTCCTGCCCGTCGATCAAGAGGCTCATGTAGCGGGCCTGTCCCTTCCAAGGGCACGTCGAGGTAGTGCTGCTGGGGCGAAAATACTCCCGCCTCAGACTGCTCTCGGGAAAGTAGACATTTCCCTCAACTGTTTCAGTCACATCGCTTTCGGCAATTATCTTGCCGTTCCAGATTGCTTTTGCCATGGTCCATCCCGATCAATTCACGCACAGAACCACGCCGGCGCTCGAAGAACACAGACAACACCGACAAACGGCATCTCCGGCAGGCACTGCTCCGGAAGATGCTGC
>Ga0335069_10013869_pt1 | contig 11306 bp, 7 predicted proteins | sample Lox_Sample_11_FD_206714 | JGI IMG/M metagenome (GOLD analysis project Ga0335069, IMG submission 206714) | Soil microbial communities from Loxahatchee National Wildlife Refuge, Florida, United States - Lox_Sample_1.1 | ecosystem: Environmental > Terrestrial > Soil > Wetlands | place: USA: Florida... | reverse complement strand
CGCTGATCGGCATCACCGGATCGGCCGGCAAAACCACGACCAAGGAATGCATCGCGCAGGTGCTGGGGGCGCGGCATCGCGTGCTGAAGTCGCAGGGCAATCTGAACAACCACTTCGGCATGCCGCTGCAGTTGCTGAAGCTTACGCCCGAGCACGACCTCGCCGTCATCGAGATGGGCATGTCGCACGCCGGCGAGATCACCGCACTTGCCAAGCTGGCGGAGCCCGATTGCGGCGTGGTCACCATGGTCGCGCCGGTGCATCTGGAGTTTTTCGACTCCATCGCGGGCATCGCCCGCGCCAAGTACGAGCTGATCCAGTCGTTGCGCTCCGGCGGCATCGCCGTCCTGAACGCCGACGACGAATACGTTTCGCAGTTCGGACGCGACTTTCACGGTAAGGTCGTCATGTTCGGCGTGCACAAGCCCGCAGACGTGCGCGCGGAAAACATCGAGTCGCGCGGCCCCGAGGGTTCGGCGTTCGACATCGTCGTTGACGGCGAGCGCGTTCGCGCTCTATTACCACTGCTGGGCGAGCACAACATCTACAACGCGCTGGCCGGCGTGGCCGTGGGCCTCGAGTACGGCGTGCCGCTGGCGACGGCAGCCGAGTCGCTGGCCACGTTATCAGCTGGTGACAAGCGCGGACAAATCCTCAACATCGGCGGCGCGACGGTCATCAACGATTGCTACAATTCCAATCCGAAGGCACTCGACAGCATGGTCCGCTCGCTGGCGCAGATCCCGGCACAGCGCCGGATTGTGGTCGCCGGAGAGATGCTGGAGCTGGGTCCGGCAGGCGAGGCAATGCATCGCGAAGCCGGCAAGCGCATGGCGCAGCACGGGATCGATATTTTGCTCGGCGTGCGCGGCCTGGCGCAGGCGATGGTCGAGGGAGCGAAGAACGCCGGCGTGCGTGCCGAATTTGTAAGCACGCCGGAAGAAGCCCGCGAGTGGCTGCGGCGCGAAGTCAGGCCGGGCGATGTCGTGTTGCTGAAGGCATCGCGAGGCGTGCGCCTGGAGCGCGCGCTGGATGTCTGGAAGAAGACTACTTAGAGCTAGCGGCCATTGATTCGCATTCGGGTGGAGCACGCATTCATGCGTGCCGCATGAGAGGTGTTGAGAGTGCGCTTCAGCGCCTGAGGTAAGCCGTACCTCAGCGGCTAAAGCCTAAGAGCCGGAGTTTGGATTCTGCACCGCTGAAGCGGTGCTCCACCCAGCACGGGTGGTTTGGAACGGGGAACAATTTGCTTTATTGGCTGCTGTATCAGAAAGGATTCGTCGCCTTACATATCGGCCCGTTCCGAATCTTCCGCTATCTCACGTTTCGCACCGCGTTCGCCAGCCTCACTGCCCTGTTCATTGGAATGATCATCGGCCCCTCGGTGATCCGTCGGCTGCGGGAATTCCAGATCGGCCAATACATTCGCGAAGAGGGTCCCAAGGCCCATCAGAAGAAGGCTGGAACGCCAACCATGGGCGGCGTGCTGATCGTTGTCGGCATGCTGATCCCGACTTTGCTCTGGGCTGATCTCACGAACCGCTTCGTATGGATCGCCATCGGGGCGACGCTCGCGTTCGGCGCCATCGGTTTCGCCGACGATTATCTTAAGGTCGTCCATCGCCGCAACCTCGGCCTGACCGCGCGCTCCAAGCTGCTGTACCAGTTCCTCGCGGCCATCGCGGTCGCCGCGGTGCTCAGCGGGCTGGAAACCCACGGCCTCTACTCGACGCGGCTGATCGTGCCGTTCCTGAAGCATTTCCGCCCCGACCTGGTCATCAGCCGCTGGCATCATGGCTATCTTGCCCCGCTGGCCTTTCTGCCGTTCATCGTGTTTGTGGCGCTGATCATCGTTGGCTCCAGCAACGCGGTGAACCTGACCGACGGCCTCGACGGGCTGGCGATCGGCTGCACCGTCATCGCCGCAGGCGCGCTGACCGTGCTCACTTATGTCAGCGGGCACGCGGTTTTCGCCGACTATCTCGAGCTGGCGAAGATGCCGCAGGTGTCGGAGGTGACGATCTTCTGCGGCTCGATGGTGGGCTCGGCGATCGGCTTTCTGTGGTACAACGCGCATCCGGCGGAGATCTTCATGGGCGATGTGGGCTCGCTGGCGCTGGGCGGCGCGATCGGCACCGTCGCGGTCATCATCAAGCAGGAGCTGCTGCTGCCCTTCATCGGCGGCATCTTCGTGATTGAGGCGCTCTCCGTGATCCTGCAGGTGGGCTCGTACAAGCTGCGCCGCAAGCGCATCTTCAAGATGGCGCCCATCCATCACCACTTCGAGCTGCTGGGCTGGAGCGAGTCCAAGGTGATCGTGCGCTTCTGGATCGCGTCGCTGGTGTTTGCACTCTTTGCTCTCACCACGCTGAAGTTGCGCTAGGTACTCGGCAAGCGTGGCACAATGGCAGAATGGATTCACCACGGAGGCACGGAGAACACGGAGTTTTGCGGGTTTTTCATTCAGACTCCTCCGTGATCTCCGTGCCTCCGTGGTGAAATTGTTCTGCTTTCTTTGTGATGGAACTTCGCAACCAACGCGTGCTGGTGGTCGGGCTTGGCAAGTCGGGCGTGGCCAGCGCACTCTTCCTCGCGCAGCGCGGGGCCAAGGTCGCCGTCTCCGATGCCAAGTCCCAGGAGCAGCTGCGCGACGAGATTCCTGTGCTGCTCGATCACGGCATCAGTGTCGAGACCGGGCAGCATGGCGAGCGCACCTTCCGCGACCAGGACCTCATCGTCGTCAGCCCCGGCGTTCCCTATGACGTTCCGCAACTCGTGCACGCGCGGGAACGCGGTATCCTGGTCATCGGCGAAGTCGAACTCGCGGCGCGCTTCCTGAAGGGACACATCGTCGCTATCACCGGCTCAAACGGCAAGACCACGACAACAGCGTTGGCTGGCGAGATCATCGCCGCCGGAGGCCGCAAGGTTCTGGTCGGTGGCAATATCGGAACACCCGCCATCACCTTCGTCGATCGAGCGACCGATGACACCTGGGTCGTCCTGGAGATCAGCAGCTTCCAACTGGAGACGATCGAGAGCTTTCATCCTCACATCGCAGTCGTGCTCAATATCACGCCTGACCATCTCGATCGCCACCACACGTTTGAGAACTATGCTGCCGCCAAGGCGCGCATCTTCGAGAACCAGACTCCCAGCGACTTCGCCGTCCTGAACGCCGACAACGAGCCGTGCGTGGCGATGGCATCGAAATCCAAAGCGCCGGTGCGCTGGTTCAGCCGTATAAAAGACGTTGAGAGCGGAGCGTTTCTGCGCGGCGATCAGATTATCTGGCGCGACTCCAACGGCGAGCGCGGGATCATGGCGGTCGGCGAAATTCAGCTGAAGGGCGCGCACAACGTGGAGAACGTGCTGGCTGGCGTCGCGGTCGGCATGCTCGCCGGCATCGAGCCGGCGCAAATCCGCAGCGCGGTCGCCGGCTTCAAGGCGGTCGAGCACCGTCTCGAATTTGTCGCGACGGTTCGCGGCGTGGACTACTACAACGACTCGAAAGCCACCAACGTCGATGCGACCATCAAGGCGCTGGAGTCGTTCCCCGGCCGCATTCACCTCATCCTCGGCGGCAAGGACAAGGGCAGCGATTACACGCTGCTCAACGGTCTGCTCAAGCAGCGCGTGAAGCGCGTGTACACCATAGGCGCGGCGGCGGCGAAGATCGAGTCGCAGGTGCGCGGGACGGAAGTCGTCAGCGCGGGAACACTGGAGTCGGCGGTGAAGCGCGCCAGCGAAGCGGCCTCTGCCGGCGACATCGTGCTACTCGCACCCGCCTGCGCCAGCTTCGATCAGTTCGACAGTTACGAGCATCGCGGGTGGGTGTTCAAAGATCTCGTGCGGCAAATGACTGCGCGCGGCCAGGAACGCGATCCCGGGTCCCGCGGCACGCCGGCACGAGAGCACGCAACCAGCAACACTCGCGGGGAGACCGAATAATGGCCAAGCGGGTCAGCGTCGACAAATGGCTGTTCACGGTTACGCTTCTGCTGGTCTTCATCGGGCTGGTGATGGTCTTCAGCGCGTCGGCGGTGATGGCCAAGGAGCGCTTCGGGTCGCCCTACGGATTCCTGGTGCGGCAGATGGCGTGGGCGGCGGCGGGGCTCATCGCCATGGTCGCCATCATGAACGTCGACTACAAGAAGTTCCGTCGCCCGCAGGTGGTCTTCACGTTCCTGGGCGTCACGTCGCTGCTTTTGCTGGCTGTATTTTTATTTCGTGACTCGCATAACACGCATCGCTGGATCAAATTCGGCGGCCTGTCGTTCCAGCCGTCCGAGGTCGCCAAGCCCGCGCTCATCCTTTATCTCGCGTACTTCCTGGAATCGCGCTGGCAGCAGATCACCGACTGGAAACACGTGCTGCTGCCCGCCGCCGCGCCCACGCTGCTGTTCGCGGCGCTGATCGTCAAGCAGCCCGACCTGGGCACAGCGCTGGCCTGCATTGCCATCTCCACGGCGATCCTGTACGTCGCGGGCATGAATATGAAGTACCTCGGCTACGCCTTCGTCGCCTCGCTGCTGCCGCTGTACTTTCTGATCGTGCGCGTACCTTGGCGATGGGCGCGCATGCAGGCCTTCATCGATCCCTTCAAGGACCCGCAGGGCAAGGGGTTCCACGTCATCCAGTCCATGATTGCCGTCAGCACCGGAGGCGTGACCGGCCTGGGTCTTATGGAGGGCAAACAGAAGCTCTTTTATTTGCCTGAGCCGCAAACCGACTTCATCTTCGCAGTCATTTCGGAAGAACTCGGGCTCCTGGGAGCGGTGCTCGTGCTCACCCTTTTCGGCATATTCTTGTACCGGGGGATTCGCACCACGCTGCGCACCAACGACATGTTCGGCAAGTTTCTCGCGACCGGCATCACGGCGATGGTGGTGGTGCAGGCGCTGTTCAACATCAGCGTGGTGCTCGCCATTGTGCCCGCCAAAGGCATTCCTCTGCCGTTCATCTCGTACGGCGGGACTTCCTTGTTCATCACGCTCGCCACGGTTGGGGTCCTGCTGAATATCTCGCAGCAAGCGGAATAGCCATGCGGGTGATCGTGGCAGGCGGCGGCACAGGCGGGCATGTGATCCCCGCGCTGGCAATCGCGCAGGAGTTGCGCTCGCGCTACGCTGCGGAAGTTGTGTTCGTCGGCACGCGTCGCGGCATTGAGACGCGGCTGGTTCCGGCGGCCGGATTCGAGCTGCGACTCATTGAGATTGGCGCGCTTAAGCGTGTGGATTTCGTCACCCGCCTGAAGACGTTGCAGGACATCCCTCGCTCGCTGATGATTTCCGCAAAGCTGATACGCGAGCTCAGTCCCGATGCGATGATCGGCGTTGGCGGCTACGCCTCCGGCCCCGCGATGCTGGTGGCCGCGCTGATGAACGTTCCCACCGTCGCCTTCGAGCCCAACGTCGTGCCCGGCTTTGCCAATCGCATTCTCGCGCCTACGATCCGCGCAGCCGCCGTGCACTTTGAGCAGACCTGCCATTACTTTCGCAACTGCGTCGTCACCGGCGTGCCGGTGCGAGCGAATTTCTTCAGGGTCCCTCCGCGACCGGCGGATGGGCGTCCGACGTTGCTCATCTTCGGTGGCAGCCAGGGTGCGCATGCTATCAACGAGGCCGTGCTGCAAGCGCTGCCGCTGCTGATGCAGGCCGCGCCCGAGCTGCACATCATTCATCAGACCGGCGAGAAGGATTATCCTGGCGCGCAGGCGGCGTATCTGGCAGCGGGGGTTTCGGCGGAGGTCTCGCCGTTCATCGATGACATGCCCGGCGCGTTTGCGCGCGCCGACCTGGTGCTCTGCCGCTCCGGCGCAAGCACCGTTGCTGAGGTGACCGCCGCGGGCAAGCCCGCGATCTTCATTCCTTTGCCGACGGCGGCGGACGACCACCAACGGCACAACGCCGCGACCCTAGAGTCAGGCGGAGCTGCGCGACTGTTGCCGCAACGCGAGCTGACGAAAGAGCGTTTGACAGCGGAAATCGCGGGGCTGCTGGGCGACCGGAAGGAGCTGGCGAGAATGGCGGATGCAGCCCGCACTTTTGCCCACCCCAACGCGGCTGCTAAGATTGCAGCGCTCGCGGCGCGGGTTGCGGGAGTGAGTGATTAGCCCAGCGCGGAAGCGCTGGGTCAGCGGCGCGAACTTTAGGCTTGAGCCCCTTCAGGGGCGACACCCTTCCGCGATCATATGTCGCCCCTGAAGGGCCTTATGGGTTTTTATCTGTGGTCTGACCCAGCGCTTCCGCGCTGGGCTAATTACTTGTCCGCTTGTGTCGCGTCCAACAGCTGCTGAGCATTTAATTTCGAAAACGAAACGTAATGTTCGCCAAGATCCAGCGCGTCCACTTCATCGGCATCGGCGGCATCGGCATGTCCGGCATCGCCGAGGTGCTGCTGAACCTCGGCTACAAGGTCTCCGGCTCCGACCTGCGGTACTCCGCCGTCACGGCGCGGCTCGTGAGTCTGGGCGCTCAGATCGCCGAAGGCCATCGCGCGGAAAACGTCGCCGGCGCGGAGGTGGTCATCGTCAGCTCGGCCGTCAAGCGCGACAATCCCGAGGTCGTCGCCGCACGCGAGCAGCACATCCCCGTCATCCCGCGCGCCGAGATGCTGGCCGAGCTGATGCGCCTGAAGTACGGCATCGCCGTCGCCGGCATGCACGGCAAGACGACCACGACCTCGATGGTTGCGGCTGTATTGGCTGCGGGCGATCTCGATCCCACCGTCGTCGTCGGCGGCCGCGTTGATGCCATGGGCTCCAACGCGCGGCTCGGCAAGTCGCAATACCTGGTCGCCGAGGCCGACGAGAGCGACCGCTCGTTCCTCAAGCTCTCGCCCATCCTCGCCGTGGTCACCAATATCGATCGCGAGCACATGGACTGCTATCGCGATATGCAGGACGTCGAGGACACGTTCCTGCAGTTCATGGACTCGGTCCCGTTTTACGGCGCGGTCATCGCATGCAATGACAATGACGATCTGCGGCGCATTCTCGCGGGCGTTGAGCGGCGCACGCTCACCTACGGCACGCGCGAGGACTCCGACTTCCGGATCTCCAACCTACAATGTGGCCGCAGCGAAGGCCGGCCATCGCTGAGCCGCTTTTGCATCCACTATCGCGGCAAGGACCTGGGCGAGTTTGAGCTGCGGGTTCCGGGCACGCACAATGTAAGCAACGCGACCGCCGCGATTGCCGTGGGCGTTGGACTGGATATTCCTCTGGAAGACATCCGCCGCGCGCTGGCAGATTTCAACGGAGTCGACCGCCGCTTCCAACTGATCGGCACCGCCGACGGCGTGACGGTGGTCGACGACTACGGCCATCATCCCACCGAAATACGCGCCACACTGGCTGCGGCCCGGCAATGCGGCTTCTCCGAGATTCACGTCATCTTCCAGCCGCATCGCTATACGCGCACGCAGTTGCTGCTGGATGACTTCGCCACCGCCTTTCGCGATGCCGATTCCGTGCTGGTGCTCGACATCTACGCTGCCAGCGAGCCGCCGATCCCCGGCATTACGGCCGAGCTGCTGGCCAATCGCATCACCGAATCCGGCGGCCAGGAGGCGCTGCACGTCGCGTCGTTCACGGAAGCGGCTCAGCTAGCCAGCGCCGCGGCGAAGCCAGGCGACCTCATCCTGACGCTGGGCGCGGGCAGCATCTGGCAACTCGCGCCGCAGGTGCTGCAGCAATTGGAAAGCCGAGTCGCCAAGACCACCAAATGAGTTTCTGAGAAAGAGTCAGCCGGCCTTCAGAAGCAGATGAATCTGCAGCAGCTTCTCCGAAAGTTTACCTTCGTGGTTCCTTCCTGTTCAGTAAACGACGCGAGCGAGAAAAGTGTCCTCCGAGCCGCTAGCAAAACAGTTATAGTGAGGCGAATGGCCGAAGTTTGAAGCTTCTCCCGCGGTTTTCATGGCGCGCAAAAGTTCATCGACAATCCCGGACGAGGAACTCGATAGCGTTAGAAGCGAATCGGCGGTCCGCTCACGACTGCAGGAGGACTCGCCGCTGGACGCGCGCATGCTCGACCTCGACGACGAGGCCGAGTCGCCTTTTCTGCGCGGCCAGAAGCGCGTGCCCGTGCGCCGCGGCCCGCTGCCGCTGCCGCGCAATACTGCCGGCCGCCTGAAACTCGCGTTCCTGCTGATCGGCGCAATCGCTGTGATCGCGTTCGTGTGGGGCGCGCTCCAGCATTACGGCATGCACTCGTGGCGCTTTCGCCTCGATTCCAGCGACAACATCAGCGTCTCCGGCGCACGTAACGTCTCGCGCGGACAGGTGCTCGACGTGATGGCCAGCGACCTCGACCGCAATGTCTTCTTCGTACCGCTGGACCTGCGCAAGCAGCAGCTGGAGCAGATTCCCTGGGTGAAGTCGGCGACCGTGATGCGCCTGTGGCCCAACCGGTTGAAGATCGTCATCAGCGAGCGTACGCCCGTGGCCTTCGTCGATCTCAACTCGCAGATCAAGCTGATCGATGCCGCCGGCGTCATCATGGACCTGCCGCGCGAGCAGGCTGTGAAGTATTCGTTCCCGGTGATCGTGGGCATGTCGAGTGACGAGCCGCTCTCCACGCGCGCCGCCCGTATGAAGATGTATTCGCAATTCACCAGGGAACTCGACAGCGGTGGCGCGAACTACTCGGCGATGATCAGCGACGTCGACCTCTCCGACCCGGACGACCTGAAGGCGACGGTCACCGATGCGCATGGCGCCGTGCTCGTTCACCTCGGCTCCTCCGATTTTCTGGAGCGCTTCAAGATTTATGTCGCGCATGTGCAGGAGTGGCGCGCGCAGTTTCATCCGCTGGAGTCGGTGGACTTGCGCTATGACCACCAGGTGATCGTGAATCCGGATATCGCAAGCTCGCTGGCGAAGTCCTCGGGCGCGAATGCGGCCATGGCGGCCACCGCGCCGGAGAGTTCCGCGGCGGAGCACAAAGAGCCCAAGAAGACTGCAGCGGTGAAAAAGAAGAAGCACAAGTGATCCATGGGAAGTCAGACTGAAAATCTGCTTGCGGTGATCGATGTCGGCAGCGCCAAGACCAGCGTGATCGTGGCCGAGGTGAACGACTACGCGCTGCGCTATCGCGGTCACGGCATCTCCGATTCGCGCGGCATGCGCAAGGGCGTGATCGCCGATCTCGACAAGGCCGTCTATTCCATCAAGAAGGCGGTCGAGGAAGCCGAGAACGTTGCGCAAGCGCCCGTGGAGCACGCCGTAGCCGGAGTGGCCGGCTCGCATATTCGCGGCGTGAACAGCCATGGCGGCATCACCCTGGGCGCGCGCTCGCGCGAGATCAGCCGCAACGATGTCCGTATGGCGGTGGAAAAGGCGCGCAGCATCAACCTGCCGGAAGATCGTGACGTGCTGCATCTGCTGCCGCAGGAGTTCATCCTCGATGGACAAGGCGGCGTGCGCGATCCCGCAGGACTGATGGGACGCAAGCTCGAAGTGCGCGTGCACATCGTCACCGGCAGCGCCACCGCGACGCAAAACGTCGTGACTGCACTGAACCGCGCCGGTATTCATGTCGACGACACGGTCTTCGAGCCGCTGGCCTGCGCCGATTCCGTGCTGCAGACCGACGAGCGCGAGCTGGGCGTCTGCCTGGTCGATGTCGGCGCGGGTTCGACCGACCTGATCGTCTACTACGAGGGAGTGGTGATTCACACGGGGGCGATTCCCATCGGCGGCGATCACTTCACCAACGACGTCGGGGTGGGCCTGCGCACACCGCTGCCCGATGCGGAGAGCATCAAGAAGATGTTCGGCTGCGCCATCGTCACTCGCATTCCCGAAGGCAACGAAATCGAAGTGCCCTCGGTCGGCGACCGTCCGTCGCGGTTGATGCAGCAGCGCATGCTCGGCGAAATCCTCGAACCACGCAGCCGCGAGCTGATGGAACTGCTGCGCGATCACCTGCGGCAGGCCGGCATCGCCGATCTGCTGGGCGCAGGACTGGTGTTCACCGGTGGGGGATCGCGGTTGAACGGCATGCTGGAAATCGCCGAAGACGTCCTGCATCGCCAGGTGCGGCAGGGCTATCCCGTGCCGATCGCGAAGCTGCCGTCGGAGCTGCTGGAACCGGAGTTCGGCACGGCCATCGGCATGGTGCTGTATGGGCATCGCGCCCGGCAGGCGCGCATGAACCTGGATAAAGGATTGGGCGCGAAGATTCGGGCGCTGTTTGCGAAGCAGGGCGTGTGAAGAGCCGCTGTTCGCCATTCGCTTTTCGCTCTTCGCCAGATTGTGCTGTTGTTATCTTGAGGGCCTGCGAAAGTAATTAGCCCAGCGCGGAAGCCCTGGGTTACCAACGAGCCACCAGAACCGAGCCCCTTCAGGGGCGGCACTGTTTTTTGAGAGGTATCCCATGATCGAAGACTTCAACGACAAAGGCCAGGCGGAAAACGACATTCGCATTCACTTCAACGAAGAGCTGCTGAACACGGCCAAGATCAAGGTCATCGGCGTGGGCGGCGGCGGCGGCAACGCCGTCAATCGCATGATCGAGTCGCGCCTGGAAGGCGTGGAATTCGTCGTCGCGAACACCGATCTGCAGGCGCTGAAGGGATCGAAGGCGCCGGTGAAGATCCAGCTCGGCGTGAAGCTGACCAACGGCCTCGGTGCGGGCGCGAATCCCGAAGTCGGCCGGCGCGCGGCGCTCGAAGACGCCGACAAAATCATCGAGGCGCTCGAAGGCGCGGACATGGTCTTCGTCACCACCGGCCTAGGCGGCGGCACCGGCACGGGCGCGGCGCCAATCATCGCCTCGCTGGCCAGCGAAATGGGCGCGCTCACGGTTGCGGTCGTCACCAAGCCGTTCGCCTTCGAAGGCAAGCGCCGCCAGAATCAAGCCGAGCGCGGTTTGCAGGACCTGATCGATTCGGTCGACACCACGGTCGTGATCCCGAACGAGAAGCTGCTCGCGGTCGCCAAAGACGCCGGCTTCTTCGAGTCGTTCCGCGTCGCCGACGACATCCTGCGCCAGGCCGTGCAGGGCATCTCCGACATCATCACCATTCCCGGCATCATCAACCGCGACTTCGCCGACGTGAAGACCATCATGGCCGGCATGGGCTATGCGGTGATGGGCACGGCGATGGCCAAGGGCGAAGGCCGCGCCACTCTTGCGGCGCAGGCAGCGATCGCTTCCCCGCTGCTCGAAGCCGGCGCCATCGACGGCGCGCGCGGAATCCTCATCAACATCACCGGCTCGAGTTCGCTGCGCCTCGCGGAGGTGAACGAAGCTTCCACCATCATCCAGAGCGCCGCGCACGAGGACGCCAACATCATCTTC
>Ga0335069_10013868_pt1 | contig 11307 bp, 7 predicted proteins | sample Lox_Sample_11_FD_206714 | JGI IMG/M metagenome (GOLD analysis project Ga0335069, IMG submission 206714) | Soil microbial communities from Loxahatchee National Wildlife Refuge, Florida, United States - Lox_Sample_1.1 | ecosystem: Environmental > Terrestrial > Soil > Wetlands | place: USA: Florida... | reverse complement strand
CGCCATGCCTGCTCTCCCCGAAATGCCCCCGATGCCGGCCATGCCCTCGATGCCAGCATCACCCGAGATGCCTCCGTTGCCCGCACTGCCAGCCATGCCTGCGATGCCGGCTATTGATGCCTGGCCGGCGGAAAGCGCCGAGCCCGCGTTTGCTTCGCACCACAACGACGCCGCGACAAGCTGCGAAGATATGCACGTTATGTTTGATAGCGAGCCGCCGATCGTGGACTCGGAAGAGCGCACCTTGACGAAGGCGGAAGCGAGCACGCTGCATATCGATAACCTCGTGAATGCAGGAGTGCAGGCGCGCGGATGGGACAAGGATACGTATTCGGTGACCGCGTGCAAATTTGCCGACCGCAGAGATCGGGATGCGAAGGAATTGTTGTCGCAGATCAAGATGTCGATTAGTGGCGGCCACGTTTCGGTCAGCGGCCCGAACCACAGCGATCATGAGCATTGGGCGGTGCAGTTGTTGGTACGAACCCCGCGCGGGGCGAACCTGGAAATCAAAACGCAGAACGGCCCGGCGTCATTCTCGGAAGTCGATGGGAAGATTTTCGTGCGCGCTACGAATGGCCCGGTGTCGATGTCGAACTGCACGGGAGAAGCCGACGTTTCTTCGGAGAACGGGCCCATCTCGATTTCGGGGAAGAGCGGAAAGCTGAAGCTGCATACTGAGAACGGCCCGATCAGCGTGGCGCTGCAGGGTCCGAACTGGACCGATGGCGGGCTTGTGGCGGACGCGGTGAACGGACCTGTTTCGCTTAGCGTGCCAACGGAACTGAATACGAGCTTCCTTCTGGAGTCAACCGGCCACTCGCCGATTACGTGCAATGCGAGCGTCTGCAAGTCGGCGCGCAAGACCTTCGATGACAACGACAACCGCAGGATTGAGTACGGCACTGGAACGCCGGTGATTCGATTGTCCACCGTAAATGGTCCCGTGACGGTCAGCGCGCTCTAGTTGACTTCAGGGCAGATCGGTGGCCCGGTGCTTCCGGAATTTGATTCTCGATTTTGAGGTTCGGAAGTAAGATTTCGGGCATGCTGCTGGAAGAACGGGTAGGCCAGCCAACCACGGAAGCCGAGGCGGAAAAGCTCGCGCTTGAACTCTATGGGCTCCACGTGGCGGCCAAGGCGCTGCCCGGTGAATACGACGACAATTTCCATTTGACGGTGAAGTCGGCGCCAGCCGCTGGTGCGGATGCGGCCGGCTCTGCAATTGCACCTGTTTCCAACCTTACTTCGACCACGACGCTCAGCTCGGAACTTGGCGGTCGCGAGTTGAAGTTCACATCTTCGGATGGGGACGGCGCGAACGAAGGTGTGACCGAGGGAGCGGTTGCCGAGCCGTCCCAGACGGAAACGCCCTGGCAGCCGCCGGCGGGCACCGACTTCGTATTGAAAGTGATGCATCCGGCCCGAGAGTCGGCGCTGATCGATTTGCAGTGCCAGGCGTTGCAGCATTTGGCACAGCGCGCGCCGCAGATCGGTTTGCCGCGTGTTTGCCTGAACAAGAACGGCGAAACCTTTACCGCGATCACAGGCTCCGACGGAGCGACGCGGCTCGTCTGGCTGCTCACGTACATTCCCGGAACGTTGATGGCGCACGTGAATCCGCATTCGGCGGAAATGCTGCGTAGCCTGGGTGAATTGCTGGGCGAATTAAGCACCGGCCTCGCGCATTTTTCTCACGGCACCGCGAAACGCGAATTGAAATGGGATTTCGAACGCGCCGGATGGATTCGCGACCATCTCGAGCAAATTGCCGATCTTGATCGTCGCGCGCTGCTGGAGAAATTCATCGCGATATACGACAGCGAAGTTGTACCGGTGATGAGCCGGTTGCGGCGCAGCGTCGTGTATGGCGATGCGAATGACTACAACGTGCTAGTCGGTGATACGGCGACGCAGCCGCGGCGCGTTGTCAGTGTCTTCGATTTCGGCGACATGCACGAGAGTTTTACCGTCTCCGAAGTTGCGACCGCAGCAGCGTATTCGATCCTCGGCAAGAAAGAGCCGCTGCGCGCTGCCGCCGCCGTTGTTTCGGGTTACTACTCGCGGTTTTTGCTCACCGACGTCGAAATTTCCGTGCTGTTCCCGCTGATTGCAATGCGGCTTGCGGTGAGCGTCGTGAATTCCGCGATTCGCGCGAGCGTCAAACCCGACGATGCCTACGTAACGATCACGGAGGAGCCTGCGTGGGAAGCACTTACGCGCCTGGCGAGAGTGCATCCACGATTTGCGCACTACACGCTTCGGGAAGTTTGCGGGCTGCAACCGGTGCCAAAGGCGAGCGCCGTGCGCAAGTGGCTCGCGGCGCATGCAGCTTCGGCGGCGCCTCTTCTCGATGTCGACCTGCGCACCACGTCGCCCGTGGTGTTCGATCTTGGAGTCGGCAGCACGTTTCTCGGCGCCGATCCGGCCGCGAGCGAGAGTGAAAAACTCAACGACGCGATCGTGGGTGAGTTGCGGAAGGCCAAGCTGAGCGTCGGAGTCGGCCGCTACAACGAGCCGCGGCTGCTCTACACTTCGGCGCTATTCGGCGCGACGGACAATCCGACCGACGAACGGCGCACGATTCATCTCGGCGTCGATCTGTTCGTTGCCGCGGGGAGTTCGGTCTACGCGCCGCTCAACGGCGTTGTCTACGCGTTCGCGAATAACCCGGAGCCGCTCGACTATGGACCGCTGGTGATCTTGCGGCACGGCCCCGGCGGCGGCGAAGAATTTTTCACGCTGTATGGGCACCTGACACGGGAGTCACTCGGCAAGCTGAAGGTCGGGCAGTCGATTGTCAAAGGCGAACGTATCGGTCGCATCGGCGCAATGGCGGAGAACGGCGGTTGGCCGCCGCATCTGCATTTTCAGGTGATCACGGATTTGCTGGATCGCGGCACGGATTTTCCGGGCGTCGCGCTGGCGGCGGAGCGCGGCGTGTGGGCCGACCTTTCGCCCAATCCGAATTTGCTGCTGCGCATTGCGGCAGACAGAGTCGTCGCCGATGAGAAGGATGCAGCGGACACGCTGGCCGACCGGCGCCATGTACTGGGAGGAAATCTCAGCATTTCGTACCGGCGGCCGCTGAAAATTGTTCGAGGGTGGAAGCAGTACCTCTACGACGATACGGGCCGCGCGTATCTCGACGTTTATAACAACGTCCCACTTGTCGGCCATAGCCACCCGCGCGTGGCGCACGCTGTGGCGGAACAGGTTGGGCTGCTCAACACCAACACGCGATACCTGCACGACAACGTGGTTCGCTATGCGGAGCGGTTGCTCGAATTGATGCCGGCGACGCTGCGCGTCTGCTATTTCGTTAATTCCGGCAGCGAGGCGAATGAGCTTGCGATTCGCTTGGCGCGCACCTACACGAGACGTGAAGACGTGATCGTGCTTGAGCACGCGTACCACGGGCACACATCTGCGCTGATCGATCTCAGCCCCTACAAGTTCAACGGGCCCGGCGGCACTGGGCGCAAGCCGTGGGTTCACGTCGCGCCGATCGCGGACGACTATCGCGGGCACTACAGGCGCGGCGAGACGGGTATCGGCGCGAAGTATGCCGAGTCCGTTGGCGACATCATCAACGACGCGCGGTCGGAAGGGCGAGAGATCGCGGCGTTTCTGGCCGAGACGATGCCGAGTGTCGCCGGGCAGATTGTTTTTCCGGCCGGGTATCTCGACGGCGCATATCAACGCGTGCGCGCGGCCGGCGGCGTTTGCATAGCAGACGAAGTTCAGGTTGGATTCGGCCGGCTCGGCACGAATTTCTGGGGATTCGAGACGCAAGGCGTTGTGCCAGATATCGTTGTGCTCGGTAAGCCGATCGGCAATGCTTTTCCGCTTGGTGCGGTTGTGACGACGCAGGAAATCGCGGAGTCGTTCGCGAACGGAATGGAATTTTTCAGTACGTTCGGCGGCAATCCGGTTTCATGCGCCGCCGGAATTGCGGTGCTTGACGTTTTGCGCGAAGAGAAATTGCCGGAGAATGCCCTGAAGGTCGGCGAGTACCTGATGAAACGCCTGCGCGGGCTGCAGGAGAACCACGCCGTTGTGGGTGATGTGCGCGGCTCGGGGCTTTTCCTCGGCCTGGATTTAGTACGCGACCGCGACTCGCGCGCTCCAGCCACGGCGCAGGCCGACTATGTTGTCAATCGCTTGCGCGAGCGCGGGGTGCTGGCAGGCACCGATGGACCGGGGCACAACGTGATCAAGCTGCGCCCACCCTTGATTTTCTCCAAGGCCGATGCCGACCTTTTTGTCGACACGATTGATCTCGTCCTTACCGAAGACGCGGCGCGGATCCCGCGCGCGCAGAAGCAAGCGGGAATGGCTGCTCAGGCGTGAGGCAGCCGTCGGCATAGTTACGCACTACTTATATTACTTGACAGTACATGGAGCGAGGCATACGATTCCAGCCCACTATGGAATTGGATGCGTCCCTTTCGTGGCTTGCGCTGACGATGACCCAGGGCATCGCGGCACGGCTTGCTGCGCGCTTGCTGGAAGAGTTTGGTTCGCCGGATGAAGTCTTTCGCGCCCCACTGCCACACCTTGAGCGCTGCAACTTGCCCGCAGCCGTTGCCCAGGCCGTACACAAGAAACAAGCCTTCAAACGCGCTGAAAAAGAGCTCGCGACGATCCGGGGCATCGAAAACCTGCGACTGGTCAATTGGTCCGACCCGGAATACCCCAGGACACTGCGCGAGATCTACGACCCACCCACCCTGCTCTATGTTCGGGGCAACGTCGAGGTACTAAGCCAGCATTGCGTCAGCATCGTCGGCACGCGGAGGCCGACCCTGTACGGCACCCAGATGGCGGAGCGTCTGGGCCGCGAATTGGCGGCTCGGGGCGTCACCGTTGTCAGCGGAATGGCGCGGGGCATCGACGCCATCTCACACCAGGGGGCAATGGCGGTCAATGGGCGGGCTGTCGGGGTTCTCGGTACCGGCGTCAACGTTTGCTACCCAAAGGAAAACAAAAAGCTCTACGAAAAGGTGCTGCAACGGGGAGCGATCATCAGCGAATTTCCCTTGGGAACACATCCGTCGCCCGAGAATTTCCCGATTCGGAACCGGATCGTGGCCGGGATGCCCGTCGGGGTAGTTGTGGTTGAAGGCGCCCAGTACAGCGGCTCACTCATCACCGCACGCCTGGCAATGGAGTTTGGCCGGGAGGTATTCGCGGTGCCCGGGAACGTGACGCAGCCTGTGAGCTTTGCGCCGAACCAGCTCATCCGGCAGGGCGCCAAGCTTGTCACGAATGGCGAGGATGTCATCGAAGACTTGCCCACGCCGGTCCGCGCCGCGCTGGTTCGGGCCGAAGCGCCCGACGCGGAGCAGCGCAACCTGCTCGCGGCGGCCTGCTTGAACTCCTCCGAGAAGAAAGTCTACGAGTTGCTCTCCACCGACCAACCAGTGCATATTGATGACATCGTGGAGCGATCCGGCTTGAACTCATCCGAGGTTCTGGCTACCCTTTTTGACCTGGAGATGAAAGGGATCGTAAGACAACTGCCCGGCAAGCAGTTTGCGAAGGTCCTCCTGTAGTCCCCGGAAACCATTGTATCTATTGGGGTTGTAAGACGCCGCGGAATCGTAATGAATCCGCATGCTCATTTGCCGCATCTTGTTAAGTTAGCGAGAAGGACACAGGCGCCTGGCGTCAAAGCTTTCAGCGAGAGAATCCGGAGTTACATAGAAGAAATGGGACGTTCCCTAGTCATCGTCGAATCGCCGGCTAAGGCGAAAACGATCAACAAGTATTTAGGGCGGGATTATACCGTCAAGGCGTCGATCGGCCACGTCATGGACCTGCCGAAGAAGACGATCGGCATTCGCCTGCCCGACGGGCCGAAGAAAAAGAAGAAGAGCAAGCGGAAGAGCAAGGTCGAGGAAAAGCCACAAAAGCCGATTTCGATTGATGACGCAAAGATTTTCGAGCCGACCCTGGAGATCATCTACGGCAAGGGTAAGGTCATCAATGATTTGAGGAAGTCGGCGGCGAACGCCGATGCTGTCTACCTCGCGGGCGACCCTGATCGCGAAGGGGAGGCGATTTCGGCCCACCTCCGGGCGGTTTTGACCAAGCCGAGCAAGTATGAAGAGGCCGAGCCATCGGGTAATGGCCGCTTTGGGAAAAATGGGAACAGTAAAGACGAGAAAGCCGAGGCCGAAGCCGCCGCAGAAACCAAGGGCAAGGGCGGCAAAGGTAAAAAAGGCAAAGCCGGTAAGAAGGAAGATAAGGACGAAATCGAAGTCCCGGCCATCGACCCGAAGAAGATATTCCGGGTAACGTTCAACGAAATTACGCCGAAGGCGATTCGGGCTGCATTTGAGAAACCGCGTCAGATTGACGCGAGTCTGGTCGATGCGCAGCAGGCGCGTAGGGTACTAGACCGAATAGTCGGCTACAAAGTTTCGCCGCTGCTTTGGGACAAGGTTCGCCGCGGGCTTTCCGCCGGCCGCGTACAGACGGTCGCCGTTCGCCTGATCGTCGAGCGCGAACAGGAGATTCGCGCGTTCGTTCCGGTCGAATACTGGTCGATCCACGCGATGCTCGATGCCGGGCAACCGCCGATCTTCGAGGCCAAGCTCTCGAAGTACAAAGGCGAAGACATCGAGGTCTCGAATCAGGAAGCGGCGGACAAGATTGTCGCCGCAGTGAGCAAAGCCAAGTGGGAAGTTGCGTCAGTCGCTCAACGCGAGAAGAAGCGCAATCCGCCGCCGCCATTCACCACCTCGAAATTGCAGCAGGCCGCCTATAACCGCCTGCGCTACACCGCGAAGCGCACGATGGGAATTGCGCAGCGGCTGTATGAGGGCGTCGATCTAGGCGAAGAGGGATCCGTTGCGCTGATTACCTACATGCGTACGGATTCGGTCAACGTTTCGGCCGATGCGCTTTCGCAGGTACGCGAACTGATTCCGGAAAAGTTTGGATCGAGCTATCTGCCGGAGAAACCGAACTATTACAAATCCAAGAAGGACGCCCAGGAAGCCCACGAAGCGGTGCGGCCGACCGACGCTTCGCGCACTCCGGAAGACGTCCGCAAGTATCTCGATGACGATTTGTTCAAGCTATATCAGCTGATCTGGCAGCGCTTCGTTGCGTCACAGATGATGCCGGCAGTTTTCGATCAGACGACGATTGATATTTCGGCGGGCGACTACACTTTCCGAGCGACCGGCTCCGTTCAGAAATTCGACGGCTACCTGCGCGTCTACCAAACGCCGGCGGCTCCGTCGGATCGCGAAGACGACGAAAAGGACGACGACGGCGAAGGCAAGAACTTGCCGCGCGTTGAAGAGGGCCAGGTTCTACGGCTCGATCAGATTCGCCCCGACCAGCACTTCACCGAGCCGCCGCCGCGCTACACCGAAGCGACGCTGGTGAAAGAACTGGAAGAAAAGGGCATTGGCCGGCCTTCGACCTACGCATCGATCATTTCTACCATCGTCGAGCGCGAGTACGTGCGCAAGGATCAAGGCCGCTTCACGCCGACGATGTTGGGCGAGCGTGTGAATGCGCTGCTTGTAAAGAGCTTTGACGATGTTTTCGATGCGACCTTCACGGCGCGCCTCGAAGAGGAGCTCGACGAAATCGAAGAGGGCAAGCTGCCTTGGCGCGATGCCGTGCGCGAATTCTGGGAAAAGTTTGTCGTCGATCTGGCGAAAGCCGACGACGAGATGATTTCGTACAAGGCCGGCATCCCGACCGGGAAAAAATGCGAGAAGTGCGGCGAAGGCGAGTTGCTCGAGCGCATCAGCCGGCACGGATTCTTTCTCGGTTGCTCGCGCTATCCCGACTGCGATTTCATTCAAGACATGGCGCCGGAGCTGAATGACGACGCCGAGAGCAAGACGGAATACTGCGAAAACTGCGGCAAGGAAATGCTGATGAAGCGCGGCCGCTTCGGCGCTTTCCTGGCGTGCAGCGGCTATCCGGATTGCAAGACGACACGGCGTCTTGTGGAAGGCACTCGGATCGCGCTACAGCCCGATGAGCCGCTCGAAGAGAAATGCCAGCTTTGCGGCAATCACTTGATCAAGAAGCATGGCCGCTTTGGTACGTTCATTGGCTGCTCGGGCTATCCCAAGTGCAAATACACACGCCCGATCACGATGGGGATCAAATGCCCCAAGTGCCATGACGGCGAGTTTGTGAAGCGCGGCAGCATGGGCAAGGGCGGGCGAGGGCGTCCACGTGTGTTCTACGGCTGCTCGCGCTACCCCGATTGCGATTTTACGACGCCGAACATGCCGATTGCGGAGCCATGCCCGAAGTGCGGCGCGCCGTTCATCGTCGAGAAAAAGTCGAAGATTGGCACGGTCCACACCTGCATAAAGGAAGGGTGCGACTGGGAGCAGTTAGCCCCCGAACCGCAGCCTACAGGCGTCACTGCGCCCGTTGAGGAGCCGACACCGGTCGGCGCCAAGCCCTAAGACCCGCCTCCTATCAGGCGAATCGAACTTAATTTCAGATCGATATCCCGCCGAAGGCCGGCGGGATATCGCTTTTAGTCCCGGTTGGTATCCCGAACAAGTCCCACTGAAACAGTCGGCGCGCGCCTGCGGTCGCTATAGTAATTTCAAGCGAGCGAACAATTTGAGGACGCAGAGCAATCTCGCTTCGTCGTTTCGTGCCAAGCCACTCGGGCACGACTCCGCGTATCGGATGCCGGGGCCCTTCTCATGAAGCAGTCTGCCGAAAAATATCTTCAGTACTTGAGCTCGGTGAAGAATTCCTCGCCGCACACGATCCTGAATTACGGCAAAGATCTAAGCCAGTTTCTCGAGTATCTCTCGCCCCCCGGTGCGCAGCCTCCGCCGCTGAAAGAAATTACGCACACCATCATTCGCGAATTCGTCGCCCACTTGCACGACCAAGGACTCGAAAAGAGTTCAATCGCGCGAAAGCTCGCGGCGCTTCGTTCGTTTTTCAAATATTGCGTGCGCGAAGGTTTGCTCGCCGAAAATCCGGCGCGACTCGTGCCGACTCCAAAGCTGCCGAAGCGCATTCCGTCGGTGCTATCAGCCGAAGAGATGAACGGCTTTTTAAATCGCTTGGCAGACATGGGGCCCGCACCGCAGGGACCAATGGGAAACCCGCGGCCCCAAGTCGATCGAAACGAAATTCCACAGATTGTCGCCGAAAGTGGCAAGCGTTCCCGGCGAAAGAATGACCGCATGTACGTGCGGCGAGATCGCGCATTGCTGGAACTCCTTTATGCCGCTGGGCTCCGCGTCAGCGAACTCACCGGATTGAATTTGATTGATATCGACCAGAAGGAGCGGGTTTTGCGCGTTCGCGGCAAGGGCAACAAGGAACGCATCGTTCCCTATGGCTCGAAGGCGCAGGAAGCCTTGGAAAACTATTGGAGCTTGCGCGAGGAATTGCTGACGCAGAAATCCGCTTCACGCGGCCGGCGGCAGGGACCGCCGCACACCCAAGCTGTATTCCTGAATTACGCGGGGCGGAGGCTGACGCAGCGTTCCGTCGGACGCCTCGTGAAGAAGTACGTGCGATTGGCCAATATCGACTGGGATCTTCATCCGCACTCCCTTCGCCATGCTTTTGCGACGCATCTGCTTGCCGACGGAGCCGATCTCCGCGCCATTCAAGAGTTGCTGGGACACCAATCGCTCTCGACTACACAAAAGTATACGCACGCTTCCATCCGCCAACTGATGGATATCTACGACAAAGCGCATCCGCACGCCTGACACTGGATTTCGCTGTTTAAGTTCGACACGCCAACACAGAAGAGAGACTCCTGCTCGAAGAAAAACGGCCGGCAGTTTGATCTGCCGGCCGTTTCAGTCTTCGTGTGATTGTTACCCTGTCAGCGATCCTTAGTGGCGTCCGCCACCGCCGTGGAATCCGCCACCACCCCCGCCGTGGAACCCACCAACTGCTCCACCGTGGAAGCCGCCGGCGCTGCCGTGAAAGCCGCCGCCGGCATAGCCGCGGGAAGTACCAAATGTGCTGCGGCCGTAGACTCCGCGTGAACCACCATAAACCGGCCGCCCGTAGTATCGTCCGCCGCCGTAGTAACCTCGACCACCCCAATAGCCCCGGCCGTAGTAACCGTAGCCACGCCCGTAATACCCGTGCCCGTAGTAGCCACCACGGAACCAGGGACCAGCGCCGATAAAGACGCCGCCAACAAACCAGTCCGGACCGTAATAGCCGTAGGGAGCGCAAGCGTAGGGATAGTAGCCGTAGTAACCGTAAGCGCAGACTGGCGCTGGGCCGTAACCATAGTCGTATCCGGCGTAGACTGGGCCGCCGAACCCAATGCCAACCGCCACTCGTTGCGCGTTCGCGTTACTCGCGCCGAGCAGGCAAATCGTCAAAAGCAAAGCCGCCACACTAGCAAACCTGAGATATTTCATTGTAGGACCCCCTTTCGAGTCCCCACTACATCCGTCGAATCAACATCTTGGCGGGGTCGGGCTTCAGCTTAACTCCCGGCCTCACTCAATTAAACTCCAAATTGGGCTAAAAGTTGCGGTGGCTGGGAAGCTCCACACTCTATTGGATTTGCGGGCAGGGATTTGGTTGCACCCACTTTTCATTGACGATTCCGGCGATTCACCCCTATAATTGGCGTTTGTCTTAAGCCTTGGAGGAACGATGTTTGCCGTCATTAAGACCGGGGGAAAGCAGTATCGCGTAGCGCCCGGCGACACGATTCGGATTGAGCGGGTTAAGGGCGACGTGGGCGAGAAAGTCACGTTCGGCTCCGTCCTCGCGGTGCACAACAACGACAAGAAGCTTCTGTCGGGCAGCGATGCCAGCAAAGCGACCGTGACCGGTAAGATCATTGCTCACGGCCGCAACAAGAAAGTCACCGTGTTGAAGTTCAAGAAAACCAACCAGTACAAGATTTCGCGCGGCCACCGCCAGAACTACACGTCGGTGCAAGTCAGCGACATCAAGCTGTAAATCGAAGCAATTCCAAATCGTCTCAAATCGTAAAAGGGTAGAAGGAATCAGTCATGGCACATAAGAAGGGCGGCGGTTCGTCAACAAACGGTCGCGATTCACACGGACAGCGGCTTGGAGTAAAGCGGTTTGGCGGTCAGTTCGTGAACGCCGGAACGATCCTGGTTCGGCAGCGCGGCACGAAGCACCAGGCCGGCGTTAACGTCGGTCAGGGCAAGGACGACACGCTGTTCGCGCTGGTCACTGGAATCGTGAAGTTCGAGGATAAGGGGCGGCACGGGCGCTTCATCAGCGTCCACCCGGCGGAGAAGGCTGAGCCGGCTCACGCAGCCGCGAACTAAGCTTCGG
>Ga0335069_10013867_pt1 | contig 11307 bp, 9 predicted proteins | sample Lox_Sample_11_FD_206714 | JGI IMG/M metagenome (GOLD analysis project Ga0335069, IMG submission 206714) | Soil microbial communities from Loxahatchee National Wildlife Refuge, Florida, United States - Lox_Sample_1.1 | ecosystem: Environmental > Terrestrial > Soil > Wetlands | place: USA: Florida... | reverse complement strand
AAAGGGAGATGGCTATCATAGCCGAACTCAAGGCGGGTGAAAAAAAGAAAATCATCGGCATCGGAAGGCTTGTTAATGAACCCGATATGAAGAATGCCGAATTCGCCGTTGTAGTCCATGACGACTATCAGGGAAAAGGTCTCGGTTACAAGTTGATGGATGTCCTGATCGGAATCGCCCAGGACAAGAACTTAAACAGCATATATGGAATCGTGCTCTCTGATAATGAGAGGATGCTGCGCGCGACAAGAAGGCTCGGCTTTGTTCCTGAAAGGGCTTCAGACGGGCTTACACGGGTAGTTCTCGAACTGAACCCGTAGAACAAAGAACGTACAGAAGAGAAGCAGGAAAAAAGGGATGATTCCATAGAGTAAAAGAATGCTGTGTGCCACCGATCTTACGAAGAACTCGTTGTATGCACCTTAGTTTACCGCTAATCTGGCGCGAATACGTGATACAAAGCTTATATTCTCCATTGCATCGGGACACAGCTCCTTTTGGTATACTGGGGCCGTTGCAGCAATTCTGCCAGAACGTAGAACCCCATTTGACGGATGATGTGTTGATACATTCCTTCAAGAACGTAAGGATCCGGGAATCCCGTGTTTAAGGGTCCAAGATTGATGCGTTCGGGCTGGGAGCGTTCGGTTCCAGCATAGCCATAACACTTGTAATCTTGATGTCGGGGAAAACTGCATTTTCTGCCTGTTGCAGAGAGTGCTCGATGCCCTGCTCCACCCGGGTTGGGACACAGGGTGCTGCATTTGAGTGGACGGAAGCTGCGCTAAATGTTATTATAAGGTCTAACTTATGGGAGACACTGCGGACAGAGTCGCATTAGTGATTTGAGTTCTGACCCATTGGGCATATGGTAATTAATGATTATGGATGGACTGGAAAGGGGCTCCTTAGGGCATCGGCAATCGGACGGATTGCCCCGGTTCTTGAGGAGCGAACGAGATATGCACTACCTACCTAATGCTCTCAAGGGATTAGAGAGCAAGCGTTGCTTTATTCCCGCATCACTATGAGTTACCGGAGTCTGAAACCGCTTTTTTCCCCACAATCCATCGCTATTGTCGGCGCAACGGAAAGTCAGGACAAGCCCGGTTACGCTATTCTTTTTAATCTCCTAAGTAGCGGGTTTGGCGGAACCATCTATCCGGTTAATCCTGGCAAAGAAACGATTCTGGGGCTTCCCTGTTACAAAAGCCTCGATGCAATTGATGGCAAGATCGATCTGGCCGTCATCGTCATTCCGGGGAAAATGGTCCTTGAGACTTTGGAGATGTGTGGCAAGCTGGGGGTCGAATCGGCAGTCGTGATATCAGCCGGCTTCAGGGAAACGGGACACGAAGGGCTTATTGCGGAGCAGGCTATAGCGAGGCTTGCCCAGCGCTATCAGATGCCCATTTTAGGCCCCAATTGTCTTGGCCTTATCGACACATTCACTCCTATGAATGTAACTTTCGCCAAGGATACGCCCCCTCAAGGGAAGATCGGCTTCATGTCCCAATCCGGCGCTCTTTGCACCTCCATTCTCGACATAGCCATTGCCGATAATGTGGGATTTTCCTACTTTGTAAGTCTCGGTAATAAGGCAGACCTAAACGAGATAGATTTCCTGCAGGCTTGGGTTAATCTTCCCGAAGTAAGGGTAGTTCTGGCCTATTTGGAAGGCATCACCGATGGGGCGAAGTTCATTGAGACAGCGAGACAGTTCACCAAAACGACACCTATCGTGGCCATCAAGGCGGGTGTAACTACCAGCGGTTCCCGCGCGGTGAGCAGTCATACCGGTGCGCTGGCAGGCAGCGAAAGGGCCTATGAAGCCGCTTTCAAACAGGCCGGAGTTATTCGGGCTAACTCAATGGGAGAACTCTTTGACTTTGCCATAGCATTGGCTCACCAGCCGTTGCCGCGAAACGACACGGTCGTGGTTGTCACCAACGCAGGGGGGCCCGGTATTATGGCCACCGATGCTATTGAGCGAGCCGGACTGCGCCTCGCCTCCTTGGGCGAGGAAACCCTCGCGGATTTGAAAGAGGCCTTGCCCGCCGCCGCCAGCGTTCTCAACCCCATCGATCTTCTTGGCGATGCGGGGACGAGCCGTTACAAGTCGGCGCTTGAAATAGTCCTCAAAGACCCGAACGTGGGCTCCTTGATCGTAATTCTAACGCCTCAGTTCGCAACACCCATCGAGGAAGCTGCGCAGGCAGTGGCTGATGTAACACGAGATACCCAGATCCCTGTGCTATGCTGTTTCATGGGTAAAGCATCGATGCAAAACGCGTTGAACATTCTTACGAAAAATCATATTCCCAATTACGTCATGCCGGAAAGGGCCATTGACGCCCTCGCGGTTATGACAAAACAGCGGCTCTGGCAGGAAGAGTTGGCGCCGCCCTATGAATCCGTGGATCTCAATACACAGCGAGTAACGCAGGTTTTTGAGAGGGTAAGACGAGAAGGCCGGGTCAAAATTGGCGACGCCGAGGCCCGTGAAATTCTCGAGGCTTACCGTATTCCCGTACCCGCCTCGAAGCTTTGTGCAACGACCGACGAGGCAGTGGCTTTTGCGGAACAGATAGGATACCCCGTCGTACTTAAGATCGCCTCCCCTGACATCCTTCACAAAACAGACATCGGCGGTGTTCGAATAAATGTTCGTAGCGCCACAGAGGTCCGTGATTCCTTTGACCTCGTCACCTTCAGAGCTACCCGGTACATGCCGGACGCCGAAATCTGGGGCTGCCTCGTGCAGCAGCAGGTACATGGAGGCAGAGAGGTCATCGTAGGCATGAACAGAGATCCTCAATTCGGTCCGCTCGTGATGTTCGGACTCGGTGGAATCTACGTGGAGGCGTTAAAGGATGTAACCTTTCGGATCGCCCCATTCTCCCGCCGAGACGCTATGGATATGATACGAGAAATGAGGTCCTTCAATCTGTTGCGGGGTGTCCGGGGAGAGACCCGGTCGGATCTGCAAGCAATTGTCGATACACTTCTCAAGGTGTCCCAGCTCGTCGTCGACTTCCCCGATATCGTCGAGATGGACATCAACCCCTTGATGGTTTTTGAAGAAGGCAAGGGTGTTATGGGTATTGACATGAGACTGGTTTTGGCCTGACGTTGAAGGAAGGCCAGAAAACAGGCGAAGAAGGAAACCCTTTTTCTGCGACGAATCAAGGAGGGAATAATGACGACAGCAATTTATGTGATGTCCACCGAGAGGTTCTCGGGTAAGACCGCGTTATGTATAGGTTTGATACACTGGCTACAGCGAAAAGGGTTCTCAGCGGGGTACATGAAACCGATAAGCACCACCGATCGGGGCGTAAGCGATGCGAGAGTTGATGAGGACGCTGTTTTTATTAAGTCAGCACTGGGCCAAATCGATCCTCTCGAAGCTATTGTTCCACTCTTTCTCACAGACCAAGAGACCAAGACCATATTGGAGCGGCCTCATCACCAGGCTTTGGAAACGCGCCTTGTGGACGCATACCAGGTCATTACCAAAAATAACGATGCTGTGGTTCTGGAAGGAGGGACAAGCCTCCGAGAAGGCTGGATTATCGATCTTGCCCCGCACCGTATCACAGGCCTTTTGAGCGCCAGAGCCCTCGTGGTCGTCCCCTATCTCAACCTTCTGCAGGTAGTGGACGACATGCTCGCCTCCCAAAGCCTTATGGGCGACCTGATGTTAGGTGGTGTCGTAAACAGCGTTCCCCAACATCTTGTAGGGCTCGTCCAGGAGAAGCTAAGACCTTTTGTGGAGCTTCGGGGCATACCTATTCTTGCCGTCATTCCACGGAAGAAGGCGCTTCTATCGGTCAGCATCGCGGAACTCGTCAATGAACTGAATGGGGAAGTTCTCTGCTGCCAGGCGGCTGGTGACGAGCTGGTGGAAGCGGTTATGGTCGGTGCAATGAGCGCCGAGAGTGCCCTGAGCCACTTTCGCCGAGGTGTTAACAAAGCGGTGATCACCGGCGGAGACCGTCCGGACATTCAACTCGCAGCGCTCGAAACGTCCACAAGGTGCCTGATTTTGACCGGTAACCTGCGGCCAAGTCCGCTCATCATAGGCCTCGCTGAAGAACGCGGCATCCCGATCATTATGACCCGTCACGATACGCTGAAAGCCATAGAGTGCGTGGAAAGTTTCTTCGGAAAGACCCGTTTCCACCAACCCAAAAAAATCGATTACTTCGAGGCCCTTCTTGAGGACCACATGGACTTCAAGGCCTTAAGCAAGGCCCTGGGCATTTAGGCCGATCCCGAGAGAGGGGATGAACCGCATTCTTCCGGAAGCATCTGTCCGCCTTTGGGTTTGTAGACCGAAGTGTCTGGAAGAACATGACCCCTATTTTAACACTCCCATCGGGCACGGAATGCTCGGTCAGAATCTGTGACACGGACCGCATTCAAATCCGTGAAGGTTGAGGTCACATATGGTTCGCCCCCAAGATCCCGCGCGAAAAAAACATATCAAAGAACCGACTGTACCTGCCGAGCGCTACGAAACGATCCGAAGGTATATGGCGGCCCTGCTCGAAGAAGAGACCCTTTCAGCCCGGGATCTCTCGCAATACATGAGAATACCGGAAAAGGATGTGAGCGAGCACCTGGAACACATTCGAAAAACATTAACCAAGAACCAGCGCCATCTGACTATCACTCCGGCGCAATGTGAAGGATGCGGCTTCGTCTACAAAAAGCGGGACAGGTTTTCTAAACCTGGTAAGTGTCCCCTCTGTCACAAGAGCCTCATACGTTCCCCCTTGTTTCATATCGAAAAGACCCGTTAATGACAGGGCGCGATACACTCAAGCAGAAGCCGGGGACAGGAAATGGAGCCCGTGAATACCGCTACTTTCTGCCTGTTCACCTTTTGTACAGGCCGACAATCTGCGCCTCACCCACTATGTGGGGCTTCATGGCCTGCTCCAACTGGGCTTTCGTTGCAGGGGCGGTGAGCTTTAACACGGCATTAAGCGCGTAGAGCTTGAAGAAGTATCGGTGAGCGCCCGATGGCGGACAAGGTCCTCCATAGGAGCTCTTCTTGAAGTCATTCATACCCTGCTTAGCCCCTTCGGGCACTGCGCCTTCCTTCAATTCCCGCACGGTAGGGTCTATATTAAAGACCACCCAGTGGACCCATGTCCCCATGGGCGCATCGGGGTCGTCTACAATTATCGCAAGGGACTTTGCGTTGGCGGGCACGCCTTCGATGGACAAGGGGGGACTCACATCCTTACCGTCACAGGTGTACTGTCTTGGTATCATGCCCTTATCCTTAAAAGCAGGGCTCGAGATTGTGAACCCCTCACTGCCGAAGGCGGTGAGAACCGGTATAATCGCAAGGACCCATAGGACTGATTCCGAGACTATGAACTTCATACCACACCTCCTTTTTTACGTTGGTCCTTAAGGATTATACCTCACATCGTGTCTCGCCGGGTTTAAAAAAACCGGAAATACTGTCGTTCAATCTATCTGTTAACATCTCATCATCATTGATTTTCCGCCGTTTTTCTGGTATAAACTTCAGTCCTTTATGAGAAACGCTATCCTGAGGGTGTGGAACGGGGAGGCGAGGCGTCTCCGACAGATACTCTATGTCCCGCTCGGCTTACTATCCTGCCTCTACCGGATGGGACTTTCCTTGAGGGAACTCACGTACAGGACCGGCGTTATGAGAACCGAAAAAGCGCCGATCCCAGTTCTTTCCATCGGTAACATCACGCTCGGAGGAACAGGGAAGACGCCGGTGGCCGAAAGACTTTCATTGCGACTTAAGGAGCAAGGATTTCATCCCGGCATCATCACGAGAGGCTACGGAAGGACAAAAAAAGGGGTATTCTCTGTGGACATAAAAAAGGAGACAGCGGAAAGCGCCGGGGATGAGGCCTTCATGCTCGCAAGAAAAACCCGTATACCCGTTATTGTGGGCAAGAACCGTGTGCGTGCTATTGAACAGGGCATAAGGTCTTTTCATATCGATGTAGCCATCCTGGATGATGGTTTTCAGGTAAGGAATCTGAGAAAAGATTTTGATCTGCTCCTTCTCGCCGGGAAGGATGCGCCAGGCATGAGCGCACTTTTCCCCCTGGGTCCTATGAGAGAGCCCGCGAATCGCATGGCCGCCGCGCACGCGATTCTCATTAACAAGGGAGAACCCGACCAGGAGACCCTCGCTCAAGTAAATAATAAGCCGCTCTTCAGGGTCACCTACAGGGCGGCGCACCTTTACAAAATGAAGAAGAATCTTATCACGCGACACGATTTTCTCAAGGGCAAGCGGGTCACCGCCTTTTCGGGCCTCGGAGACAATAGGTCCTTTTTTGACCTTTTGAGGCAGATCGGCGCCAAAGTGGCTCACGAAATTTCTTTTCCGGACCACCATCGCTACGGGCCGGCCGACATAAAGAAATGCGCCTCGTTCGATGATGTGCATTGTATCGTGACCACGGAAAAGGACGCGGTAAAGATCGCCCCTATGGAGATTCCCGAGAACCTATTTTATCTCTCCATTGATGCGGCCATAGAAGATGAGGACAGATTGATCGAACTGATGCTCAAGAAGATCGGAGGCCAACCGGACGGATTTTTCAAGACGGGGATCAGGGGACCGGATATTATTCAATGAGCGTGCGATCCTTAAGATGCCATTCGATGCTCTGTAATGCTATGAAGAGTGCACAAAATTGCGAAGGAGGAAGACGTGTCAGAAAGAATATACATTTTTGACACAACGCTGAGGGACGGAGAACAATCTCCCGGCAATACCATGAACACGCAGGAGAAGCTCCGTGTTGCAAGACAGCTCGAAGCCTTAGGCGTTGATATTATCGAAGCCGGTTTTCCCATTGCCTCGGAAGGTGATTTCGACGCGGTACGGCAGATCGCCTCAACCGTCAAGAACTGCGAAGTTGCCGGTCTTGCCCGGGCCAATAATGAAGACATCGACCGGGCGTGGCAAGCGGTGAAGGTCGCCGCGAAACCCCGCATTCATACTTTTATCTCGACGTCCGATATTCATCTGAAATACCAATTTAAGAAGACCAGGGATGAGATCCTGAAGATTGCAGTCGATTCCGTAAAGCGCGCGCGAAAACACACAAAGAACGTGGAGTTTTCCGCAATGGACGCAACGAGAAGCGACCGGGATTATCTTTGCCGGGTTTTCTCAGAGGTTATCGACGCAGGCGCTGTCACGATCAACGTGCCCGATACGGTGGGTTACGCCATACCGGAAGAGTTCGGCAAGCTCATCCGTTATATCGTGGAGCATGTGCCCAATATCGGAAAGACCGTCATCAGCGTGCACTGTCACAATGACCTGGGCCTCGCCGTACCGAATTCCGTTGCGGCAATCCAGAATGGAGCGCGCCAGGTGGAGTGCACCATCAATGGTATCGGCGAACGCGCGGGCAACGCCGCCCTGGAAGAGATCGCAATGATCCTGAGGACACGCAAGAGCCTGTTCCCCGCCGATACGCGCATCGTCTCGGAAAAGATATACCCGGCAAGCCGACTAATCACGACCATCACCGGCGTAGCCGTGCAGCCCAACAAGGCCATCGTCGGCGCCAACGCCTTTGCCCATGAATCGGGAATCCACCAGGACGGACTGCTCAAGGCAAAACTCACTTACGAGATCATGACGCCGGAATCGGTCGGAATAGCGAAAACCTCCCTGGTTCTCGGCAAGCATTCAGGACGACACGCCTTCAGGGACAGAATCGAAGAGATGGGCTATACGCTTAACGACAAAGAGCTCAACATAGCTTTCAAGCGCTTCAAAGCCCTGTCCGATATGAAGAAATTCGTCTACGATGAAGATATCGAGATGATCATCATGGACGAGATTTACAAAATACCGGAATGCTACAAGCTTATCTATCTCAACGTGAATTGCGGGAACGCAACGATCCCTACAGCCAGCGTAAAACTTGAGGTGAACGGCGCGACGCATCAGGACGTCGGCTTTGGAGATGGGCCTGTGGATGCCATATACAAAATCATCAAAAAAATCGTGAAGACAAACAGCACCCTGGAGAAATTCTCCGTCAACTCCATCACAAAGGACATGGATGCTCAGGGTGAGGTCTTCGTCAAAGTTTCGGAAAAAGGTCTCGTGGCTATCGGAAAGGGCGCTGATACGGACATCATTGTGGCGAGCGCCAAGGCTTATATCAATGCGCTCAACCGGCTGGAATACATGAAGAATAAAAAACTTGAGGGGAAGTAAAATGGGAATGACAATCACGGAAAAAATACTTGCGGCTCACGCGGGGAAAGACAAGGTGGAACCGGGCGAGATCATCGAGGCAAGAGTCGATCTTGCCCTGGCCAATGACATTACAGCACCGCTATCGCTCGAGGAATTCGACAGAGTTGGCGCCAAGGGGGTATTTGATCCGGAAAAGGTCGTCTTCGTCCTTGACCATTTTACACCGAATAAAGATATCATCTCAGCGGAAAACTGCAAAAAGATACGGGAGTTCTCGCAGAAATATGGCCTGACCCACTTTTACGAGGGGGGAGCCTGCGGCATAGAACACGCATTGCTCCCTGAAGAAGGACTTGTGGTAGCGGGCGATCTTATCATCGGGGCAGACAGTCATACCTGTACATATGGGGCGCTCGGGGCCTTTTCCACGGGGATGGGAAGCACCGATCTCACCTATGCAATGGTGACGGGCCGCATCTGGCTTAAGGTACCCGAGAGCATCAAATTCCATTGTTTCGGAAAATGGCAAAAATGGGTCACCGGCAAAGACCTGATCCTTAACGTCATCGGCATGATCGGCGTTGACGGCGCTCTCTATGCGGCAATGGAGTATGAGGGAGAGGCCATCTCGGCCCTGTCCATGGATTCCCGCTTTACCATAGCCAACATGGCCATCGAAGCCGGCGGAAAAAACGGCATCTTTAAAGTCGACGACAAGACCATCGCGTACATGAAGGAACACGCGAGCAAGCCGTACACCGTATTTGAAAGCGATCCCGACGCGCACTATCAGAGGGTCTATGAAATCGACGCAAGCAGGGTCGGCCTCAAAGTGGCCTGTCCGTCGCTTCCTTCCAATGTCAAAGACGTGGGTGAACTTCAGGGAATCCACATTGATCAGGTTGTGATCGGCTCCTGTACGAACGGCAGGATCGAGGACTTGGAGATGGCCGCGGAAATTCTCAAAGGACGAGAGGTTGCAAAGTACACGCGCTGCATCATTATTCCAGCAACCCCCAAGATTTACCGGGAAGCGCTTAAACGGGGATATTTCGAGATCTTCCTCGATGCCGGTTGCATCATTTCGCCTCCCACATGCGGCCCCTGCCTGGGCGGCCATATGGGTATCCTGGCAAAAGGAGAGCGCGCAGTGGCCACAACAAACAGAAACTTCATCGGCAGGATGGGCCATCCCGAGAGTGAGGTATACCTCGCAGGTCCGGCCGTGGCAGCATCTACTGCGATTAAAGGGAGCATCGCAGCCCCTGAGGAGGTACTATGAAACTGAAAGGGAGAGTATGGAAGTTCGGAGACAATATCGATACCGACATCATTATTCCGGCGCGATATCTCGCCCACACTGATCCGAAAATACTTGGCGAGCACTGTATGGAACCGCTCATACCCACGTTCCATCGGCAGGTAAAGCCCGGTGACATTATTGTATCCGGAAGCAACTTCGGCTGCGGTTCATCCCGCGAACATGCTCCTATCGCTATCTCGGCCCTCGGTATACCGCTTGTCATTGCCAAGACCTTTGCGCGAATATTCTACCGCAATTCATTCAATAAGGGCCTGGCGCTTCTCGAGGCGGATATCGTGGAACACGTGGAAGCAGGAGAAGAAATAGAAGTTGATATCTCGAGGGGCCTCATCAAGTGCCGCTCAATTGAAATACAAGCCAAACCCATTCCACCCTTTATGGTTGAACTGATCAACGCCGGTGGACTGATAAATCATCTGAAGAGACAACTGGAGGAGAAACATGAAAGAGTATAACGTAGCAGTTGCGGGAGCCACCGGGGCAGTGGGAAATGAAATGATCGAAATACTCGGTGAGCGTAAATTCCCCGTGAAGAACCTGAAGCTCCTCGCATCTTCCCGCAGCGCCGGAAAGACCATATCCTTTCGGGGAACAGATGTAAAAGTCGAGGAACTGAAAGAGGATTCTTTTAAGGGTGTGGACATAGGGCTATTTTCTCCCGGCGGATCGGTGAGTCTGAAATTCGCGCCCATAGCCGCTGCGAGCGGATGTGTGGTCATCGACAATACAAGTGCCTTCAGGATGGAGAAGGATATCCCGCTTATCGTACCCGAGGTCAATGAACATGCTATCGAAGGCTATAAGAACAGGGGCATCATTGCGAACCCCAACTGTTCCACAATCCAGATGGTGGTGGTACTAAAACCGCTCCACGACGCGGCTAAAATAAAAAGAGTCGTTGTTTCCACCTATCAGGCGGTCTCCGGCACCGGGAAGAAGGCTATTCACGAATTAGAACAGCAGGTGCTTGCCATCTATAATAATAAACAAATCGAAACCAAGGTATATCCTTACCAGATAGCCTTCAACTGCCTTCCTCACATCGACTCTTTCCTCGACAACGGGTATACCAAGGAAGAGATGAAGATGGTAAACGAAACCAAGAAGATCATGGAAGATGCGAGCATTGCGGTCACAGCCACCACCGTGAGGGTCCCGGTCTTCTACGGTCATTCCGAGTCCGTGAATGTCGAATTTGAGAAGGCGATTTCACCCGATGAAGCCCGGAAGATACTGAAGAAGGCGCCCGGCGTCAAGGTTGTGGACGATCCTTCAAAGAACAAGTATCCGCTTGCCATCCAGGCAGCAGGGAAGGACGAAACGTTTGTGGGCAGAATCAGGGCGGATGAAAGCGTGGCCCACGGCTTGAACATGTGGATCGTCTCCGATAATATTAGAAAAGGGGCGGCACTTAACGCGGTTCAGATAGCTGAAGTATTGATCAGGAAGTATTTGTAAGCTACGGCCCTGTTCAGGAGCGCTCATCACCCAATTGGGCGTGACTTGACAGACGCCGTTCCTTGTTTTAATATGTAGGAGTTTATCAATGAAACTGTTCAGTACGTATCACGGGTGTGTCTGCGCTGTTATGCCTGCGTTTTCAGGCTCTTACGTGACCACGAAAGGTTAAGGTAAGGCCGGAGGGGATTATTTTATGAGAAGGATGTTGTCCGTGGGAAACAAAAGGGGATTCACCCTCATAGAGCTTCTTGTTGTCATGGTCATCGTTGGCTTGCTTGCGGCGCTC
>Ga0335069_10013866_pt1 | contig 11307 bp, 7 predicted proteins | sample Lox_Sample_11_FD_206714 | JGI IMG/M metagenome (GOLD analysis project Ga0335069, IMG submission 206714) | Soil microbial communities from Loxahatchee National Wildlife Refuge, Florida, United States - Lox_Sample_1.1 | ecosystem: Environmental > Terrestrial > Soil > Wetlands | place: USA: Florida... | reverse complement strand
GCCGCAAAGACTTCGTGAAGATCCTCGACTTCGGGCTCGCGCACCTCGCGATGGACCCGCGCCTCGCGCCCAAGGGCGCCGTCTTCGGCACGCCCGAGTACATGGCGCCGGAGCAGGCGCGCGGCGAAGAGGCGACGGCACAGAGTGATCTCTACGCGCTGGGCGTCCTCTTCTTCGAGATGCTCACGGGGCAGCTCCCCTTCCGAAGCGACGACCGCGAGACGCTGCTCGAGATGCAGCGCACCTCGCCGGCGCCGCGCCCGCGGTCGATCAAGCCGGACGTGCTGCCCTCCGCCGAGGGCATCGTCATCAAGCTGCTCGAGAAGGACCGCCGCAAGCGGTTCCAGGACGCGCACCACCTGCACGAGGAGCTCAAGACGCTGCAGCGCAGCCTCCCGAGCACGCCGTGGGAGGTGGCCGCCACGGGCGAGAACGTCGCGCCGCCGCCTCCCCCGCCGCCGCAGTCGCCAGGGGTCATCGAGTGGGCGAGCCGCGCCGCGCTCTTCTCGCGCATGGTCTCGCGCGCCTATCCCGGCGCCAACGCGCCGCCCGAGGTGCAGAGCGCCGTGTCGCAGTCGTGGGACCTCGCGGCGCGCGCCACGCGACTCGAGGGCGAGGTGGCGAGCCACACGCGCAAGCTCGAGGCGCTCGAGCGCCGCGGGCGCGCGCTGCGCGCCGAGATCGGGCGAAAGGTCGAGGAGCTGGCGCACGAGGAGTCGCGCGCGCTGCGTGATCTCTCGAGCGAGCAGGCCGAGGTGGCGCGCCTCAAGGAGGCCGTGCAGCAGGCCGAGCGCAACGCGGCTCAGGCGAAGCAGGCGGCCGACGCGGCGGGCGCGGGTGGCTCGCAGCTCCGCGCGATCTACGAGAAGGCCGGCGCGGCGTCGGCGTTCGTCGACGCCAAGCGCGAGCAGCTCAAGGAGCACGAGCAGAAGGCGAGCACCAAGGACTCCCAGGCGCGCGACCTTCGCCGCCAGATCGAGGAACTGCGCGCGCAGCTCGCCCGCTACGCCGAGGCGCTCGAGGAGGACCTCGCCAGCGGCCGCGAGAAAGTCGCTGCGCGTACCCGCGAGGGCCTCGCGTACGAGAAGGCCTTCAGCGACGTATCGACGCTGCTCTTGAACCACCTCAAGGGCAAGCCCGAGGCGCGCGACCTGCTCCAGGAGCTCATCGCCGCAATGCACGGCCAGAGCGGTTCGAGCCCGCAGACGAAAACCGAGAGCCGAACGCCCTAACGTTTTTCGAGGCGACAGTTCAACATGGGCGCTCTCGAGCCTCCGAGATGCACCTTCGGGCGCCCGACGTGCGCCCTCGCGGCGCTCAGTTGTGCGTGCCTGCGTTTCCGTTCGCGCCTTGGACGCCGCCGCCGCCCTGGTTGCCGCCGAGACCCGCTGCTTGCGGCGTGCACGTGTTGCCGGTCGGCGTGACCGTCCCGCTGCCGCCGAAGATGTACCAGCAGTAGGAGTCGCCTCCCGAACCGCCGCCGGCGGTGCCCCCCGTGCCGCCGTTGCCACCCTGGGTCGGCTGGCCGGCGGGCTCGCAAACGGTCGACGTCTTGACGATGCATTCGGAGGTGCCGGCAATCACTTTTGTGCCGCAGGTCGCGCCGGTCGTGCCCGCGCTCCCGAAACTGCCGTTGTTTCCCGTGCCCGCCGCGCCGCCCGCTCCACCGTTTCCGCCGTTTCCGCCCGCCCCGGGGTTCTGCTTCCCGCCGTTCAACGTGACCGAGGCGCCCGACACGAAGATGGCGACGCTGCTGCCGCCGCCGCTGCCCGGAGTCCCGGGGCCCGAGCCGGTCCCCCCGTTGCCGGCGTGTCCCGGCGTGTTGCAGCAGTTGAAGGTCGTGGTGATGCAGTTGCCAGTGCCCGTTCCGTCGTCAGTACAGGGCTGGCTGGCCGAGACGCACGCCTGGCCCGCCGGCGTGGTGCCACAGTTTCCGTTGCCGCCGCCGGTGGCGGTCCCCCCCGGGTTCGGCGTGTATCCGCCGGCCGCCGTGTACGTCCCCGCGCCCCCGCCCGCGCCGTTCGAGCCCGCGCCGCCGCTTGCGCCGTTGGACGGGGTCGCGCAGTTGCCGGACCCGTTGGTCCCGGCCGCTCCAGTGCTGCCCGACGTCCCGGCCCCGCCGCCGGCCATGTTGATGTCCACGGTGTCGAGCACGAGGATGGTCCCCGCCCCGTTGGCGTTGATGCCGAACACCGATTGTCCCGACGCAGGGCTCGACATGCTCGCGATCGTCAGCGTCTCGAGCGTCGAGGTGCCCGAGTAGCTCGCGACGATGGTCGTGCTCGTCCCGGCGGGCGCCTGGATGACCGCGCCCGTCTCGGGATTGGGGACGCACTGGGCAGTCCACGTGCCGCCCGTGTCGAGCCATCCGCCCTGGATCGTGATGCCCGAGGGCAGCGTGACCTGCTCGGCGTACGTCCCGTTCGCGAGGTAGATGATGTTCTTCGTCCCGGCCGACGACGAGATGGCCGCAAGACCCGCCGCGATCGTCCCGCACGGCTGCGTCTCGGACCCGCACGCGCCACCGGTGCCTCCCGGAGCGACGAAGACGCCCGCGGTGGTGTTCGGCGCCGACGGGAGGCACCCGCTGTTGCAGGCCACGTAGCCCGCGTTGCACGCGTACCCGCACGTCGTGCCGCTGCACGTCGGCCCTGCGTTCGGGGGAACGGGGCAGCCCATGTCGCACGTTCCGCCGCAGCAGAAGGCGTTCGTGCCGCACGACGTCGTGTCGGTGGCGTTCCCGGTGGAGACGCACGTCTGCGTGCCGGTGCTGCAGTCGTACTTCCCGGCGAGGCACGGGTTGGACAGGGTGCACGAGCCGCCGGCGGAGCACGCGACGCACTGACCGCCGTTGCAGACCATGTTGGTGCCGCACGCGGTGCCGTTGGAGGCCGGCGTGCCCTTGTCCGTGCAAGACGGGGTGCTCCCCGAGCAGTCCAGCGCACCGACGTCGCACGGGTTCGCGGTGGGGATGCATGCGGCGCCGTTCGTGCACGCCGTGCACGTGCCGCTCTCGCAGACCTGGCCCGTCCCGCACGACGTTCCGTTCAGCCCGGGCATGCCGGTGTCGGTGCAGACCGACACGCCGGTCGAGCAGTCGGTCTTGCCCGTGTGACACACGTTGGTGGGGGTGCAGGTGTTGCCGGCGGTGCACGCCGAGCAGGTGCCGTCGTCGCAAACCTCGTTGGTGCCGCACTTGGTGCCGTTCGACACGTTCGTGCCGGTGTCCTTGCACGAGGAAACGCCGCCATTGCACTGCGTGATGCCCGTGTGGCAAGCGTTCGCCGGCGTGCACATCGTGCCGGAGGTGCACTCGCCGGCCTCGCCGCCTTGCATGCCGGTGTCGCCGCCGCCGGAGTCGTGCGTGACGCCCCCGGAGTCGCCGGTGTCGCTCCCCGAGTCGCCCGTCACGCCCGGCGAGTCCTGACCCGAGTCGCCGTTCACGTCGCTCGTCGCGTCCGCCCCGCCGTCATCCCCCTCGACCTCGAACTTGCCCAGGAGCGATGTGCAGCCCGTGCCGAGGACGCAGAAGGCGACGGACAGAGAGGCGAGTACGGACCAGCGCATCCCAGGAGCGTATCCGATCGTCAGGTCAGAAAGTGCCGGCAGCGCCAGCGGCACCCAGCCCGAGCACCGGGTACACGCGCAGGCCCGTGGCCGCGGGCGCAGGCGATGCGGAGACGAGATTGGGCTTGAGCACGAGGAGCAGGGCCCCGGTGGCGGCGCCCACGCCGCCCACGATGAAGCCCACCGTCGAGATGGTCCCCAGCGTGTTGTAGTTGTCGACCTTCGACTGCTGATCCGAGTGACAGATGCCGGCGCCGTTGCACGCGCTCGACAGATCCGAGTGCACGCCGAGCGCCATGGCGCCGGTCACACCGCCGGTGATGAGGCCTGCGGCGCCGACGCCGAAGGCGACCCACGGCCACACGCCCGGTCCACCGCCACCCGCGGCAGCCGGCTGCTCGGGAGCCGCGCCCGTCGTCGGCGTCGCGCTCGCCCCGTCTGCGGGCGGAGGCGCGACCGCGGGCGTGGCCTGCGCGGCGTTCGGATCCTTCTCGAGAGTCACCGGCGCGTCGACGGCGCCTCCCTCGGGCACGTCGACCTTGAGGTCCACCGGCTTGTATCCGTCAGCCGTGACGTGCAGCGCGTGCGACCCGGGGTTCGCCGGGCGCTTGACGCCGAGCAGCGCGGCGTTGACGGGCGCTCCGTCGAGCGCGACCTGCAGGTTGGCGGGCGACGCCTCTCCCCCTGCCGTCTTGACGCTGATGGTGACGCCGCCGATGCGCGGCGAGACCGAGTCCACCTCTTTGGAAGCGTCCTCGAGCGCTTTCTGGAAGACCGCCGGGCTCCCGGGCGCGACGCCCTCGCGGACGATGCGCTTGTACGCTTCCTGCGCCTCGAGGAGCTTGCCCTCGCCGGCGAGGGCTCGCGCGAGACCGAGCAGGAGCGTCGGCGCGTGGACGAGCGTGTCGGCTCGCCGGAACTTGTCCTCGGCGGTCTTGTAGTCCTTGGCGTCGAGCGCCGCCTGGCCGGCTTCGCCGAGCTGACGTGCGGCCGCGCGATCGGCATCCGCCTGGGCGTACGCGGACGACGCGAAGCTACCGCCGAGAGACAGACCCGCGACGACGCCGAGGGCGAGGTGGATCCTGCGCATGATCCCGAGCGTACCCCAAAGGCCGCTCAGGGGAGCTTGGCGTTCAGGAACGCCTTGAGCTTCACGAGCGTCTTCGGGTCGCGCGTGAAGCTCGGGATCTGGTAGCCCGACGACCAGGCCTGCACTTCCTGGAGGAACAGCTTGCGCGTGGGCTCTTCGGCGACGATGTCCTCGACGGTGCGACCGCGGGCGGCGCCCTTGCGCAGGCCCTTCACGTACGTCTCGAGGCGCGCGTAGTCGTCGCCCAGGAAGTCGTGCACGGCGCGCGCGTCCTCGGCGAGGCGCTGCACCGCGCCGTCCTTGAGCTCCGCGCGCGAGGCGGCGGCGTGGCCGCATGCGACGCGAAGGACGAAGCAGTCGTCGAGGAAGCCGAGGTCGTCGATGCCGTCGGGGATGAGATCGAGCGACTTGAAGATGTAGTTGAGCCCCGCGACGAGCGAGCGCGTCGCCTCGTCGTCGGACGCGTGCTTCGACAGCGTGTCGCCCACCTGCGCTGCATCCTCGCCGAGGCTACGCAGCCACTGGGGGAACATCTCGAGGAAGCGCGGATCGAGGGCGGGATCGCTCATGGGCGTTGCTCCGGGCCGAAGACGCTACCACACGCCCGCATTCGGGTGGCCCTTCGGGCCGTCGGCCCGCGTTCGGCGGATCCTCAGTTCATGTGACCGACCGACCAGCCGAGGAGGAAGCCCGCGACGAGCGCTCCGGCGACGAGGATGACGACCAGCGCCGGCGCCACGCCGCTGCCGCGCCCCCCGGGGCCGCGGCCGATGATCGGCAGGTCCTTGGAGGGGAGCGTCTCGCTCGCGGCAGCGGCCGCGACCACCATCACGTGCGGCGGGGGATCGGTCACCGGCTGCCCAGGCTGGGCGCTCGCGAGCGTGCCACCGGGGGCCTTCTCGGTCGCACCGTCGGGCGCCGCGGCGGGTGAGCCGGCAGCCGCACCGCCGCCCCCGCCGCCATCCATGCGAGCCGTGCTCGGTACGCCTGCTCCCCTTTGCGGCGCGAAGATCGAAGCGACCTCGGGAAGCCGGCTCAGCGCATGGCCGCCCCGCGCGTCACCCGGGCTCGATGCGGCGTGCGGCGCCGCGGCGACGAGGGCGCGCGCCATCTCGAGCGCCGTCGGGAAGCGCTGTTCCCGGTTCTTCGAGAGAGCGCGCGTGACGAACGGGCTCAGCGGAGCGAGCGAAGGGTCGACGCGCTCGATGGGGTCGGGCTCCGTCGAGAGCACCGCCGCGAGACGCGCGAACTCGGTCGGCGCCGGGAAGGCGACGCGGCCGGTGAGCATCTCGTAGAACATGACGCCCGCGCTCCAGAGGTCCGCGCGCGCGTCGACGTCGCGCGCGTTCTTGATCTGCTCCGGACTCATGTAGGCCGGCGTCCCGAGCAGCATCCCGGTGCGCGTGCGCTGGCCCATGCCGCCGGCGGCGTCCATGACCTTCGCGATGCCGAAGTCGAGTACCTTCACGGCGAAGGTGCCGTCGGGCGAGCGCGTCAGGAACACGTTGTCGGGCTTGAGGTCGCGATGGATCACGCCCTGCGCGTGCGCAGCGGCGAGCCCCGCGAGGATCCCCTGCAGGATGGGCACCGCCTGGGCGACCGGGATGCGCCCGCCGTTCTGCGTGTACGCCGAGAGCGGCACGCCCTCGAGCAGCTCCATGACGAGGTAGGGCGAACCGTCCTCGGCGCCCGCGCATTCGAGCATGCGCGCGATGTTCGGGTGCACGAGGCGCGTGCAGAGGCTCCCCTCCTCGAGGAAGCGCGCGAGCACCTGCGAGTCGCCGAGGAACTCGGGGCGCAGCAGCTTGATCGCGACGCGAGCCCCACCGTCCACCGGGTCCGCCGCGTACACCTCGCCCATGCCCCCGTCGCCGAGCTTGTGCAAGAGGCGCCATCGCCGTGAGAGGACCGCGCCCGTCAGCACGCGTGCGGCGGCGGCATCCGCGGTGGCCATGCAACTGCGATGCTATCAGGACCGCAATCGCGCGCCGAAACGCTTGCCTACCTCGGCGACGACCTGCGCGTGGCGCTGGTCCACCTCCGCGTCGGTTAGCGTCCGGTCCGGCGCCCGGTAGACCACGTGCAGCGCGAGGCTGGTATGGCCGGCCGGGACGCTGCCGCCGGCGAAGCGATCGAAGAGCGCGACGTGCTCGGCCAGGTCACCCGCCGCCTCGCGCACCGCCAGCTCCACGTCACCCGCCGGGACGCGATCCTCGACGACGACCGCGAGGTCGCGCGTGCTCGCCGGGAAGCGCGGGAGCGGCGAGAACGTCGCCGGCCTGGCGCCGACTTCTTCGAGCGCGCGGAGATCCACCTCCACGACGACCGCCCCGTCGTCCAGGTCGAACGCGTCGAGCACCGAAGGGTGCAGGGGCCCGAGCGAGCCGACGCGCACACCGTCGACCTCGATCCACGCCGCGCCGCGCGGGTGCAGATGCTTCGGCCGCGCGTCGGCCCCCGCGATCCGCACCGACGCTTGGCGACGGAGCATGCGGGACACCACGCCCTCGGCGACGCCCTTGGCGTCCCACACGTCGACCGCCTCGGGTTTGCTCAGCCACGCCGGCCGATCCCCCGCGAGCAGGGCCGCGAACGCCGTGCGTTCGTCGGGCAGCTGGCCTCCGTCCGCCGACGCGAGGAACAGCGAGCCGACCGTGAAGATGCGGACCTGCCGTTCGCCGTGACGGCGCGCGTGTGACAGGGCGTGCAGGAGCCCCGGAAGGAGACTCGTGCGCATCACCGTCCCGCGATCACCGAGCGGGTTGCGCACCGTGACCACCGGCGCCGGCGCGCCGAGCGCCTCGAGCTCCGACGCCACGGCGAAGGAGTACGTGATGGCCTCGCTCAGCCCCAGCGCGACCCCCACGTCCCGCGCCCGCTTGAACAGCGCCTGGATGGGCCCCGCGTCGCGCGACGGCTTGAACGCCGGCAGCGTGGACGGGATCGCGTCGAAGCCGATCGTACGAGCGACCTCCTCGACCAGGTCGACCTCGCGTGACACGTCCGGCCGGTGGCTCGGCACTTCCCACACGTCCATCCCCGGCTGCGACGCGCGACACGCGAACCCGAGGCGGCCCAGCGTGGCGGCGGCGTCGCCGTGCGGCACGTCGATACCGAGGAGCCCACCGATGCGCGCGTGCCTGAGGGTGACACTGCGACGCGCGAGCGCGCGCGCCTCGAAGATGTGCACGTTCTCGAGCGGCGTGCCGCCCGCGAGCTTCGCGACGAGCGACGCGGCGCGGGCGAGCACCCACTTCGTGTCGCCCCAGTCCACGCCGCGCTCGAAGCGATGGCTCGACTCGGTGTGCATCCCGTGGCGTCGCGCGGCCCTGCGCACCCCGCGCGCGTCGAAGTACGCGCACTCGATGAGCACGCGCGTCGTGCCCTGGGCGATCTCGCTGTTGCCGCCGCCCATGACGCCCGCGAGGGCGACCGGCCCTTCCCCGTCGCAGATGACGAGGTCGTCCTCGGTCAGCGTGCGCTCGACGCCGTCGAGCGTGACCAGCTTCTCTCCCTCGGCCGCCCGGCGCACCACGATCTTCTTGCCGCGGATGCGATCCATGTCGAACGCGTGAAGCGGGTGCCCGGACTCGAGCATCACGAGATTCGACACGTCCACGACGTTCGAGATGGGCCGCACGCCCAGCGACGTCAGGCGCCAGCGCACGTCGAGCGGTGACGGAGCGATGGCCACGTCGAACACCGCGGTGGCGCCGTAGTGAGGACAGCGCTCGGGCTCCTCGATGCTCACCGCGACGAGCGACGCCACGTCCTCGGGGCGCGTCTTGGAGGGCGCCTCCGGGTCCGCGAGGATGAAGGGCACCTCGAAGAGCGCCGCCGCCTCGCGCGAGAGCCCGATGTGCCCGAGCCCGTCGGGTCGGTTGGGCGTCAGGTTGATCTCGAACAGGGTGTCGCGCGACGCGGGGATGGCGCTCGCGAGCGTCGCGCCCGGCGCCGCCGTCCCCGGCGGCAGCACGAGGATCCCGTCGCTGTCGTCCCCGAGCCCCAGCTCCGCCTCGCTGCAAAGCATGCCCTCGCTCGCGACGCCGGCGATGGACCGCTTCTCGATCGTCACGCCCTTGGCCGGCAGGTGTGCGCCCAGCGGCGCGAGCACGACGAGCCCCCCGGGCTCCGGCACGTTGGGGGCGCCGCACACGACCTCCTGCTGCACCCCGCCGCGATCGACCACGACGAGCCGCAGCCCGCTGCGCGACGGGTGCGGTCGCGCCGACACGACGCTCGCGACGACGCACGCCTCGGCGGCGAGCCCGAACGTCTCGGTCGCCTCCACTTCGAGACCGGCGGACGTGAGGCGCGACGCGATCGCGCCAGGGTCGTCGGGAAGCTGCGGGCACAGCTCGCGGAGCCAGCGGACCGAGGCTTTCATGCCCGGCGAGGCTTAGCTCGGCTGCTCCTTCACGGCGAGGGCTTCCTGCGCCAGCTCGTCGAAGGTCATTCGCCCCGCCCGAGCGAGCTCCGCGTCGGTCGGGATCTGCTCCATGAAGCGCGGCTCCATCCCGGCGAGACGCGTGAGCGCCCTGCCCAGGAGCTTGCGCCCAAGCGGGTTCTTGTATGCGTTCTGCAGGGCCAGCATGAACGCGCCGAACGGCCGCCGCGCGATGCCCGGCTTCGCAGAGACCATCTGCACGCGCTTGAACGCTTCGAGGATCCGCCTGCCCGTCGGGTCCACGAGGTCCATGGGCGCGAAGAACACCTCGCGGAAGAAGGGCTTGCCGTAATAGAGCATCAGCGCCAGCGCCTTCGCGCCGCGCACCTGCTCGTCGAGCGACTGCGACGGCCGCTCCGCCAGCCGCGCGTTGTACTCGTCCGTCGTGTAGTACTCGGTCATGAAGTAGTCGATCGCGATGTGCCGCGACTCGTCGCGGTTGATGAGGCGCATCGCCTGGTCGCTCATCGCATCGTGCACGTAGTCGTTGATGCTCCGCAGCAGCGCGATGTCGAGGATCAACTCCCCCACCGTGATGTACGCGTTGGCGACGTCGTCGCCGAGGTAGCGGACGGCATCGACGAAGGCGGGCGTGAACCGCGAGAGGTGCGGGTTCTGCTGGTACACGCGGTAGTGATGCACGTCGTAGAAGTCGGCGAGCATCTGGGCGACCTGCGCGTGGCGCACCTCGTCCTTCACGAAGGTCGTGAAGATGGCGCGGAGCGTCGGGTCCTCGACGCGTCGCTCCTGCTCGTGGAACAGGGCGCCCGCGAGTCGCTCGATTCCCGCCATGTCGGTGAAGAGCTGCACGATCGCGATCTCGTCGTCGCGCGACATGGGGCGCGGACGCTGCGACCAGTCGAGGTCCTTCGGCTCCCACTGGAGCTCGTGGCACTTGTCGAGCATCCGCGCGAGGTCCATCGGCCTGACCGATCGGATTGTGTCACGTCGAGAACTTTTCTGCCGCCTGGGCGTTCAAAGGGGACATGGCCTACCGGGACGTCTCCGAGTCGCTGCGCGCCTACCGGGAGCGGGTCTCCCGTGACCTCGAGGACGCGCGGATCGCCGCGAAGGAAGCGCAGGAGCGCGCCGACAAGGTGCGCATCCTCGAGAAGGAGCTGGCGGAGACCGACGGGCTCATCGCGAAGCTCGCCGAGAAGCGGGCACAGAAGCTGCCGCTGCCGGTGCTCGAGAACGTCGCCATCGCTGCTCCGTGCAAGGCGAGCTGGGATGCGATGGTGGGCGACGACTGCGTGCGGTTCTGCGGGCAGTGCGAGAAGAACGTCTACAACCTGTCGGCGATGCCGCGGGACGAGGCGGAGGCGCTGCTCGCGGCCCGCGAGGGCAAAATGTGCGTGCGCCTGTACAAGCGTGAGGACGGCACCGTGATGACGAGCGACTGCCCGGTCGGCGTGAAGCGACGTCGCAGGCGGCGTGCGGTCGCGGGCGTGCTCGGGGGCGGCATGATGGCGGCGACGGCGTCGCTCTTCGCTTCGAGCACGGGCCAGATGCAGGGTTCACCGGTTCCGACTGCGATTCCCGATGTGCAGGGGTCGGCGGTCATCATCACGGGCGACGTGGCGCCTACGGTGGAGAAGGACGGGAAGCACGAAGTCGTGGGTCAGTGGGCGGGGGGCGGACCGGTCCTGATGGGCAAGCCGGCGGCTCCGCCGCCCAAGCCGACGCCGAAGATGGGACGCCCCGCGAGCAAGTGACGGCGCCATCTGGCGTACGCTGATGGCAGATGGCCGGGGCGTTGACGCTCGTGATCCTCGTCGCGTCGGGGCAGGCGCACGATCCGGGGACGGAAGCGGTCGCGCGCGGAACGCGCGAGGCGCTGGGGCCGGAGACGCACATCGAGGTGCGCGAGACGGCCGGGACGCCGACGGACACGGATGCGATCCAGGTGGAGACGAGCGCGCATCCCGATGCGGTCGTCGAGGTGCGCTGGAACGACGCGAAGCAACACCACGCCGAGCTGCACGTGCTGGTCGCGCGCACGTCGCGGTGGGTCTACAGGACCATCGGATTCGGGGCTTCGGACGAGCCGGCGGAGCGCGGGAGGACGCTCGGGTTCGCGGTGGCGTCGATGCTGCCGGAGGGCGGCTTGCCGACTCCGACTCCGACTCCGACTCCGACTCCGACCCCGACTCCGACCCCGACCCCGACCCCGACCCCGACCCCGACCCCGACCCCGACCCCG
>Ga0335069_10013865_pt1 | contig 11307 bp, 8 predicted proteins | sample Lox_Sample_11_FD_206714 | JGI IMG/M metagenome (GOLD analysis project Ga0335069, IMG submission 206714) | Soil microbial communities from Loxahatchee National Wildlife Refuge, Florida, United States - Lox_Sample_1.1 | ecosystem: Environmental > Terrestrial > Soil > Wetlands | place: USA: Florida... | reverse complement strand
CGGTGGCCGGCTCGATCTGCAGGTCCTCTGGCAATGTCCGAGTTCGCCACCAGCGAGTGGTGGCCAGCTTGGTATGGGGCGCAACCACGCGTGCCGCCACCATGCCCATCACCACCTCGGCCTCGAAGGAGGGGCGAGCGGACAAGAGCTCCCGAATCCCCAAACGCTTCATGACCGAGAGCACGGCATCGGTGTCTCCATGGATGCGGGAGGCCGTGATCTCGAACAGCTCTCCCACCGCCGCGAGCTTTTCACCCCGCAGCACCCTCCGGATGGCCTCGATCTGGTCGTTGGGGAGCGAGGAGAGGTTCGCCAGGGTGCGTTTGCGGATCTTCTTGCCCTCGCGCCACGCTTCCCGGAGCAGGTAGGCAGGGCGGGAGCCGCGGTTGGGCACCACGTCGATGTGCATGGGTTCCATATACAGCAACTACTTCATCGATGCAACACCAATAACTTGTCTTACATGGGAACATTTCGGCACCCGAAATGGAACCACCGCAGCTCGGATAGCCTGAGCCGCAGTGGATTCGTTCACTTATACGTACTTATCGTGAAAATAACTTCGGTCTAGCGAATGAGGAGGTAGTACAGGCGGCCTTGCTGCTTCATTCGCCCCGCCGCGTTCTCGGCGTAGGCGCCGCTGCCAAAGAACACGTCGATGCGGGCGGAGGTCCGGATCGCTCCCCCGGCGTCCTGGTCGAGCATGAAGCGCGAGAACGGGCGCATGACGGGCTGGACGGCGTCGACCGGCCGCTCGGTCTCGATGAAGCAGAGCGCACCCTTCGGAAAGACGCGCGCGTCTGCGGCCACGGTGCGGTCGGGGGTCACCGGAACGCCCAGGGACCCGGTCGGGGCGTCCGCAAAGCGGAAAAAGACATAGGAGGGGTTCCGGGCCAATAGGTCGGATTGGGCGGCCGGGTTTTGGGCCAGCCAGGCGCGGACGCTCTGCATCGAGACGTCCTCCGGCTTGAGCTCGCCGCGCCTCACGAGCTCCGATGCCACCGCGACGTAACGATGCCCGTTCTTGCCCGCGAAGGTGACCACCCGGGTGGTTCCATCGGGCAGCCGTAAGACCCCGCTCCCCTGTACCTCCAGGAAGAAGGCGTCCACCGCCGAGTCCACGAAGGCGAGCTCGCTCCCTTGGCCCTCGAGCGCACCGCCCGCGATCTCGGCACGGGTCGGGTACGGGACGAGCCGCCCGGCCACCACCTTGCCCACCACGTCGTCCGAGAGCTGGGAGAAGTCCTTGCTCCTCACGACCACCAAGTCGTCGGGCGCCTTGTACAGCGGGACCTGGTAGGCGCCCTCCCGAACGAGCGAGCCGTGCAACTCGGGGAGGTAGTACCCCGTGAAGAGCACCGTGCCCCGGCCATCTCCCACGGACCGGAAGACCCGGAACTCGCGACGCATCACCTCGTTCAGGTTTTCGGGGGTGGGGCGGGCGAGGACAAGGTCCCGGAACCGCATGAGCGTCGCCTGGACGCGCCGAATGGGAACCTGCTCGCGGCCGAAGGCGAGCGTTCGCCCCGGATCAGCCGCAGCCAGGCGCGAAAGATGGGTGAGCGAACGCTCGAGGGCCTCGTCGAGGCCGGCGTAGTCGAGGTCGTCGGCGAACGCCGGGAAGGCGCCCGGGGGAAGCTCCTCCAGGGCTCGATCGGCGGTCCGAGCAGGCTCGGGGGCGGGCGGCACCACGGTCCGACATGCGGCGAAGAACAGCACTCCGAGGAGCCCGGCGAAGGCGAGGGCGCGCATGTTCACGGAACGGTGGAACGAGAGGGGAATTCCGGCCTGGGCTCCCGGTCCCGATTCGCCTCGGCCTTTTCCGGACGCGGGCCGGCCCGCCGCTCGAGGACCCCGCCCAGCTCTCCGGCGATCACCCCGAGCACGATGAGGCCCCCGCCCAAGAGGTCCGCCTTCGCGAGGGACTCGCCCCCGTAGAAGTGACTGAACACCGCCGCGGCGACCGGCTCCAGGGTGTAGATGAGCGCTGCCCGGACCGCGGTGGTGTGGCGCTGACCCCAGTTCTGGACGAAAAAGGCACCCGCCGTCATCCACAGACCCGTGAAGGCAACGACGCCAGCGAAGGTTTGAGCCCGCGAGGCGTCGAAGCGGATTCCCTCGAAGGGGATGAGGAGGAGTGTCCCAGCGAAGGTGACAGCCACCTGGAGGAGCGTAAAGGACACGAGCGGGTGGCGGGGGGACCACTCGGACATGAGGGCGATCTGGAAAGCGCAGGCGAGGGCGCATCCCAGGGTGAGCGCATCGCCCAGCCGGACCGCGGCCGACACCCCATCCGAGAACGGGCGGGTGAGCACGAACAGGCCCACGACCGCGAGCCCCACCCCCGCCCACGACGCCGCCCGCACCGTGCGCCCGAGCAAGAACCGACTCACGAAGGGAACGAGCAGGACCGCCATCCCGGTCAGGAAGGCGGAACGCGACGGGGTGGTGTAGCGGAGGCCCTGGGTCTGGAAGACGAAGGTGGCGAGGAGGCAGAGGCCGAGGATCGAGCCGTGGAGGAGGAATCGCCGGCCGGGCCGCTCGCGGCGAAGGAGCGCCACGAGCCCGAGAACCAGGACCGCCGCTCCGAACCGGGCCGCGAGGAAGACCCCCGGGGAGGAGATCTGGAGGACCTCCTTCACCAGGGTGAAGGTCGTGCCCCAGAAGAGCGTGAGGATGAGGAGGGCGAGATCGGCCACGCCACCTCCTACCACGGCGGGGCGGCCTCGGGCCCGTGCCGTGGGGCCGCGGGCCCCCTACCTCCGCCGATACCTCCGGATCCCGTCGGCCTCCTCTCGGGCCACCGCTCCTCGAGCTTCGAGGACCTCGAGGTTCGCGACCACCTCGGAGAGCACCAGGAATGCTTCGCCGGGCCGCAGCTCCTTGAAGATCGCGAGGGCGATCTCGAAGGGCGAGAGCGAGCCCGAACGGAGGACGGACAGAAGGCGGTCCTGGCGCCTCTGGTAGAAGACTCGGAGCGAGTCGATGACCTCGCGGTGCCGGCCGAAGGGTGGGCCGTGGCCAGGGAGCACGAGGTCGACTTCCAGCTCCCGGGTGCGCGAGAGGCTTTGGAGGTATGCGATGAGGGGGCAGAAGTAGCCATCCGCTCCGTCGGGCCCGAGCTCCAAGAGCGGGTTCGGGGAGACGCGCTCGAGCAGGTGATCGTTGGAGAAGAGGATCCGCTTTTCGCGGTCGAGGAGGCAGAGCAGGCCGGGCGTGTGCCCGGGCATGTGGAGAACCTCGAGGTCGAGGTGGCGGGTGCGGATCCGGGCGCCCTCCCCGAGGGGTCGTACCTCGCGGATGCGCCGGGCTCGAAAGGCGCGTTCCCCCTCGACGGCGATGGTGGCCAGAACGTCCGGCGGCGCGCCCAGGCGGCGGAGGTGGGCGGCGTAGCGGGGGGCGACGTCCCTCCAGGTCCACCCGCCCTCCGACATCTTCGAGATGTCGGCCGGGTGGGCGAAGACCGGGACGGGCCGGCCCCTTCGCTCCTCCACGAACCTCGCCCCGCCGTAGTGATCCACGTGACCATGCGTGACCAGGATGCGGCCGACCTCCTCGAAACGCCTCCCCAGCGACCGGAGCCCCGCCTCGAGCGAGGAGGTGGCCTCCTCGGAGGAGTAGCCGGTGTCGACGAGGAGGAGCCCGCCGTCTTCGTCCTCGACGGCATAGACGTTCACCGGCCCGCCCGCCTGCGGGAAGGGGATGGGGATCGGGATCGGATGGATCCCGAGCGGGGAAAGCTCGGGCGCGGTCAACGCGAGGCCCTGACCTTGGCGGTGAGCGCGGGAAGGGCCTGAAAGAGGTCGGCCACGAGCCCGTAGTCGGCGATCTGGAAGATGGGGGCTTCGGGATCCTTGTTCACCGCCACGATCACGCGCGCGCCCTTCATCCCGGCGAGGTGCTGGATCGCGCCGGAGATCCCCGCCGCCAGGTAGAGCTCGGGCGCCACCACCTTCCCCGTCTGGCCGACCTGCCAGTCGTTCGGGACCCAGCCGGCATCCACTGCGGCGCGGCTCGCCCCGACGGCGCCTCCCAGGCAGTCGGCGAGGGCCTCCACGCACCGGAAGTCCCCCCTCGTGCCTCGCCCACCCGATACGACCACCCGTGCCTCGGTCAGCTCGGGGCGGGTCCCGCGCTGCTCGGTGAAGCCCAAATGACGGGTGCGGGTCCCAGCCGGCGGACCCGGATCGTCCCGCGAGACCGTGCCCCTCGCTCCCTCGGCCAGGGCCGCGGGAAACTCGGTGATGCGGACGGTGAACACCTTCACCGGGCTCGCGATCTCCACGTCGGCGAGCACGTTCCCCGCCCACATGGGCCTCCTGAAGCTCACCGCCGGACCATCCCCGCCGAACGCCAGGACGTCGCTCGCCATCCCCGCCTCGAGGCGAGCCGCGACTCGGGGGAGCAGATCCCTCGCGTACGCGGTCGAGGCAGCACCGACGTAGGTGGCCGAGAGCCTCTGCGCGAGCCTCGCCAGGGCGGGCGCCTGGGCGGCCGCCACGGGCTCGGCCAGCTCCGGCGCCTGAAGGACGTGGACGGCGACGCCGAGCCCGGCTAGAGCCTCCGCGGCCCGGTCCACGGCCTGCCCGACGAGGGCGCAGTGGAGTTCTCCCCCGGTGCGGCGGGTCAGCTCCCGACCCGCCGAGAGGGCGTGCAGGGTCGACCGGCGCAGTGTGCCGCCCCCGTGCTCCGCCACGATGAGGACCTTCGACATGTCCCTCCCCGCGAGGCCTAGACCACCTTCGCTTCCTCGTGCAGCTTCCGGAAGAGCTCGTCCGCGTCCGCCACTTTCACGCCGCCCTTCCGAGAGGGGGGGGCGGAGAGGTGCCGCACGAGGACGCGCGGTGTGAGATCCACGCCGCCCAGCGAGGAGGCGGCGATCTCCTCGAGCGGCTTCTTCCTCGCCTTTATGATCCCGGGCAAGGAGGCGAAGCGCGGCTTGTTGAGCCGAAGCTCGGTGGTCGCGACCGCGGGGAGGGTCAGGGCGAGCCGCTCGAGGCCCCCGTCCACCTCGCGCACGACGGTGATCTCCTTGCCGTCATCGGACAGGACGATCCCCGGCTCGCGCCTTTGCTCCTCGGCGCTCTCGAGCGACTCCTTCTTCGAGGCGAAGGTTGCCTGGGGCCACCCCAGGCGTTCGGCCAGGTAAGGGCCGGTCTGTGCCTGGTCGTCGTCGATGGACTGCTTGCCGAGGAGGACCAGGTCGGGTGTCTCGCGAGTCACCACGGCGGCGAGGAGCCCCGAGACGACGAAGGGATCGAGCGGGCCGTCGTGGCGGACCAGGATGGCGCGGTCGGCCCCCATGGCCATGGCGGCGCGCAACTCGGTGTCGGTCCCGAGGCCCCCGACCGCGACGGCGATGACCTCGCCCCCGTGCCGCTCCTTCAGGCGGAGCGCCTCCTCCACCGCGATCTCGTCGAACGGGTTGAGCTTCATGCTCACCCCTTCCGTGACGATGCCTGTGCCGTCGGGGCGGACGCGGATCTTGGACTCCGGGTCCTCGACGCGCTTCGCGGTGACCAGGATTTTGAGCGACATGCCACCTCGGGCAGCCCGGCCGAGCCGGACTCCTGGTTATTTGCGCAGCGCGCCACGGACCCGCAACCGAAAGCCGCCCGCGGCGGGGGCTCGGGCTCAATTCCTCTGCGGTGCGATCTGTTAGGTTCGACGCCGTGATCGCGACCCTCCTCTCTCGGTACGGCTACGCGGCCGCCCTGGGGCTCCTTGTGGGTGCCGGGGTGGGTGTGCCGGTACCCGAGGAGCCCATCCAGCTGACCGCGGGAGTCCTGGCCCAGCAGGGGATCCTCTCGCTCGTTCCGGCCATCGCCACCTGCTGGCTCGGGATCGTCGTCGGCGACTTCTTCTGGTTCATGCTGGCTCAAAGGCTCGGCCCCGCCGTGCTCGAGCGGCGAGCGGTGCGGCGGGTGCTCACCGCGGAGCGCCGCTCGAGGCTAGAGGCCTATCTTCTCCGCCACGCCTTTCTTACGGTGGTCATCTCCCGCCACCTCTCGGGATTCCGGCTGGCGGCGTTCGCGCTTGCGGCAACCCATGGCGTCCGGCGCTCGACCTTTGTCGTCGCCGACGGACTGTCTGCGCTCGTCTCCGTCCCTTTTGTCGTCTTTGCGGGCTACCTCGGCGCGCACCACCTGGCGGAAGTACGGTCTGATACTCGCAGGGTGGAACTCGCGATCCTGGGGGTGACGGCGGTAGCCGTGGTGGTTCTGCTTCTCGTCCGACGGTTTCGACGAGGCCGCGCCGCGCTCAAGTCCTCCCCGCGCCTTGACGCTGCGCGGCGAGGGCCTGCCTGACCATCCCGGTAAGGTTTCACGGTTTGTGATCTCTATCGGACAGCCGCCCTAAACAGAACGCGGTGCGTCATCGTCGGGTGCTAGGGTCATCTTCATCGCCGGTTCGCACGCTTGACTTCCCGGTCAGGGGAGCACAATTAGGGAGCCGCCAGGGTCCCTATTGAGGTAAGTTCACTGCCGGTTCTTCCCCACCGAGGAGGCCGTCGATGCTCGTACGCCGCCCAGGTCTTGCGCTCGTGGCGCTGCTCGCGCTCACCGCTTGCCCCAAGGTCAACCAGACCGCTCCTGCCCCAACGGTCGTGATCGCGACCTTCTCGTCCCCCAACATCCCGACCCCGAACGACCTAGCCCTCCAGGCGGTCCCGACGCTCCCGCCCAGTGCCCAGAAGGACCTCCTCCAGTCCTTCGTCGACCAGGGCGGATTCCCCGCCGATCAGGCCCCCACGCTCACGGTTCCCCTCCGGGCCTATGCTTGGAATTCCGCTACGAACGCGTACGACCCGGCGACCGCCCTACCCCAGATCGACCCCTCCACCGTCACGGCCACGACCGCTGCCCTCTTCAGGGTCGACGTGAGCACGCCCCAGCAGGTCGCCGTCGAGGCCACGGCCGTTCAGCAAGCCGGCGCTCTCACCCTCGTGCCGGCCGCGGACGCGAGCGGCAGCCGCCGGCTCGCGGCCGGCCGCTACGTGTTCGCGGTCCGGGGCGGGGCGAACGGCGTCCTGACGACGGATAGACTCCCGATCGGCGCGGACCTGCCGATCGCGCTGACCGTTCCCGACGTGGACCTCACCGTACCCGCGAACCAGCCCCCCGGAGGCCTCACCCAGGCGCAACTCGCGCAGCTCGTGCCCCTCCAGACGGCGCTCTGGCAGCCCATCGGCTGGACCGCGGTGAACGTGGGCGGGACCAACTACTGGACTCCGGGTCCCAACCCGAGCGTGCATCCCGCCTATTCCTCCATCGACGCGGCCTTTCCTCACGCCGACGTTGCGAGCATCGCAGCCTTCCAGATCGCACCGCCGACCGGGAGCACGATCCCCGTCGTCGACGCCGCTTCCGGAGAGGCCCCGCTTCCCAATGATCTCCTCCGCACCGGCCCGAACGGCACCATCGCCTATAACCCCGCGTTCGGCCCCATCGCCCAGGGCCTCGCCACCCTGCAGGGCTTCTCTACGACCGCAATGCTGCTCGCTCCGGTCGCGAAGCCCGGCTCGGCGGCGTCGGCCATCGACGCCAGTACGGTGAACGGATCGACCGTGTTCCTCTACAAGCTGGGGGGAAGCGCCCCGGCACTTGTGCCCGAGTTCAAGGAGCAGGTCGCGCTCGGGGGCCTCGGCAATCCGGCTCTCTCGGGCTACGTGGCCCAGCCGACGCCCATCATCGTTCCGCAGGGTACGCAGTGCCCGATCCCGGGAGGTTGCTCTCAGACCATCGGGTTGCAGCCGGCCGTGGGTGTGCCCACGCCCCTCGGGACGTTCTACCTCCCACCCCTCGCCGAGAAGACTAGCTACGCCGTCGTGATCACGAACCGGGTAAAGGACCTCGCCGGAAAGTCCCTGGCTCGGCCGACGTTCATGACCCTTCTCCTCGACTCGAACCCGCTCGTGGATCCGTCGACGGGCGCCTCCCTCGTGGGGGGCGTCGACGCCGCCACCGCCGCCGTCATCGAGCAGATGCGCACGGACCTCGCCCCCGTCTTCTCGAACCTGCATGACGGGGCCGCGGTCGCCGACGTGGTCCTCGCCTACACCTTCGAGACCCAGCCCATCACCGACACCGCACTCGCGATCGCGGCCCTGCCCTACCAGCAGGCCGGCGCCGGAACGGTGCAGGCCGCCTCGTTCCTCACCCCGGCAGAGACGGCAGCCTCGTACGGCATCGACGGCTCGCACCTGCCCGGCCCGCCGAGCGGTCCCATCGCCGAGTTCGCGGAGGTGAGCCTCCCCACGATAAGCCTCCTCCTCAACTCCCAGAATGAGGGAGCCTTCGACCCGGCACATCCCGTGGCCGAGCCCATCACCGCCCTCGTGGCCATCCCCAACCCCGCCCTCGTCACCGGGGCCTGCCCCCCCGGGAGTCCGGCCTTCGCGACGACGACCCATTGCGCGCCGCTCGTCGTCTACGTGCACGGTACGACCCGGAGCAAGGCGGACGTCTTGCCCGTCGCGGCTGCGCTCACCGCGCAGGGCTTCGTGGTGGCTGCCATCGACGGCGAGAAGCGCGGCGACCGTTCCTACTGCACGAGCGACTCGCAGTGCTGCCCGTCGCCCGTGTGCGGGCCCGCTTCCGGAACGGCCCCGAGCACCTGCGCCATCAAGACGAACTTCACGACGCCCTCGGACGGCGGCACGCCTATCGGCGTGTGCGAGTCCGCCCCCGGCGTGCGCGGGTCCTACCTCAACCAGCGCGTCGACTGCACCCAGCCCTTCCTCGCCGACGGAACGACGCCGAACCCTGCCTGCCTCTCCCCCAAGGGCATTCCTTACGTCTCCGCCAACTACCTCATCACGGCAAACTTCTTCCGGTCGCGGGACTCCCTGCGCCAGGACATCATCGACGAGTCGGCTCTCGTGAAGGCGCTCGCCCCCACCGGGCAGGCGTCGGACGCCTTCGCGAACGAGCTCTTGGCCCACAACATCGCGGTGGACTTCACCAAGGTCTACTGGGTGAGCCAGTCGCTCGGCTCCATGCAAGGTGCGGTCGACATCGCCGCGAACCCGCGCATCGCTCGCGCGGTCTTCAACGCCCCCGGTGCGACCGTGGTCGACATCCTCGCGAACCCCGCGTCGTCCTTCCACGCGGCGCTCCTCGAGGCCATCGCCCCCATCCAGGAGAACACCCCCGAGTACCTGCAGGTCCTGCAGATCGCGAAGTGGGTCCTCGATCCGGCCGAGCCGGCCAACTTCGGCCAGCACGTGATCCAGTCGCCGCTTGCAAGCCCGCTCAACGCCGCCGGGTTCCCGAACCCCGACCGAACCGGCGCCGTGCTCCTGGAGAACGCGTACTGCGACAACACCGTGCCCAACACCCAGAACGCGTACTTCGCCTCCCAGGTGATCGGACCGCTCGTCCCCCCGCCGGGCGCGGGAACGACCGGATACGTCCAGTGGTACATCGACGCGACCGTGGCCTCGCCCCCACCGGCCTGTCCGGCCAACGGGGTCGGGCCTCCCGCAGCGACCCACGGTTTCCTTCTGGACGGCGTCGCTTTGCCGCTCACGACAACGGCCCAGACCACGGCCGCGAGATTCCTCTTGTCGCCGTCCGCCCAGCCCGACACGATTTGGCTGCCGTAACAAGGAGGACACCATGCGCACGCTCAAGCTCGTCCTCGCCCTCCTCGTCCCCTCGGTCGTTCTGGCCAACGGCTATGACGTCCCCAACGTGAACCCCCGCGACCTCGCGATGGTAAGCTCAACCACCGCTGCCCAGATGGATGCCGAGGCGACCTTCGCCAACCCCGCTGCCCTCTCCAGGCTCGAGGGACTGAACCTCCAGCTCGCGGGTTCCTTGCTCGGTCTCGAGGAGAAGTACTCCGGGCCCGACACCGGCCCGCTCGCCGGGCAGTCGTCCCACACCAAGAGTCCGCTCGTCGTGCCGTTGTCGCTCTTCGCCTCCTACGGTTTCAAGGTCGCGGATCACAACGCCGGCATCGGCTTGGGGATGAACATCCCGGCGGGCGGCAACGTGTACTGGCCCGAGGACTGGGTCGGACGCGGGTCGATCATCACCGTGGACCGGAAGATCTACGGTTTCTATCTCACCGGCGGCTACGAGGTCGTTCCGAAGCTCCGGCTGGGCGGCGGCCTCATCTACTACTACGGGACCGAGTACCTGAAGCAGGGCATCCAGCCATTCCCCGACGCCTATGGCGAGCTCGCGACCAAGGGCGGCGCCTTCTCCTTCGACCTCTCGGCCGAGTACACGCTCTCCGCCCTCCCGCTCAGCTTCGGGGTCGACTTCAAGTACAAGGGAACGCTGAAGATGTCCGGCAACGGCCACTACAACGTCCCCCAAGGCGCTCTGCCCGGGACCCCGCCTCCGGTGGACCAGGGCGTGAAGCACGATCTCACTTACCCCAGCGCCCTGAACGTAGGGGTTGCCTACCGGGTCCTGGAGCCGTGGCTCTTCAGCTTCACGTTCACCTGGAACGGTTACTCGGTGTACCAGTCGGACACGTTCGTGGGCGACAAGGGGACCACCATCACGGTCCCCCGAAACTACAAGGACGGGTACACGTTCCGCTTCGGGACCGAGTTCGACTTGAATCCGAAGCTCCAGCTTCGTGCAGGGGTGGAACGCGACATCTCCGGGCTCGATGCCTCTGTCTACTCGCCCTCGCTGCCCGACTCGAACTCCTGGTGCGGTGCGCTCGGCGCCGCCTGGTGGATAGAGAAGGACTTCTCGCTCCAGGGAGCGTTCTTCTACGCTTGGCTCGATCCGGTCACCACCGACAACCCGCAGCTCCCGGGCACCTTCAAGACCGAGGTCTGGGTCGCGTCGGCCGGCATCACCTGGCGGACCGATCTCGGCAGCAAGTAACAGCTGCCTGGCCGCGCGGAGAGAGGTCCCTTCCAGAGCCGGGGGGCCCTCTCTCGTCCGGTCCCCCGGGGAAGGGCCCGTCGGGGCGGGGATCCGGCTGCCGCGCGGCGCTCGTCTTGCGGGGCCTCGGGGGTGCACTTGTCCAGTTTTCTTCGTTCAGTTTGCGCAAATGTCCCCGCCCCGTCACGCAACAGGGCCCCCCGGCAGCCATGATGTTCCCGTCCGTAACGTGGGGAGGGAGGGCACGGGAGGCGGGAACGGACAAGGCACCCGGGAGGCGACCTTGACGCTTATCCACCTGTACGCGCTCTACCGGTACGCGTATCGCGAGTTCGACCACGCCATCACGGGCCCGGTGCTTCCCCCGGCGCTTCCGCCTGTGGCCCGTGCCGTGGCCGAGTTCGCCGAGTCGGACGCCCGGGACGGCAGGCCGCTTCGTACCCTCACCGAGTTC
>Ga0335069_10013863_pt1 | contig 11308 bp, 10 predicted proteins | sample Lox_Sample_11_FD_206714 | JGI IMG/M metagenome (GOLD analysis project Ga0335069, IMG submission 206714) | Soil microbial communities from Loxahatchee National Wildlife Refuge, Florida, United States - Lox_Sample_1.1 | ecosystem: Environmental > Terrestrial > Soil > Wetlands | place: USA... | reverse complement strand
ATGCCTCGGGGCGCTTTCAATTCCAGTGGGGCAAACCCGGGAAGGGTCCGGGCCAATTCGACGGCCCCGCGGGATTGGCCTTCAACGGCCAGGGCCATCTTTTCGTGGTGGATGCCCGCAACAACCGGGTGCAGGAATTCTCGGCCCGGGGCGGTTATGTGGGCGAATTCGGGACTTTGGGAAAAGGGCCGGGCCAATTCTCCATCCCCCAGGGGGTGGCGGCGGACGCCCAGGGGAACCTTTACGTGACCGATTGGGGCGGCGACCGGGTGGAAAAATTCGCGCCCTGATTTTTCCCCGGAAATAAAAAAGGCCGGATCCCCCGGGGACCCGGCCTAGGACTTGGAGGGCTTAGTCGCGGCGGCTGGACAGGATCCGCAGGATGAAGAGGAACAGGTTGATCACGTCCAGGTACAGCGAGAGGGCGGCCGTGACGTACTCGTCGCGCTCCACGGTGCGCATGATCCGGGACGTGTCATAGAGGATCCAAAGCGAGAAAAGCACCGAGCCGATCCAACTGACGGCCAAATCCGCGGCCTGGCTCTTCACGAAAAAATTCACCAGCATGATACCCAGCACCGCCCAAAGGCCCACGTTGACCACGCCCGCCAAGAAGGAAAAATCCTTCTTGCTGACGAGGGTATAGAGGGTCAAGCCGCCGAAGATGGAGCCCGTGATGATGGCGGCTTCATAGACCACGGCCATCGAGCCGGTCTTAAGGGCGGCGAAAACCAGCACGGGGGCCAGGAAGGCGCCGCTGACCAGGGTGAAGGCCAAAAGGGCCAGGATGTTCAAGCCGGGCACCCGGCGCGCCGCCATGCAACCGAAGAAGACCGCGAAATAAAGCACCATGGTCAGGATGGGATGGGCCATCACTTGGCCCATGATCGCCTGGTTCGTCATGGTCAAATAAGCCCCGCCGGCGGCGGTGACGAGCCCGACCAAGAGCAGGCCGTAAACCTTGCTTAAAAAAGCCGATTGGGTGGCCGAATCCTCGGTGATGACGCTGGTGGCGATGGGTTGGTCTTGAGTCAAAAGGCCCATGGAAAAGTCTCCTTCAAAGTTTGATGGAATCCCTTCTATGTTGCGAAAGACCGGGCCAAATGTCAATGCGGCCCCCGGCGGCCAAAAGGCCGGTTTTTTTGTCGGGTCGGCGGGTGAAATGATAAAATCATCGGGGTTTTCGGCGGCCGATTCCAATCCCAAGGGGTTTTCCTTGTCCTTCACGCTGCGCAAAAACGCCTGGGTCTTCACGCCCTCCGAATGGCTGACCTCGGCGGTCTTCGTGGTTTTCTTCTTCCTGTCCCTGGGGGCGGCCTTGGCCGAAAGGCCCGCCGCCGACCCGGCCTTTTACGCCACCGCGGGTTATTGTGCGGTTTGGATCGGCTGGATGTATTTCGTGGCCATCCGCAAACCTCCGCCGATGGGTCTCTTCGGCTTGGTGCGGGGCCTGGGCCCTTGGTTGGGCCTGGTGCTTTGCTACAGTTTGATCAAGCTTTTGGTGCCCGCCATCCATCCCCAGCAATATGACGCGAGCCTCAAATCCCTGGACCTGAGTTTTTTCGGCAGGGGCAACAGCCTCTTCGACCACGCGCTGGAGGGCCATCCGCGCCTCACGGACCTTTTCTGCGTCCTTTACTTGAGCCTTTTCCTTTGGCTGGTGGGCCTTTTGGTCTACCACAGTTGGCTCAGGCGCGCCCTTTACCAGCGATTCATGTTGGGGCTCATCCTGGTCTATATCGGCGGCTTCATCGGTTACCTGCTCTACCCGGCCATCGGACCCCGCTTCGCTTATCCACAGGAATGGAATTGGTTGTCGGGGGGCGTGATTTTCCAATGGTCCAACGTCCTCATCAACGGGCTGGGGTCCAAATTCGACGTCTTCCCCAGCCTGCATGGGGCGCTTTCGGCTTACCTGCTCTTTTGGCAATGGGGCCATGACCGGCGGGGAATGATCTGGGGATTGCCGCTGACCGCCGGCATCTGGCTTTCCACGCTCTTTTTAGGCTTCCATTATTTCCCCGACCTTTTGAGCGGTGGCATCCTGGCGGCGGTGAGCAGTTGGACCGCGCCGCAGGTCGAGGTCTTGGTGGGCGCCTTGCGCCGTTCCCTGCACCCGCCCCGGGTTTGGCTTTTGTCCCTCACGGAGGGCCATGGGGATGCCTATGGCAAATTGGCGGGCCGCTTGAGCGAGCTTTTGCCGCTCGGCGCCGAGGTGTCGCCCGGTTTCATCACGGGCAACGTCTCCAAGGCCAAGGGCGAAGCCGCCGTCCGCCAGGCTTTCGGCGATTTGGGCCCGGGGCCCTTTTGGGTGCGGCCCTCCGACGAGTCGGGCTCTAAAAAGAGCTCGCTCTTGGCGCTGAAGCCCCTTTCCACGGAGCAGGCCCTCCGGCAAGTCTTCGACCCCCGCTCCAAGCGCTACTTCATCGTCCAGAAGGCCATGAAGGTTTCCGCGGTGGGCGTTTGCCGTACCTTTCCGCCCCAGGGCTTGAAACTCACGGACGTGGAGATAAGGGTGACGGCCCTGCCCAAGGGGAATGTCCTGATCCTGCGCCTGACCCCCAACAAGAGCCTCTTCAAGGGTTTCCTCGACACGCCCTGGAATTATTTCCCCAAGGCCTTCCCCCTGCGCGGTTACGAGTTGTTCGAGGTGGTGCAATTGACCCGGCGCTTGGCCGCCAAATGGGCCGCCTTGACCGAAGTGGAATGGATTTTGGCCGACGGCAAGGTTTACCTATTGGACGGGCGCACGGTGAAGGCCGTGGAAGCGTGAGGTTTTTTTTAGCCGGGTGGGTCTTGGGATGGGGGCTTTGCCTCTCGACCGCTGAGGCCGCCAACGAGCCGCTCACCCTTCCCTTGGTTTTAGGCGACTATTACGCCTGGGCCTATACCGAAGCCATCGAGGACCACGCGGCCGTTTACGGCTGGTCCACCGCGGGGGTGGACGCCCTGGGCTGGGGCATCCTGGCCGCCCGTGCGGACGATTCGGGATTGTTCCTGGTGAACTTGGCGGGCATTTCCAAAACCCTCTATCCGGTCGTGACCCTTTTGGCGTCCCACGATCAGCCCACCCGGGAAAGGGCCTGGATCGCCCTTGGTACCCATACGGCGACGCTGGTTTCCCTGGAGCTTTTAGGCCGCCCGGCCCTTTCGGTCAATACGGCTTTGGGACCCCGGCACGACGGCCTGGGGCTGACCTTGGCCATGGGGCTTTAACCCAGGTCCGACTTTTTCCTGAATTATTTCCCGAAATCAAAATCCCAGACCAAGGCCAGGGAGTAGCCCTCGAAGTCCTGTTGGGGGGAGCCTGGATGGGCCAGGGTCTCGCCCAGGATGGGGCTGTAGAAACTTCCCGAGGGGAAATATTCCCGGCCATATTGGGCCGTGCCCTGTAGCGCAAAATGCTTGGTGAAGCCCCAATCGAATCCCAAGCTGATCGAGCTGACGCGGTCTTGGGCGTCCATGTCAGTGGAACCGGTCTTATAGGTGATGTCGGTCTGGCGCTGGAAAGAAAGGTCGAACCCCAGGTCCTCAAAGGCCTGGTAGGCCAGGTTGAGACCGGCGGTCCAATTTTTAGTATTGATGGTGCCCGCGGCGCCCTTGCCCAAATGACCCTGGAAGCCCCCGCCCAAAAGCAGGCCCAGCGTGAAATCAGGCCCCAAGGTGAAGTCGAGGCTGAGCGATCCCGAATAGGTGCGCCATTGGGAATCGCCGGATTGGCTTGAAAGCGTCAAGGAAGGCGAGAAATCCCCCAGCACCAATCCGCCGCTTAAAGCCAAGGCCCCGAAGGGGCTCTGGGCGCCCTCGACCTTTTGGCTGCCCGCTTCGGCGCCCAGCGACAGATAGGCGCCGTCGGCGTCCAAATTGTCGGTGGCCGTGAAGGCGAGATCCGTTTGGGTTTGGCCCACGCCCCCGCCCACGGGTTGGCTGGACCGGGTGAAGGCCAGTTCACCCGACCAATGGGGGGTGAATTTCACGCCTTCGTCGAGGCGCTGGGCGCCGCGGGGAAGCCCGTTATCGTCGAGCCCCACGGTCCCGTCTTGGGCCCTCAAGGGGGAGCTGAAGGCCAAGGCCAGCCCCAGGATCAAGAACCAACCTTTTGTCATTTGGCGCATGGGGGATCCTTTTTTGAAAATGGACGGCCGCATGGGGCTATTTTACGCTTAAAAGCGCCAGGACGTCCCCAGGGAAAAATCCGCCACGGCCCGGCTTTGGGCCGAGGCTTGGGTCAGGGTTTGGGCTTGGCGTTCGCTGTAAAAAGTTCCGGCGGGCGTGGAGTCCAGCCCGCCTTGGACGGCGGCCCAAAGGCCCAGCTCTTCCGCCGGGCTCCAGTCGGCGCGAAGCGAAAGGCTTTCCGCCGATTCCGCCGAGTCCACCTCGTTGAAAACCTGGTGGGCCGGATCCTGGATCTTGACCGTTTCATAAGAGTTGAATTGAAGGCCGCCCGATAGGGAAAAGGCGCCGGATAATTTCCATCGAAGGGTGGCGCCGCCCCGGGCGTTCAAGTCATCCACCTCGGCGGCGGAACCCGCGGGCAGGCCCACATAGGCGCCCAGGGGCCCTTGGTGGCTGGTGACTTCACCCACCAATGAAAAATCCAGCGCCAGCGAGGGGGAAAGATCCTTGTCGGCGCCCACGTTCACGCGAATGGCATTGAAGCGGGAATCGCCGGATTCCATCTCCAGCAAAAGGAAGGGCGTGAAATCCCCCAGCCCCAAGCCCCCGCCGGTCTCAAAGCCGGCGGAAGCGGCCTGGGCCTTTTCGACCTTCAAGGTGCGGGAAAAGGCTTTGGCGAAAAAAAAGCTTCCCTGGGGCGTGAGGCGCTTGAGCCCCGTGAAGGACAGGGAAAAGCCCTCTTGGCCGCCCTCTTCGGCGCTATAGCCGGCGGACAGTTCCCCGGTCCAGGAAGGTTGGAAGGGGGCGGCGAAAAGGGGCGCGGCGAGCAACAGCGCGGGTCCCAGCGCCGCCCAAACTTTATTTCGAGGCATGGGACTGGGGTTTCTCGTCTTTCAGGAAAGTGTGGATCCCGCATTCCACCTTGTTTTGGCCGGACCAACGCCCCGAGCGGGCGTCCTCGCCCGCGCCCACGGGGCGGGTGCAATTTTCCGGCGAGCAGCCGATGGAAAGGTAGCCCTTTTCCCACAGCGGGTGATAGGGCAGGTCATATTGCTTGGCGTAGTCCCAGAACATTTTACCGTTCCAATTCAAAAGGGGGTTGACCTTGATGAGGCTTCCCCGATAGGGTTCCACGAACTCGGCCTTCGCTCGGGTCGAGGCTTGGCCCCGGCGGATGCCCGTGATCCAACCGGCGTAGTCCTTCAGGCCCTTCTCGAAGGCCGCGATCTTATTGACCGCGCAGCAGGCGTCCGGGTTTTTCTCGTAAAGCTTGCCGTTCTTGGCCAGGAATTCCTCGGTGGGGATCTCGGGTTTAAGCTCCTTGAGGTTCAGCTTGAGCCGCGCCACCAGGCGGTCGCGGTGTTCCAGAGTTTCCTTAAAATGAAAGCCCGTGTTGGTGAAAAGCACGGGCAGGTCGGGCTTCACCTGGGTGACCAGATGCAGCAAGACCGCGCTTTCGGCCCCGAAGGAAGTGGACATGCAAAGGGGTGAAATCTCCGAAACCGCCCAACGCACGATTTCCTCGGCGGGGGCTTTCTCGAAACGGGCGTTCAGTTGGGCGTAATCCAGGTCTTTCACGGGGTCCTGCCTGTTGATTTAAGGAAGTTTCACCAATCATAAGGTTGGGAAGGGCCAAAAACAAGGAAAGGCCCGGGGCGCCGTCCCCAGGGGCTTTTTTGAACGGAAAGTCGGTTCCGGGCGCCGGGAAGCCTGTTAAAATCCCTAGTCCTTTGGGACAGGCAAACCGGATAAGGAGCGGCCATGACGCGGGGCAGGGGACTGGGTGGGGGGCTTTGGGGGGGGCTGATCCTTTTAATCGTCACGTCCCCGCTTTTCGCGCTGGATTTGAACGGGACCGGCGTGCGGGGCGCCCAAGACCTGCTGGATTCCTGCCGGAAGGCCTACGCGACCCTGGCCCCCGACGTCCAGGTGAAATATAACCCCCAGGATTCCCGGCATGGCACCGCCCAGTGGCTGGGGAAGGGCGCGGATTTTTTGGTGGTGCATTTTCCCTTGATCCCCTCGGACGAGAAGCAAGCCGCCGACAACCTCCTCTATATCCCCGTGGGGCTCAATGCCGCGGTGGTGACCTACAACCTGCCGGGCGTGCCGGGCGGCCTGCGCCTGACGCCCCAGGCGCTGCTGGATATTTTCTGCGGCAAGATCAAGCGTTGGAATAACTCGAACCTGCGGGAACTCAATCCCGGCTTGCCCCTGCCGGACCTGGCCATCACGGTCTTCCACCGCGACGATGAGAGCAGCCTCTTCGACCTTTTCCCGCGCTACCTGCAAAAGCTCGACGACCAGTGGCCCATGGACGACCCGGGCCCGGACCAAAGGGTGAAATGGCCGGTGGGCCAGGGGGTCTCGGGCAACGGGGAACTGCTGGAACGGATGCGGCAAACCGCCGGAAGCCTGGGCGTGGTGGATTACCTTTACGCGGCCTCCCGGCAATTGCCGGCGGCCGAGCTGCGCAACGAGGTGGGCGTCTTTACGGCGCCCACCGCCGCCAGCCTCACGGCGGCGGTGGCGGATTTCTCCGATCTGCCCCAGGACCTGAAGGTGGCGGTGGACCATCCCCGGGATCCGGGCGCTTATCCCCTGGCGTCCTTTGATTGGGTGCTGGTGCGGCCCCGATTGCCCAAAGGGAACCACGATTTTAAAAAGAACCAGGCCCTGGCGCGCTTCCTGGCTTGGTGGTTGGCCGATGGGCAGACGGTGGAATCCCAGGCCGACGGGGTCCCCTTGCCTGAACGCTTCCTGGACAAGGCCCGCGCCCAGGTGGCGGCCATGGAGGTGGGGGATCCGGCGGCCAAGCCCTAGGCCCATGAAAGCTTGAGGAAATTCCGGGGGCCTTGGCATATGATGGCGGGGCCCCCTTGAAAGAAACCGGGGCCCGGTGTCTTAATAGCGTCTAGCCCACTCCAAAAAGAGGTTTTCCATGGCCCTAGCCGGCGTGATTTCAAACCCCCTTCGGGAAGGTCTTTCCGCGGACCGCGTCCCCGTCCCCTGCAGCCTAGTCATTTATGGCGCCTCGGGCGACCTGACGGCCCGCAAGCTCGTTCCCGCCCTCTATAACCTCTATAAGAAGCACCTCTTGCCGGCGTCCTTCAGCCTGATCGGCATCTCGCGCTCGAAAATTTCCGACGACGAGTTCAAGCAAAAGCTCAAGGAAATGCTCAAGAAAGCCGAGCCCGAGCTCACCGACGCGCTCTGGGACAGCTTCTCGCAGAATTTCCATTACCTGGCCGGCGGCTATGACGAGCCGGTGGCCTACCGCAACCTGTCCAACCTGCTGGACCAAATGGACAAGGACAACGGCACCTCGGGCAACCGGGTCTTCTACCTGTCCACGCCGCCCAACGTCTTTGAGCCCATCATCTCGAACCTGGGCGCCGCCGGGTTGAATAAAGAAGGCAAGGGTTATTCCCGGGTGGTCATCGAGAAGCCCTTCGGCCACGACCTGGACTCGGCGAAGGAACTCAACCGGAAGGTCCAGGAAGTCTTCAAGGAACACCAGATCTACCGCATCGACCATTACCTGGGCAAGGAAACGGTCCAAAACCTGTTGGTGATGCGCTTCGCCAACTCCATCTTCGAGCCCATCTGGAACCGCGAAAACGTGGACCACGTGCAGATCACCGCCGCTGAGGAGCTGGGCGTGGGAAGCCGGGCGGGCTATTACGAGTCCTCCGGTGTGCTGCGCGACATGTTCCAAAACCACCTCTTCCAGGTCATGTGCATGGTGGCCATGGAGCCCCCGGTGGCCTTCGACGCCAACGCCATCCGGGACGAGAAGCTCAAGATCCTGCAGTCCATCCGCCCCTTCCATCCCGAGTCCATCGCCCAGTTCGCCGTGCGGGGCCAATACGGCCCGGGCTACCTGGCGGGCCAAAAGGTGCCGGGGTACCGCGAGGAAAAAGAAGTGAACCCCCAATCCATCACCCCCACCTACGCGGCCCTGAAGGTGTTCTTGGACACCTGGCGCTGGCACGGGGTGCCTTTCTTCCTGCGATCGGCCAAGCGCCTGCCCAAGCGCTCCACCGAAGTGGCCATCCAGTTCAAAGAGCCCCCCAACCTGCTCTTTAAGAAGAACATCGGCGGGCTTTCCCCGAATCTTTTGGTCATCCGCATCCAGCCCGACGAGGGCATGACGCTGCGCTTTGAGACCAAGGTGCCGGGGATGACCACCGAGGCCCGCACGGTCAACATGGACTTCCGCTACGGAACCAGCTTCGCGGAGGACGCGCCCGAGGCCTATGAGCGCCTCTTGCTGGACTGCATGCTGGGCGACGCCACGCTTTTCATCCGCGGCGACGAGGCCGAGGCGGCCTGGCAGGCCCTCATGCCGGTGCTGACCCACTGGGAAACCACCCAGCCCGAGCAGTCCTTCCCCAATTATGAGGCGGGCACTTGGGGCCCGGTGGAAGCCGACAAGCTGCTGGAGAAGCCCTGGCGCAAGTGGAGGCGCTTATGACCCTCTCGGCCCAGGCCATTGAGCACGACCTAACCGAGCTTTGGAAAGAAACCAAGCCCGCCAAGGAAGGCGAGCCGGGGCTGCAGCGGGTCTATACCACCAACCTGGTGGCCTACGCCGAGGACCATGACACCGGCTACCGGGTGGAAAGGGTCCTGATGGACCTGACCCAATTCCAGCCGGGCCGCTATATCCTCATCCGCCCGGCGCTGGACACCGGCGAGGCCCCCGTGCGTTATTACGTGTCGGGCCATTGCCCCTTCTGGGCCGAGCAGCACCGGGTTTGTTGCGACATCATCAAGCTGGTGGCCCAAACCGATTCCATCGAGAACCTTTACGGCTTCACCTTCTCGCTTTTGGTGCCGGACCTGCCGGTGGAGCTTTGGTGGCCCGGCGACCTGCCGCTGAAGAACAAGTTCTTCGCCAAGATGGCGGAGGCCTCCAACCGCGTTTGGGTGGACTCGTCCAAGTTCAAGAACCCCGAGCAATCGATCGCCCGCCTGGCCTTCCTCTGGAAGCAGCGGTTCCCCAAGACCCTGCTGGCCGACATGAATTGGGTGCGCGTCCAACGCTGGCGCGCGCTCATCGCCGAGCTCTTCGACGGGCCCTGGTCCAAATACCTCGCCCAGATCCGCCAAGTCACCCTGGAATACGGCGAAGGATCCCATCCCCTGCGCGGCTTTTTGTTGGCCCTTTGGATGGCGGACCGCATGGGTTGGAAATACAAGGGATCCCCCCTGGCCTCGGTGCCCGAAAAGATCGATTTCGACGGCCCCTCAGGGCCGGTGGAAGTGCAATTGAAGGCCGTGCCGGTCCAGGACGCCAAGCGGGACCGGATCTTCGCCATCGGCCTCATGACCCGCGGCGAGCATCCGGCGCTTTTTTCCGTGGTGCGGGACGCCGATCCCCATGTGGTGGTGGCCCGCGCCGAGGTGGAGGGGGGCGAGTGCTTTTCCCGGGCGGTCACCTTTGAGCACCTGCATTCCAACCAGGTTTTGGCCGAGGGCTTGAAGAACCTGGGGGCCGACGAGGTTTGGGAGAGGGTTTTGAAGCTGGCCGGGGAAGTGCTGGAAAAGCCCATCCTGTAGGGCCCGGCCCGCCGGCAACCTTTTCCCCCGCCCAAGCGTCCTAGAGTCGGGCTTTTTTCCTCAGCCAGCCATTACCGTCTTTCGGAGGATCCGCGTGAAAAAGAAATCCGCCCAGAAACCCAAAGCCGCCCCCCAAAAACGCAAGGCCCCGGCTCCCCGGATCAAGGTGACCCCCAGCCCCAAGGCCAAAGCCGCCGCCTCCCGCAAGCCGCCGGCGCTGCGTCCCCGGTCCACGGGATTCGACCCCGAGATTAAAATCTACCCCACGCCCCAAGCCCTTTTCGACGAGGCCGCCCACTTTTTCCTGGAAAGGGCGCTGGAGTCCGTGCAGGAACGCGGGCGTTTCGTGGCGGCCCTGTCGGGCGGTTCCACGCCCAAGGGGTTGTTCCAGCAATTGGCCGAGGAACCCTACCGGTCCCTGGTACCTTGGTCCAAGACCTTCCTCTTTTGGGTGGATGAGCGGCACGTGCCCTTCACGGACGAGACCAGCAATTTCCGCATGACCAAGGAGTACCTGCTTTCCCGCGTCCCCCTGCCCGAGGAAAACATCACGCCGGGCACCGAGCCCAAGCGCTCCGTGCAGGACGCCGCCATCTGGCTGGAACACCGGCTCCACCAATTTTTCGGGCCGGGCAAGCCCCCGGCCTTCGATTATTGCCTCATGGGCATGGGGGACGACGGCCACACGGCCAGCCTTTTCCCCGGCATGCCCCAGCTCAATGAGCGGGAAAAATGGGTGGTGGGTTATTTCGTGGACGAGGCCAAGAAGGAAAGGGTGTCCTTGACCTTCCCGGTGCTGAACGCCGCCCGGTGGCTGGTGGTCTTGGCCGAGGGCGCCAAGAAGGCCGACATGCTCCACAAGGTGCTGGACGGCCCCTCGGAGCCGCCCCGCTATCCCATCCAATACCTGCGGCCCACCCCGGGCCGGCTTTTGTTCATGCTGGACCAAGCCGCCGCGGCCTCGCTCTCGAAAAAATGAGGACCCGGGCCCTGACGGCGGCCTTCGGCGCTTTGCTGTGGGCGTCCCTGGCGGGGCCCCTGGGGGCCCAGGATTCGGTGATCGCCACCAGCGACCGCTTTGGGGTGGTGGATCACCTGGTCCTCAAGGATCCGGCCCGGGACCGCAAGGTTCCCCTGACGGTTTATTACCCCGTGGGGCAGGGCCATTGGATTTTCCCCGTCATCGTCTTTTCCCACGGCGCCGGCGGTTCCAAGGACGGTTACGCCTACTTGGGCAGCTATTGGGCCTCCCACGGTTATGTGGTCATCCATCCCACCCATTTTGGCAGCGACGGGTCGCTGCTCAAGAAGCACCGGCCGCTTTACAACCTCCGGGCCATCAAGAAGATGGTGACCCTCCCCTCGAATTTCGTGGACCGCCCCGAGGACGTGACTTTCGTCTTGGACCATCTTGGGCAGATCGAGGCGATGGATCCCGCGCTGACGGGGCTCTTTGACCTGAAGAAAATCGGGGTGGCGGGCCATTCCTTCGGCGCTTATACCACCCTGGCGGTGGCGGGCGCGGTGGTGTCCCTGCCCGGGGAAAAGCCCCAGCTCTTCAACGACCCCCGGCCCATCGCCTTCGCGGCGCTGTCCCCCCAGGGCGACGAAGCCGGGGTCTTTACGG
>Ga0335069_10013862_pt1 | contig 11309 bp, 7 predicted proteins | sample Lox_Sample_11_FD_206714 | JGI IMG/M metagenome (GOLD analysis project Ga0335069, IMG submission 206714) | Soil microbial communities from Loxahatchee National Wildlife Refuge, Florida, United States - Lox_Sample_1.1 | ecosystem: Environmental > Terrestrial > Soil > Wetlands | place: USA: Florida... | reverse complement strand
TGGGACCTCTCGGCCGGGCAATGCCTGCGCACCCTCGAAGGGCACACGGACTACGTGAAGACGGTGGCCGTCATGCCTGGCGGCCGGCAGGTCGCGTCGGGGAGCTGGGACACCACCGTGAAGCTATGGGATGCGGAAACCGGGCAATGCCTGCGCACTCTCGCGGGACACACCAGCTTTGTGAGCGCGCTGGCCAGCGCGCCCGACGGTCGCACCCTGCTGTCCGGCAGCGACGACAAGACGGTCAGGGTGTGGGACCTTGCCACCGGGCAGTGCCTGCGGACCTTGGAAGGGCACGCCCAGCGGGTGACCGCCTTGGCCGTGACGGCGGACGGCCGGCGCGCGGTATCGGGGAGCTGGGACAGGACTCTCAAGGTGTGGGATCTTGCGAGCGGGCAATGCCTGTGCACGCTGCCAGGGCATACCGACCGGGTTGCTGCGCTGGCGCTGACCGCGGACGGTCGGCGCGTGGTCACGGGCAGTGACGACAAGACGTTGCGAGTGTGGGACATCGATACCGGGCAGTGCCTGATCAGCCTGGTCGGGCATGCGAATCGGGTGATGGCGGTGGCGCTCACGGCTGATGGGCATCGCGCCCTGTCGGGGAGTAGTGACGGACTCAAGTTGTGGGATCTGGAGACCGATCAGCGCCTGTGCACGCTCGAAGGGCACACCGATTCGGTCGACGCAGTCGCGGTCATAGCGGACGGACCGCGCGCCATTTCCGCGAGCGGCGATAAGACCCTGAAGGTATGGGATGTGCCGGCCGGGCAATGCCTGCGCACCTTGGAAGGCCACACCAATTGCGTGCGGGCCGTGTCGGTGATGCCCGACAACCAGCGCGTGGTGTCGGGAAGCTGGGACGGGACGCTCAAAGAGTGGGACCTGGCCACCGGGCAATGCCTGCGCACCCTGGAGGGCCACACCAACTATGTGTGGGCGGTGGCGGTGATGCCCGACGGCCGGCGTGCCCTATCGGGGAGCAGGGAGACGGCGCCAAAGCTGTGGGACCTTTCGACCGGCGAATGCCTGCGCAGCCTGGAGGGGCACAAGGGTGCTGTCGAGGCGGTGGCCGTAATGTCGGACGGCCGGCGCGTGCTATCGGGCAGTAACGACACCACAATCAAGGTGTGGGACGCGGAGACCGGCGAATGCCTGCGCACCCTCGACGGGCACACGGATCCCGTGCAAGCGCTGGCGGTGATGCCCGACGACCGGCGAGCGGTGTCGGGAAGCTCCGACCACACTCTGAAGGTATGGGATGTGGAGAGCGGCCCCTGCCTGCGCACCCTGCACGGGCACACCGGACGAGTGATGGCCGCTGCGGCCATGTCCGACGGTCACGTGGTGTCGGCCAGTGAAGACGCCACGCTCAAGGTGTGGGACCTCGCGACGGGCGCGTGCGTGGCGACCTGGCTGGCGCGAGCTCCGCTGAAATGCTGCGCCTTTGGCTGTGACGTCATCGTGGCCGGCAGCGGGGCGGGCGACGTCCATTTTCTCCGCGTAGTCTGGCCGCGTCCCTCTCACACCCCACCCTGACCCGCGCGCACGCCACCCGCCTGGTGTTCACCTCGGATTTCACCGGACTAACCACAGAGACCACAGAGGCTGAAAAAGGCCACGGAGCCGGAACGGAAGAGGTTGCAGAGCTTGAGCCCAACCTCTTTCTTCCCTCTGTGGCCTTCGTCTCCTCTGCGCTCGTGGCGAAGGTCTCGAACGCTCGCTACCAAGGGAGATCTTCACGTCTCCTTTGCTTTCCGGCCTCCGTGTCCTCTGTGCACTCTGTGGTGAAAATCCGGCCGGATCGTACGTTAGAAGCTGCCCGCGATGGCAATCTTGGGCGGAGCCTTCGGCGTGTCCCCCGGCATGACGATGAGCACGTAGCAGCTCAGGGCAGCCAGGCTGGCGCCCACGCCGATCATGGCGCCTCCCAGCGCCGGCCACTTCTTGTTTTCGTGGCCGGCATTGGCCAGCACGGCGCCGCCCCCGACGATGGTGGCAAAGCCCAAGGCGATTCCGGTCGCGGCCAAGGGACGGCGCCAAGAGGGCCGCGGCGGGGGAGGCGGCGGGGGTGGGCGTTGCTGGGCCAGCCACTCCACCACCGGGCCTTTGATGGCCTCGCCAAGCTGGATGATCTTCTGCCGGGCTTCATCGACGGTACACACCGGGCAGAAGCGGGTCTGGGTATCCACCGGCATGTCCGCCGGGGAGGGACCGTTGGTACTGAAGAGCCGCGCGTTCAAGTTGTAGCTGTTTCCGGTCACGACAACGCTGACCCGCAGGACGTGGCTCACGTCCAGCTCCTGCCCCAGGCGCTTGATGCACATGGAACCTTCGCACTTTTGCAGCTCGGGGAAGGTCTCCATGTAGCGAGCGACGTCGAGGGAATCGAGCACGTAGAGGGGGGCCGTGCGCGTGAGACCCACCACGAAGCCGTCCTCCAGGCGCATGGCCAGGGTGCGCGAGGTTTCCTCGCCGGTCACGTTGAATTCCCTGATCGCAACGCGCGCGCCGATCGGGTATGGCGTTTCCCCGTGGGGGGGAACGTCGGCGTCAGCACCAGCCCGTTGCCTGGCGGTAGGATGGCGCTTTGACTTGGGAGGGCCCGCAGAATCGGCGCGGCTTGCGGCGGCGGCACCGGCGCCGGCTCGGGCGGCTTGGCAGGGGGCGCAGGGGGCTCGGCGGGCCGCTCTCCGGTGGGCGCGGGCCCTGGCGCAGGAGCCACATAGGACGGGGTCGCGTTTTTTCCGTTCGGGGCAGGCGAGGCCTCCGAGGCGTTCTTGGATTGCGCGAACGCAGCATGCGCGCCGAAAAGAACGACCAGGATGGGGAGAGAGCAGACTCTAGCCACGGATAGGACCTATTTTGTCACATTGAGCGGGCGCCGTCTGCACCCGTCGGCGCGCTGGCGGTTGGCGGAGCAGCCGGGGCGCGGTGACTCACTCCTTCTCTTCAAGCTTCTTCTTCATGCGTTTCAGGAGCGCGTCGAAGGATTCCTTGTTGATGATCTTGTTGAACTCCGCCCGGTAGTTCTCGAGCATGCTCTGGTCGTCGGTGATGACGTCGTAGACCAGCCAATGGCTTCCCTTGGCCAGGAGCTTGTATTCTATGGCCACGTCCACCTTCTTGCCCCGCACCACGCTGTGCAGGGTGGCGGTCACGTCGGCGGTGTTCCCTTCCACGGTCTCCTTGTCAAAGTCCAGTTGGTAGTCTGGCGACCCGTGGATCTGCTTGATGTAGCTGCGTTCAATCAGGTCGCGCAGCGTGGCGACGAACTCAGTGCGCTGCTTGTCCGTAAGGTGATCCCAGTGTTTCCCCAGAGATCGCCGCGCCAGCTCGTCGAAATCGAGAAATCCCGACACGATTTTGCGCATTTCGGTCCGCTTGGCATCGGCCTCGGGCGACCAGGACGGCGCCCGACGCTGGAACAACTTCTTCAGCGCGGCGTCGGATTTCTTGAGCTCGGCCATGGGATTGACCGGAGGGTGCGTCGACGCAGAATCGCGCCCTGGCTCGCTGGCGGCCGAGTCCTCGCCCTTGCTTGCCTTGGCTGTTTTCTTGGGCTCGGCGCTCGCCGCAGACGGCAAGGTGGGGGGCAAAAGGACGGTAAGCATGACAAGGACGCGACCTGCGCCCGAGGACAGAATAGATAAGAAAAGGTTGCTCACGTTGTTTTCCCGGCAAGTGTATACCGCAGCCGGTCCTCCTAGGGAATCGGTCGCAACCGTGCGACGGTGAAGGTCACGTGATAGCTTCAAGGTGCGATGTCCATCCCGTTCGATGCCAAAACATGGTTGGGCCACATCACCGCGGATATGCGCGAGGTCTATTCCCGCACACGGCGGGTCATGTCCTTTGCCGAGTACCTGACCCTTTTCGAAAGGAACATGCACCACCAGGTCCGCTCGGCGGCCCAGTACCTACGCGACGTTTTTGACTACTACGGGACGACCCCGATTCATGGTACGCGCGGTGCGTTGACCCACTGGCGCCTGTTTGATTGTCCTTGGGATGGGGGACGCGACAGTCTGAAGGGGCAGGAGGAGGTGCAAGCCTCGGTCTATCGCCTGTTGGCGAACTTCGCCCGGCAAGGCCGCACCAACCGACTCATCTTGCTGCATGGTCCGAACGGGAGCGCCAAGTCCACCTTCGTCGCGTGCCTGCAGCGGGCCTTGGAGAACTACTCCACGTTGGAGGATGGCGCGCTTTACCGGTTCAACTGGATCTTCCCGTCTCAGCACGGCGGCAAGGGCGGGATCGGCTTCGGCAGCTCGGATCCGGAGAGTCCAGCCAACCAGGAGACCTACGCCTATCTGGAAGACGATCGGGTCGAGTCGAAAATCGTCGACGAGCTGCGCGATCATCCCATTCTGCTTGTGCCGCGCAGCCAACGGCGAGCGTGGATCGAGAGCACGCTGAAGGACGAGATGGCCGGCGGTTTCCGGCCAGCGCGCGGGTTGCTGGAAGGCGATCTTTCGCACCGCAACCGCCAGATCTTCGAGGCCTTGCTGGTCTCCTACCAGGGCGATCTGGCCAGGGTCTTGCGTCACGTGCAGGTGGAACGATTCTTCATTTCGCGGCGCTATCGTCAGGCGCTGGCCACGGTCGAGCCGCAACTCGCGGTGGACGCGCGCGTGCGCCAGCTCACCATGGATCGCTCGCTCGCCTCGCTGCCGCCCGCGTTGCAATCGCTGACTCTGTTCGAATTCAGCGGCGAATTGGTCGACGGCAACCGGGGCCTGCTGGACTACGACGATCTGCTCAAGCGGCCGCTCGATGCATTCAAGTATCTGCTCGGCGTGGTCGAGGACGGAATGACCTCGCTGGAGGTGGCCAGCCTGGCCGTGGACACGGTGTTCCTGGCGACCTCCAACGAGAACACCCTGGGAGCCTTCAAGGAGATCCCCGAGTTCCAATCATTCAAGGGCCGCATGGAGCTGGTGCGTGCGCCCTACCAGATCGATCGTCGCCTGGAACAGCAGATCTACGATGCGCACATGGGCGAAGTGACGGGCGCACGCGCCGAGCGGCACGTGGCCCCGCACGTGACCTGGGTGGCCGCGCTGTGGGCGGTGCTCACGCGCATGCGCAAGCCCAACCCGGAGAAGTATCCCGAGCCGCTGGTCGGTCTGGTCGGTCGCCTCACCCCGCTGGACAAAGCCTTGCTCTACGCGGGTGAGGTGCCCGCGGGGTTCTCCCCCGAGGATCAAGAGGAGCTGCGGGCGGGAGTGGAGGCCATCGCGCGCGAGTCGGACAGCTATCCTCACTATGAGGGACGTTTCGGTGCCTCGCCGCGCGAGATGACCTTGTTGCTGATGAACGCGGCCCAGAGCGCGAAATGGAAGTGCGTGTCGCCCTTTGCCGTGCTGGAGGAGCTGGAGGAGCTGATACGAGCGGTGAGCGTGTATGAGTTTCTGCGCCAGGAGCCCATGCCCGGAGGCTTCCACGACCACCAGAAGTTCATCGCCGAAGTGCACGAGCGCCTGATCGACCGGATCGACGATGAGGTGCGGACATCGATGGGACTGGTGGAAGAACGGCGCTACCTCGAGCAATTCGAACGCTATGTCACGCAGGCTTCGTACTGGGTCAAGCGCGAGAAATACCACAACCCGGTCACCGGTCAGGACGAGGACGCGGACGAGGAATTGATGGCCGAAGTGGAGCGGACCCTGCACGTGGAGGCCAGCCGGGCCAGGGCCGGTGCCTTCCGGCGGGAGATCATCGCCAAGATCGGCGCCTGGTCCGTGGACCATCCCGACCAGAAGCCGGACTACGAGCAGATCTTCCCACGGCCGCTGGCCGAGCTGCGCGAGGCCTTCTTCACCGACCGCAAGAAGGTGGTGAGCAAGATCAACGAGGACATCTTGGTCTACTTGGTCGACGGACCGGGCCGCATGCTGCCTGACGCAGCTCAAGCCGCGCGGCGAACCCTGGACACGCTCACCTCGCGCTTCGGCTATTGCGAGCATTGCGCGAAGGACGCGGTGCTGGCGCTGGTTCGCAGGCGCTATCAATAAGAGCGCGGCCCTTCGGAGGAGCGCGGCCCTTCGGCCGGAATCCCCGTTGAATGGACCCTACGTGTCAGCGTCGGTGGCGCTGCTCGCGGACGCGTCGACCCCGCCGTCGGATGCGCTGCCCCCGGCGGGCGTCGTGGCGCTATCCGCGGCGCCCCCCGCATCGTCCACGCCACCGTCGCCGGCGTTGCCGGTGCAGGGCGCCACCGCCCAGGTGCCGGAGTTTTGCCCGGTTCCCCATTGGTTTGGTGTGCTGGTGCTCAGATTGTTCACGTTCCCATCGAACTCACCGCCGCCGACGCTGCAGTAGAGGCTGCCGTCTACATCCAAGGTTCCGAACCAAGTGAGGTTCGGTCCCACGCAGATCGCGTTACCAGGCGGCACGGCCGTGACCGCAAAGGGCAGCGAGGTGTCGGTGGTGGATGCAACGAAGCCGCCACAGAAGAGTTGCACCGGGGTGCCGTCCGGCGGGGCGAGAAGCAGCGCAAAGGAACCGCGGTCCTGCGCGCCTCCCGGACCTGCGTAAGAGCCGTAGGCGTAGCCCACTCGCGACAGGGCGGCCAACTGATAGCCATCGGCCGAGGACAGCGAGAGGGCACGCTTGGACTGGTCCAGGGTGCCCGCGAGAGACACGACTCGGTCTGGCAAGCTGAGGGTCCCACTGGCTGGAAACGGGCTGGCCGCCCCGGCGACCGTCACGTCCAAGGTTCCGATCTGGCTGCTGCCGACAACCACGCCGCGGTAGGTGCCGGGGCCGCCAGGACTCGGGTTGCCTGCGCAGGCCAGCCCAAGCAGGGCGAGCACGGAACTGCAGAAAGTGGGGGATGGACAGACCCGCATGGCGAAATCTCCTTTGCGGGACCAGGCTAGCAGGCGGGAGCCAAATCTCCATCAAGTGGGCGCACGTGCCGCCACGCGGGCCGCCACGTCCTCTATTCGCGCCAGGACAGCCTGGGCGTTCATGACGCGGGCGTAGACGTAGAGCGCGGCAGGCAGCTCGAAGTCGAGAGCGGCTTCGCTGACCCGCAGGTGCTTGCTGACCGCGAAGACCACGGCCTCGGGCAGCCCTTTGCGCGCCAGCTCGATGCGCTTCCACACGGCGTCTCGGCTCCAGAAGCCCAGGACCTCCAGATAGACCGTCTGCCCGGTTTCCTGGTGCACGAGCTCCAGGTCGGGGACACACTGACCGACGCCCCGCAGATCGAGAACCGCCTGAGACACCGCCGGCCGCCAAGGACCGGGCAGGGCCGACAGATCGCGCAGCAGCGCGGCCACCTCGTCGGGAAGCTCGTCGGCCACTGCCCGGCGAGCGGGAACTTCGCTTGTTTGCGGGGATGGGTCCGGCGAGCCGTGCCAGGCATAGCGCAGGGGCCGTCGGTCCTGGCCCCAGCGCAGGTCCGCCTCGATGGCCCAGCGGTCGCACGCCATCAAGTCCGGCAGGGCCAGGGCAAGCTGCAGGCCGTACTTGGTCACCGACTCGAAAAGGCTGTAGGGGCCGTCGATCTCCAGCCGATAACCCGCGCGCTTGGGCAGCTCTTCGATGCGATAGAGCAGCCGAAGGAACTTGAGCCGCCGAAAGAGATGGCGATAGCCGGCGGGCGCGGCGCTCCACACCCTGGCCCGCACGCGTTGGGCGCGCAGCAGAACCGCCTGGTGCTGGGCCAGGTGATGCTCGGCGAGCAGGGCCTCGGGGGAAAGCAGGCGCGCCTCACGCAGCACGTGCGCGTCGGGCAGATCGGCGAACAGCGCCACCTCGATCTCGTCGCCCGAGATGTGGCGCTCGCCCGCCTCGGCCGCGACGATGGCCGCGCGCACGAAGGCCGCGCGTTCGTTCTCGCGGCGCGCGCTCGCCGCGCGGGCAAACAGGGTGCGGCGCAACTCCACCGGGTCCAGTGCCGCCTTCTCTTCGAATTGGCAACGGTCGAGAACCAGCTTCTGCAGCCCGCGCGCCAGACGTTGTTCGGCCGGCTGGACGTCGATTCCGCGGCAAGCCTCCAGCAAGCTGCCGCGCGGCTGACCGATGTGCGCGGCTGCCAGGTCGAGATACGCGGTGGCCAATTCCAGGGCGCGCGGACGGTCCGCTGGCGACACGGGCACCACTACCAGACGATCCCCGCGCCGGCGCGCGTGCACCATGTCAGCGGTAAGCACTGTGCTCGCGCCTCCGCTGGCTGGTGAAGGTCTCGCTGGTGCCGCCCGCGACCAACTCGTACAAGATGGCCTGCTTGCCTTCCCGCTTGCGCAGGATGCGGCCCAGCCGCTGCACATGCTCGCGCACCGACCCGCTGCCCGACATGACGATGGCCACGTTGGCCTCGGGCACGTCCACCCCTTCGTTGAGCACCTTGGAGGTGGCGATGGCGGTGTAGCGGCCCTGGGCCAGGCCGTCGAGGATCTCGCTGCGCTCGCTCACCCGGGTTTGGTGGGTGATGGCGGGCAAGAGGAATCGCCGCGCCACCAGGTGCACGGTGGCGTTGTCTTGCGTGAAAATGATGGCGCGATCTTGCCGGTGCTGATGCAGCAGCCTTTCCACGTAATCCAGCTTGGCCGGGGCGCAAAAAGCGATGGCGCGCTGACGGCGGTAGGCCTCGAAGGCGCGCCGGCCTTCGGCGTTACGCGAGGAGCGGATGATGAACTCCGTCCACCCATGCGGACTGGCCATGGAAATTCCGTTGGCCTCGAGAAACTGTCGGTACCGGGCGCGCTCGGCCGCGTATTCGGCGCGCTCGGCCGGTGAGAGCTCGACGGTGACTCGCACGGTTTCGTAGCTCGACAGATAGTCGCCGGACAGGGCCACGATCTCCTTGCGGTACACGATGGGGCCGATCAGCGCCGCGAGCGTGTCGGAATCACCCGCGGTTTCGCTCGGCAGGCCATGGCCGGCCCAGGCGTCGCGCTCGGGCGTGGCAGTGAGCCCCATGCGGAAGGGCGCCAGGGCGAAACGCGCGGACAGGGAATAGCTCGCCCCGGGCAGGTGATGGCACTCGTCGAAGACCAGCAGTCCGAAGCGGTTGCCCAAGTGTTCCATGTGCAGGTAGGCCGAATCGTAGGTGGTCACGGTGAGCGGTTGCACGTCGTATTCCCCACCACCGATGATCCCCACGGGAATGCCGAAGGTGGCCAGCAGGCCGTCGTACCACTGGCGCACGAGATCGAGGGTGGGCGTGACCACCAGGGTGCTGCGGCGGCGAAGATCGATGGCCATGTGGGCGACCAGGGTCTTGCCGGCGCCGGTGGGCAGGACCACCACCCCGCGACCGCCCGCCGCATTCCAGGCGGCCAGCGCTTCGCTCTGGTAGGGGCGGGGCTCGCGTCGGACCACGGCGCCCGAAGCCAAGGTTTCGTACCGTCGCGCTTGGTCGAGGTAAGCGATCTTCAGGCGGCGCAAGCCTTGCACGAGAGCGGCATAGGCAGAGGCCGGCGCGCGGTGGCAGGCGGTGCGCTCGTCCCAGGCACAAGAGGGCGGCAGGTCGGCGAATGTCGGCGCAAGACCGGCGACTTCCAGCGTGCCGGCGCGAAAACGAAGCTCGACCGCGGGAGGCTCAGGTGGGGCTTGGCTCACGGTCGCCACACAGCTCGTCGAGCTGTTCGCAGACATGTTTCACATACTCGCGGCACTGGGCGTGCACACGTTGGCGATAGACGACATAGGCGCCCGGGTCGTTGAAATCCAAGCCAGTGAGCGCAAAGCAGTTGTCGCTGCCGAAGCGGGCGCGAAACCCGTTGACCAGTGACTGTACCTTGGCGACCAGGACATCGCGATCGTCGCCCAGCTTGTCACGCCCAAAGGCGGCGCCCAGCACCAGCACGCCGCCGGCCAGCGCGCCACAAACCGACTTGGTGCGGCTGAGACCGGCGGCAAACCCGGTCGCCAGACGCGGGATCAAGTCGCTTTGGTGCCCCGTGCGTTTCAGGCCCGCCATGGCCACGGCCTCGGCGCAGCTCAGGCCGCCATCGAAGATCTGCAAGGCCAGTTTCGCGGTCGCCATGGACGCGATGCTAGCACTCCTGAATCGAGTTGCGCGGGCACGATTTTCCTGTGCGCGAGCGGTGTTTTCTGTGCTGACATGGCGAAGATATGCGCATCAAGGTGGCCGTCGCCGCAGTGCTGCTCCTGGGCCTGGTTGCCTGGGATTTTGCCGCTGCCACCAGCTTCCTCGGCGATGACTACTTGTTTTTGGCCTTCGCGCGCCTGGAGCACCAGCCGCTCTCGGCCTTCGTGCGCGACATGCACGGCGGGGAATACTACCGGCCGGTACCCATGCTGCTCTGGGCGCTGCTTGAGCGGGTGGGGCAGGGGCGGCAATGGCCTTTCGCTTTGCTGGCCTTCCTCCTGCACGCCGGCAGTGCGGCTCTGCTCGTCGCGCTCGGCCGAAGGGTCGGTTTCCCGTCGCGGGCGGCATGGTTGGCCGGGGCGCTCTTCCTGTTGGCGCCGGCCCAGCGCGAGGCCGCGCTGTGGTTCTCGGCCAGCACCGATCTGCTGGCCACCGTCGCGAGCTTGGCTTCGATTGTCTGTCTGCTGCGCGGCTCGCGGGCCAGTCGCCTGGCGTCGGTCGCGCTGGCCGGCGTGGCGTATTTTTCGAAGGAAACGGCGCTGGTGCTTCCCCTGCTGGGCGCGGCCGCCCTCTGGGCTAAGTCCCCGCGCCGCGGCCCAGGGCGTGACGACGTCGTGCCCGTGCTTCCGCATGCGCTGTTGGCCGGCGGGTACCTGGCGGCTCGCTTTGCGGTGCTGCGTGGACTGGGTGGAAGCAATGATCCGATTGCGCCCTGGTGGGGCCGGGCCTTGCAGATGGCGGGAGGCCTATTCCACGCGGTCTCGGCCTATGCGCCCCTTCCCGAGCGCCTGGCGTGGCTGCTGGGCGGGATCGTGTTGCTGGGCGCGGTCGCGTTTGCGCTGCCATCGCGAAAATGGGCCTGGTTTGCGCTGCTTTGGACCGCGCTGGCCTTGCTGCCCCTGCCAGCTGCCGGTTGGGTAGTTGGGGCGCGCTACTTCTACCTACCGGCGGTGGGCCTCATGCTCATGCTGGCGTTGGCCCTCCACGCTCGCGGGCCTGCGCCAGCCGCCATCATGCTCGGCCTTTTCCTGGTGCTGGGCCTGGCGGGGACCAGCACCCGCATGGCACAGGTCCGTCGCTATCAGGCCGTACTGACCGCGGCCCGCGATGCCGTGGCCCAGGGTGGTCGAGACGGGCACACCGTCTTTCTGGTGCGCAACGCCGTGAAAGACCTGGACCTGGCCCTGAAGCTCGCCCCGGCGGCAGCACCCGTGCAAGCCCCATGGCTGGTCATCCC
>Ga0335069_10013861_pt1 | contig 11309 bp, 3 predicted proteins | sample Lox_Sample_11_FD_206714 | JGI IMG/M metagenome (GOLD analysis project Ga0335069, IMG submission 206714) | Soil microbial communities from Loxahatchee National Wildlife Refuge, Florida, United States - Lox_Sample_1.1 | ecosystem: Environmental > Terrestrial > Soil > Wetlands | place: USA: Florida... | reverse complement strand
GCCCCGGCGGAGGACCTCGCCCTTGAGCGAGTAGAGGCGGTCCACCGACATCTCGCTCAGCGCCGCGAAGGGGATGCCCTCGGCGACCGCGATCACGGCCGGCCGGGTGAAGGGACTGAAGCCCTCGAATCCGTAGTGCCGGGCGGGCGCGTAGGTGCGCGTGTAGCTCCGGCTGAGCCCGCCGGTGTAGGTCAGCGAATGCTTGATCCGGCCCACGCCCCAGCCCTCCTGGTAGAGCATCAGGTTGTTGACGACGCTCCGGATCGTCAGCTCCGGGTTCTCCTCGATCGGATAATCCTTGAGATTCTCGTCGCCGCCGTCGCCGTCGGCAAGGAACCGCCACTCGGGATACCGGGCCCGGAGGCCGCGGCAGAGGGCAAGCCCCATCGACGCGCACTCGACGTCGAGCGGCTTGTAGTCCTCGAGGACGCGCAGCGTCTCCGCCGCGTCGAGCGACGCCGGATCGGCCTCGATCGTCTCGAGGAAGAGGCCGAGCCCGAGGCGCTCCAGGAATTCGCGCGCCTGGCGCACGTCGGGGCCGTCGCCGCAGTCCAGGGTAAACGCCTTGAGCCGCGCCGGGTTCAGGCCGAGCCGGCGCATGACGTGGCAGACGGTGAGGAAGACGGCGCCGCTGTCGACCCCGCCGGAGAAGCAGACGCCGACCGGCTCGCGCTCGGGCACGTCGGCGAGCCATTTTGCGGTCTCGTCGGCGAGCGCGCCGACGTAGCGGCGGCCGATGATGTCGAGGTCGGCCGGCAGGGCGTTGCGCGCGGGCGTGAAGAAGCGGGTGTAGGTGGGGTCGGGGTCGGGGCAGCCGATGAGCTGGAGCTCGACCACGTGGTGCGCGGGGACCATGCGCGTGTAGCTGGGATGAAACTGCCGGTCCAGGCCCTCGCTCCGCAGCTGCCGGTGGATGGCGTCGATCCGGTCGGCGACGATGAGCGCGGGGCCCTCGCGGCGCTTGGCGAGGAAGTAGCGCATCGGCCGGTCGAGCGAGCGCGCCAGGCGCACCCGCTTGCCCTCGCGGGCCACGAGCGCGAACGAGCCGTCGATTGCGAGGACCGACTCGGGGGTGCCGTTGAGGATGCGCGCGCGCGCCTCCGCGACGGTCATGTTGCGCAGGCGCTGGGTGGCCGGATCAATCAGGTCGACGAGGCGTTCGATGTATTCGTCCATGGGAGGGGGAGGGGTTCGGGTTGATCGCGGCGACGGGGCGGCCGGAGGCGCGGGCGCGGAGCCACGATCCCTACGGCGCGCGGTGCGCCGAGGGCAATGCCAAACGTTCGGACTGGCGCGCGGCCGCGCGCGGCCGCGCGGCTGGCCCCGTGTTTCCGGCAGTTCGCCCCTTTTCGGTTAAGCGGGCGGCGCCCGCCGGCATTGTTCGGGGGTTTCTTTTTCCGCCCGATACCCCGCGCGGGTGGCGCCGGTGGCGCGCCCGCCTGCCCCATGAAAACGACCATTGCCGTGCCCATGCGGCGTCCGCTGCCGTGCCCCCGCGCCGGGGGGCCGGCGCCGGGCGGTCGGCGAATGGCAGTTGTGCCGCCGCAGCGGTTTCACTAGCGGGTTAAGCATGTCGAAACGGCTCATCTGGGTCGGCGGTGCGTTGCTGGCGGTGGCCATCGCCGCGGGCGCCTTCCTGCTGTTCCGTCCGCCGGCGGCCGCCGAGTTCGCCTGGCTGATGAACCGCGGCAACGGCCTGTTCGAGAAGGGCGATGCGCCCGCCGCGATCGCGGTCTACACCCGGGCGCTCCGGTTGTCGCCGGAGAGCACCGATGTCCGGCTCAACCTGGCCAACGCCTGCCTGCTCGCCGGCCGCGCCGACGACGCGGCGCGGATGGGCCGGGAGGCGCTCGCGCTCGATCCGAAGAACGCGGCGGCGTACTACCTGCTCGGCTGCGCGCTCCTCCGCGCGAACCAGCCCGAGCCGGCCGCGCAGGCCTTCCAGCAGTCGTGGAAGATCGATCCGGCGGTCCCGGCGCTCGACTTCCAGATGGGCATGGCCCAGGCGGAGCTCGGGCAGGTCCCCGACGCGATCCGCGATTTCGAGGGCGTGATCCGGGCCGAGCCCGACCATCCGTCGGCGCATTTCCAGCTGAGCCGCCTTTACCGCCAGGCCGGGCGGACGGACGACGCGGCGCGCGAGCTGGCGGAGCACCAGCGGATCCTGGCGCGGCGCAACGGCGTGCCCGTCACCGCGGTGGCATTGGAGCGCTGCAAGTACACCCAGCCGCTGGCGCCGTTCATCCTGGCCCAGCCGGAGCGCCGCGGCATCCCGGTCCGTTTCACCGACGACACGGCCGCCGCCTTCGGCGCGCTCGCGGCCGCCACCCGCGGCCCGGTCGCCGTCATCGACTACGACCGCGACGGGCGCCCGAGCCTGCTCGCGCCGTCGGCGGGGGGCGGCTTCGTGCTGCTCGACAACCGCGGCGGCCGCTTTGCGGCGCTGGGCAAGCCGCTGCCGGCGCCCGCCGCGGCCGGGTACCGCGCCGCGCTGACCGGCGACCTCGACAACGACGGCGTGGACGACGTCGTCGTGCTCGGCGAGCAGGATTCACGGGTGTTCAAGTTCGCCCCGCACGGGCGGATCCGCGACGCGACCCGCGCGGCGGGACTCGATGGAGTCAAGGCGGGCGCCGGCCTGCTGGCCGACCTCGATTTCTCCGGCAACCTCGACCTGGTCGCGATCGCGCCGGGCGGCGCGGGCCTCGGCCTGTACCGCAACCTCGGCAACTTCTATTTCGACGCCAACTGGAACGACTCGGGCCTGCCGTCGGCGCTGCCCGGCGCCACCCAGGTGCTGACGGAGGACTGGAACAACGAGGGCCTGCCGGGGGTGTTCGTCGCGCGGGCGGGTGCCGCGCCGGCCTATTTCGCGAAGCAGCGCGCGGCCGCGTATGCGGCGGACAACCTGACGGCACGGTGGCCCGCCGGGGCGGTGCTGGCGCTGGGCGACCTCGACAACGATCTGCGCCCGGAGGCGGTCATCGCCACGGCCGCCGCCCTGGAGATCCTCCAGCGCGACCAGGGCCGGAGCCTGCGCCTGCCGCTGGACGGCTTTCCGGTGTCGGGCCTCCTGCCCGCGGACTTCGACAATGACGGCTGGGCCGACCTGATCGCCTGGGGCCGGCAGGGCATCCAGGTCTGGCGCAATGCCGGCCACGCCGGCTTCATCGACGTGACCCGGGCGCTCGGGCTGGACCGCGCCGGGCCCGTCGACGGGATGGTCGCGGCCGACTTCGACGGCGATGGCGACACCGATCTGGTGACCTGGTCGGAGGCGGGGCTGCGCTTCTGGCGCAATGACGGCGGCAACCGGAACCTCCAGCTGAAGCTGCGCCTCGCCGGGAACCGCTCGAACACGAGCTCGCTCGGGGTCCGCGTCGAGGTGCTCGCGGGCGACTGGCGCACCAGCCGCACCGTGCGGCAGCTGCCGCTGGAGATCGGCGTCGGGCAGCACCGGCAGCTCGACGCGCTCAAGGTCCACTGGTTCGACCTTTCCACGGCGCAGATCGACGTGCCGGTGGGACGCGACGTGCTGACGGTGACCGAGCCGACGCTGCCGAGCGGCTCCTGTCCGTATCTGTACGCCTGGGACGGGCAGGGGTTCCGGTTCGTGACCGACATCCTCGGCGCCGCGCCGCTCGGCCTGCCGATGAACGAGCACCATTACGTGCCGGCGGATGCGGAGGAGCTGCTCGCGCTGGGCGGCGAGGCGAAGTTCCCGCCGCGGAACGGCGCGTACGAGGTCCGCATCACCGACGAGCTGCGCGAGGCGCTCTATCTCGACGAGGCGCACCTGGTCGCCGTCGACCACCCGCGCGGCACGATCGTCGGTGCGACGAGCAAGATGCGCCCGGGCCCGCCGTTCCCGCCGCACGAGCTCTGGACGCTGCGTCCGCTCGCCGCGCCCCGGCACGCGGTGCGCAGCGACGGCCTCGACGTCACGGCGGCGCTGGCGGCGGTCGACGGCCGGATGGCCTCGCCGGTGGCGCTGCGGCGGCCGCAGCTGCGCGGGCTGGCGGAGCCGTATGCGATCACGCTCGATTTCGGTCCGCTGCCGGTGGAGCGGCCGCTGGTGCTCGCGCTGACCGGCTGGCTCCACTTCGGCGGCGGCATGGCCAACATCGCGGGCGCGATCGATCCGACGCTGCCCTTCCCGTTCCCGCTGCTGGAGGCGGAGCTCGCGGACGGGACCTGGCGCCGGGTGGAGGTCGCGGTCGGCACGCCCGCCGGCAAGACCAAGACCATCCTCGTGGACCTGGCGGGCAGGCTGCCGGCCGGCGCGCGGCGGCTGCGCCTGTCCACGGCGTACGAGATCCACTGGGACGCCGCGCTGCTCTGCGAGCGCGCCGGCGAGACCGCCACCCGCGCCGTCGACCTGCGGCCGAACCGCACCGACCTGCGCTGGCGCGGGTACGGCCGCTTCGCCGACCTGCCGGCGTCGCTCCCCCTGACGCCGATCTACGACGCGGTGTCGCCGACGCCGCCGTGGGACCGGACGCCGTCCGGCTGGTTCACCCGCTACGGCCCGGTGGACGAGCTCGTGGCGCGGCGCGACGACCGCCTGGCGCTCCTCGCCGGCGGCGACGAGCTGGCGCTGTCGTTCGACGCCGCGGGGCTGCCGCCGCCGGCGCCGGGCCTGACGCGCGACTTCTTCCTGCACGTCGTCGGGTGGGACAAGGACTCCGATTTCCACGTGGGCGAGGGCTGGCAGGTCGGCCCGCTGCCGTTCGCGGGGATGGACGACCAGGCCTACGGACGCGAGGCGCGGCCCAGCCGCCTCGACGACGCCTGGATCAAGGAGTACAACACACGCTGGGTCGACCCGGTCGTGGTCAGCCCGGGCGGCGCGATGCGCGCGGTGCCCTGAAACGTCATGGAGGGCAAGACACGTCTTTCCGGGGGCGGCCCAGGGCGGTGGTCAATGCGCGCCGGCGCTTGGCTGGCCGGGATGCTGGCGGCGCTCGCCGGTGGAGTTGGGACCGCGAGGGCGGCGGACCCGGCTCCCGTGGGCGGCATTGAGGAGCAGCTGTTCGCGCCGCGGTCGGGCCCGCGCGGCCCGACCCTCTTCGTCGTCGTTCCCCCCGAGGACAGCGGGGTGCGCACTGAGAACAAGTACGACGACCCGGAGATCTGGGGCCGGCGATCGCGCGAGTTCGACCTCGGGGCGGTCGGCACCGGCGTCGCCATCGGCGACTACGACGGCGACGGCCGGCCGGACCTGTTCATTGTCAGCAAGACCGAAAGCTGCCGCCTCTTCCGCAATCTCGGCGGCTGGAGGTTCGAGGACGTCACCGAAAAGGCCGGGGTGGGCGACGCCGGCGCGGCCGCCCGGATCTGGAAGCAGGGTGCGACCTTCGTCGACGTGAACAACGACGGATGGCTCGACATCTACGTCTGCCGGTACGGGGCCCCGAACCTGCTCTACATCAACCAGGGCGACGGCACGTTCAAGGAGGAGGCGCACGCCTGCGGCCTCGACGTGAGCGACGCCAGCGTCATGGCCGCCTTCTGCGACTACGACCGCGACGGCTGGCTCGACGTCTTCATCCAGACCAACGTGCTCGATGCGGCGACCCACCCGGAGGGCCAGCGGGACCATCTCTTTCACAACAACGGCAATGGGACGTTCACCGAGGTCACCGACCGTGCCGGGGTCGCCCCGGGGCCGACCCACGGAAACTCCGCGGACTGGTGGGACTACGACGACGACGGCTGGCCCGACCTCTACGTTGCGAACGATTTTCTCGTCCCGGACGCGCTCTATCACAACAACCGGGACGGCACGTTCACCGACGTGATCGCCCGAGTCGTGCCGCACGCGCCGTATTCGTCGATGGGCTCGGACCTCGGCGACGTCGACAACGACGGCCGGATCGACCTGCTGGTCGCGGACATGGCGGAGAACAACCACGTCGAGGACCAGCGGGACATGGCCGAAAGCCGGGCGCGCATGCGCGTCCCGGCGGAGGGCTTGGCGGAGGTCCGCCAGTTTCCCCGCAGCGCCCTCTATCTGAACACCGGGACGGGCCGGTGCCTCGAGGCCGCGCGCCTCGCCGGGATCGACGCGACCAGCTGGACCTGGGCGCCGCGCTGGGAGGACCTGGACAACGACGGGCGCCTCGACCTGTACGTCACGAACGGGATGTATCGGGAAATCCACAACTGGGACCTGATCACGCGCCGGACCATGGCCGGCAGCCTGGCCGCCGGCGGCCAGATCGTGCGGAACAGCCCGGTGTTCGCCGAGACGCACCGGGCGTATCGCAACCTGGGCGGCCTGCGCTTCGAGGACGTGTCGGCCGCGTGGGGCCTGGACCAGAAGGGCGTGAGCTTCGGGTCAGCCTTCGGCGATCTCGACGGCGACGGCGACCTCGACCTCCTCTTCAGCAACTACCAGGCGGGCGCGACCCTGCTGCGCAACGACAGCGACACCGGGCACCGGATCATCTGCGCCCTGCGCGGGACGCGGTCCAACCGGTTCGGCCTCGGCGCCAAGGTGACGCTCGAAAGCGCGGCGGGCGTCCAGGTGCGGACCCTGACGCTCGCGCGCGGATTCATGTCGAGCAGCGAGCCGATCGTGCATTTCGGGCTGGGGGAGGACGCCGTGATCCGGCGGCTGACCGTGGCGTGGCCCAGCGGTGCGGTGCAGACGTTCGAGAACCTGCCCGCCGACCGGCGGTTCATCTTCACCGAGCCTGCCCAGCCTGTCCGCCGCAGCCTTGGCGAAGGCGGAAGCGGAGTCGAAGGGCCGGCCTCACCGCCGCCGGCTCCCGCGGGCGGGAGTCGCGAAAGCCGGCCCGAGCCCCAATTCAAGGAGACCAGCCAGGCGGCCGGCCTTGCCTGGACGGCGCCCGAGGAGGCCTACGACGAGTATCTCGACCAGCGGCTGCTCCCGGCGGGGCTGAGCCGCCGCGGCCCGGCGCTGGCGGTGGGCGACCTCGACGGCAGCGGCCGCGACGGCGTGTGCATCGGCGGGACAACGCGGCAGGCCCGGCGCATTCTCCTGCCCGCGGGCCCCGGGAGGTGGGCGCCGGTGGAGTCTCCGGACTTGGCCACCCCGCCGGACGTGGATGACGGCCCCCTCCTGCTATTCGATGCCGCCGGCGAGGGCCGGGCGGATTTGCTCGTGACGGCCGGCGGGGCGAGCCAGCCCGCGGGCGCGCCCGAGTACCAGCCGCGGCTGTTCCTGAACGACGGCCACGGTCACTTCCGGCCGGCGCCGGAAGGCGCGCTGCCGCCGCTGTCGATCAGCGCCGGCGCGGCCTGCGCCGCCGACTTCGACCGCGACGGGCGGCTCGACCTGTTCATCGGCGGACGGGTCCTGCCCGGGCAGTATCCGGCGACGCCGGCGAGCGCGCTGCTGGCCAACCGCGGCGGGAAATTCACGGACGTCACCGAGGCGGTGGCCCCGATGCTGGGCAGGATCGGCATGGTCACGGCGGCCGTCTGGGCCGACGTGGACGGCGACGGCTGGCCGGACCTGCTGGTGGCGGTCGAGTGGGGCGCGGTGCGGTATTTCCACAACAACGGCGGGAAGACGCTGGAGGACTGGACGGAGCGGGCGGGCTTTGCCGCGGCGGGGACCGGCTGGTGGCGGTCGATCGCGGCGGCGGATTTCAACGGGGACGGCCGCCCCGATTTTGCCGTGGGCAACCTCGGCCTGAACACGCCGTACCGCGCCGACCCGGAGCATCCCGCGCTCCTCTTCGTGGGCGACTTTGCCGGGCGCGGCGCGGCCGAGCTGGTCGAGGCGTACACCGAGGACGGCCGGCTCTATCCGCGGCGCAGCCGCACGGACCTCGGCGCCGCGATTCCCCCCGTCCTGCGGCGGTATCAATGGAACAACGACTACGCCCGGGCGACGCTGCCGGAGATCCTCGGGGCCGAACGGCTGGCCGCGGCCACGCGCCTGGCGGCGACCGAGCTGCGCAGCGGCGTCTTCCTGAGCCAGCCGGACGGGCATTACCGGTTCGAGCCCTGGCCGCTGATCGCGCAGATCGCGCCGGCCGACGGCCTGGTCGCCGGCGATTTCGACGGCGACGGGCACGCCGATCTCTACGTCGTGCAGAATGCCTACGCGCCGGCGCCGGCGATCGGTCGCTTCGACGGCGGCCTGAGCCAGCTGCTGCGGGGCGACGGCCGCGGCGGTTTGACGCCGGTGCCACCGGCCGGGAGCGGGCTGGTGGTGCCCGGCGACGCCAAGGCGCTCGCCGCGCTCGACCTCGACGGCGACGGCTGGCCGGATTTCCTGGTTTCGCGGAACGGCGACACCACCCTGGCGTTCCGCAACCGGGGCGTCGCCGGGCGGCATTCGGTCCGCGTCGTCCTGCGCGGCCGGCCCGGCAACCCGCAGGCGTTGGGCGCGCGCGTGACCGCGGAATACGCCGACGGTGCGACCGCGACTGCCGAGGCCGGCGCCGGGTCGGGGTATTACAGCCAGTCGAGCGCCGGCCTCTGCTTCGGCTCCCCGGATCAGAACCCGCTGCGGTGCGTGCGCGTCCGGTGGCCGTCCGGCGCGGCGACGGTGAGCCCGGAGTGGACGGGCGCGCCGCCCGCGACGGTCGAGGTGGCGGAACCCCCACGTTAGGTCGAGGGACGAGGGCCGAGGGACGAGGGTCGAGGGGCGAAGGTCGGGAGCCGAGGGTCGAGGGGCGAGCGTCGGGTGCCGGCCGTTTGGCGCCTGCCTTGGTTGCGCCAGCGCTCGTCGCTCGCCGCCCGACCCTCGACTTCGGGGGCGCCGGCGTTCGACCCTCGTCGGTCGGACCTCGACTCCCGTGGCGGAGGCGGCCGAAGCCAGACGACCGTTCGCCCCGCAATTCGGTCAATCCGCCACACTCTGCTGGTGATTTGGAAATCAAGCTGGCAACAGGGGCGGAACCCCGAATGTCCTGTACCGCAGGCCGTACGCCCAGGTCGCCGAGGGCAGAACCAGCTGCCGCGGCGGCACCGCCGGCGCGGGCATCAGTCCCCCTACTGGAAGAAATTAGACCGGCGGCAGTGCCCAGACCCGCTGCCGCCCCCCCGGCGCGCGTGAGGCGCGCATTGCCTATGCAAGCGACGAAACGGCTTCTTCGATCCAATCCGTGCGGCGGCCTCGCGCTCCTGGTCGCGCTGACCCTGGCGGGATGCCAGCCGAAGTCGTCGGCGCCGGTGAGCGACGCCGAGCGGCCGCCGTCCTTCGGCGTCACCCCGCCGATCCCGGCGGGCCCCGACGATCTGTTCGAGGACGTCACCGCGAAGGCGGGCCTCACGTTCGTCCAGCAGTTCTGCGACGACCGGATCGCGAACATCCTCGAGTCGAACGGCGCGGGCATCGTCGTCTTCGACTACGACAACGACGGGTACATGGATCTCTACTTCGTCAATCCCGGTCCGCTGGCGCGCGTGACCCACGAGAAGCCGGGCACCCGGCGCGAACCGAACCGGCTGTATCACAACAACCATGACGGGACGTTCACCGACGTGACCGGGCGGGCGGGGGTCGGCGGCGCCGGCTTCGGCGTCGCGGCGGCCGCGGGCGACTGCGACGGGGACGGCTTCACCGACCTCTACGTCGTCAACATCGGCCGGAACATCCTGTATCACAACAATGGGGACGGGACGTTCACCGACGTGACCGAGCGGGCGGGGGTGGGCGACGCGGGCACGGGCATCGGGGCCGCGTGGGTGGACGTCGACCGCGACGGCCGGCTCGACCTTTACGTGGGCAACTACCTGCACTTCGACCCGGACTACAAGCTCTTCTACAACCCGACGAGCTACCCCGGGCCGCTCGCCTACAAGCCGGAGCACGACGTGCTCTACCGCAACAACGGCGACGGCACCTTCACCGACGTGACCGAGGAGTCCGGCATCGCGGCCCTGGAGCCGCACCGGACGATGTCGGTCTGCGCGCTCGACTACAACCGGGACGGCGCCGCGGACATCTATCTCTGCAACGACGCCACGCCGAACCTCCTCCTGATCAACGACGGCCACGGGCATTTCCGCGAGGAGGCGGCCAAGCGGGGGGTGGCGTTCAACGCGCTGGGCGAGGCGGCCGGCTCGATGACCGCCGCCGTCGGCGACTGCGACGGCGACGGGATTCCGGACATCCTCGTCTCGCGCCTGGGCTACGGCTCGCTCTACCTGGGCACGCCGCAGGGCGACGCCCAGGACCGGATGATGGCCTCGGGCCTGGGCGGCCTGACCGCCCAGTACGTCGGGTGGGGCTGCAACTTCATCGACTTCGACAACGCCGGGAAGCTCGGCATCATGATCGCCAACGGCGACCCGTTCCGGATGGTGGGCTGGCAGAGCCTGCTGCTCGAGAACGACGGCCACGGCAACTTCCACAACGCGGTGGACAAGGGCGGCGCCTATTTCCGCACGCCGGTCCGGGCGCGGCCGAGCGTCGTGCTCGACTACGACAACGACGGCCGGATGGACCTGCTGGTCGGCCTGATGGGGGACCGGCCGGTCCTGCTCCACAACCGCGACCGCTCCGGCAACCACTGGATCACGCTGGCGCTCCACGGAACGAAGAGCAACCGGGCGGGCTGGGGGTCGTTCATCGAGCTGACGGCGGGCGGGAAGACCCAAGTGCTCGAGAGCCGCTGCCCCTCGGCCTTCCTGAGCCAGTCGGATCCGCGCGTCCATTTCGGGCTCGGCCAGGCGGGGGTCGTGCAGCGGATCGAGATCAAGTGGCCCAGCGGCGCGGTCCAGACGCTGACCGACGTTCCGGCCGACCAGATCCTCCAGGTGACCGAGCCGTGACCACGATGAGTGCCCGCGCGAGCGCATTGATCGGAGCGACCGTGTTCCTGCTGGCGGCCTGCCATCGCGAGGCGCCGGCCGGTTCGCTGGTCCTGACGCAGACGCCGGCCGGGGCGCCTCCTCCGCCGGCCGCCACGGTGCTCGACGTGCGCTACCCGCCGGGCAGCCGGGTGGTCCTGCTGGCGCCCCCGTTCCGCACCGATGCGGTGGTGGAGCTTTCCCGCGGGATGGTCGCGGCGGGCGACCCGCGCGTTTCCTGGGACGGCCGCTGGGTCTATTTTGCCGGCAAGGCCTCGGAGCAGGCCGAGTGGCAGATCTACCGGGTGGCTGCGGGCGGCGGCGAGCCCCGGCGCATGACGCAGATGCCCGGCGGCGCGATGGATCCCGCGGTCGCGGCGCACGAAGAACTGGTCTTCAGTTCGCCGGTTCCCAAGGCAGGCCAGCTCTGGACGACGCGGGAGCCGGCCGCGCTCTACGGGCAGTTGCCGGGCCAGGCGCCGCGCCGGCTCACGTTCAGCCCGGAAAGCGCCGTCGGCCCCACGGTTCTGCGC
>Ga0335069_10013860_pt1 | contig 11309 bp, 6 predicted proteins | sample Lox_Sample_11_FD_206714 | JGI IMG/M metagenome (GOLD analysis project Ga0335069, IMG submission 206714) | Soil microbial communities from Loxahatchee National Wildlife Refuge, Florida, United States - Lox_Sample_1.1 | ecosystem: Environmental > Terrestrial > Soil > Wetlands | place: USA: Florida... | reverse complement strand
CACGTTTATGAAAATAAGGTTTTGGATAGGGGTAGGAAGAGCCGATTGCATTCGGCCCCTCCCCCCTCCGAACCGTACAGGCGGATCTCCCGCATACGGCTCTCCGGTTGGTGGTGTGACCTGAAACAGGATGGACCGACTTCCCCAAGACGAGGTCAGAGTCTCGCTTGGTTCAGCAAAGTAAGTCTGCCTTACTTCCATCCTCGCAAGAGGATCGTCCACATGCGTAACTTCGACAGCGACCGTTTCCTCTGCCTTGCAACCACAGAGGCTTCTCCGTCTCGCTTAGCCCGAGGGCACTCACGCCGGTTTGGGTTCGATCCCTATCTCCGTTACCCCTCCACCTTCCTGCGCTCCCTTCGCTCCCTCTCCATTAAGAGAGTTCTTCGCTACTATGGGCGCTCTGACTCCTGTCGGCCCGGCTCTTCGGCACCTTGCGGCAGCATGAACTCCGTCTCTGTTGGCCAACAGGTCTCCCTGGTTCACGTGTCTGACCTTCCGATCCCTCCGTCTCCAACCACCCCCAGGCCCTGGACGTCGATTTCGCACGCTACCCCTCATCTCGTCCAGTTCCCCTACTGCCGTGGGTCTAGGCTTCACCCTTCCCTAGCAGGCTCGCCGACGCTGGAAGGCCGAATCGAGTTCGTTATCCTACGGATGGATCGTTCACCTCCTGCAGCTCCCCACCCCGCCTCACGGCGACGCAGTAGCAGTTGGTTACAGGCCGGAGAGCGTATGCCTCGAGAGGACTTGCACCTCTCTGATCAAGCACGCTTTCAGGCGCACTAGGGCGCTTTCGCCGAAAGCGCCGCCTAGGTTGACGCAGGAGGACGGCTCGGCGAGCCGTCCCTACCTCTTCTCGCAAAGAAGCCCTTTTTAAACACCCTCTTAAGAAAGACCCGGATAAGAATTACAGGAACCTGCAAAAGGCCACGGCCAAGCTTCTTAAGAATTACCCCCCTCAACCCCGGTAGGTAGGGGCGCGCGAGGGAACGAAAGGAACAAAAGAAATGGCTCCTCAGGAGGAATTCGACCGACTTGAACAAGGCCGAGTGAAACGAAGCTTGCGCCTTGATAGCGCCAACCCCTCCGCGTCTTTTCCTCAGTACCGCGCCTCTGGCTTGCTACTGCACGTTACATCCCTGCCTTCACCTTACGGCATTGGCGATGTGGGACCAACGGCGTTGACCTGGGTTGATCGCCTTGTCGAATCGGGCCAGAGCTGGTGGCAAGCCTTGCCGCTGGGTCCCACGGGTTACGGCGATTCGCCGTATCAGCCCCTGTCTTCTTTTGCCGGAAATCGGCTGCTCATCAGTCCGGACTGGCTCATCGAGGAGGAACTCCTCCAGTCGAGCGACTGTGAATATCGCTCATCCGATCCAAGCGTGATCGATTATGACTCGGTGATTCCGTTCAAACACCGGCTACTCGAGAAGGCGTGGATGAATTTCCGCGCCGGGGCGCGTCCTGATCTGCGTGGAGTTTACGAGCAATTCCGGCACGACCAAGCGCACTGGCTGGAGGACTACGCCCTCTTCCGGGCGCTCAAGGCGAGGTTCGACAATTCGTATTACCTGGAATGGCCGGCGGAATTGGTCCGGCGCGATCCCGCAACTCTCGATCGTGTCCAGCGGGAGCTCGCGGAACAGATCGATCACTTAGGTTTCACCGAGTTCCTGTTGTATCGCCAAGGCGAGCGGCTAAAGGCCTACGCCCACAACAAGGGATTGGGCCTGATCGGCGATCTGCCCTTCTTTGTGTCTCCTGACTCGAGCGACGTTTGGGCTAATCCGGAGCTGTTTCTGCTTGACGAGCGGAGGCGGTCGCGCTTGCTCGCCGGAGTGCCTCCCGATTACTTCAGCCCACAGGGGCAGTTCTGGGGTAATCCCGTTTACGACTGGGATGCTCATCGCCAGTCCCGATATCGATGGTGGATCGATCGGCTGCGGTCGCTCCTAGCCCACGTCGACGTCATTCGCTTGGATCATTTCCGTGGTTTCGCGGCAGCCTGGCACGTGCCTGCCGGTGCGCCGACCGCGCAGTCTGGCGAGTGGGTGGCCGGTCCGGGAGCCGCCTTCTTTCAGGCGGTGCAGAGCGAGTTAGGCGCACTACCGTTCATCGCCGAGGACTTGGGATTGATCACACCCGATGTCTACGCACTTCGTGACCAGTTTCACCTGCCCGGGATGCGTGTCCTCCAGTTCGCGTTCGACGGTCATCCCGATAATCCGTACCTCCCGGGGAACTATACGACCAACTCCGTGGTGTATACAGGCACACATGACAATCCCACGACTCGCGGCTGGTTCGAAGATTTGCCGGATGAACAACGGCAGAATTTGTGGAGGTACCTGAAGCGCCAGCAGGCCACCAGCCGCGAGGCTGCGCCTGCGTTAATGGAACTTGCTTGGTCCTCTGCCGCGGTGCTCGCGATGGCTCCGCTGCAGGATCTGCTGAATCTGGGGAAAGAAGCGCGAATGAACGTGCCCGGCCGTGCCGACGGTAATTGGCGCTGGCGCTGCACACAAGAAATGCTCTCCGATCCGGCTTTCAACTGGCTGAGGGACTTAACGGAAGTCTCGGGCAGGATGCGCGCGCTGCCCAAGACATTCGCCACGAGTGTGGCGGAGACACTATCGCCGAAAACGCAGCCGAAATCCGGAAGGTGCAACCGTGTCCAGTACCAGTGAAGAGGGACTCGCGCGCATTTCGAACCATCGGAGGTTACGTCTGTTCCCAAAGTGGCTGGTCTCGTACCGTGGGGATTGGCTGCAGGCCGACATCGTCGCGGGGCTGACCACTGGCGCAGTCATCATTCCCAAGGCGATGGCGTATGCCATGATGGCCGGGCTGCCGGTGCAAGTGGGGCTCTGCACCGCCTTGGTGCCGATGGTCATCTACGCGGCGCTGGGGGCCTCGCGCGTACTCAGCGTCAGCACGACGACGACTTTGGCTATCCTGACCGCCGCTCAGTTGGGCCAAGTCGTGCCCAATGGCGACCCCGCAGCCCTGTTGAGAGCCTCAGCGACTCTGACGCTGTTGGTTGGCGCCGCGCTTGTGCTGGCCTGTCTGCTGCGCCTGGGTTTCGTGGCCAACTTTATCTCCGAGCCGGTACTGGTCGGTTTCAGAGCCGGGGTCGGGCTGGTCATTGTGGTGGACCAAGTCCCGAAAATCCTGGGCATCCACTTCCCAAGAGGGACATTCGTTCAGAACGTCCTCTCAACGGTTCACAACCTTCCAAAAACGTCATTAGCAACCCTGGCCGTCGGACTCACCACGATCGGATTACTGCTGGGCATGCGGCGGTTCATACCCAAAGTGCCAGCGCCGCTGCTGGCGGCAGCTGCTGCGACGGCCGGCGTGTACTTCTTGAATCTGCGAGATCGCGGTGTCGAACTGGTGGGCCACATACCGCAAGGACTGCCTGCGCTGGCGATGCCAGACCTTTCACTGGTCAGCGTGCTGTGGCCCGGAGCCCTGGGAATCGCGTTGATGAGCTTCACGGAAACGCTTGCGGCGGGCCGAGGCTTCGCGCGAGAGGACGAGCCCGCGCCGCGAGCAGACAGAGAGCTGCTTGCGACAGGGCTCGCCAATGTCGGAGGCGGGCTGCTTGGTGCGATGCCGGGCGGCGGCGGGACATCGCAGACGGCGGTCAATGTCCGCGCGGGAGCTCGCACCCAATTGGCGGAGATGGTCACTGCGGCCATGGCCCTGGTGACCATGTTGTTCCTCGCCCCGCTGGTTGCGATGTTGCCGCAATCTGCATTGGCGGCGATGGTGATCGTTTATTCCTTCGGACTTATTCAGCCGATCGAGTTTCATGACGTCCTTCGGATCCGCAGGATCGAATTCTCCTGGGCGATCGTGGCGTTCGCAGGTGTCGTACTCGTCGGCACCCTGAAGGGAATCATCGTCGCCATCGTCGTTTCGCTGGTCACACTGGCGTACCAGGTAGCCGATCCTCCAGTGTATGTGCTGCGGCGCAAGCCCGGGAGCAACGTATTCCGCCCGCAATCGCCAGAACATCCCGAGGACGAGAGTTTTCCCGGGCTTTTGCTCCTGAGGCCGGAAGGCCCGATTTTCTTTGCAAATGCCGCACAGATCGCACACAAGATCGAGCCGCTGGTCAGGGAAGCGCAACCGAAGGTCATCGCGGTGGACGCAAGCGGAGTCCTGGACCTGGAGTACACCGCCCTGAAGATGTTCGCACAAATTGCGAAGAGGCAAAGTCAGCATGGCGTTCAACTGTGGCTGGTCGGCATGAATCCCGAAGTTCTGGCGATCGTACAACGATCGCCGATGGGGCAGATGCTGCAACGTGAAGGAATGCATTTTAATCTGGAAATTGCCGTTTCGCGGTACCTGATGCAGCTGGACGCGACCGGTCGCCAGGTCAGCCAGGCCGAGACCGAAACGCCGACCCCGCCTGTCGATTGAACGGTAAAAGCTTCATGAAAGTTTGTAAGGGGACGCAATCGTTCACTCCGCCAACCGCAGAACCAGAAATCACCTCAATCGCTCCGGTGGAACGGACGCTTGCACCACAGAAAGAAATTGCGATGAGACTCACGAAGCGGAGAAATTCGAGAGGCAGCCCTAAATCGAGCCTTTGAGATGATTCGGTAGAAGACAACTCCTACCGCTGAGGTGCAGCGAATGGCATTCCGAAGACTGAATCAGTTTACAGCTCCGGCGACCGGTCGGAGCTTTCCAATAGGAGCTACGCTGGTACCCGGCGGCGCCAACTTCTCGATCTTCTCCCGGAGTGCGGCCGGCATCGAACTGCTGTTTTTCGATCGGGTGGACGACGGTCGTCCCTCGCGTGTTATCCCGATCGATCCTGTGGGGAACCACACGTACCATTATTGGCACGTGTTCGTGCCCGGCGTCGAAGCGGGTCAGATCTATGGATTTCGGGCCTGCGGGCCGTTCGAGCCGGCTCGGGGTCTCAGGTTCGATCCTTCGAAGCTATTGCTCGACCCGTACGGCCGCGCCGTGGCAGTCCCGAAGACCTACAGCCGTGAGGCAGCCCGACTGAAAGGCGACAACGCCGCAGTAGCCATGAAGAGCGTGGTGACGGATCCACACGCGTATGATTGGGAAGGCGACCTGCCCCTGAAGGGCCCGTGGTCTCGCACCATCATCTACGAGATGCATGTGCGCGGTTTCACCGCCCATCCCAGCTCCGGCCTGGCGGAATCGAAACGTGGCACATACGCCGGATTGGTCCAGAAGATCCCCTACCTTCAGCACCTGGGCATCACCGCAGTCGAGTTGCTTCCGGTGTTTCAGTTCGATCCTCAGGATGCGCCCCCAGGCCGGACGAACTACTGGGGCTACTCGCCGGTTTCATTTTTTTCCCCGCACCAGGCATACAGCTCGCGTCAGGACGCGCTGGGCGTTGTGGATGAATTTCGCGATATGGTGAAGGCGCTGCACCGGGCCGGCATCGAAGTCATTCTCGATGTGGTCTTCAATCACACGGCGGAGGATGGGCACGATGGGCCAACACTGTGCTTCCGCGGCCTGGACAATTCCACTTACTACCTGCTGGAAGAAGACCGCTCACGCTACGCCAACTTCACCGGCACAGGAAACACGCTCAACGCGAACCATTCAATAGTACGGCACATGATTGTGGACAGCCTCCGTTACTGGGTGCACGAAATGCATGTGGATGGCTTCCGCTTCGATCTTGCATCCATCCTGGCGCGCGATTCGTCGGGGGGTGTCATGTCGAATCCTCCGGTGCTTTGGGACATCGAGTCCGATGCGGCGCTAGCCGGCGCCAAGATGATTGCGGAGGCGTGGGATGCGGCAGGACTCTATCAGGTCGGCAGCTTCGTGGGAGATAGCTGGAAAGAATGGAACGACCGATTTCGTGACGATATCCGCGATTTCTTCCGGGGCGCGAATGATTCGGTGGGGCGCGCAGCCGATCGTCTCATCGGCAGCCCAAGCATTTATGGATGGAAAGAGCGCGAACCCGAGCAGAGTATCAATTTCGTCGCGTGCCACGACGGCTTTACACTGAACGACGTCGTCTCTTATAATTATAAGCACAATGAGGCGAACGGCGAAGACAATCGGGATGGCGTGAACGACAACCGAAGCTGGAACTGCGGTGTCGAAGGTCCGACGGACGATCCTGGAATCGAGAGGCTTCGCAACCGGCAGGTGAAGAACTTTCTCACAGCCGTTCTGTTGTCCGCGGGGGTGCCCATGTTTGTTATGGGCGACGAAGTGCGGCGCAGCCAGCGCGGCAACAACAACGCCTACTGCCAGGACAACGAGTCGAGCTGGTTCGACTGGGACCTGCTCTTCAAACATGCGGATGTCCTCCGCTTCGTGAAGTTGCTGATTGAGCGCCGTGTGATCCGAGACGTCGACCATGAACGCCGCCGCGTAAGTTTGAGCCAGGTTCTTCGCGAACAAAAACACGCTTGGCACGGAATGAAACTCCATCAGCCGGACTGGTCGCCTTTCTCGCACAGCGTCGCAATCGGCGGGGAATTGAAGAGCGAAGGCGTCTTAGCACATCTCATATTCAATGCGTATTGGGAACCTCTCGACTTCGAACTTCCGATATTGCGAGACGGTAGAGAGAGCTGGTGGCGGTGGATCGATACTGCCCTGGATCCGCCCAATGACATTTGCGAGTGGAATGCCGAGCAACCCGTTCTGGGGACGACCTATCGTGCCGATGCACGGTCGGTGGTAGTGCTCATCGCAGGCGAGAGATGAATGCCAGGCATCTCAACTGGAGTCCAATTGGCACCCGCCGGAACTGCTCGCAACGCCAGGAAGGTGTCTCCGCCGGATCGTTCAATAGGGCGGTTGCTGGATAAGGAGAGGCACTCGTGACTTCCTTACAACTGACCTATGGCGGAGTGCTCCTCGCGGTTTTTGCAAATCAAATCTGCCTGCCAGTCCCGTCAGTCGTTTTTCTGATCGCCGCAGGCGCTCTGTCGGCCCATGGAGAAATGCGCGCGAGCATCATTATTTTCTTGGGTGCTTTGGGTTGCCTGGCAGCGGATGGGATAGGGTTCTGGCTGGGCCGCAAGTGGGGTTCAAAGGCTCTGCGGATAGTTTGCCGGTTCACTGCCGACCCGCGAAGCTGCTCCGGGAATGCGCGTAAAAAGTTTCGCCGTTATGGTCTCTCGATCTTGTGCGTGTCCAAGTTCGTTCCCGGACTGGACGCCGTCATGCCGCCGCTTAGCGGCGCGGAAGGAGTATCGCTCCCGCGTTTCCTGGCCTTCGATGCGGTAGGCAGCTCCCTCTGGGCAGGCTCCTATGTGGGGCTGGGCTATCTTTTCTCCAATGAACTGGATGTGGCAATTGGTTGGGCCAAACATTTTGGGACTCTCCTCGGCATCGGGATTGGTGTTCCGCTCGGTCTCTATGCCGGCTGGCGGGGACTGGCTTTGGTGCGAATGATCCGTCACCTACGGCTGCGCCGCATCAGTCCGCCGATGCTGGCACGCAAACTGAAATCCAAAAGGAAAGTTGCCGTGCTTGACCTGTTGAACTTCGAAGAAGAAACCGACAGTGAGAGCGTGAAGGCTATTCCGGGTGCTTTCAGTGTCAATCCCTCTGTTTTGCGGAAGTCCCCACGCATCGCTGTTCCGGATGATGTCGAGCTCATTCTCTATTGCTCCTCGGGAGGCGATATGGTGAGCGCGCGAGTAGCCGTGGCCTTGAAACGGATCGGCATCGATAAGGTATGGGTGCTGGAAGGCGGACTCAAGGCGTGGCGTGAACAGGGATTCCCGGTCTCTCAATCCCTGGAAGCCCCCGAAGTCGTTGCAGCGCGGTATGGAGTTAAGTTGCCAGGGCCGTGAATGGCTCGAATTGGAGACAGAGATGAATTGGCGGGACCGGGTGCAATTCAAAGTGCGACAGGTGATGGGGGAAGACCTTGATGTTTGTTGTCCCGAAGGAACACTAGAGATTGGACATTTTTCAAAAGGTGCAGCGGCAGGAGGCAAGGTGGGCAAAACGTGAAGCCAGCACACTCTCTTCTTCTGACCAGGTCATTTTGCCTTGTCCTGGTGTTCTCTTCACAGAATGCCCCCCTGTTCCTCTTGGCTCAGTCCGAGGGGTCCCCGGCCAACAGCCCCTATGGACTGATCGTCAGTGAAATCCGGATCGTAGGATTGCATCACACCCGGGAGGAAATCGTACGCGGACAATTGGCCTCCGAAGTAGGACAGCCTTACACAGAAGCGAATGCCATGGAAGACCGCCGTTGGCTCGACCAACTGGGAGTATTTAGTTCCATTCGCTTCACTCCTGACGTGGTTGACAATAAGGTCCTTCTGATTGTGGAATTCCAGGAGATACCCCGAATTCTCCCTTACCCTTCCATAAACGTTACGGGTGAAAACGGACTCTCGGCCGGGTTTGGTTTGAAGGCACCCAGTTTTTTGCGTCGTGCCATACCCCTGTCTCTCTCAGGTCAGTTCGGCCCATTGACCAAGGCTGGACTCGAATGTCAATCTCCATGGCGTCCCCGTCAGAGATTCTGGTTTGATTTTCATTTCGACTACCGAGACCGGCCCAATGAGTCCTTCCATTACTGGGAAAATGCTGGGGAACTTGACTTCAAGGCAGGAACGGTCTTAGGCCAAAGATGGAGGCTGGGTGGCCGGTTTGCGTTAACTCGGATGGATAGCCACGAACCCGGCATCACGCTCTCTCCCGACAATCGGGATTTCACGCCAGCCCTGGGGGCGGTCCTTCAATTCGACGGCCGGGATCTGAGTTCCAACCCGCATCGGGGCTGGCAAGTCATTCTGGGTCTGACTCAAAGCGGCGGCTTTATGGGAGGCGACGGGAATTTTGTCACCGCTCAGTTCGATCTTCGTCGGTATCAACCCCTGGCGGCTCGCCACGTGATGGCGCTCTTCACCTATGCGGCGCTGCAGAGTGGCACAGTGGGAGTTGATGTTCCCATCTACCGCACTTTCACCATCGGAGGCCCCAACACGGTTCGTGGGTGGAATCAGGACGCCCGCCAGGGCAACAACCAGTTTCTAAACACCCTGGAATACCGCTACGATCTGCTTCCGCCCAAATCGTTTCGAGTGCATGGATACGGCTTCTACCTGGGAGTCCAGTTAGCAGCCTTTGGCGACTTGGGAACGGCCTGGAATGGCGAGGAAGATTTTACCCGCAATATGATAGGCGGGGGTGGATTCGGGGTCCGATTGATCATTCCCTTTGTGGACATGATCCGCTTCGATTTCGGGTTCGGCCAAAGTGGACAAGGACTCCTCCGGGCCTTCGGGATTCATGAAAAGGCATACTACAGCAGCCAGCGGGTGCGCTGATCCTTTCATGATGAATTCAAATTACGAATTCATCGTGGCTGCCCCTGCTGTTTTCGTCCGCCGTGGTGACCTTGAAAAAGGTCATGGTGCACTCTTATGAGAATCTCGTTTTGGCGGCGGCCTGCCGAAACTTCGTCTTTTGCCATCAGCAAGTGCCGCCTTTTTTCGGCAGTCCCGTTCGCAGGCTGTGTGCTGGCGGCGCTCCGAGTTTGGAAGCGCAAATGCTGGGAGAAGAGTGGAGTTCGATCCAGCACGGAGCGATTCCCAAAGGAGGCATAACATGGTGGTTCCAATATCGGTCTTTGGTGGACTTTTGCTTGTGGGTTATTGCTTTTCATGCGTAAGAGCGAAGCGGTGCGCCAAACCCAATGTCCAGACCTTGTTTGGCAAAAAGTAGCACTTGAACCAGGAGGCGAATTGATGACGGGCGCTCCGAGCGTTTCCCGAGTGGACTATTTCTCCATGGAGGTCGCTCTCAACAGTTCATCTCTTTCTGCGAGATTAAGGAACAGGAGGGGCACAGCGAGTCCGCTCGACAGTCACCTTCGGATATGATCGTGTTCAAAACACCGTCCCGCAACCGGAAAAAGCGTTCAGCAAGAGCTACTACATGTCTGGAAATCTCTTGTTTAATCCCATCGGTTCGCTAGACATGGGCGTCGAGTTCTTGCACGGCTGGCAGGTTCTGAAAGATGATTCAAAAGGAAATGCCAACCGGATCCAACTCGGCTTTAAGTATGATCTGTACAGAAAGAAGGAATAGCCTTAGCTCGTATTTTGATGATCAATAATTCGTTGCCGAGTAGACCGCAGGACGCGCTATTCGGCTATTGACTCCAATAGCATGAAGCAACCAACCCCATCAACGGCCAAAGTCCTACGACGTATCCGCCCGGGTGCACCAATGAACTGGAATCTCAGCGGACTACTACTGGCCGTCTTCGTGGCGATCATCTGCGCTTGAAGAAAAGTCAAACAGTCAAGTGTGGCACCTTTACCTTCCACCTTCACCTTCCTTCTGTTCGGGCCTACTGGGACGAAGAGCAACGGCTGCGCCGCCAGAAGCAGGGCCCTCACCCGAGGAGGTTGCCTTCCGAACCGACAGCAGCGAAAACACATTGCACCAGGACAATTGCGGTGTCAGTATAGCTCGGGTGATGAACAGATTCGGATTACTCTGAAGGTATTGGATATGGGAAAAATGCTTCGGCGGATTTTAGAGTTTCTGACCAAGAATGGCATGTGCTTATAGCCGGATCTCCTTTTAGTGTCCACTTGGGGAAGAGGGAGCAGGGCCAAAAAATGCTTAGTTCTCGACTGAAAAATCCGGGAGTTGCCGCCCTCGCCTTCTGTGGGGTGATGCCATTACTGGCCCAGACAGTTCACGAGCCTCAAACCTTCTTCAGGGAATCTGTCGGCCTCAAGGATGACCAAATCCCGAGCATTCAACGGGGCCAGGCTGTCGTGCAAGTCCTCTCAACGCGGTCGCCCTCTGAGATCGCAGTTTTCGGCGCAACCTACATCAATGCATCCCCTGAAGACTACCTGGCGGCCATGCAGAATCTTGACAACCTTCGAAAATCCTCCAATTTCCTGGCGCTCCGACAGTTCAGCACCCCACCGAAGCTTTCCGATCTTGAAGGATTCACACTGGAAGACGACGACATAAAGGATCTAAGGAACTGCAAGCCAGGCAAGTGCGAGCTGCAATTGCCGGCGGAATCGATCAAAGAACTGCAGAACTCGGTGAACTGGTCCGCTCCCGACGTCGCCGCCCAAGTGAACAAGTTAGCGCAAACAAAGGCTCTGGAATGGCTGATTAAATACCAGAAGGAGGGTAACCGTGCTCTTGGCATTTATTACGATAAGGAGCAACCTCTGAGTGTCGTTGATCAATTCGAGTCTCTAGTGCACCATTCGTCCCCCTTTTCGCGCTACCTCCCGGATCTCAAGAACTATTTGATCGGCTACCCACAG
>Ga0335069_10013859_pt1 | contig 11309 bp, 10 predicted proteins | sample Lox_Sample_11_FD_206714 | JGI IMG/M metagenome (GOLD analysis project Ga0335069, IMG submission 206714) | Soil microbial communities from Loxahatchee National Wildlife Refuge, Florida, United States - Lox_Sample_1.1 | ecosystem: Environmental > Terrestrial > Soil > Wetlands | place: USA... | reverse complement strand
CCTGACTCGCGACCAGCTCGCGGCGATAATTCGCTTTGCCGATAGTGATATTCGAGGCCGACAGATTCAGCATCACGGTCGCCCCTGCAAGCGCGGCATGCGAGGACGGTGGAATCGGCACCCAGAGGTCCTCGCAAATCTCGACATGGAAAGTGAGGAGCGGTTGCTCCTGATGCTGAAACAGGAGATGCGAGCCGAAAGGGATATCCCGCTGACCGCAGAGGGTTATCGTTTCGCTGACTGCGTTCTCGGCTGAATTGAACTGGCGTGCCTCGTAGAACTCGCGGTAGTTCGGGAGATAGGTCTTCGGCACGACGCCGAGAATCCGGCCATGGCAAATGACCACCGCGCAGTTGAACAGCAGATGATCGACTTCGAGCGGGGTGCCTACTGCGGCTATGATTGGCAGGTCGGCGGACTCCCTCGCGATACGTGCTATCGCGTCACGGCATCCGTCGAGCAACGCGCGCTGATGAAAAAGGTCGTCGCAGCTATAAGCGGATAAACCGAGTTCCGGAAAGAGCGCAATCGCGGCTTTTCGCTCGGCCGCAAGGTGGAGCAGTGTGATCGTTTGCTCGGCGTTGAATGCGGGATCGGCGACGCGTACTGCCGGGATTCCAACTGCAGCCCGAATGAATCCGTGGTTATAGAGGTTGAAGAAGTTCTCGCCTGCCCGCACTAAGCCCAGCTCCTACAATTTTTTTTAGCGCGACTCGCCGCGGCTATCACATCGGCCATCCGGTGATTTTCTTATGTATATCAGCCTTTGCTATCCCACGGCATCTCAAAAATTTATGGTCAAAAATGACGTCGCACTTCGACCGCAGCGCTGAGCAAAAAACTACCTTGCGTGAAGGACGGCAATAAGCCACCTTCAGTTCTACCGCTGCAACGCGAAAAACTCGGGGGAGTGAAACCGACGAAGGCTCAGCGTCAGGAATTCGAAAGCGGCGGGTTCGTTCGGAGGCAAAGTTTAGTGGGGGATACCAACTGTCCATCGTGCGGAACTGATCTCGCCGACGGCGCCACCGTTGCGGGACATCGGCGGCTCGGCAAGCGCGATGTCAGCATCTGCCGCGGATGTGGTGAGATCGTGATCCTGTGCAAGGTCGAGCGTCGCGTGACGGTTCGCCATGCCTCAGCCGCCGAGTACCTGAGCCTCCCTGAAGACTCGCAGACGCTCCTCCGCGTCGCCTTCTTCCTTGTTAAGCGCAGCCAACGCCAGTCGCGGATGCCACGTCATCTCAACTAAGCGCTCGGCACAATCTAAATCGTAGTTTCGTTCACCGGGTCGCAGACCAAACCGGCCTGCGACCCAGAACAATTCCAAGCTTAATCCGTAACCGCGCCCAGACTGCTCGTCGATACTTGCGCGGCATATTTCGCCAGCACCCCGCGAGTGTAGCGCGGCTTCGGTGGCGTCCACGCGGCGCGGCGACGCGTGATCTCTTCATCCGGCACGTTCAACTGTAGTAAGCGCTTGTCCGCATCGATTGTGATCGAATCGCCCTCGTGTACGAGCGCGATTAGCCCGCCCACCTGCGCCTCAGGCGCGACGTGGCCGACGACGAGCCCGTAGGTACCGCCCGAGAAGCGTCCATCGGTGATCAAGCCGACTGAATCGCCGAGACCCGCTCCGATAATCGCCGAAGTCGGCGACAGCATCTCACGCATCCCGGGCCCGCCCTTCGGACCTTCATAGCGAATCACTAGGATATCGCCTTTCTTGATCTTGCCCGCGAGGATCGCGTCGAGCGAATCCTCCTCGCGTTCGAATACGCGCGCTGGACCGGTGATCTCCCGATGGGCAATGCCGGTAATCTTCGCGACGCATCCCTCTGGCGAGAGATTACCTTTCAGAATCGCCAGATGGCCCTGCTCGTACATCGGGTTGTCCCACTGCCGGATCACGTCCTGATCCTTGGCCGGCGCGTCCGGCACCTCGCGCAGTGTCTCCGCGATCGTCTTCCCCGTAATCGTGAGCTCATCACCATGCAGCAATCGGTGACTCAGCAGCATCTTCATCACCTGCGGTATTCCACCCGCGCGATGAAGATCGGTCGCAACGTAGCGACCGGAGGGCTTCAGATCGCAGAGCACGGGCACGCGCTGACGAATAGCTTCGAAATCATCGATCGTGAGCGGAACCTCGGCGGCGTGGGCGATCGCGAGCAGATGGAGAATCGCGTTGGTCGAACCGCCGACCGCCATTACCACCGCGATCGCATTCTCGAACGCTTTACGCGTCATGATCTGCCGCGGCAGCAGGTTCTTGTGGATCGCGTTGAGCACCGCCTCCGCCGATTTCGCAGCGCTCTCCCCCTTCTCATCGTCGATAGCTGACATCGTCGAGGAATACGGCAGACTCATCCCCATTGCTTCGATAGCGGAGGACATCGTGTTGGCCGTATACATCCCGCCGCACGATCCTGCACCGGGGCACGCGCGCCGCTCCACTTCGACTAACTCTTTCTCATCGATCTTGTTCGCGCTGTACTGCCCCACCGCCTCGAAGGCGCTGACGATCGTCAGGTCACGGCCGTTGTAATGGCCAGGCTTGATCGTACCGCCGTATACAAAAATAGCCGGGATATTCATCCGCGCGATCGCGATCATCGCGCCGGGCATATTCTTATCGCATCCGCCGATAACGACCGCACCGTCCATCGATTCGCCGTTGCATGCGGTCTCGATCGAATCCGCAATCACCTCACGTGACACCAGCGAATACTTCATTCCCTCGGTGCCCATCGAGATACCGTCGCTGATCGTGATCGTACCGAAGACCTGCGGCATACCTCCGGCGGTCTTCACCGCCTTTTCGGCGCGCCGGGCCAGAATATCGAGGCCGAGGTTGCAGGGCGTGATCGTGCTGTAGCCGTTGGCGATACCAATAATCGGCTTCTCGAAATCGCTATCGCCAAACCCTACCGCACGCAGCATCGCGCGATTCGGCGAACGTTGCACACCTTGCGTCACTACCCGGCTTCGCAAATTATCGGCCATCTTCTTTATCTCCATCGCGGCGCTATGTTTCGATAACCAAGGCCGCCCTGTGCTTTTGGCGCAGACACGGATTGCACCACAAGCCCTTGCCGCTTCGCAAGCAGGACACCGGGGTTTGATGTTTGGCTGAACGGAACCGTGAAGGTAAGACCGTTGCTTGTTGCGAAGGGCGCGAAAAACGTGACCGAACGAGAGCCGTTCCCAATGCTCTACTCCGGTTGTGATAGCACTAGTATCCGAAGGTCCGTCAAAACCTGAATACGAAGCTGGCCTTGCGTAGCATCTTGAGCACGAGAATCCCGCATCCAGAGTATGTTTTTCGGACGCTGGTCGTAGGATGCCGTCTACCGGAATTGCGGACATCTCGCTCTATAGAAGAGGGCTCAAGTGTTCGGCCTCTTGAGCCCTCCTCCTTTTACTTCATTTCAGGTCATGCGGCGCTCTTTGCTGATGCGAGCGCTATGACGGCCTCGGTCGTCATAGGCTTTCCGCCAATGCCCCAATTTCCGCTTCGCACCTCCTCGATAGTCACGAACGTCACTCCGCGCATATTCTCGCCCTCTATCGAGACCATCGCGTTAGTCAGTTTCTCGATCATCTGCTTCTTCTGCTCTTGTGTGAACACCCCTTCGATCAATTTTACTTCAACCAGTGGCATCCTCGTTTCTCCTTTCATTTATGGTTTTCTGCTCAGTGAAACTCTGAAACCAGCTGAGGCGGTTGTCAGCAAATAGCTTTGGCTTGCCCCCCCACAGGGGAGTGCGCTGCGATGCTGGCGGCCTATCAGCTGTTACTTCGCGCTCAGCCGACGATTACTCGACTACAAGGATCGGATTGAGAGCCACCGACCGGGACAGGTTGTAAAAGTTCGGCGACGTTGCCATAACAGCTTCGTGGATCTCCTCGAACTGCTGCTTGGTTCCGTCACCCTTGATGTGCACCTTGTAACGTAAGCTGCTGTAGCCCGCAGGCACCGTCGGATCGATACCGAGAAAACCCCTCAGATCAATTTCTCCCTCAGTCTCGATCGTAAGGTCTTCGAGCGTAATCCCACGCACCGCGCACTGCGCTACGTAACCTACGGTCATACACGCGTTGAGCGCCGCAATCAGATATTCTTGCGGATTGGCGAACCGATTCGAGCCGCCCAACTCGTACGGCTCATCAATGTCGATCGCGAAGCGTCGGGAAACATGTTCGTCTCCCAAGCCGAAACCGTCGACCTCCGCGTGACTGCGGGTCTGACCTTGCCAGGTGGTGGAAACCCGCCAATGCGTCATACCTTTCGCCGGATCCGTCCTGACGCGCTCGATTAGCGCGAACAGATCGTCAGTGTTGATACCGTTAACAACAGTGGGTGTGGTGTGGGCAATAGCTTGAACAGTCATGGTCTTCTCCTTCCTTCCCTGATTGATTTGAAAGAATGGGCGGCTGAGTTATCGCAATGTCGCTAGCGCCGCTTGAATGCGATGGTTCTGGTCCAGGTTAACGAGACCGGAGAGCGCTTTTACGAACCGTGGATGCTGGGCACCCGAATGGATGTGCTGCCAGCGGTAAGCCACCAGAAAACCTGCTTCTATCCGTCTCAGTTCGTCAGCGTGCACCGCGCGCCCACAGGTGTTGGCGAAGTAACGAGCGTCTGCCCGGGAACGTGTCTGTAATATTGAGTCCACCGCGGCGAGCAACTCGATAAGCTCATCGACCGCACGGTCGCGTTCCTCAACCGTCAGCGTGGCATCGAGACGCGCTAACTCGAGTTCGTCGAGAATGGCGTGCTGGCTCTCCTCCTTCCAGTGATAAAGGAATACGTCCTTGAAAAGTTCGGACAACTCGGCATCAGGGTCGATGCTTTGGCGATAGTGCAGTTGCGTGAATAGCTCGATGTCCAGGGTCAGCACGAGCACTGCCCATGTGCTCTTACCAAGAACAATGCGTGCGACGGCATCAGGATCGACGTCAAAGTGATAGCCTTCAGGCATCACCTGGCTGACCATCGTCTCTATGCGGCGAAACAAATTCTGATGCTTCAGTTCCTCGTCGCTAAACCTCACTAGCGCTTCAAGCGCGACCTGATCGCCAAGCGCGTGGCTGCGGCTCAATTCCAGCACCTTGGCGTTGATGAACCGTTCCACTAGTCCGAAGATGTTCGCGTAAGTGCGGCCCTGTATCTGGCTGACCAAGCGCTTTTCGTCGGGAGTAAGGGTCGTAAATTTATCGACCAGCGAAAGTCCATCGGGTAGGAACTTGTGCGCGGCATCGAAGTGACGACCCCGGACAACATCCTCATCGATGTCCCAGTGAACTCGCTTGGAGGTCTGGACGCAACGCGCATATTGGTTGCTTTCCGGTCCCTTCTCTATTGCGGTCATTGCTCTTCTCCTTTGCGTCATTCCCGACTCGACTCAATAGAGCTGTCGGTTGATGCCATAATGAGTAAGACTCAAATTAGAAACCGTCTATGACTAGTTCACCGGAAGAAATGACCGAGACACCGAATCCTGATAGGAAACTCGTATGGATGCATTATCGGATGTTCTGCGGGTCGCGCATCTGACCGGTGGCGTCTTCATGCACGCCGAGTTTCTTGCTCCATGGTGCGTGGCATCGCGCATTTCACCTGAGCATTGTGCTCCAGCACTCGGCACTGCTTCTCATCTAATCCCCTACCACTACATCCTCGAAGGCGAGTTGCACTTTCGCGTTGAGTGCGAGGGTGCCGAGACCTTTTCGCTGGGGCCGGGCGAAGTGATTCTGCTCCCGCGCAACGACGTGCATCTGATGGGAAGCGACCTCAACGTTCGGCCTGTGTTGGCGAGTGATCTTCTCCAGCCACCCAAGGGCGGAGGGCTATTCTCGATTCGCCACGGCGGCAACGGAGTTCGCACGCAGATGATCTGCGGCTTTCTCGGCTGTGATACCGCCGAAAGCAGCCCCCTCATTTCGACCTTGCCGTCAGCACTAAAGCTGGAACTCCAGAGAGGCGCGACAGCGGAATGGGTTCACTCGACCTTTCAATACGCTGCCGAGGAGGTCGCAACCGGCCGGCCCGGATCAGAAACGGTACTGGCGAAGCTCTCCGAGTTGCTGTTCGTGGAGGCTGTCCGGCGGTACGCCGAGACACTGCCCGAAGGTCAGACCGGATGGCTTGCCGGTTTACGCGATACTCATGTCGCGCGCGCCCTCGCTCTAATTCACCGCGATATCACGAGGGCTTGGACGGTGGACGATCTGGGCCGGGAAGTCGGCCTGTCGCGTTCCGCGTTAGCGGACCGATTCACACGTCTCATCGGCATGCCGCCGATACAGTATCTTGCAAATTGGCGTATGCAGATCGCATCGGATAAGTTGCGGAACACCAGCGCATCTCTCGCACAGATCGCAGAAATGGTTGGCTATGAGTCCGAGGCTGCGTTTTCGCGAGCATTCAAGAAGGCAGCCGGCACGGCACCCGCTACGTGGCGCCGTTCACTCAAGTGACGGGAGTATCCGAAACCGCCCGACTGGAAGCATGTTGACGACCACAGGGCCAGCGCGGACCGGCCAGACCGATTCCAGCCACGCAGAGCAATCCTCTACAGCGCACTCGCCCTCCATCGCTTGATTCAGTAGATGACTTCCGAATCCTGTCGGAACTTTCCGTTATAGCGCTTATTTGTCGCTTCCTGCGCGAATCCGACGTAGACGCGCTTGCTTTTGCGGGCGACCGGATGCGATTGATCGCGCTCCTATCGGAAAGGACGAATCGTTATGCCGGAAACCAAGCCGCGAATCCTCGAAGGCTACAAGGTGCTCGACTTCACGCAGGCTTTAGCCGGGCCGACCACGACCCGCTATATGGCCGAGATGGGTGCCGAGATTATCAAAGTTGAAATCTCTGCACGCGGTGATTTCTCGCGCAAAGTCCCCTTCGTCCGCGACGGACGTAGTGCCTACTTCGTGCAACAGAATCGCGGCAAGAAGGATTTGGCAATCGATCCCAAGAACCCCGCTGGCCTTGCCATCCTCAAAGAGCTGATCCCCAAGATGGACGTGCTGGTTGAGAACTATTCTCCGGGAACTATCGATCGTATGGGCCTCGGCTATGAGACGGTAAAGGCGCTCAATCCAAAAATCGTCATGTGCTCGATCTCGACTTTCGGCCAGGAAGGTCCGCTGGCGAATCGACCGGGCTATGACTTTATCGGATGCGCCTACTCAGGCGTGCTGAGCATGCTCGGCGAACCGGATCGCCCACCCGTACTTCCTCAGATCGGCATCGGCGATATCACAACCGGCGTTCACGCTCTCAGCGCGGTTCTGGCGGCTTTGCTCCATCGCGAACGTGCCGGGGTGGGCCAACACGTCGAAACGTCGCTACTTGATTGTTACTTCAGCTATCACGATATGACGGTGCATCGGACCAGCTTGACCAACGGCCGGCAGCTGGCGCGGCGCAGCGGATCGCATCACTTCGCCCTCACGCCAATAGGGGTGTTCGCCGGCAAATCAACGCCCATCCTCATCATGTCCAGCCACGACCATCAGTTCCCCGATCTGTGCCGTGCGATGGGTCAGCCCGAACTCGCAACCGAGCCACGCTTCAAAGACGTCCCGGCTCGCACGGCCAATAGCGCCGAATTGAAACGTATCGTGCAGGAGTGGTTCGACTCCGTCAGCGACGAAGAAGCGATGCGGCTGCTGGAAGAAAATCGAGTGCCTTACGCTCCGGTGCTGGCAGTCGAGGAGGCGATGGCCCATCCACACCATCGTAGCCGCCAGATCGTCCGCACCATCGAGGATCGTTTTCTCGGCAGCTATGAGGTTCCGGGCTTTCCCCTGCGTTTCTCCGAATTTCCCGAATTACGCACGATGGAGGCGCCGATTTTAGGCGAACACAATGCGGAAATTTTGCGTGAGTACTTGGGGTACACAGAAGAGCGTGTCCAGCAGCTGGAAGAGGCCGGTGTTCTCTTCCGCGGCGATCGCTAGGCAGTTTCCAGCTTTTCTCGCGCAAATTAGCTTTTTGCGCCGTTACCCTTGCACTGCAGTATTACAGTGGGATACAAAGCTTAAGAATAATCAAAATGAACCAACTTGCTCTGCACGGACTGAAGGTGGCCGAGGCTTGAGCAACTCAGATCAGGAGGACCTAGTATGAAAACCCGTATCTTCATGATGCTCGCTACAATCAGTGCCGTCGCTCCGCCAAGCTACGCTCGGATCCCGGTTGCCACCCCGGAAATCGACTATAAGTTCGCCGTCGGCGGGCTGGTTGTCGCTGTCGCAGGAATCGCGCTCTTAATCGAGAATTATCGCCGCCGCAAAGCTGCGACGAACTAGCGCGCCCCAGATTCGTTGTAGTGATCGTATATTTCGCTCGGCTTTAGCTAAAGATATCTAACGCGAATAGTTGGGACAGGAGGATCTCAAGATGAAAACCCGTCTTCGTGCAGCGTTGGTCACGATTGGTACGGCCGCATTGCCAAGTTTCGCTTACGCCAGCCCGGTTCCGGTGCCAGAGATCGACTACAAGTTCGCCGTAGGTGGATTGGTTGCCGCTGTTGCAGGAATCGCACTTCTGATCGAGAGCTACCGCCGCCGCAAACCTGCTTCGAACTAAGCTTCGACTAGATAGGACTTAGCACTTGGGCTGACCATCGTGAGGTGGTCACCCCGGTGTTTTTTGGCCCTACGCGCTAGACCATCTCTCCGTACTGCCGAGGATCGACCTTATCTCTGACCGTTAAACCAAGCTTTCCATTAGACGTCCTGGAAGATAGCACTCTTGATGGCTATCTGCATCCGCAGCCATCCAAATAGACTCCACGGTCAATTTTAGCTCCCATGGGACACCAAGAGGGTAGCGAGCCATAGGATATTGTATGGCTATATAAGCTATTCGTCTCTAGAATAAGCAGCCAAAGGATAGTTTTAGATTCTTGAGATGAAGAAACGACTATTATTTGCAATTTTCAACACAGTGGCGGCCTCGATGCTCTACACCTCCATCACGATGGCGCAAGTCACCGGTGCCGCGCGACACGCGCATGAGCCTCGACATAGACCATCAAAGCCCCTATCTACGCCCGAAATCGACTCCGAGCTGATGTTGGGTGGATTGGTTCTCGGTGGCGCTGGTTTGGCGCTCGTGAGTGAGAAGCGACGACGACGGAAAGCGATCGTCATCGGCCGCGAGCTTTAATGACTCTCTTCTGCGGTCATCGGTCGGACCGGGGCTCCATCCTGGGCTGCCTGTCCGACGTTGATCGCGACCATGTCTCCCGGTTCAATCCCCTTCGTAATTTGTACGTTGACGCCATCGTCATACCCAAGCGCGACTTGGGCCAACTTTAAATGGTCTTTCTCCACAAGTGGGACGAGGGGCTTGCCGTCTCGAAAGACTAAGGCGTCGTCAGGCACTTGGGGAGGGCCTTCTGGGGTACTAACGCGCATGCCCATTCGTGCGTACATCCCGGGCAAAAGAGCGCGTTCGTCGTTCGGTAAGTCGACCTCGACCAGCATCGTGCGTGTAGCGCTAACAAGCGCATCCGGATGTCGTGTGACACTGCCTTCAAAAATCCGCCCCGGATATTCGGCCACGGTTACGGTGGCTGGATCGCCGTCGCGGATAAAAAGTGCAAGGCTCTGTGGAACGTCAGCGTAGATTCGCAATGGCGATAGGGTTGCGAGTTGGAGTAGCGGTATATTGGCGGACGCAGGTGCCGTGGATTGCGGAATCAATGCACCGGGGTCCAGCAGCCGAGCCGTAACCACGCCATCGAAGGGTGCGCGGATATCCTTGTAGTCGTTCATCGCCACAAGTTGCTGCAGCGTCGCCGCAGTCTCCTTCACATGCGCTACTGATTCATCAGCGGTTTGCCGCGCAATAACTCCTTCTCGCAACAGCGCTTGATTGCGCTCGTCCGTTAGCTTGGCAAGTTGATAAGCAGCTTTGGCGTTTGCGACTTCATGGTCGAGCTCGGGCGATTCGAGCACCGCCAAGAGTTCGCCCTTTCTGATGCGATCCCCCTTGTCGACCTTCATTGCCCTCAAATATCCAGACACCTTTGCATAGACCGCCGTCTCGATGAAGCCGTGGATCGTTCCCGGCAGCTCTACGCTGCGCGTCTTTGGTGCCTGTGTCACGCGTCTGACCAGAACACGTGGCCCCTGGTCAATCTCGCGTCCCAGCAAGGCTGCCTGCGCGTTAAGGCGGTTTGTGTGTAGGAGCACGAGTCCACCGGTCAGACAGACGACAACCAGAATAAGCGTGACCCAGCCTACGACGAAGAAACCGCCGGGCCTGGGAAGTTGATACGTTGTCGGATCTTCATCCATTCTGCAGTTCCATCCACCTATGCACCCGGCATCGAGATAGCTTCGATCTCTGCATCGCGCTGATGCTTGCCCTTCACGTTGCGTCCAAATATCGAATAGACCGCAGGCACCACGAAGAGCGTCATCAGCGTGGCTACGATCAACCCGCCGATAACAGCCCGTCCCAACGGCGCATTCTGCTCACCACCCTCGCCTAGCGCTAGCGCCATCGGCAACATTCCGAGCACCATCGCCAACGCCGTCATCATAACCGGACGAAGACGCGTCCGCCCCGCTTCGATCGCTGCTGCTGTCGGTGAATACCCTTGCTCGCGCAGCTCGTTCGCGAAGATTACGACCAGATTACCATTGGCGACGCCGACGCCGACCGCCATGATCGCACCCATCAGCGATTCAACGTTGATCGTCGTTCCCGTAAGAACCAGCATCCAGAGCACACCGACCAGCGCACCTGGCACGGCGAGCATGATGATCAGTGGTTCAACCCATGATTGAAAGTTCGCGACCATCAGCAGGTAGACCAAGATGATCGCAAGCACAATTCCAAGCTCGAGCGACGAGAAAGATTCATTCATCGCCTGACTCTGGCCGCGAATCTTGATGCGCATACCAGGTGGCAACTTGCCGAGATGATCGATGGCTGCCTGTACCGCTGCCGTCGAGCCACCGAGATCGCGCCCTTCCACCCCTGCATCAACGTCAATAACACGCTGAACGTCGTAATGGTTTACGATGGCAGGTTCGATATCTTGCTTAACCGTCGCGACGTTAGAAAGCAGTTGCGTATTACCGGCATCAGAGGACCCAGCAGATGTCAGCGGCGTGTTGCCAAGCGCTTGGACCGAATCAATCATGTGTTGCGGCACTTGCTCGAGGACGCTGTAATTCACGCCGTTGCGAGGATCGAGCCAATAATTCGGCGAGAGAATCGCGTTGGTGCTCAAAGAAGTAAGCAGATCAGCCGCAACCGATCGCTGCTCAACCCC
>Ga0335069_10013858_pt1 | contig 11310 bp, 10 predicted proteins | sample Lox_Sample_11_FD_206714 | JGI IMG/M metagenome (GOLD analysis project Ga0335069, IMG submission 206714) | Soil microbial communities from Loxahatchee National Wildlife Refuge, Florida, United States - Lox_Sample_1.1 | ecosystem: Environmental > Terrestrial > Soil > Wetlands | place: USA... | reverse complement strand
CTGGCGGTCGCCTTCATCCTGGAGGCGTTCGTCACCGGGGCGCAGATCCTCAGCCTGAACGCCGGCTTCAGCTTCGCGCAGACCATCGATCCCACCACACAGGCTGAGTCGGGCGTGTTGCTGGTCTTTGCGCAACTGGCGGGCGGGCTGATCTTTCTGGCGCTGGGCCTCGACCGGGAAGTAGTTCGCGCGCTGGCGTACAGCCTGGAAGCGCACCCGGCAGGGGCGTGGCTGACCGCGCCCGCCGCCGCGGCCGTCCTGCGGCTTGGCGGGGATATGCTGTCACTGGCGGCGCGCCTGGCGATGCCGGGAATTGCACTGCTCATTCTAGTGGACGTCGCCCTGGGGTTGCTCGGCCGCCTCAACGCCCAATTGCAGCTCCTGACGCTGGCTTTCCCCATCAAGATGGTCGCGGGATTGATTCTGCTGGCCTGGATTACCCTGTTGCTTCCCAAGCTGATGCCGGCGTTCGCCGGCACGGCTTTCGGCACGCTGCGCCGAATCTGGCACCTCTGAAGGGGCGGCCGTGGCCGATACCGGACAAAGAACTGAACAGCCCACACCGAAACGGCTGGATAAGGCGCGCAAAGAAGGCCAGTTTCCGTCCGCGCCCCAATTCGTCTCGGCCGTGCAGTTTCTAGCTTTTGTGGCCGTGCTGGCGGCGGGGGGAGGACAATGGTACAGCGAACTCCGCAACCTCATGCGCCACGCGCTCGAGGCGGCTTTTGGTGCGCAGCCCGGGGGCCCGATCACGGAGGTGAGCCGCTACCTGTTGCTGCGCCTGCTCGCGCTTTTCGCGCCCACCGCGGGCATTCTGCTGATCGTGACCCTAGGCGTGCAACTGATCGCCAGCCAGTTGGGCGTCAGCCTGAAGAAGCTCGGCCCGGATCTGCAGCGTCTCAACCCCCTGTCTCGCCTGCGTGAACTGCCGCGTCAGAATCTGCCGGCGCTGGCCCGCGCGCTCGTGATGCTGCCGCTGTTCGGCATGGCGGTCTACGGCATCGTACGCGACAACCTGTTCGCGTACATGGCGCTGCCTTATCAGGGCGTGGAGTCCGGCTTCCGGCAGGCCTGCTCCTCGCTGGGCACGCTCTTGTGGAAAGGCGGCGGCGTGTTCCTGGTGTTCGGCGCCGTGGATCTGTTCCGGCAGCGCCGCCGTTACCGCAAGGATCTGCGCATGAGCAAGCAGGAAATCCGCGACGAGGTGAAGGAATCCGAGGGCAATCCGCAGATCAAGGCCCGCATCCGCCGGATCCAGCGCGACCGCCTGCGCCGCCAGATGATGAAAGAAGTCCCCAAGGCGACCGCCGTCATCGTGAACCCCACGCATTACGCGGTAGCCCTGCGCTATGCCATGGACTCCATGGCGACACCGGTGGTGGTGGCCAAGGGCAAGAATTACCTGGCGGCGCGCATTCGCCAGAAGGCTATCGAAAATCAGGTTCCCATCATCGAAAATCCGCCCGTAGCGCAAGCCCTTTATCGCTCGGTGGAGGTCGGCCAGGAGATCCCCGCGCACCTGTATCGCGCGGTGGCCGAGATCCTGGCCTATGTATATAAGCTCATGAACAGCCGATTACCTAAGTAAGCGGCCGGAGCCGCTTAAGAGACAGACCCTATGGCGGAAGCCGCAGCAGCAAAGAGCCCCTGGAAGGCGCTGGAAATGTTCTCCGGCGGCCACGCGGCCGATTTGGGCGTGCCGGTCGCCGTGCTGGCCATCGTATTGGCCCTCATCACGCCGCTGCCGCCCTTCGTGATGGACATGCTGCTGGTGCTGGACATCATGTTGTCCGTCATCGTATTGATGGTGGCCACTTATATCACCCGCCCGGCAGAGTTTAGCGTTTTTCCCACGACCCTGCTATTACTGACGCTTTATCGCCTGGCCCTGAATATCTCCTCGGCGCGCCTGATCCTGCTCAACGGCAATTCCGGAACGGCCGCCGCAGGCCACGTCATCGAGGCCTTCGGAAGCTTCGTGGTGGGCGGCAACTACATCATCGGCACCGTCATTTTTCTGGTATTGATCGCCATCCAGTATGTCGTCATCAATCATGGCGCCGTGCGTATTTCCGAGGTGACCGCGCGTTTCACGCTGGATGCCCTGCCGGGCAAGCAGATGTCCATCGATTCGGATTTGAGCTCGGGGCTGATCGACGAGGCCGAAGCCCGCCAGCGCCGCAAGCAGTTGGCCGCCGAGGCGGAGTTCTACGGGGCCATGGATGGCGCCTCCCGCTTTACGCAGCGGGATGCGGTAGCGAGTATCCTGATCACCGGAATCAACATCGTTGCGGGCTTTCTGATCGGCGTCCTGCAGCACGGTATGGAATTGCGCCATGCGCTCGAGACCTACACGGTGCTGACCATCGGCGACGGGCTGGTGACCGTGATTCCGGCTTTAATGATCTCGGTCTCCGGGGGCCTCATCATCACCCGCACGGCGAGCGATTCGCGCCTGGGTACGGATTTCCGCAAGCAGGTCTTCGGCAGCCGCCAACCGCTGTTGCTGTCTGCGGGCGTGCTCATCGTGCTGGCTTGTTTTCCGGGCATGCCCGGTATTCCTTTTTTCCTGCTGGGAGCGGGGCTGGGCGCCGCGGCGTGGCGCATGCGGGAACGCCCCGCGTCCCAGGCGCAGGCGCCGGCCGCGGCCAAGCCCGCGCGCGAGAATCTGGAGGGCCTGTTGCGCGTCGAGCCGCTGGCCATCGAGGTGGGGCTGGGCCTGGTGAAGCTGGTGGAAGGCGCGCAGAACTCGCCGCTATTGAAGCGCATCTCAGGCATCCGCCGCCAACTGGCCGCGGATCTGGGTTACCTGCTGCCTCCGGTACGGGTGGCCGACAACCTGTCACTGCGCGCGCGGGAGTATGTGATCTCGCTCAAAGGCGCGGAGATCGCCCGTTACGAACTGCCGCAGGGCTGCCAACTAGCCATCCCCTCCGGCAGAAAAGCAGCGCCTCTCGAGGGCACCGCCACGCGCGAGCCAGCGTTTGGATTGGCCGCCTGGTGGATCCCCGAACAACGCGCCGAACATGCCCGCGCCGCCGGTTACACCCTGGTGGACGCGGTTAGCGTGCTGGGGACGCACATCGCCGAACTGGTTCGGCAGTACGCGCACGAACTCTTCTCGCGGCAGGATGCCAAGAAGGTGCTGGATCTGGTGGCTGTCGAGCAACCGAAAGTGGTCGAAGACCTGGTGCCGAAGCAGTTGCCGCTCTCGGTGGTGCAGCGCGTCCTGCAAAACCTGCTGCGCGAGCGGGTCTCGATTCGCGATACCGGATCCATCCTGGAGGCCCTGGGCGAGGCGGCGCTTTCCACGCGGAACCTGGTACTGCTCACCGAATTCGCCCGCCAAGCCATCCGCCGCACGGTCGCCAAGCGGTACGTGGATGCCTCCGGCAATCTGCCGGCTTACTTTCTGGACGCCTCGATCGAGCAGGCTGTGGAATCCGCCGTGCAGCACGGCGAGCAGAACAGCCACCTGGGGATGGCGCCGCAAACCATCCGCGATATCCTGGATCGCATCCAGCGCAGAGTGGGCAGCCCGGAGGGCGCGGTGGCGGCCGTCACCACGGCCGGCGCGCGGTATTTCTTGCGGCAGATGGCCGAGCCGGTCCTGCCGAACCTGTTTTTCCTTTCGCACAACGAAATCCCGGCCGGCGTAAGAGTCGTGTCTCTGGGGGTCATTCAGTAGGACACGTTCCTGAGGAGAAAGCCCATGCGAATCAAATCTTTCTATGCGAACACCGTGGAAGCAGCGGTAGCCCTGGCGCGCCGGGAGCTGGGCGCGGAGGCCATGCTGGTGGAATCCCGCAAAGCGCCGCTGGAGGCCCGTCACTTGGGCGAGTACGAAGTCGTCTGCGCGGTAGTGCCGGAGGCGGAGCCCGCGCCTGCGGCGGCCGAAGCGCCCTCCGCGCAGGAAACCCGGTTGGCGGCCGAGCTCGCCGAGATGCGCCACCAGTTGGACATGATGGGCAAAACCATCACCCGCTCGGCCTGGAGCGGCGCGCGCTGGTCCGCGGCCGGTCCGGAAATGTCGGACTGGCACGCGGCTCTGATGGCGGAAGATATGGACGGCGAACTGGTGGACCAGATTCTGGGCGCCGTCGAGCGGAGGTCGCCGGAGGGCACGCTGCAGAACAGCGTGGCCGCGGAACTGGAACGCCGCATCCAAGTGAATGCCGCGCTCGCCCAGACGCCCACGGGTGGACCGCAGATCGCCGCGCTGGTGGGACCGCCCGGCGCCGGCAAGACCACTACGCTCGCGAAGCTGGCGGTGACTTGTGGACTCGCCGCACGGCGTCCGGTGCGGTGCTTCTCCATCGACGACTACCGGGTGGCGGGCGCCGAACAGTTGCGGTCCTATGCAACCATACTCGGCACGCCGTTCCAGGCGCTGGAGAGCGTCGGGGCGCTGGCGCAGGCCCTCGCCGAACAACACGGCAATGCCCTGATTCTGATTGACACACCGGGTTTTGGCCCGCACGATATCGACCGTGCTGCCGACCTGGCCGGTTTCCTTTCCAGCCGGCCGGGAATCGGCACGCACCTGGTATTAACGGCTTCCATGAAATCCGCCGATCTAACTCATGTGGCGGAGCGCTACGAGATCTTCCGGCCGTCCAGCCTGCTGTTTACCAGGGTGGATGAGACCAGTTCCTTCGGCACGGCTTTCTCTTTGTCGGTGCGGCGGGCGAAGCCGCTGTCGTTTCTGGGAACCGGCCAGGTGATTCCGGATGATATCGACACCGCTACCAAGGCGCGTATTCTGAGCCTGATCTGGCCGCGCACGCGTCCGCTGGCGCAGCGCGCGGCGTGAAAGGAAGCCCCCAGAGGCTATGTCCAACCCGTACTGTTGCCCGGAACCGGTGGAGACCTCCAACGAGGAACGCGAGCGGCTCATTCTCGAACACCTGCCGCAGGTGCGGCTGATTGCGCGCCGCATTCACGAGCGCCTGCCGGAAACGGTCAGCCTCGAGGATCTGGTCTCGGCGGGCATCCTGGGCTTAATCGCGGCCGTAGACCAGTACGACGCCACGCACAACGTAAAGTTGAAGACCTACGCCGAGCACAAGATCCGGGGAGCGATTCTGGACAGCCTGCGGAGCCTCGACTGGGCGCCGCGGCAACGGCGCAAGAAAGCCAAGCAGATCGAGTTCGCCATTTCCCGCGCCGAACAGAAATTTCATCGCTGCCCGGGCGAAGAAGAGATCGCCGCCGAGATGGGCCTGGATCTCGACGAATATCATCGTTGGCTGGTCGAAGTGCAGGGTCTCAATGTGGGTAGCCTCGAGTACACCTCGGAAAACGGCGAAGGGCAGGGCCTGCTGGAATACCTCAGCGACAACCAGGACCAACTACCCTCCCGCGTGCTCGAGCGCGCCCAGCTCGAGGAACTCCTGTCCGCGGCTATCCGCAAGATGCCGCCCATGGAGCGCACGGTCCTGGGGCTTTATTACCTCGAAGAGCTGACCCTCCGGGAGATCGCGCAGGTGGTGGATCTGCATGAGTCCCGTATCTCGCATCTCAAGTCGCAGGCTATTCTGCGCCTGCGAGCGGATATCGAAAAGGTCTGGCCCACGCAGGCCGGGGGTGTAGTGTGACGTCAGATACCCCAAATCCCGCCCGTTGGTTCGCCGAGGAGTGGACAGCATTAGCCGGTACAGTGCTGGAGTCCCTGGCCGGCGAGCGCCCCAAGCTGGCATGCGCGCCCGCAGCCAACGGTACGGCACTGGCCGCGGCCGCCGAAGAGATCGCCGCGCAGCATGGCGCTGTGCTGTGGTGGGAATATCGATTTCCCCTTCCGGGCGAGCCCTGCCTCTGGATCGGCGCGCCGCACAATGCCTGGTCCCAACTTGCCGGGCGCGTCCTGGGGGCGGCTGGCGTGGAGGATGATTCCCAGGCGCGCGAAACGTACCTCGAAATTCTGCAACAGTCCTTGGGCGAATTGGGCCGCAGCGCGGGGAGCCGCTGGAATCACCAACTCGATTGCACCGGAAAGGAGGCGGCCGCCGCGCCGGATGCCGCCGGCTATTACCTCGTCGAAGCCAGCTACCCGGACGCCGCGCTCCCCCCCTTGCTGATAGTGGTCACCGGCACTCCGCAGGAGCCGCCTGCCGAAGATGTTCCCGATGCCGATCGGCACGCGTCCTCCGCGAACGCGGCGCCGGCGCCGGCCGAGCCGCGCCAGGTGCCGCAGTCTCGCACGTTCGAACTACTCATGGCGGTCGAACTACCGGTGAGCGTTTCTTTCGGCCACGTGCAGTTGCCTCTGAAGGACGTACTGAAGCTCACCGCGGGTTCCATCGTAGAGCTGAACCGCATGGTGGATGAACCGGTGGAGGTGATCGTCAACAATTGCGTGGTGGCCCGCGGCGAGGTGGTGGTCGTGGAAGGAAACTACGGCGTGCGCATCCACCAGATCATGAGCCGCCAGGAGCGGCTGGAGGCCTTGCCATGAGCGCGCTGATCTGGTTCCTGCACCCGCTGGTCTGCTACGTTCTGCTGGCCCTCGGCATGGGCCTCAATGCTTATTTGTTCGTCACGCTCAAGTCCGAACTGCGCAGCCTGGCGCGCAGCCGGAGCGAAGAGCGCCGCCAATTGGCGGCGCTGGAGGCGGCCTTGGCGGACACTCGCCACGCGATCCAGGACTCCCAGGCCGACCTGCGCGAAGTGGAGCAGCAGACCGGAATGCTGGTGGCGCCTGCCGCGGCGCGCTCGGGTCTCAATCTCAGTAAACGTACGCAGGTCCTGCGCCTGCATCGCGCCGGCCACGATATCGCGGGTATTGCCACGACGTTGTCTTTGCCGCGCGCCGAGGTGGATCTGCTGGTCAAAGTCCACCGCATTGTAGTCGAACAGATTTGACGGCGATGGGCTTTGACTTACGGGTTCCGGTGGAGCGGCCTAAAGCGTTTGCCCGTGGCGGCCGATCTCTGCAATAGCCATGGATAGAGTCGAATCAGGCAGGTTGTTGTGGATCGCACGCGACGATGGTACCCTCGGCGCGGCCCAAGCTATGGGCGTCCTCGACGGCTTTACCATCGAGTATGCCGCCGGTATTCCAGAAGCCCTGGAGTACCTCAGGCGTACCGCCATCGACGCCGCGCTGGTCTCCTTTCCCTTACCTGAGTGGACTCCGGCCGAGGCGCTGGAGGAACTGGTCACCACCGATCATCACGTTCCCGTGATCTGTTGGGATCCCGGCGCGGAGTTGTCAGACGCTGCGCGTTTGACCCGGCTGGGAGCATTTGAGGTCCTCGGCGGGGAAGCCCATCTGGAGCAGGCCGCCGCGGTGGTGCATGAAGCGGTCGCGCTGCATGGCAGCCGCAGCCGTACCCCGCTTGAGACTGAGGATCCCTGGCGGCGCGCGCTGGTGGGTTCCAGCCAGCCGTTTCAGGACGTCGTGCGCATGGTGCGGCTGGTGGGCAGCCGCCGCTCCACCGTACTGATTACGGGCGAGACGGGCACCGGTAAGGAGATGGTCGCGCGCGCGGTGCATCTGGCCGGACCGCGCGGCCGCCTGCCTATGGTGTCGGTCTGTTGTTCGGCGCTCCCGGAGAACCTGCTGGAGGCCGAGTTGTTCGGACATGTGCGCGGCGCTTTCACCGGCGCTATCAACCAGCGCACCGGGCGCTTCGAGCAGGCCGACGGCAGCACGCTGTTTCTGGACGAGATCGGCGAGATGCCACTCGAACTGCAAGCCAAGCTGTTGCGCGTGCTGCAGGAGCGCGAGTTCCAAAGGCTCGGGAGTTCGGAGACCATTCGCGTGGATGTGCGCGTCATCGCCGCCACCAACGCGGATCTGCTTGAGCGGGTCCGGCAGGGCCGCTTTCGCGAGGATTTGTATTACCGGCTGAATGTGATCCCCATCCATCTGCCTCCCTTGCGCGCGCGCCTGGGTGATGTGGTTGCTTTGTGCCATCACTTTGTAGAGAAAGTCTGCCGGCTCGAGAGCCTGCCCTTCAAGAAGATGTCCCGCGAAGCGCTGGCCGCCTTGGCGGCGTATCCATGGCCGGGAAACGTCCGCGAGTTGGAGAACAGTGTGGAACGCGCCATCGTTTTGAGCGGCCACCGCGAGATCTTGTATCCGTCCGATTTTCCTTTGGCGAAAAATAGTCCACGCCCGGCCGCAGACCACGCCGGATCGAACCTGGTGCAAGTCCCGGACAGCGGTCTGGATTTCGAACAGACCGTGGGGCAGATCGCGCGGAGCATCCTTGAGCAGGCACTCCGAAAGACCAACGGAAACAAGAAGATGGCTGCCGACCTGTTGCGCCTCAAGCGCACCACGCTGGCGGCCAAACTGAGGAGCTTAGAAACCGGGTCGCAGGAGCTCGGCGATATGGCGTCGGACTTCATTCATAGCGCTTGAGCACAACGCGGGAAAACTGCGTCCGGGTTTGAAAAATCGATACGGAAGTGAAAAGGAATGCCTGCGTCCAAAGGCCTGTCTCCGCAAACTATGACTGCTGCGCCGCTGGAGGCCTACCTGGGGCCACCGGCCCTGGAGAGGTTGCTTGAAGCACACAGCGCCTGGCTCGACCACCGCCCGGGTGGCCAACGGGCCAGCCTGAAAGGCATCGTGCTGATAGCCGGGGTCCTCGAGAAGGTCAATCTGGAACGTGCCGACCTGAGCTCCACGAACCTGACGGACACGCGCCTGTCCGGAGCAAACCTCCATGCCGCAGTGTGCCACTGGGCCAATCTGACTGGCGCGACCCTGATGGAAGCCGACCTCTCGCAAGCCGAGTTGGAAGAGGTGAAGGCCGAAAACGCGCTGCTGGCTGCCGCGAACCTCAGCGAGTCGCGCATCGTAAGGAGCTGTTTCCGGCATGCCAACCTGCGGCAGGCTCGCCTCCTCGAGGTGGACATGGGGCAGAGCGAATTCCGGGATGCGGATCTCTGGCAGGCCAATCTGCAGCAAGCCAAAGTCTTCGACTGCAACTTTACAGAGGCGCGCTTGGAGGAGGCGAATCTGTACCACGCCACGGTTCGTTGCTGCAAGCTTGCGGGTATGTCCGCCCCCGGCTCCAACTGGAGCACCGCCACGCTGCAGAGCTGCGAGCTCCGCCGCGCCGACTTGAGCGGCGCGCGCTTTGACCGGGCCGATCTCCGCCAAAGCTCGTTCTGGGGCGCCGTTCTTGGCGGTTGCAGCTTCCAGAAGGCGCGGCTGAACGGGGTCGATATGGAAGCCGCCGACCTGTCCCGCGCGCGCTTCCACGAGGCTACTACGCTGAGCACGGACTTCCGCGGCGCGAATCTGCGCGGCGCACAGGGCTTCACCCCAAGCCAGCTCAGCCAAGCGCGCACCGACCGCGACACGGTTTTGCCGGACGGTTCCCACGGTCCATTTCTGATGGGGTCCGGAGCGAATCGTCCCTGCCGGATGTAGTCCTGTAGCGCGGAGACATTAAAAAAACTTTACACAATCCTTATGCCTATGATATGATTCCCCCATGATCGTATCGGCCCAAGCCGCGGGTTTTGTAGGGTGGTGGCCCGTAGTAATCGTAGCGGCCATAGGCGTTTCGCTGATTTGGGCGCTCCGCAGACGATCACCGTAGGGCGTTCAGCATGTCTCTATACAACCTGGGTACAGAGCACGATCTCAGCCGCGACCGGCCTCGATTCCCCATTGAACAAGACGTTCGCTACCAGTGCGTGAATGGCAGCCGGATCTCGGCAGCAGGCGTAGGCAAGACTCTGGAAATCGGCAGCCGCGAGATCCGCTTCACGACACAGCACCCCCTCCATAAAGGCGAGAAGGTGCGTTTGGCGGTGGATTGGCCCGCCATGCTTGACAATACTTGCCCCATGAAACTGGAGATTTTCGGCTGGGTCCTGCGCAGCCAGCCGGGCACAGCGGCCGTAAGAATCGAGCGCTACGAATTCCGGACGCGCGCCGCTTCTTTCCACGCGGCGCTTTCCAGCGCGGTGTAGGCCGCTCGGCCGGCGCGCCAGTTTCCCTCGAAGGCGACGGCAAGGTATACTCGCCCGAAGGTGACTGATGCAACCCTCGCGCCGCCAATTCCTGGCCCTCCCTGCTCTGGCCGCCGGCCAGTCTGCGTCCGGCCGCACCCTGAGGATCGTCTGCGTCGGCGGACATCCGGACGATCCCGAATCGGGCTGCGGGGGCACTCTGGCACGCTACGCCGCGGCCGGCGCCAGCGTCACCGTTCTCTATCTGACGCGCGGCGAGGCCGGCATCCCGCGCGAGTCTCACTCCGCAGCCGCTGCGATCCGCTCGGCCGAATGCGAAGCCGCCTGCAAGATCTTGCGCGCCAAGCCGGTCTTTGCGGGTCAAATTGATGGCGCCACCACCGTGGACCGTAACACTGCGGACACCGTCACAAAGCTGATCTCTGACGAAGATCCCGCCGTGGTCTTCACGCATTGGCCCATCGATTCGCACCTCGATCACCAAGCGGCCAGCACCCTCGCCTACCGCGCCTGGCTGGCGGCGCGCGGCCGGTTCGAGCTGTACTATTACGAAGTCGATCTGGGATCGCAAACCATGGGTTTCCATCCTACCGATTACGTGGATATCACGGCCGTGCGGGACCTGAAGAAAGCCGCGCTGTTCGCGCACAAAAGCCAGGACGGCGAAGCCATCTATCGCCACTATCACCAGCCCATGGAAAACTGGCGCGGCCGCGAAGCCGGCTGTGGCGCGGCCGAGGCTTTCGTACACCTGGCGCGCGTCCACGGCTCAACGCCCCTGCCCGGCATGCGCGCCTGATGCATGCCCCGGCGGGAGGCCGCCGGCGGCCTCCGTCAGCGGCAGACGCACCCGGAAGCATGCCCCGCGGCCCTGCGCGGATTCGGCCCACATGTCGCCGCCGTGGTCCAGCACGGTCTGCCGCGAGAGAGCCAATCCCAATCCCAGCCCGTTCTTCTTGCCCGCACTGACGAAGGGCTCGAATAGGCTGTCGCGGATGTGCGCTGGGATGCCGGGCCCGGTATCCCGCACCTCGGCCACCACGTAGCCCTCCCCGGCCCTCGCCGAGATCAGGATTTGCCCGCCGCCCGGCATCATCTCGAGCGCGTTGCCCACCAGGTTGGCGAAGACCCGCTCCATGCGGTTCCGCTCCAGCGGCAATTCGATCTCCTCCGGGATCTCGACGTGCACGCCGACGCGCTGCGCCTCCGCGGCCGGCAGCAGCGATTCGCAGCCGGCGGCGGCCACCTCCCGCAGCCGGCATACCTCCGCGCCGCGCGCATTGCCCCGCGACACGTTCAACAGATCCTGCAGCAGTTCCTGGATCCGGCGTGAGGCGCGATAGATATTGCCGGCCAGACGCTTCACCTGCAGTG
>Ga0335069_10013857_pt1 | contig 11311 bp, 11 predicted proteins | sample Lox_Sample_11_FD_206714 | JGI IMG/M metagenome (GOLD analysis project Ga0335069, IMG submission 206714) | Soil microbial communities from Loxahatchee National Wildlife Refuge, Florida, United States - Lox_Sample_1.1 | ecosystem: Environmental > Terrestrial > Soil > Wetlands | place: USA... | reverse complement strand
TGCATCCGAATAACCCGACGGGCCACTTCACCAAGGCGTGGGAGGCGGAGGAGCTTGCGCCCATCTGCCGTGAGCGGGGAATTGCCCTGATCGTGGATGAGGTCTTTCTGGATTACGGATTCGAGGAGCGGGCGCAGAGCTTTGCGGCAGGGCTGGAAGGTGTGGATGTGTTTGTGGTGAGCGGCCTAAGCAAGATCGCCGGGCTGCCGCAGATGAAAGCCGCATGGATCGTCGCCAAAGGGCCACACACGGAGGAGGCAATGGAGCGGCTCGAGGTGATTGCCGATACATTTCTCTCGATGAATGCCCCGGTGCAGCATGCGATGCCCGGATGGACTGCAGGGCGGGCGGGAATTCAACGGCAGATCCTGGAGCGGGTGAGGGCGAACCTTGCAGAACTGGATGCGCAGCTTACAACGGAAACCGGGTTGATGCGGCTGGCGGTGGAAGGCGGATGGTATGCGGTGATCCGGGTACCGGCGCTGCGGCGGGATGAGCAGACAGTGATGGCGCTGCTGGAGAAGGGTGTGTGGGTTCATCCAGGGTACTTCTTCGGGATGGAGGAATCAGGCTGGCTGGTGGTGAGCCTGCTTGGACCACACGAGGAATTCAGCGCGGGGGTAACCGGGATTGTTGACTATTTCAGAACGAACCAAGGTGGTAACAACACGTTCCCTGAGTTGAAGAAGTGAATAAATAAATCAAAGCTAAGTAATTGATGTTATTGATACAACTCTCTCGTCTGATAACTGCCGAAATGTCAAATCAGTGCAGAAATGGGTTGGTGCGCCGTTCGGCGCCGATCGTGGTGACTGGGCCGTGGCCAGGGACGACTCGGGTGTCATCGGGGAGCGTAAGCAGGCGGGACTGGATGGAGTCCAGGATCTGCTCGTAGTTGCCTCCGGGCAGGTCAGTACGGCCAATGGAACCGGCAAAGAGCGTGTCGCCGGCGATGACCATGCGGAGCGGCGCGAAGTGGAAGCAGACGGAGCCTTGGGTGTGTCCCGGAGTGTGGAGGACGTGTGCGGGATGGGTTTCCAGTCCGACGATTTTCCCGTCGGTGAGGGATTCGTCTGGCGGGGCGGTGTCGGGAGTTTCGACGCCCAGCCAGGCGGCTTGCGCTGACATCAGCTTGAGCAGAGGGAGGTCGTCTTCGTTGAGGAAGATTGGAGCACCGGTGAGCGCCTTGAGCTTGAGCGCTCCGCCAATGTGATCGATGTGTGCGTGGGTGATAAGAATCTGCTTGAGCTTGAGACCCAGGGACGTGAGGCGGCGGTGAATGCGGGAAATCTCGTCACCGGGATCGATGACGATGGCCTCGGCGGCGCTTTCGTCGCCCAAGATCGTGCAGTTGCACTGGAGCGGACCGACGGGAAAGGTCTCGAGGATCATAAGGGTATTGTAGTGCGCCAAACGGAGTTAGCCGCGCTTCGCGCGGTTAGTGGGGTTCGTTGTTCCCACCCAGATTCTTTGGAAATCAGGCTGGAAGGCAAAGGGCACGGCGGAATGCCGTGCCCTTTCGCGATGCGAGAACCAGAGATTACTTGCCGGACTTGGCGGGAGCCGAGGTCCTGGTGTCGTCGAGGACAGAGCGCGAATGGCCCGCGCGCACGAAGAGAATCGTCAGCGCAAGAGAGGTAAGCATGAAAATGACTGCGGACCAGGTGGTCAGGCGGGTCAGCACGTTGGCGGCTGCGCGGGGACCGAAGGCTGTCTGAGAGCCCTGGCCGCCGAAGGCGCCAGCGAGGTCAGCGGAGCGTCCCTGCTGCAGCAGAACGACGCCAATGAGAAAGAGGCTGACGAGGACGTGCAGAACAACGACGACGTAAAAGAGAATTTGCATTGCTGAAAGCTGCTTTCCAAGACCTGTCCGGTTGGTCCGGCCAAGAGAGCCTATGGTGCGGAGGAGGGGACTTGAACCCCTATGCCTTGTGGGCGCTAGCACCTCAAGCTAGTGCGTCTGCCAATTTCGCCACCTCCGCATGAGGCAACCCATTGAGTATATCAAAGGCAGAAGCGCTCCGGATCGAAGCGTGCCACGACTTGTGACGATGCTGTGAAGCGCGCCAACTCATTGATCCGGCTGAGTTCGATCGGTTCTGGCAGTATCTATCTCCCCGGCATGCGAGCGCGCAATCGCTGTTCAGCGTCGGCGCTCCAGTACTTGCAGTCGAGCCTGATGAAGACTGAGGTGTAGGGGATGGTCATGGTTGTTTTGAGAACCAGCACGTGGAATTGTCTGCTGGTTGCGCCGATGGTGGAAATCACTTTTTCGTGGGGCATCTCTTGAACCGGCAGGCCACCCAGGACGGTCTTTATCTCTGCACGATAGTTCGAGGCACCGGGGGCGTCTGCATCGGGGACGAAGGGCAACTCAGCATCCATGTAGACGAGCGGGCGAACGTGGATGGAATGACTGATGGCGTCGAGGACGTAACGAACAACGTCGAGTTGGGAGGAGTTGGTCTCGATGGTTTCGACACCGGGCGAGGATTGCAGAGGGTAGGCAGAATCGACGATGAGGATCCAGTTACGATGTCCAAGCAAGGGAATGGAGTCGGCGACTTTTGTCTTCCAGTCGGTGGAAGATGTGGAAGGTGCGGCATGCGCAGCGCAAGTTAGAAAAACTGTGGTGCAGAAGAGAAGCAGGAATCTGCGCATGAGAGCGCTCCTTTGTCGATACACCCTAGCACTGTGTGAGGCGCTTCATCCAGGCGGCGAGCGCCCGCTGGTCGTCCGATCCGGCGGCCTGGGCAGCTTGGATGTTACTGCGGTCTGACTCGGGGCGGTTCTGGCTGAGCTTGAATTTGCCTTCGATGCGGCTGATGGGAATGCGAAAGCCGACGATGCCGGTGAGCATGGCTCGGCGAAAGCCGTCGGGGAGGCTGCGCCATTGCTCGGCATAGGCCCGCTCGTTGGCTTCGATGAGATCGGCGAGGAGCTTTTCTTTGTCTGTGTCGCCTTCGATGAGTTCGAGGGTTCCGTATGCATGGATAGCAATGTAGTTCCATGTGGGAACGGAGAGCTGCTCGGCGTAGAGGGTAGGGGAGACGTAGGTGTGCGGTCCGGGAAAGACGACGAGGGTTTCGCGGTTTGCGAGCGATTGCCAGTGAGGATTGGCTTTGGCGAAGTGGCCTTCGAGCACGCCGTGTTCGCCTTCATCGCGAACAACGAGAGGCAGGTGCGTGGCAGCCTGCGGAGAAGATGCGGCGGATTCGTTCAGGGGGCCGAAGAGAATTGCGAACGAGTAGGTACGCATGGCCTCGATAAGCAGGGCGCGGTCGTCCACCTTGTTGAACCTGGGCGTGTACATGTTGCTCCTCAAGAGCGCGGGGCGATTGGACCTATGGTAAGGCACGAGCCATGCTTGTCGGTTTCGACCCAAACTGCAAAAGCGTGGTTCGGATGGGGTACCGGTGGATCGTCGCGATGGAAACGAAAGGCAGCCGCAGATTCTTCACCTTCGGCTTGATGACAGGCTAGTGGGGTTAGCCTCGCTGTCGCGCGGTTAGCGGAACTAGGCTCCCCCGCTTCGCGCGAAGATGCCGCGCGAAGGATGGGCACCCACCGCTCATAGATACGAATGCTATTCTTGGCCGCGAGAAATCAGGGAGGAAGAGGATGCCCATGGCTGACGTGGATGCTGGGCAGGCTGAGACCGGCGCGGTGAAGCAGAGTCGATGGAAAGGAATCAGGCCGGCGCTGGGATTGTTCTTTGCCGCACCGCTGGTTGCGGAGTTTCTGCTGGGGAACCTTCCCATCAAGTTTCTCCCGGCCCTGATCTTGCTTGCGCCGCTCTATGGCGGAGGAGCCCTGCTGATCAGGGAGCTGGTGCGAAGAACGGGACGCGGCTGGCCCAGCATCCTCGTGCTGGGGATGGCGTATGCGATCTTTGAAGAGGCATTCACAACGCAGTCGCTCTTCAATCCCGATTATCTGAAGCTCAACCTCCGCCTGCTCGCACCCGCGTATATTCCCGCCCTCGGGATCGGCGGTTGGTGGACGCTGTGGATGCTGAATGTGCATGCGATCTGGAGTATCGCGACGCCGATTGCGCTGGTGGAAGCGGCTGTGCCCGACCGGGCACGCTCCCCGTGGCTGGGGCGCGTGGGAGTGGGCGTGGTGACGTGCGTCTTCCTGTATGGCGCGGTGATGCTGACCGCGGCGGGTTACCGGCAGGACCATTTTGTGGCTTCGACGGCACAGTTTGCCGGAGCTGCGATCGCCGTAGCTGTGCTGGCGGTGATTGCGCTTCTGTTGCCTCGAAGCGAAGCAACGCAGGCGCAGCGACGTGCTCCCCTTGCGTGGCTACCGGCAGTTGCCGCTCTGGCGTTCGGTTCGGTTGCGCTGATCGTTCCGAAGGAGTGGGGTTGGGGCGCGGTTATGGCCGTGCTCGGCCTTGATGCGGTGATCGCGGCCCTCGTGTGGACGTGGTCCCGGCGGCCGGGATGGGGATTGGAGCACCAGCTTGCGTTGGGTGCGGGCACTGCGCTGGCGTATGGGTGGCATGCGTTCGTGCAGCATCCTGCCATAGGTCCGGTAGACGCGAGCGTGCGCGTGGGCAATGCGATCTTCTTGCTGGGTGCGATCGCTCTGATCGCATTTGCGGCGAGGCGAGTTCGGGCAGCGCAGGGGTGATTGAGGCGAGATTTCCCAAACTTTGAACTGCGTTCGTTGTATCCCGCCGATGCCGCGAAAGCAGCGGCATGGATGGGGCACCTGCGTGTAAGGAGCTTCAGCGCAATCTGGTCGCAGCCCTCGATCACCTTTTCGGCAGAGTCTTTGGACAGCCTTTCGAGCGGATTGCCACTCACTGGCTTCTGTGGAGCTGTGCCGGCAACAGGGCCTTTGGGTCGCAGCTCAGTTGTGGTCATGATGTGTTTTTGCTGGTTTGTGGAGTTTTTTGGAGCATCCCATTGATAAATGAAAGGTTATGTGTTCCGAGCTGGCCGGAATTGGCAGAAAATGGCAGCTTATGCGCGCTTCCAGCGCGTTTCAGTGCACGAGGGCATCGGGGATGAGTCATTACGAGACGGTTTTTCCAGTTCCTTCTTACGCTTCCAGCTTAGCGAGGAAGAGGGAAATTATCCGCAAAGGGCAAGGAACGAGGGAATCGTGGGATGGGGAACAAGGGAACAACGGAACAAGACGACAGCGGATGTTCCAGCCTGTCCGCTGCACGGACTCGTTGGGAATGCCACTTCCAATGGCGTCAGGCGGAGAGGGGGGTGTGGACCTCTTCGACGAGAACGCCCGCGCTCATGGCCTTGACTTTGTAGATCTTGTTGAGTTCGTACTGGAAATAAAAGAACGAGAAGAGGGCCGTCAGAATCACGTTCAAGCGCAGGTGGACATTTTCGCGGCCGTTGTAGTGAGCGAGCAGTTCTTCACGAATCTCGAAGATCACCACAACCCACAGGAGCCAGGAGAAGAGAAAGCCGGTAACAAGAGAGGCGATGGCCCAGTAGAGCGAACTCGATCTTGGATCAATCTTCCGAATCCACAGGCAAAGGTAGATGGGCCAGGCCGCAGTGACGAGGTTGACCATCACGTCGCAATACGGACGCGGTAACAGCCAAAGCACAAGCCCCTCGGCGGACAAGACCGCGAGAAGCAATGCTGCCCAGTGGATCCGGGGCGGCAAGGGATAATCCGGACTGAAGCTGGCAGCCGGATTCATGGGGGATTTGTCCATACAGCATGTTATCGCGAAAGGGTCCACCAGAAGCGAAGAGCCCACTAGAAGTAAGTTACCAGTTGGTCAAAGGATTCCAGTTCGATAAGGCGTTGCCCGTGAGGCGCGTAGCTCAGCTCGGCGTGCTCGAGCACCCAGGTGTCCTTATGGAAGAGGAACACGGCGTGTAGCCCAGCGGCGAGCGCGGGATTGATATCGCTCTTCGGACTGTTGCCGATCATCCAGCTCGTGTGCGGCGCCAGTTCATGACGTGCGATGACCTGCCGGTAAGTGGGCGGATCCTTTTCAGCGACGATCTCCACTGCGGAGAAGTGTGGCGCGAGTCCTGAGCGCGCGAGCTTGTCAGCCTGCTCGGCGTGATTCCCCTTGCTCATCAGGATCAGGCGATGGCGCGAGGCCAATTGTGAAAGCGTGTCAGCAACCCCGGGGAGCAACTCGATCTCCTGCTCGGCGATGGTGTTTGCGAAACCGACGACGCGACGGTGCTTTTCCTCGGTCATGGGCTCGGTGCTGAGCCTTTCGAAACAAGTGACGAGCGAGCGTGTGAAGCTTGGAAGTCCGTAGCCGTGCGCGAGGATGGTTTCTCGTTCGACAGCGTTGAGCGCGTTGCGCACGTCGACGGGCGAGTACTCGTGGTGATCGAGGTAGCTGATGAACGAGGCGATAGCGCGCTCGAAGTAGATGTTGTTCTCCCATAGGGTGTCGTCGGCATCGATCAGGAGGGTCTGGCCGGCAGGGAACTGGGGCATGAGTTCCATGGTAGCGAACCTGCGCACGCTGGTCGAAAGAGGGGAGAGTAGAGTCTGTGGTCGGTGTGAGTGGAACCGGCGAGTTCTTAGAGTGCCTTTAAGAATTCGACAGAGTGCATCATCGAAGCATTTGAAAAACTGATGGATGCATTTTTATATTGACAATCGTCTTGATTGCGCGCTAAATTAGTGATGGTCACTCTTGACCTTCTGGAGACATTCATGCGCACAACTCTTCTAGCAGGCGGTCTGTTTCTCTCCACCATGCTTCTGCACGGACAGTCGGGCAGAGCAGGCCAAGAAGTCAACCTTGAGGCCCGGAACGATTCTTCGAGCACGATCGAAGGTCGCACGGCACTCCCCACCTCAACTGCACGATATACACCCGACGGTCATCGCATCAGCACGGGCGTGACCGAGGTAAAGCTCATCAAGCAGGCGGAGACCGGCTTGTCGGCCTCCGACTTTCACACCACAGATCTCTCAGGCCAGAAGATGGTGCTGCACTTCATCGTGGATGAGAGCGGCACACCGAAAAACATCGAAGTCGTCAAGTCAATCAACCAGGAAGTGGACTCACGCGTCCTCGCAGCTGTGCAGCAGTTCCGGTACCGACCGGCGATGCTGGACGGTCAGCCGGTTGCGAGCGATGTCAGTCTCAATCTGAACTTCGCGATGCACCAATAGCACTGATAAGAACGAGAGACAGCTCCATCAGGCGCCGGGAGGTCCCTGTGACCGGGCGGAGCTGTCTTTTTTTGAGGCGCGTGCTTCCTTATTCGGCCAGCTTGAAGATGCGAATCTGCATCAGCTTAGCGATGGTGAGGTTGTTCAGGCCGCGGTCCTGCATGCGATGAATAAAGTCCGGGGTAATCTTGAAGATGCGGACCTGGATGAGTTCGTCGAGCGTGGGCTGAAAACCGAGCGCTCGGAGTTGGCGGACCTGGTCGGCGTCGACCTTCTGGGATTTCAAGGCGATCAGTTTGCTCGCGTCGGGCTGGTCATATCCGAGGGCTGCAAAGCTATTGGCGTAGGCCGGATCGACGTTGAAGATGCGCAAAGCGAGGAGATTGTCGATGGTGACTCCCTTGATGCCGATCTGCTGGATGGAACGCGCATATGCGTTATCGACGTTGATGAATGCATAGGCCTGCAGTTTCTCGGTGTCGAAGCCGGTAAAGCCAAGTTGTGCCATGCGGTCGACGAATGCGGGATCGGGCGTGAAGACGGCATCGCCGGAGAGTTCCTGATTGTGAACGGTGCCCGCGCAGGTGAACGTGCCAGCTTCGGCGGCGAGTGTGACGGTGAGGTGCGCGCCCTCACGCGCGAGATCGGCCTGCGAGATACCGGTGAGACGGTCTAATGATTCCTCGCCGAAGTTGAAACCACAAGAGCGTTCTCCCTTGCACTCACCACGATCCAGGCGCAGCGAGAGCTTTCCGGTGTGCTCGCTCAGGCCGATGCGGCAGTTCTCGTGAAGCGGTGCGAGAGGCGCGGCGTGAAGGGCGGCTGTTGCGCAGGAGAATGCGGCGAGCAGGGCGAATTGCCGTTGGATGGACATGCGTGACTCCTTTGCGGGGGTGAAAGTGAGCGGGGCTCTCCCGCGAGAGCGGCGCTGCGTGGATGGGTCGCCCTGGAGCAGAATTCCAGAGGCTAGGGCTTTACCGATTCATCGTCGAACAGGCCAGAGATGCGTAACTGGACCAGCTTGTCGAGAGAGAGATTCTTGAAGCCGTGCTTCTCGGCCTCGGCGATGAATGCTGAGTCGATTCGAAAGATGCGAGTCTTGATCAGGTCGTCTGCTGTGGCGCCAGGGAATCTCTTTTTGGTTTCGCGCGCGTAGTCGGGCGTAATTCCCTGGACGCGCATGGCGAGAAGCTGCTTCGCGGTGAGTCCGTCGAATCCAGCCGCCTTCATTCCCGCGACGAATTCCGGCGTGACCTGGAACATGTGATAGGAGATCGCGTCCTGGAGGTTATTGACCTCGAAGCCCTGCTGCTTCAACTGAGCAATGTATTCGGGAGTGATCTGCTGCATCCTGCAGGCGATCAGTTCGTCGGCGCTGGGTTTTCCGAATCCGGCAGAGGCCATGGACCGTGCGTATTCAGGCGTGACATTCTGAATCTTCATAGCAAGGTATTTGTCGAGTTCGACGTCGTAGCCTGCCGCCTTCATCTGGTCGATGTAGTCGCCATGGCTTGCGGTCGAGGCGGCTTTCTGATCGCCAGCCTGGAAGAGAGAGGCCAGCACGGGGGCAGAATCGGCGGTGCGATGGGCTAGGTTGACCTGCACGGTCGGATGAGGCAAAGCCCTGACAATGGTTGAAACGTCGACGGCAACGACGGGTTGAGACGCAGATGTCGCGGGTAAGCGAGTTGCTGCGACAGCCGGTGCGGGTGCCTGTGTTGGAGGGTTTGTCCCGGCGAGCAGGCGAGGCAAGGGCAACACGAGGACGATAAGAGCGAGACATGCAGCGGTCAGTGAGAGTGGTCGTGCTGGCTGGTACTTGGGGTACGTCATCGGTTCTCCAAGAATGCGGCAGATGCGCATGTGCAGGGTTTGCGGCGATTGATGGCCGTTCAGGGCCAGGGCCAGGTGGAGCGCACGCGAACGCTGCTCTTCAAGGCGGCAGAGAGCACGCGCATAGACGATGGGGTTGGGGCAGACCTGAAGGGCAAGGTCATCGCAGCAGAGTTCGCGCTCATGACGGATGCGACTGCTGATCCACCAGACGGCGGGATGGAAGAAGAAGAGTGTCTCGGTTAGAGTCTGGAGCAGATTCCAGAAGAAGTCGGCGCGGCGAACGTGGGCGAGTTCGTGTGCGAGGACCACTTCCAACTCGTCGGGACCAAGAGAAGTGACGGTGCTGAGCGGCAAAAGGACAATGGCGCGGAGAGCGCCGACGGTCATGGGTCCCGCAATGCTGGCCGAGATACGCAAGAAGACTGGGCGGCGCAATCCAAGAGCGGAAGAGATGCGGTGAAAGCTCGGGAGAACGATGGCAGGAGCGTGCTGAGTTGCTGAGGTGCGCAGACGCTGGATGATCCACCAGCCACCAAGGCTGCGCAACGAAAGCGCGACCACGCCGAAAACCCACAGGCCGTCGATCCAGGAGAGGATGCCGGTTGGAATAAGACTGAGTAGCGGGGTGCTCTGCTGCGTGGATCCCGGGGACTGACTGAATACGGCTGATGCGATCGGAGCCAGCGCCGGATGAGGCGCAACGGACTGACCGGCCGAACCGCTGACGACGTAAGGAGCAGGCGCGGGACCGACGTGGAGTTCCCGCGCGAAGGTGGCACTGGCAGCGAAGAGCATAGCGAGCAGCGCGCAGAGCGAGACGAGATAGCGCGCCGGACTGCTGCGGCGCGCGACAGCCCATGCGGCGAAGCGATAGACTAGCGCGATTGCCGCGGCCTGCCAGCAGAAATGAACGAGGGTCCAGGCGATGGCTTGCTGCATGAGGTTCATGGCCGTTCCTTTCTGGGTTGAACGGACTTGACTTGCTCGCGAGATGCGGCATCGCTTGCTGGGAGAGTGTTTGCCGCTATGCGCTTGCGCTCGATGAGAGCGCGGATTTTGTCGAGTTCGACGTCGCTCACGGGCTCGAGGGCAAGGGCATGGAGGGCAAGCTGCGCAGCCGATCCGGAAAAGAGACGAATGCTGAGTTCCCTGAGGATGCGGCTCTGCATTGCATCCTGCGTGAATGCCGAGCGGTAGACATGGGCGCGGTTTGCTTCGTCGCGAACGACGAGGCCCTTGGCCGTCATGATCTGCAGAAGCTTGAGAACGGTGGTGTAACCGGCCGGTTTTTCACGGTTGAGCGCGTCATAGATGTCGCGGACGGTGGCCGGTTCCTTCTCCCATAGGATGCGAAGCAGTTCGAGTTCCGCTTCGGTGGGACGTGGGACGGTCCTGGTGAGCTTCGTCATGATGGTTGAGACGCTATACGAAGAACTTCGTAATTGTCAACGAAAACTTTCGTAGATAGCGGGAATTGTGACGAATGGAGTGAATGCTGCGCATTCGCAGTTCGGGTAATTCATTGGGCTTTTGGGTATGATGGAGTGTCGATTCCTGAAGGCCCTTTAACGAGCGAGGAACGGACTGCACGATCGAGTTCCTGTGCGCGCGGAGATGTGACCGATTCGAAGGAGCTGAGTCTGAAGGACTAGATCGCGCGGATCACCGCTGTCGCTCATTCGCGCGGATGCCCTCAGGGAGGGTAAGGACCTGACGAAAGCCGGGCAAATCAAGAGCAGGCAAGTCGGACGCGATTCCCTGCGAATCTGCCTAATGACTGCGAAACGCGGAATTGCGATCGCGGTCGTTATTCTCTTTGTGGCTGGCAGCCACGCGGCAGCGGTGCCGGTGAAGACCGAGAATGCTACCGGGAAAAATGTGGTTATTTTGTCCGGCGGACGAGGGCGGGCCTCGATCAACCAGATGGAGAATGCGCTTCGGAGCCGTGTTCCATGGCCGGTAAACTTCTCGATTGTCGATCTGGACAATCCCCGATTTGAGGAAGACACCTATTGGGAAAACATGGCGGACGCTCTCAATGCTTCCTACGGGGCGAAGCCAGACCTTGTTATCGCAGTGATGGACCCCTCGCTGCGCTTCGCGACGGATTACCGCGACCAGATGTTCAAGGGAGTGCCGATCGTCTTTATGTCGGTGAGCAGCCTGCTGGCCGATCAGAAGAGATGGCCGGGGGTGACCGGCGTGGCGGTCGTTCCTGGAATCCGGGAAACGATCAATCTCGCACTTCGTCTCCATCCAACGATGAAGGCGTTTGCGGTGATCTCTGACGAATCGCCGACAGGGAAGGAATACCTTGCGGCAGTGCAGGCCGAAATTCAGCTTC
>Ga0335069_10013856_pt1 | contig 11311 bp, 11 predicted proteins | sample Lox_Sample_11_FD_206714 | JGI IMG/M metagenome (GOLD analysis project Ga0335069, IMG submission 206714) | Soil microbial communities from Loxahatchee National Wildlife Refuge, Florida, United States - Lox_Sample_1.1 | ecosystem: Environmental > Terrestrial > Soil > Wetlands | place: USA... | reverse complement strand
CGGTGAATTGCGCGGCCATTCCGCACGAACTGCTTGAATCCGAGATGTTCGGTCACGAGCGCGGGGCCTTTACCGGGGCAGCCGGCGCCCGCCATGGTCTCTTCAGCAGCGCCGATGGCGGCACGATTTTCCTCGATGAAATTGGCGAGATGCCGCTTGGGCTCCAGGCCAAGTTGCTGCGCGTGCTCGAAGACGGCGTCGTTCGACCCGTAGGTTCGGATCGCTCAGCCCGGGTCGACGTACGGGTCATATCGGCCAGCAATGTCGACCTTACCGCCGCAGTGCGTCGCGGCACCTTTCGCGAGGATCTTTTTTACCGCCTTCAGGTTGTACCGATTGTTATTCCACCGCTGCGTGAGCGGCGTTCCGATATTCCACTGCTGATAGAATATTTCCTCGATCGTATCCGCGAGCGCTCACCGGGCCGCTCTTGGACGGTAACTCAGGAGGCGATGGTCCATCTCTGGTCCTACGATTGGCCGGGCAATGTCCGCGAACTCGAAAACATGGTCGAGCGGTTGGTGATCCTGTGTGAAGACAGCATCATCGATACTTCGATTTTGCCGGCGAACTTGGTCAGTCGGCCGCGCGCCAGTGACAGCCGGATTCAGACTACGCTTGGCGAAAAGGGTGTGAATCTGAACGCGATCGTGCGCGAACTCGAAGGTCGGATGATCAACGAGGCGCTCAAGCAAACGGGAGGAAACAAACAGGCGGCTGCGCGCCTGCTTGGACTTAAGCAGACTACCTTTGCGGCCAAGCTCCGGCGATGCGGCGTTATCGCGCCATACACCTCAAGCGGGGAAGAAGAGGCCTGAGGCACAGGGGGGACACTATGGAACAGCTCCGTCAGACTGCACAGATCATGGTCGTCGATGACGATCCCGATACCGTCTCGGCCCTCGCGCGCCATCTCCAACGCGAAGGTTATGTAGCGGTCGAAGCTATTTCTGGTTCAGAATGTCTACGGATCGTACGCGAACATCCGGTCGATGTAATACTGCTCGACCTGATGATGCCAGGGATGGACGGCTTCGAGGTCTGTCGGGCGCTCAAGAGTAATCCAAACACGGCTTCGATCCCGATAATCATGATTACCGCCCGCGACGATATGGACGCGCGCAAAGAAGGCATGCATCTCGGCGTCAGCGAATTTCTCGCCAAGCCCGTCTTCCGCCGCCAACTGGCTAACCGTATCCGTGCTCAGCTCGAAGGGCTTGCCGCCCCACGTGCGACCGAAGCGGCGCTCAATCGGCTCAACGCCCGCAATAACGGCAGCAGCAAGTAGTCCGTCCTATTCCTTGATTTTCAGCGCTTGGGAAGGGCACTTGGCGATCGCGCCGCGCAGCTCTGCCTCACTCGCTGCCGACGGGTCGATCACGAACTTCCCGCCTTCCACCTTAAACACCTGCGGGAGTGTTTTCACGCAGTTGCCGGAGTGGATACAAGCCTTACTGTCCCACGTTACTTCTAGCGCCATTTGCCGATCCTCCTTGGTGAAACCTCGCATGATCTCGCCGCCGGAACTAACGATAGCACCTGCTCACCCGTTACCGGTGATTTAGTAAGACCGCCGCCACCAGTATTCCAGCGATAAAAAGAAAGACGAAGGCGGTGAACTTCCGTGATGCCTCTTCGCGAAAGCGGGGCCGTCTAAAGCCCATTCGCAGGCCTTCGCTGATCGGAACATTGATAGGATCCTTGTGCTCGCCAGGGTCTTGATAGTCGTGTTCCACGGCTTGCTATAAGCTCACCCACTTCGATTCGAGATCGCTAAGCATTGCTGACGCTGTGGTCCTCGCTTCTCCGCCGGTCAACCGCTCCACTTGTCCCAGTGAATTACCTCGGCAATCGGCTTGCGCTTAACCTTCACGAAATCGTTCTGCGGCCAACCTATTGGGATCATAACGCCAAACTTGATCTCCTTGGGAATGCCCAGGAGTTCACGCAGCTCATTCTCCATAAACATATGGAAAGTAGTGAAGGTGGTGCCCAAACCGAGCGATCGCGCCGCGACTATCAGGTTCTGCGCCGCTGGGTAGAGCGCTGACCAGACAAACTGCTCCATCGGTGCGTTGGGAGGATAGGCGACCGGACCACAGACGAAAATAATGGCGGGAACTTCATTCAGCGTCTCGGCCAAATGCATCGCGCCTGCGATCATCTTGCTGGGCTGGCGGCCGGTCGTTGGCAGTCCCGTTGCCATCGCCTTGAATCCCGGCACGAGTAGGTCGCGGATTTTCCGCCTTGATTCAGAGTTGCGTACAACGATGAAATCCCAATGTTGGCTGTTGCCGGGGCTCGATGCTCGAGTAGCGGCATAGATCACACGCTCGATTAATTCCTGCGGCACCGGATCGGGCTTCAAATAACGCGCTGCGCTGCAGGTTTCCATTACTTCTATGACGTCCATACCTGTCCCCCTTGGCACCGCTCAGGCGCCCGATACGGTTCCCACAAGGATAAGCTATCTGCATTGACCGTAAGGCTTACGCGAACAGCCTCCTCAGTTGTCTCGAACAACCTCATCAGCGTGTCGAGCGCCGTCGCCTTTTCTTCTGATGCGAAGTTTTCCATAAAACCTAAGTGGATTGATAACGGAAGCAGCCTCGAATCATCTGCCGAGAAAAATCGCAGCTAGGATTATTCCGGCGAAAAGCAGGAATACCAGCGAGGTGAACCAATGGGGAGCGCTGTGTTGGAATCGAGGTCGGCGGGAGCCAAAGTAAAAACTGCTGTGAGAGTTAACGGGTTCCTGCCAATGGCTGGTTCCGCTATCAACCCACTTCATTCGAGGCGAGATGCCGTGACGAGACTGCATCCCGGATCCTCGCGTTACGCCGTTTCGAACAACTTCATCAGCGTGTCGAACGCTGCGGGTGGGTGCTTTGCCGTTTCGAGATTGTGAGTGACGTGGACCGCTGAGGCCATCCCCGCCAACGCGACATCAATTCCCGGCGTCGATCGAACGAACTGCAAGGCACGCTGCGCATCCGAGTTCATACCAACGAAAGTTTCATCGATAATCGACGGCAGCTTGTTCGTGAGCTGACCTTGAAGCAGCGACGCACTGGCGCAGACCCCGATTCCCAACCGCGCCGCGCATGCGAGTAGACTTCCGGTCCCGCCGCCCGGCAAGGGCTGATTTTGTACGGTTAGCGCCTCAGCCATCGCAAGGTTGTAGGGCAGTTGGACCACGCGGAAATGATGGTTCTCGCCGCCCGCCTCGCGCGCGACCTCGACAAGTTCCAGCAGCGACACGTATGAGCGATCCTTCTTCGGCACACGGAACGCGTTCCACGTCGCCACGCCGTAGAGCTTGATCCGGCCTTCACTCACCGCCTGTTCAAAAAAGCGGAAGGCCCGGGCGATACGCTCACGGAAATCGGCTCGATTGACCGCGGCAAGCTGTGTTTCAGGATTGTGCAGATAATAGATATCGATCGTCTCGAGCCCAAGGTTCTGTCGGCTTATCTCAACCATCGAGTTGAGGTACCGCGGCGTGATGCAGTGTGAGCCCTGCACGATATCCGCGTTCGAGACGATACCTGGTTTCAGAAAATGCTCTTCAAACCAGGCCCGCGGATTCGGTGGCATCTCGCCGTCGAAGGTCAGATAGCCGCCCTTTGTCGCGACAACGATTTCCTCCCGAGTAATCTTCCCTTCACCGATAAGTTCTGTGAGCACCTGACCGATGACGCGTTCGCTGCGTTGAAAGCGGTAGTTAACCGCCGTATCGACGATATTGACGCCGCCCAAAAGTGCGGTGTGCAAAGTCTCGGCGTAGGCTGCGTCCATTGCCGCGTCGCCCTCGCCCAGATAGGTGCCCATACCGATCGACGAGACCGTCAGGCCGGCTAATGCCCTGTAGTTTTCAGGATAATGAGCGAAACGCGCTCCGTATCCGGCGGTTCCCTCGCTGGTTGCACATCCGCTTATCACTCAGCCACATCCCCCTTCGTCAGCCGATCAGCTATTGCCGGAAAAGCTCTGTGGGCTTATCGATGGCTCGTAGAGAACCTGAATTACGTTGTTGTCCGGATCGCGAATATAGAACGAGACCGACCCGTCTCGATGTCGCGCCAAAGGCTTCGCGACAGTAATCGAATTAGCCTGAACCCATCGAAAGGCCTCCTCGACTTCGGCTATAGAGGCGACGATGAAGCCAAGATGATCGAGTGCTTGATGCGTCGGGTCGCCGGCGTCACCTCGATGAAGTGCCAGGTTGTCACATCCGGAGCTGAGATACGCGGCGTCAGCGTCAGGTTGCCAAACGAGGCGCATACCAAAGACCTTCGTATAGAAATCCTTGGCGCGCTCCACGTCGGCGACGCGTAGGGCAAGATGGCGAAGTCCGCGATGGGCTATCACAATTCCCTCAACGCCTTCGAAGTTATCGCGGCTTGTAGCCGAGGACACCCCAAATCGGATCTGACGGCGGACCGTTGCGATGACTCATGTCGATGACCTCGATATTCTCAAATGCGCCGCTCTGAGCAAAGTATTGTTTTACAATTTCCACGCGATTTTCTTCGCTCGATCCTCGCCATAAAGCTACGGCCTTGGTCGGGAACATTCGATTGGAAAAGGTCGTGATGAAGCAACCGCCGGGTCGCAGAACACGCGCGGTATCTGCAAAAAGCGCAATCGGATTGGTCAGGTACTGCACCGATACCGTCATAACGGCAGCATCGAAGGATTGGTCAGGGAAGGGCAGGCGCGGGTTGCGGTTAACGTTATGGACCACGATCTCATTAAGCGCAGTATTATCTTCCATTTCCTCGCGGTTCATCCCCAGACCCGTGACGTGCGAGGGATGCATCCGCTCAGGCAGATGGGATCGCCAACTACTCATCAAATCGAGAATTTTGCTCCCCTCCGCGATTCGCGACGCGTAAATTTCGCCCGCGGCCGCTATCGCCCCGTCGTCGATATGGACAACGCGGCGCGGCACGCTATAAAAGTCCTCGTCTTCGCTCTCGTCGATTCGCGCAAACCAGTTCGGCCGATCCGCTTCCGCCATTTCGCTAACCTCTCGATGCGAGTTACCGGCAACTTAGATGATAAATCAAGGGCGATTACGAGTCGGTCGGCAATTCCAAACGCCGTTGACTTTGTTCTTGCCTCGGCTCTAAATTAAAACAGTTTTCCAGAATGGGCCGGGTCTTCCTTCCTGAGATCGGACCGCTAAAGCACGTAAAGGTTACGTACAGTGGTGCGCCGCGAAAAGACAAACTACGTTATCCAATCAGTTGCGCACTCTCTCGACGTGCTCGAACAGTTTTTCGGCGACGTTGATGAACTTGGCGTCACCGAACTATCGAAGCGACTTAAGCTCCATAAAAACAACGTCTTCAGATTGCTCGCGACGCTTGAAGCCCGCGGATATATCGAGCAAAACCGCTCCAGCGAGAACTATCGTCTGGGCATCAAATGTCTCCATCTTGGCCGTCGGTATATCCACCATATGGGTCTGGTGAAGCAGGCACGTCCGATTCTGACCGAAGTCGCGAAACGCTGTCACGAAAGCGCGTTCGTAGCGATAGCGCGCCGCGATGGTGTCGTGCCGCTCGAAGCTTCCGAGCCGCAGGATCAGATGGTGCGGATCATGTCTCCAGTAGGACAGACGTTGCCGTTTCATTGCACCGCCGTCGGAAAGACTCATTTGGCGTTCGAACTCGATGAGCAAGTCCGCTCGGCTCTGCCGGAGCATCTGGAACGCTTCACCTCGCGCACGCTGATCGAGCGGAATCAGTTATTCGAACAGCTCAATGCGATTGCCCGCGATGGCTACGCGACCGATAACGGCGAATTTTTCGAAGATATCGCTTCGGTTGCGGTGCCAATTCGCGATTACACGCGATCAGTCGTGGGTTCCCTCGCGATCTCGGGTCCGTCGTATCGCGTCTCGACTGAACGGATCGCTACCGAACTCGCGCCAATCGTGCTCGACGCCGGTCGCGAACTATCCCATCGCCTCGGCTTCAACGAGTAAGGCTTAAAGAATCTCCTCCACACCTTTTTGAACCGGTGAGTAAACATGAGCCGTGTCGACAGCTCCGGGCGAGGTTAGGCTACGAGTCGGCCGTATCTCTCGCCTCTGTCTTTTCGTCAGTGTAATCTCTATATTCCCTCATTCGGAGTTACACCAACGTGAAGATTTTAGTCCCGGTTAAGCGGGTGCCTGATCCCGCGACAACGATCCGCGTTCTGCCGGATGGCTCTGGTATCGCCACCGACAATGTCAAATGGGTGATCAACCCCTTCGATGAAATCGCTATCGAAGAAGCTCTGCGGATCAAGGAAAAACAGGCTTCAAGCGAGGTCGTGCTGGTCTCAGTTGGCCAGACAACCTGGCAGGAACAACTGCGCACCGGTCTCGCGATGGGTGCCGACCGTGCGATCCTGGTCAAGGCGGATAACGCCCTCGATCCGCTGGCGATTGCTCGCGTAATCGCGAAGGTTGCGGAGACCGAGAAGCCCGAGTTGATTATTCTTGGGAAACAAGCGATCGACGACGATTCGAATCAGGCCGGACAGATGATCGCCGAGATGCTCGGATGGCCGCAGGCCACGTTCGCCTCGAAAATCGAGTTCGGCGATAAGTGCTCAGTCGTGCGCGAAGTCGACGGCGGTCTCGAAACGATCGCTTTCCCGTTGCCCGCGGTGATAACTACCGATCTGCGTCTGAATGAACCGCGCTACGCCTCGTTACCCGGCATCATGAAGGCACGCAAGAAGCCGCTGAGTGAAATCGCGGTCGATAGCCTCGGCGTCGATCTCACGCCCAAGCTGAAGGTGAAAACCCTCAAGGCGCCGGAAAAACGGCAGGCTGGACGCAAGCTCGGCTCGGTGCAGGAGCTGGTCGCGGCGCTGCATACTGAAGCGAAGGTTATCTGATCATCAAAACCGCCAGCGGCGCGATTCGTACGCGTTCCCGCTGTCTGGAGCTGACTTAAATGGGTGATGTACTAGTTTTTGCCGAGCACAAGCACGGCAATTTTCCGAAGAGCACATTGGTTGCGATCAACGCGGGCCTCGAGATGGCGCGCAAACGGAGCGGCAACTGTATCGCGGTAGTTACCAGCGATAGTTGCGATGCGCTTGCCGGCGAGATTGCCAAGTACGGCGTGAGCAAAGTTATCGCGGTTGAAGATGCACGACTCGCGAACTACCTCGCCGACGCGAACGCGCAGGCACTGGCGGGGCTCGTGCGCAGCGCTGGCGCCGAGACGATTCTCGCGACGGCCACCGCGATGGGCAAAGACCTGATGCCGCGAATCGCAGCGCGCCTGAACGCTCCGATGGCCTCGGAGATCGTCGCCATCAATGACGATGGCACTCTGATTCGTCCGATGTACGCCGGTAACGCGCTCGCTACAGTCGAACTCGACGGACCTGTTCGCGTCGTTACAGTTCGCGGTACTGCCTTCGATGCGGCAGCGGCGACGGGTTCGGCTGCGTCGGTCGAGAAGGTTAAGCCGGAATTCGATGCGGCCGGGCTCAAGATGGAGTTCGTGGCCTTCAACGAGATCAAGAGCGATCGTCCGCAGCTCACGGAAGCCAAGATCATCGTCTCGGGTGGCCGCGGCATGAAGTCGGGCGAGAACTTTAAGACGGTGCTGGAACCGCTCGTCGACGAGATGGGCGCTGCGATGGGCGCGAGCCGTGCGGCGGTCGATGCGGGCTTCGTCCCGAACGATCTTCAGGTCGGCCAGACCGGCAAGGTCGTCGCGCCGGAACTCTACGTCGCAGTCGGCATCTCCGGCGCGATTCAGCATCTGGCGGGTATGAAGGACTCCAAGACGATCGTCGCGATAAACAAGGACGAAGAAGCGCCGATCTTCAGCGTCGCCGACTTCGGCCTCGTTGCGGATCTCTTCAAGGCCGTGCCCGAGATGACCGAAGAGGTCAAAAAGCTCAAGCACTAGTCTTTTCCCTTTGTTCGTTTGAATCGGCTTCTTGTCCCGCGGCAGGAAGCCGATTTTTTTACCCATTTCTTACGCCCTCCGAACGAAGATATAAACGCTTGGCGCTTTTGGTCGCGATGCGGTAAGTCTGGGCAAGTGTCGTCGGGCGCGAACCGCTCGATTCGATCGATTGGCGCTTCGGCCGCCGAGGAGGGTGTTGCTTGAAATTCGGACTCTTTTACCAGCTTCCCTGTGCACCGGATCAGTCAGCGGCGGATCGCTATCGCGAGACGATCGAGCAAATCACCTTCGCCGACGAACTCGGCTTTGATATCGCCTGGCTCGCCGAACTTCATTTCTTCAAGCCTTTCTCGATTATGCCGGCACCGCTGCAAATCGCAGTGGCGACGGCACAGCGTACGCGCCGGATTCGCTTCGGCACGGGCGTAACCCTGCTGCCCTTCCATCACCCGCTGCGGGTCGCCGAGGAAGCCGCTGTCGCCGATATCCTGACTGGCGGACGGCTCGATTTGGGCGTCGGTCGCGGCACGATCGCAGTCCATTTCCGCGGCTATGGTGTCCCGCGCGACGAAAGCCGTGAACGCTTCGAAGAGAGCCTCGCGATTATCCGCAAGGCCTGGGAAAACGATAGCTTTTCCTACGAAGGCCGCTTCTACCAGGTTTCCGAAATCTCTGTTGCGCCGAAACCGCTGCAAAAGCCCCATCCGCCGCTGCGGATCGCCGCGAACAGTCCCGACACAGCCGACTTCGCCGGTTCGCATGGCTACGACGTGATGGCGGCGTCGCCGATCAATCCGATTCCCCGCTTCTATGAGCATGTTGCGCGCTATCGTGACGCTCGTGCCAAAGCTGGGTTTGATTCCGCTGCGGGCGACGTCGCTGGACTCTTTTTCTGCTCAACCGGGGCGAATATCGAATCGGTGCGCGCTGAGTATGAACCCTCCGTGATGCACTATTTCCGTACAATTGGCGCTCAGGCGATGCTCGGTGACAAGGGGCAATACGAAGGCACTTATCAGTACCTTAAGGAAGTGCGCGAGCGCGCCCTGAGCATCAAGTGGGACGAGATCAACAGTTCGATGGCGATTTTCGGATCGCCCGACGAGTGCGTCCAGCGAATCGGCAACGTCTATGAAAAGTCGCGAATCAATCAGCTCGGATGTTGGTTTAATCCGGGCGGCCGCATCCCCCATCGTGATGTGTTGGCCGCGATGGAACGCTTCGCGTCGAAGGTAATGCCGTCCGTGCGCGGACTAGGTAGCTGAGTTTCGCTTTCAGCAAGGGCGAGGGTGCGGATATCGACTGGCTGCGGCTTTCCTCAAGCCGCTATAGGATCGGTTCCACCGCGTCTCGCTGTCCGCGCTATCTTCAAGCGGCGGCGGGGGCGGGCGCGACTTCGAAAGCGCCCGTCGCCAATGCATCGGATGATCGCAACACGATCTTGGCGCCTATTAGACGCTCGGCTCGTTCCAGTTCCTTCGACCCAGCGTCGTAGAGGAAACGCGCCACGGCGGGATTAACCTTTACCACGAGCATATCCGTCGCCGGACGCCGCGCTGCGGTCCGCTGAATTCCGCGGATAACGTCCGCAGCCAGCGTCGGCACTGATTTCACCACGCGGCGACCCTCGCAATGTGGGCACTGCTCAGTAAGCATTTCTTCGAGACTCTCTCGCGTGCGCTTACGGGTCATCTGGACCAGACCCAGCTCCGAGATCTTCAGCACCGAACTGCGGGCTTTGTCCTTCTTGAGCGCCTGAGAGAGCGCCTCGCTGACCTTCTTACGATCAGCGTCGCGCGTCATATCGATGAAATCGACAATGATAATGCCGCCGATATTGCGCAGGCGAAGCTGCTTCACGACCTCATCGGCAGCTTCGAGATTCGTGCGCAGCACCGTCTCGTCCTGATTGGTTTTGCCGACAAAACGCCCCGTATTCACGTCGATCGCGGTTAGGGCTTCCGCCTGATCGATTACGAGATAGCCGCCTGATTTCAGCCAGACCTTGCGATCGAGTGCGCGATTAATCTGATCTTCGATCTGGTAGTGGTCGAAAATCGGCTCGGATGCGTCGTAAAAGGAAACGCGATTCCGCAACCGCGGCATATAGGTCTGCACGAACTGGACGATCTTGCCGTAGGTCGTCGCGTCGTCGCATCGCAGCCGTTCGACCTCGCTCGAGAAGAGATCGCGCACAATTCGAAGCGACACTTCGAGGTCGTCGTAGAGCAGCGAAGCGGGTCGCGATGAATCTGCGCGCTTGTTGATCGTCGACCAGAGCTTCGTCAGAAAGGCGACGTCACGCTGAATATCGCGCTTGCTCACACCCTCGCAGGCGGTGCGCACGATAAAGCCGCCCTGTGGTGGGGCGAGCTCCTTAACGGCCGAACGCAGCCGCGCCCGCTCTTCGGCACTCTCGATTCGGCGCGAGATACCGATCTTGCCGCTGGTCGGCATATAGACCAGATGCCTGCCCGGCAGCGAAATAAAGGAGGTCAGGCGCGCTCCTTTGGTGCCCATCGGCTCCTTGGCGACCTGAACGATAATCTCCTGACCGCGCTTGAGTTGCTGCTCGATCGGAAGGCGACTGCGCTGATGGTTGGCGCGTCGTCGTCGCCCTCGACGTCGCTTCTGTGGCGCTTCACCTTCAGCTGAGGGCTCTTCTTCGAGCGATTCGAGGTCGGTTTCGGGCTCAATCGAGTCGTCGGGCTCCTCCAACGTTTCGTCGGCCACCGGCGCCAGGTCCTCTTCGACCAGATCGGTCTCGACCTCTTCGTCGATCTCCTCGGCCGCTGCAGCAAGGCCATCGCTCGCGCCGTGGAAATCGGAAACGTGCAGAAAACCGGCTTTTTCGAGCCCGATATCGACGAAAGCGGCCTGCATCCCGGGCAGCACCCGCGTCACTTTGCCCTTGTAAATGTTCCCCGCGAGGCCGCCGCGCTGGTTGCGCTCAAGATAAAACTCGGCAAGTCCGCCATCTTCAAGCAGCGCAACCCTCACTTCGAGAGCCGAAGCATTAATTAGAATCTCTCGTTTCACGCGCAGAACCTGGCGATCGCAGATAACCACCCCAATACGGTTTCGCGATCAAGCCTCTGACAGAGCATACGCGGTCCGGCCTTCAGGCCCAAGTGGCCGAATCGTGCTGTCCACAGCTAAACGGCGCGGCCAAACGGAGCCCTACTTGAAGTCCGGCATCACCTGCGTCACGAAGCGTTCGAGCGACCGCATCGACTGATCCTGCGTCAGACCGCCCCAGGCGAACGACAGCGCCAGGTAGTTACATCCGCTGCCCTCGAAGAAACGCCCTACCTGATCGCGCACTTGGCTCGCCGTGCCTACGATAGCGCCTTCGCCTTTGGCGGCGATCTTCACGTCGG
>Ga0335069_10013854_pt1 | contig 11312 bp, 11 predicted proteins | sample Lox_Sample_11_FD_206714 | JGI IMG/M metagenome (GOLD analysis project Ga0335069, IMG submission 206714) | Soil microbial communities from Loxahatchee National Wildlife Refuge, Florida, United States - Lox_Sample_1.1 | ecosystem: Environmental > Terrestrial > Soil > Wetlands | place: USA... | reverse complement strand
GCCGTGGCGAAGATTGGCGGCGCGGATGTACTCCTTGCCGCGCGCCGTCGCCGGGCCGCGCGACAGCCGGGCGTTGGCGCGATGCGCCGCCAGGTTTTTGTCGGTCATGGAACGCTTTTGAAACATGGGAACCTCCTTGGAGCGTCGATCTCCGATCGACGCAGGGGCACGCCATGGCGTGCCCGTACGGACCTGCCCAACCGTGTTCAGCCCCCCGTCCGGCGGCCGGAGACCGCCGCTACAGGTCTTGCCGGCCTGTCTCACAAGGGAGTAGGCCACGGGGGGGGTCTTATAATAGTCTACATGTATAAGCGTGATGACCGGGCGGCGCGAAGTCAAGCGGAATCGCGCCTTTTTCGGCCAAATTCGGCCACATTGTCTGAAATTATTTTCTAAATTTCCTACCGGTAGGAAACGGGTTTTGGGAAATGGCGCTTGGGAGTGCGGCAGCTCGCTGCCGCTTTTTGCAACCGGAAGCTCGCTTCCGGTGCAGAGGCCGCCAGCGAGCTGGCGTAGAGCAAAGCGGTAGCAAGCTACCGCAGTCCAAAGCTTCGCAACGGGCCTTGGCACGCAGCGCTCGAATCAGGCATTTCGCCGCCTCGAATTCGCCGCAAGGAACGGGGACTGGGACCAGGGCCTGGCGCGCCGTCCACCCGCCATCAATCAGCAGGGTATGGCCGGTGATGAGCGAGGCGGCGGGCGAGGCCAGAAAGACCACGGCTCCCGCGACTTCCTTCGGTTCGCCGATGCGGTGCAAGGCCGCGATGCGTTCCACCGTGTCGGCGCGGAAGGCCGGGTCGGAAAGGGCGTTTTCAGTGCCGGGCGTATGGATAAAGGTGGGCGCCACCGCATTCACCCGGATGTTGAATTTCCCCCATTCGACAGCAAGACATTTGGTGAGGTGCGCGATGGCGGCTTTGTTCAGGCAGTAGACCGATTCGGTAGGAAGGGCCACGAAACCCGCCTGCGAACTCATATTGACGATGCAGCCGCCGCCCTGGCGCCGCATGACGCGCTGGGCAGCCTGGCAGGCAAAGAAGGTGGACTTAGCGTTCAAGGTGACGGTCCGGTCAAACTCTTGCTCGGTCACGTCCTCGGCGAGATGCTCCCAGCCTCCCCCGGCATTGTTAACCAGAATATCCAGGCGGCCGAAGCGCGCCACCACCGCATCGATGGCCGAGAAGATCTGATCCAGATGGGTGACATCCATGGGCAAAGGCAGGACCTTTTGGCCGAGAGCCGCAATTTCAGAGGCGAGATCCCCCCCGGTGGAACCATCCCGGAGGCCCAGGGCTACGTCGGCTCCGGCCTGCGCCAGTTCGAGGGAGATGGCGCGTCCCAGTCCTCGCGCCGCGCCGGTTACCAGGGCCACCTGGCCGGTCAAATCGAATTGCGGATGGGTGTTCATCGCGCCTCCATCGATAACGATGCCTTGACTCCGGGGTCATGGTAGTGCGGGGCCACGCGGAGTGTCAAGCGACGGAGGCGCGGGGTAGATTACTGGTGTGGGCGTAACGCCGCCATCTTGGCGGATCCTGTGCCGGCTGGAAGCCGGCGCTACGGCTCAATTTAGGACACTACCGCGCCGACCGGCGGGGGGCGACTAACCCATCCAGCTTGCGGCCGTGGGCGCGGTTTGCAAATTGACACTCGCCCCCCAGCCGAGTTTTTGGAGGCCTTGCTGTAGGGTGGAATAAGCCATCTGGGCGGCTGAAAGATTCCCTCCCTGCAAGGCCGACCCCAGGCTGCTGAATAGTTGCGTGAGGGTGCCGCCTGAAGAGGAATTGGAAGCCGGCGAGTTGGCGCCATTATGGTGATGGTGGTGATGCGCCTGGCCGGCAGGTTGAATATCTTGCTGCAGCGCGCTGTAGGCCTGCTGAGCTGCCGAGAGATTTCCCGATTGCAAAGCCGAACCCACCGCGGCGAAAGCCTGGGTGACAGAGTTGTTGCTGTTCAGGGTGCCAGAAATATTCTGGCTCAAGGTGCTGAAATCCGACTGGGCCTGGCTGAGGTTTCCAGCCTGGAGATCCTGCCCCAGTTGCTGAAACTCGCTCTGGACTTTCTGAAACTTCGCCTGCCAAGCCTGCAGACTTTGACCTAACGAACTGGTTGACGAGATGCCGGATACGGACATGCTCCACCTCCATGCCTCTTCGGGAGCAACCCACGTTCCGTACTCGCAGTTGAGTTGGAAGGGGTAAGTGCCTGAGGGCATTGAGGTTGCCAATCAGTCAAGGAGGGAGTCCACGCAAGGGTAGGCAAATCAGGCTGCCGGCCCCCACCTTCGGCTGGGAAAGTTCTGCCCTGCCGGCTTTGAAGTGCTACTTCGAGTTCACTGGAGCCTGCCCATCGGCCGGCGCGGGATTCTTGTGAGAGTCCAAAATAGGAAGGCCGCACCAAGTCTCGCAGGCAAGGATGGAATTGGAAGGCTGTTTTGGGTCGAATTTGATGCTGGCGGTCTGACCGGGCAGAAACGGTGCGGCGGCAGCGATATCCGGGAGGGCGCTCAGGTCCTGCGCCGCCTCATAGGTGACGCCCGCCACCTCGTAATCATAAAGGAGCACGGGGCCGGCGGGGCCACCGGGCACTGGCGTGGCCAGTTCAACGATCCTTCCCAAGACGATTCGGCCGCAGGCGTTCACGTCCCGACAGCGCCGGCGTTCGAGTTCCTCGGGGTTGGGGCGCCGCCATCGACGCAGGGTTCTGTACGCCCACACGCCCGCAAGGGCAGTGGCTGCCGTCCCTGCCAGGGCGATTCCCCAGACTTTTGAATACAACGCCATACCGGTTGTCAGCTCTCAGTACTCAGTTTTCAGTAATCAGTTTTCAGTTTCCAGTTTTCAGTTCTCAGTAAAGGCACCTACTGGCTACTGATAGCCGACCACTGATGACTGATTACTGACGACTGACAACCGGCTGATTCCTCTCCTCACTTCGTTTCCACTTCTTCTTTTTCTGACGGCTTGCTCTCATTGCCCGAGAGGTCGACGGCCGTCACATAATAGGTCAAAGTCTTTCCCGGCGCGGCAGTGGTATCCCGGACGATCGGCGTGCGCAGGAGCTCTTTGTTCACCCGGCGGGCAGCCTTATCTTCCCGGCGATAGACATTGTATCCCGCCAGGTCGGCTTCGGTGTTAGCCGTCCACACTAATTCCACCGCGCCAGCCGAGTAAATACTCTGCAATCCCTGAGGTGGGGCGGGGGGAAAGGTGTCGCGGGGAGTGACCTTCACACCCGGCGAAGCATCGCTCAGGGCCAGATGGCCGGGTTTGCCGAACGCGGCACGAACCTGGTAGTAGTAGTCCTTGCCGAACTCAAACTTACCGTCCCGGAAGGGAGAGGAGGCTGTTTCTCCCAGCATTTCGTAGCTGCCGGGCTTGCCCGTCGCGCTGCGATAAACCCGGTACCCGGCAAGGTCATGGACGGGCTCGCCACTTAGCGTCTGAGTGGGCGGGGGAAACTGGACTTCCACCGCATTTTCCGTAACCACGCATTTCACACTCACGGGGGGCTCCGAGACATCGAAAACCGGAACATCGAAGAAATTCGAGGGCGCGCTTTCAATCGCCCGGTGCCGGAAGCCCCGCGTGAGAGTGCGAACCGCGATCACCAGCGTTTGCCCGCGCCAGTCGTGAAATTCCCGCTCGGTCAGGTGCACGGGATAGACAAGAATGTTGCCCTGGGCATACGGCAACCACTCGCTGCGGATGAGCTGCGTCCAGGCCTCGGGTTCCGGCAGCTTGGAGAGGCCCGCGGCGGAAGGGGCGACGGCGCGCAGAATCTCCACCTCGAGTGGAGCGGTTATACGCTGGCCATCCGTGGTTTGTTGAGGAAGGGTGAAGTGGATTTCCAGGCTTTGGCCGACCTGGACAACGGAGAGATCACTGACCTTCTCCGGCACCTCCAGGCGTGGGGGGTGGGGAGTTCCCTGCACTCCGCACCCAAACAGGGACCCCGCGGCGGAGACCAATACGAGTAACAAGAGTATTCGTCCCGGCAGGGCCATGGAGTGCGACCAGAGGTTGGGGGCGGAGGCTCGCCAGGCTCGATGACGCGGTTTCACAGGATGTATCGGCTGAGGTCTTGATTCTTCACGATATCGGTCAACTGCTTCTGCACGTAGTCGGCGTCGATGCGCACCACCTTTTTCTTCAGGTCCGGCCCCTCGAAAGAAATCTCATCCAGCAGTTTTTCCATGATGGTGTGCAGGCGCCGGGCTCCAATATTCTCCGTCGCTTCGTTCACGGCAGCGGCGAACCTGGCAATTTCCTGAAGCGATTCGTCAGTGAAGGTCAGCTTGATGCCTTCCGTTTCCAGCAAGGCGGTATACTGCTTCACCAGTGCGCTCTTGGGTTCCTTCAGGATGCGGATGAAGTCGTCCGTGGTAAGCACATGCAGTTCGACACGGATGGGGAAGCGCCCCTGCAACTCGGGAATCAGGTCCGAAGGCTTGGAGACGTGGAACGCTCCCGCGGCAATGAACAGGATATGGTCAGTGCGGACCATGCCGTAGCGGGTATTGACGGTGGTTCCCTCCACGATGGGGAGGATATCGCGCTGCACGCCCTCGCGGCTGACGTCGGGTCCCCCGCCGCCCCGCTCCCGCCCGGCGATCTTGTCGATCTCATCCAGGAAGATTATGCCGGATTGCTCGGCGCGCTCCACCGCCGTGCGCGTGACCTGATCCATGTCAATCAGGCGGTTTTCCTCCTCCTGGATCAGGTAATCCATGGCCTCGGTGACGTTCATCCGCCGCTTTTTGGTGCGCTGTCCGAAGAGGCCGGGAAGGATATCCTTCATATTGATATCCATCTCTTCGACGCCCTGGGAGGTAATTACCTCAAAAGCGGGCATGGCGCGATCGCGGATCTCCACTTCCACTTCCCGGTCGTCCAGCTTGCCCTCGCGGAGCTGGGCCCGGAGTTTTTCGCGCGTGCGCTGAAACTGCTCTTGCGAGGAGGCGCGGCCATCGTCGCTCTCGGCCGGGGCCTTTTCCGGCTTGCGCGTCTGGATGGCGGGCGGCAGGAGGAGATCAAGCAAGCGCTCCTCGGCGTGCTGTTCCGCCTTCTCCGCCACCTCGTCCACTTTTTCTTCCCGCACCATATCGATGGAAACTTCCACCAAGTCGCGGATCATGGATTCCACGTCGCGGCCGACGTAGCCAACTTCCGTGAAACGCGAAGCCTCCACCTTCAGGAAAGGTGAATTAGTCAGGCGCGCCAGGCGGCGGGCGATTTCCGTCTTGCCCACCCCGGTCGGCCCGATCATGATGATGTTCTTGGGAAGGATGTCTTCGGCCAGTTCGGGGGCCAGCTTCTGGCGGCGCATGCGGTTGCGCAGCGCGACCGCCACCGAACGCTTGGCGTTGGCTTGTCCCACCACGTACTTGTCCAGCTCCGCCACGATCTGCCGCGGGGTCATGTCCTCAAGCGACGTGGCGTTTTCCATGTTCTCGGGCAGGTAGAAAACCATGTTTGAAAGTATAAAGGGTAAAGGGTAAAGGTTAAAGGGCAACGCAGCTTTCTCTTTACCCTTTACCCTTTATCATTCACCCTTCCTTACAGCTCCTCGATGACGATTTGATCATTGGTAAAAATACAGATTTGACCGGCCAGGAGCATGGCCTCCTGGACAATCGCCTTGGCCGGCATCTCCGTGTGTTTGGCGAGCGCGCGCGCGGCGGCTAGCGCATAGGGTCCACCCGACCCGATGGCCACGATTCCGTCGTCGGGCTCAATCACGTCCCCGTTGCCGCTTACCAGATAGGTGCTTTTCTCGTCCGCCACCAGCAGCAGCGCTTCCAGGTGGCGCAGGGCGCGGTCGGTCCGCCAATCCTTGGCAAGCTCCACGACGGCGCGGCTCAGGTTTCCATGGTATTCCTCGAGCTTTTGTTCGAACCGGGAAAACAAGGAAAGCGCATCCGCGGTGCTGCCGGCAAATCCCGCAATGATCTTTTCATTGTAAAGGCGGCGGATCTTCCTTGCCTTCTGCTTTACCACGCTTTCGCCCATGGTGACCTGGCCATCACCACCCATGGCCAATCGGCCGCCCCGGCGCACACACAAGATTGTCGTACTGCGAATTCCGGTGGACCTGTTCACACCAGCCATTATAACAGATTGGGATAAGGGATTCGGGGGAGTCGCCTGCCGCCTCACTGGGCGGTGAAGTAATTGGACGGATAATCTTGGTTATATTGAGCAGTAATGCGGAAGGTCTCACCCACGCGATCCCCATTCAAGTATCGCGTAATGTGCATGGGGGTTTGAATCCCGTCGACGTCCCGGTAGTCCGCGTAGGCATCCGTATAGTCATCCCAAGCGTTATCATTGGCATTCCACACGCGGTAGGTGATGCGGTAGGGGAGGAGCGTTTGCCGGTGCAAATCCAGGCGCACTCTGGTACTACCCGATTCGGTGATTTCGATGCCTTGTGTGGGGACATTATCCACAAAGTCAGCTTTCCCTACCTGGATCAGCGTGCCGGGCTCGCTGATGCGCAGACGGAACATATTCTCAAGGCTATAGTGGTTGGAAAGTATCCAGCCCCGGAGTTGGGATTGGGGTTGAGCGATTAAACCGTAGCGGTCGAGTTCCCAACCGTTGTCCCCGTTGTTGATCAGGATGACGGGCTTGGTCTTCCCATAAGAGAAGCGGCGCTTGTCCGGGTACACCACCCAACTCTCAAACGGTTCCATGCCGGCGGTGGCGCCGTCCTGAAAGAAGAAGGCGCGGCCTTTGGTCGTGATTGACTTGGCGGTCAGAAAGGGCGGCCCCCCCAGGGCCAGAATCGCCCGGTCCAGCATCTGCCGAGCCTGGGGGTCGATGTGCCCGGCCGTAGGAGGGGTACCCGGTTTGCTCTGCGCCGGGAGTGGTAGGGGGAGCGCGCCGATGACCAGAATGATTGTTCCCAGGATGCCAGGAATCCAGCCGCGAAGTAACTTAACCACAGAGAACGTTTCCTCCATTAATGTTGACGACCTCTCCGGTCATGTATGTGGCAAGCGGAGAGGCAAGAAACAGTATGGGCATGGCCACCTCTTCCGGCCGTCCAAACCGCCGGAGAGGAATCACGGATAGCGCCGCGCGAAGCTGGCGGCGGTTTTTCAGGACCGGTCGTGCCATGTCCGTTTCGATCCATCCAGGGGCGACACAGTTCACAAGAATATGATGCGGCGCAAGCTCCGTGGAGAGGCCTTTCACCAAACTAATTACTCCTCCCTTGGACGCGCCGTAATGGGTGTGGAACGCCTCGCCGCGCTGGCCGGCGGTGGAGGATACCACGATGATCCGGCCGCCGCGTTCTCGAATCATGTGCGGGGCGGCATGGCGGATGACCGTGTAGACACCCTTCAGGTTGACCGCCATCATTTCGTCCCATTCCTTCTCGGTCATTTTCGCGATGGGAAGGGGCTGGTAATTCCAGATGCCGGCATTGGCCACCAGAATGTCGAGCCTACCGAAACGCCGAATGGCAGTGTCGACCAAGCACCGGGCGTCCGCCATCTTCGCGACGTTGGCGCGCACGGCGATGACCTTGCCCTCGCCGCCGCACGCTTGCACTAATTCTCGTGCCTCACGTGCCGCCCGCAAATAGCTGAACACCACCTGCGCACCCGCTTCGGCAAAAAGCTTGACCGTGGCGGCGCCGATGCCGCGCGAGCCACCGGTAATTAACGCCACTTGGTTGTGAAGAGAGATGGTCATGTTGATCAGAAGCCTTATGGGTCTGCCCATCAGGTTAGCAAAATCAAAGGCTTCCCCGCAAATCCTGCCCCCATCCTGTTCCCTTCATTCCCAATCTACTCGGGCATTCATGAATGCCGCAGCAGGTCACTCGATCATCGGGTCTGCTGACTATTCCCGGACACAAACCGCGAGGCGATGATTCCCTTCACCTGTTCCGAGAGTCGATCGGCATCCTTCAGATTCAGCCCTTGCGTGGGAACAGGAGCGTGGACGATCATCTCCGTCCGTCCGGCGCGGACGTGATAAGTGTCGGGTTTGAGGACTTCGGAGGTCCCGTTCAGGGTGATTGGCACAATCGGCGCTCCCGCGAGGATAGCAATGTAGAAGCTTCCGGCTTTGAAGGGGAGCAATTGTCCGGTGCGGCTGCGATGACCCTCGGGAAAGAGGAGCACGGACTTGCCCCCGCGGATTTCCTGCGCCACTTTCTTCATGCTTTTCAGGGCTTCGCGCGGACGGTCGCGGTCTACCGGGACGTGCCCGGAGCGCCGCAGATGCCAGCCCATGAAGGGCATATTGAAGAGGGAACGCTTGGCGACGAAGCGAAACTGTACGGGAAGGTTCACAAAGAGGACAGGAATATCCATGGCGCTCTGGTGGTTCACGCAATAGATTGCGGTATCACCGGGGCGAACATGCTCGATTCCCTCCACCCGCACGCGGATTCCACTGGTCTTCAGAATCAGCCATGACCAGGTTCTGGCGCAAGCATGCTGCCACCGGCCCTCCGCGTCAAAAAGCGATCCCAGCAGCGAAACCGTTCCGCAAACCGCCGTATAGAAATAAATGAGGAGGTTGGTAAACAGGAGGGATCGCGCGTAGCTCAGGTAGTAGCGGAAGCGACTTTCTCTGGCTATCGGGGGAGAGGAAGTTGGTCTTGAGATCTCCATGACAGTAACATCAATTTTCCGTCATTAAGCTTCGCTTGCAGTTCTGGACCGGCGGCCGGAATGGCTCCTCGCACGCCCCAGGCTGTGTTCAGTTGAGGGATCCCCACCCACAGGCATCTTTCGCAAGTTCAGCTTTCGCTCACTCTGTGCTCTCTTGATGGCGCCTACCAGGAAAAGCGAGCCGACAACCAGGACCACGTCATCCGGAGCGCTCACGCTGTACGCTCTCTCCAGGGCACGAACCGGCTCAGTCTCAATCTGCAGTCCCGAAGGGCGGGTTTGGAGTTCCGCCAGGATTTCCTCCGGCGCCGCGGCGCGCGTGTGCTCCGGGTGGGTCAAATAAACTTCCTCCGCCAGCGGGAAAAGATTCGAACAGATCTCCCGGATGGCCTTATCGCGCATGGAACCGTACACCAGGCGTAGCCGGCGTCCCGGGAACTCTTCCCGAACGAACCCGGCGATTTCACGGGCCGCGCCCGGATTGTGCCCACCATCGAGCAGCACCAGCGGCCGCTTGTGAATGGGTTCCAGGCGTCCAGGCCAAACCGCCGTCCGCAGGCCCTGCCAGATGCTGCGGCGGGATATCCCAAATCCCTCAGCCTCGAGCCGCCAAGCCGCTGCCACAGCGGCGGCCATGTTCTTCACCTGGAACTTGCCCAGGAGCGGGCAGGTCAGCCCTGCGTAGCGCTCGTTACCCAATGCCAGATCAAACGAGTAGCGGCCATGCTGGGAGTGAATCTTGCTGATCTGGTCGAGGGTTTTCAATTCCAGCAATTCCGCACCGCATTCCTCAGCCCGGCCGCGAATCGCGGCGGCGGCCTCCGCTTCCTCCACTCCGGAGATGACCGGACGATGCGGTTTAATGATGCCGGCTTTTTCGGCGGCAATGGCGGCCAGGGTGGAACCCAGGAACTCAGTGTGGTCAAAGTCGATGTTGGTAATTAAAGCCACGCGCGGATCGGTGACGTTGGTGGCGTCCAAACGTCCACCCATGCCGACTTCCAGCACCACAAACTTCGCTCCGGCTTGGGCAAAATACTGGAATGCCGTGGCAGTCAAGAACTCGAAGAAACTTAGTGGTTTCTCGAGGTCTTTGAGTTTCACCAAGCGGTCGACGGCGATGGCGACGGCAGTGAAAGCGAGGGCAAAATCTTCATCGGAGACCTCATGGCCGTTCACCCTCATGCGCTCGTTCACGCGCACCAGGTGGGGTGAGGTAAAGAGTCCCGTCCGGTAACCCGCGTGCTGGAGAATACTGGCCAGCATGGCACAGGTCGACCCCTTGCCGTTCGTGCCCGCCACGATGACGGTGTCGTAGCGCTCGTGAGGACGCCCCAGTTCGGTAAGGACACGGGAAATGGCCTCCAGGCCGAACTTTTGCCCGTGGAGTTCCTGACCTAGGCTGGCAAGGTGTTTGAGGCAATCAGCGTAATTCATGGAATCGGGTGGTCATCCCCAGGCTCGCATCAGGCGGAAGGCGCGTGCGATATAACTCTTCAGCTCCTTGCGCGGGACGATAGCATCGACCATGCCATGTTCCATGAGGAATTCGGCACGTTGGAAACCCTCCGGCAGCTTTTGATGAATGGTCTGCTCGATGACTCGTGGCCCTGCGAAACCGATGAGGGCGCCGGGTTCGGCGATGTTCAAGTCGCCCAACATGGCGTAACTGGCGGTCACGCCGCCGGTGGTAGGATCGGTAAGCACCGAGATGTAAGGTTTGGGAACTTCATCCAGACGCGCCAGCGCCGCACAGATTTTGCTCATCTGCATCAGGCTGATGGCGCCCTCCATCATTCGCGCGCCTCCTGAACAGGAAACGATCACCAGCGGAAGTTTCTTGGCGATGCACCGGTCGATGGCGCGGGTCACCTTCTCGCCTACTACGGCGCCCATGCTGCCGCCCACGAATTGAAACTCCATCGCGCAGATCATGACCGGCTTGCCTTCCATCAGCCCCTCGCCGGTCAGTACCGCGTCCTTCATGCCCGTGACTTTCTCCGCCTGCTTCAAGCGATCCCGGTAGGCTTTGGTGTCTTTGAATTTCAAGGGATCGCTGGAAGTCAACTGGGCGTCGTGCTCGGCGTACCGGCCCTCGTCAAAGAGCATCTCCAGCCGCGCATGAGAACCCAGTTTGAAGTGATGGCCGCACTTGGGGCAGCATTGCAGGTTGGCTTCGAGGTCCTTTTTCCAAAGGGTTTGCTTGCACTTGTCGCACTTCACCCACAGCCCCTCGGTCTGAACACGCTTCTCCTTGGGGGTTTCCAGCGGCTGCTTTTCTCGGCGAAACCAGGTCATAGTAATCAGGTAATCGGTCGATCGGGCGATCGGGTGGTCGAACGGGCGCCTGATAAGGTCCAAGGAGACTCACCCGATTACCGGATCAACCGATATTCAGTATTCTATCCCTTTCTGGGCCAGGATCCCCTTCTGATATGGATGTTTGACCTCGCGCATTTCCGTGACCAGGTCGGCCATTTCCACCAGTGACGGGTGTGCGTTTCGGCCCGTCAGGATAACGTGTAACATTTCCGGTTTGCGCTTCAGAATATCCATCACCGTTTCCGGCGCCAGCATTCTATAGCTGATGGCGTAGTTGATCTCGTCAAGGATAACCATCTCATACGAGCCGCCCAGGATCTCACTGCTGGCGAATTTCCAGGCCTCTTCGACCAGC
>Ga0335069_10013853_pt1 | contig 11312 bp, 8 predicted proteins | sample Lox_Sample_11_FD_206714 | JGI IMG/M metagenome (GOLD analysis project Ga0335069, IMG submission 206714) | Soil microbial communities from Loxahatchee National Wildlife Refuge, Florida, United States - Lox_Sample_1.1 | ecosystem: Environmental > Terrestrial > Soil > Wetlands | place: USA: Florida... | reverse complement strand
CGGCACTCAAGTCGCTGGACTACGTGGATCCGGAGCGGCTGTACATGCTGGGGCTGTCGCGAGGCGGCACCATGACCTACCTCGCGATGAAACGAGGAATTCCCATCAAAGCCGCTGCGGTCATCGGGGGAGTTACCGACGTGAAGGCCTGGGTGGACGCCAGGCCCGACATGAACCTCGTCAAAGGGAACCCCTACATCGATGGATTCGCGAATATCTGGCCCGACTATGAGCACAACGCCGAGGCGGAGTATCGAACGCGGTCGGCCGTCTACTGGACCGACCAGATCAACGTGCCCATTCTCATCCTCCACAGCCGTACCGACAGAATGGTCCCCGTAACCCAGGCTCTCCGTATGGCGGAAGCGCTGCAGGAAAAGGGCAAGATGTACGCTCTTCGTATTTACGAGAATGACTGGCATCCGCTGCCGCAGAATCGCGAAGACCGCGATCGCCTGATCGTCGACTGGTTCAATCGAGCTGGCCAAACCGGCCATTAGTTCAACTTAATTCCGTGGCGAAACGTCGGTTTTTCGCTGGTGCCCGCAAATGCTCTGCGCTAGAGTGACGCGCTCAATGCACCCGGCAATGGAGAACACCCTGGATGAGAACTTCCATAGACCTTGATCTAGGCAAGACCGACGAAATTAATGCGCGGCACTACGCGGGGATCTTTTTGCTATCCATGGCGACGCTGCTGCTCGAACTGTCGTTGACGCGCGTGCTTTCCGTTGCCTTGTTTTACCACTTTGGCTTCCTCGTCATTTCGACAGCACTGCTGGGTTTTGGAGTTTCGGGCGTCGTCGTGACGCTCTGGACTGAATTGCGCGAGCGGATTCCTCTCGACCGCGCCCTCACATGGTCTGCCACCCTCTTCGGCATACTCACGCTCGGCTGTTTCTGGTTGATGGGGCGCATCCCATTTGATCCGTTGGCGCTCTTTTTCGATCGCCGGCAGTGGCTGTTCATATCCGTCTACTACGTTGTGCTTGCCACTCCATTCTTCTTTTCCGGCCTCGGCCTGGCCGTGCTGTTCACGCGCGGTACTCGGCAAATTCATTATCTCTACGCGTTTGATCTGTTCGGCGCCGGCCTCGGATGCGGCGCCCTCGCGCCGATCATGCCCGCGTTCGGGGGATCTGGATCGGTCGCGGTTGCCGCAGCGTTCGGGCTGGGCGCGGCTGTCCTCTTCGGCTTCAGCGGCACACGTAGTGGAAATATCTTGAGGATGCTGCTATGTGGAGGAACCGCTGCGCTGGCATTCTTCGCTAATGGCCTGTTGCCGATTACAGTAACGGCAGCGAAAATGCTGTCCTCTTCCAGGCCGTTGTTGACTGCGTGGAATACTTTCTCACGAATCGACGTATTTGAAATACCGGCCCAACCGCAACACAATATTCCCGCAGTGCGACGCATCGTCTATGACTCCGGGACGGCTGTCACGTCGATACACGATATGAGCATCGGCGTGCGCGAATACCTAAGCCGTCACAAAGACGATGCAGACTACCGTAGCGGCATTGCCTACGTGGGTAAACAGAAACCCAAGGTCCTGATCATTGGCAGCGGCGCCGGCGCCCAGGTGCTTGATGCGCTGCATTTCGGCGCAGCTGAAATCACAGCTCTGATCGCCGTGGCACACTTGCAACTCATAGTTACAAAAGGTCTCGATGGTCAGCGGACGATATTAGGCCGATGAACTCATAGAAAGCGTGATTCATCAGTTCAAGCTCGCGGCCGAGCACAAGTTCATCTTTGCGTTTGAGCACAATCCCATGCAGCTGATCGAGGTGAAGGGTGTCTCAAAACGGCAGAAAGAGATTCAGCAGATCACCGTGGATCAGTTCAAGGCGATCCGTCACAACTAAAAGTTCTTTGATCAACCCATTCGCAGATGTACCCGTGATAGTCTGTCGGCGTGCAAGATCGGATTGAATCTGGTTTCGACGCTTGTACACAATTTCTAGCTTTTTCGACATTTTTCGGCCGGGGGTTACAGGCCAAAATGGAGGGTCCAAGTGAAGGTAAGTACCTGAAAACAGGGGAAGTGGAGATTGACTGGTGGGCGAGGCGGGAATCGAACCCACAACCCCCGGCTTAGAAGGCCGGTGCTCTATCCTATTGAGCTACTCGCCCGCGCATTTTCATTGTAACTTTTGCCCGGGCGCAGCGGACAATCGAAGACTGCAAACGGCATCCGCAAAAGCACGCAAAGCCGTGGTGAGCGCCCCGGCAGCGGCGGAGCCATTGGTCCCACACCCCACCAGGTACGCGGTTACGCCGAGCCCGGTCCGGTCCGGAGTCAGCAAGGCTCGCCGCACCACCAGGTCAACCCGGCACTGCCGAAGGACTTGTCCGCGCAGCGCGGCGCAGGAACTTCGGCACCAGTCCGCAACGGCGTCAAGCGTCGGCCACATCTGCTCATCCCCGGGCAGCAGGTCGATGTAACAGGCAAGAACCTCGCGCCCGGCCTCGAGCGGTGCATCGAGCTCGTCCGGATCGAACTCCGTGGGCGCCCAGACGTCGCATTTCGCGGTCCACACGGGCGCAGCCGGACCATTCAGGCGGCCGAGCGTCTCTGCCAATCCGGGCACTTCAACGGTTTCCGGTAACTCAAATGCACGCCGCGGATCCAGCCGCAGATCCACGAACCCGGACCAGGCCGCGTCGATGACCGGCGCGTCCGGGGCGATTTCAAACTCCCAGTCAGCTTCCATGCGTGCCGCCAGTTTGCTCCAGCAGATATCGGATCACCGCCGACTCCGCCCAGTGGATATCCTCGCCGCGGTCGGCACCCAAATATCCGCAGTGTCCTCCATGCCGGGTTTCCACCAGCGCGATGTGGGAATTGGCAACGAGCTTCACGCGCGTCTCTTCCGTCAGGCGAACAAATGGATCATCCATCGCCTGGAGAATGAGCGTGGGGACTGCGATCCGGTCCACCACGCGCGCCGCCGCGGCACGGTAGTAGTAGTCATCGGCGTCACGGAATCCGCAATAACGCGCCACGATCTTGTCGTCGAAGTCCCGCAACGAGCGAATGCGGCCGATCCCGTCCCGCTGGTACATCGCAGGGAAGAGCGCCATCTTGCGCCGGTAGCGCCGCATGAGCCTGCGGAGAAAATGCCACTCGTACATGCGGTTGGCGGGCTCGTGCAGTGCATCTGACCCGGCGGCCAGATCGATGGCCGGGCACACGGCGGCCACAGCGCACAAGGGTTGCCGCGCACCCCATTCGCCGGCAAGCTTGAGAACCAGGTTGCCCCCCATCGAGTAGCCCACCAGGGCCACGCGCGTGAGGCCGAATCGCCGCGTAAAGTGGTGGACCACCTCGCCCACATCGACTGACAGCGCGGAGTGATACAGCGTGGGCGTCAAATGCTCGGAGTCGCCGCAGTTCCGCATGTTCATGCGAACGACGTTGCAGCCGGAGTCCCAGGCACGCGCCGTCAGCCCCTGGATGTAACGCGAATCCGACGATCCCTCCAGCCCGTGCACCAGGACCAGCGTCAGCCGCTTGCCCACGTCCGATCCAGGCTGCCAGTGCCCGTGGCACAGCACCCGGCTGCCGTCTGCGGCATCCACTTCCACCGCCTCGGACTCCGCTGGCAAACTCAACTGCGGCCGGGGTAAAAAATTCCCGACGATGGTCTGGAGATGTCCGTTCCGGAGGCCGCGTCGCGGCGCAAACGCCCTGAGCCATGTCTGCGAATCCAGGGCAGTCGAATTGGCAGCGCCATTGGCGACGTCTGGGCTGGGTTGGCAGATGTGGCCGGCTGGCTTGCGGGAAGGGTTTGGGATCACGAAGCCTTATCGAATCAGTAAAGTGCGCTCGCGCGCCGTTTGGGGATTCTGGGGCGGTTCGTTGAGATCGAAGCCGAGCTACACGTTTCCGCCTCGCCGTTTACAGAGTACACGTTACCGTAAACGCCATCAACGCCGAAGATACCGGGGCACACTGGCACCTGTTCTCCACAGGTTCTTCACTGGGGAAACCGGGCCATCGATAACTCCGGAATGCAGGTATTTGCACTTGAAAGGCACTGAATGTCCACTCACTTCACATCCAGAGGGCCGGGCACTACGCCAGGCATTCACGTCTGGGTTGCGGACGGCTGAGCCGCACGCTACCGCTACCTCATCCTCGGCCAGACACGATCATCTTCTACGGTGAATCTCAGTCAAGCTATCTGGCTACGTTCTCAATCTGCAATTATTCGCTGAACGGCACGCCGAACGAGAGTGAAGCTGTATTCGGTGGACGATGACGCGCGTCAACCGGAGTCGCCTGCCGGCCCATTTCTTTCCAGATGCGCAACGCCGTGGCGTTCATGTAGAGAATTCTGATCCGCTCGCGGCTGTCGCCTCGCATGCTGTACACGCTCAGGGTTGTCAGAAGCCGGGTCTGGCCCGACAAGATCAGGTGAGGTCCCATACTCACGGCGGGAGAATTCTGAATGTCCTGCACTTCTACTGCGTTTTGTGAAATCACCGTTTAGTTATAAACCTCTTGTGAATGCGCGCGCGCATTCCTGGCGGAGACTTCCCGTCGTAGGGTTGGCGGGCATGCCGATTGCTTCACCCGACACCAGATGGCCGAGCATGGCTACCGAAAGCCGTCGCCTTGAAAGATGAGTTCCCGCCACGCCTCCATCGCAGGTTGGAGGTGCATTCCCACCGTTCGAGTGAGGACAGCACTGGTGCGCAGGCTTTAGTGTTCCGTCCGAGCAGCCCGTCAGGATTAAACAGGCACTGAGCCGCCACGGAGTCCTGCCGCTGGGATTCCCCTCCAGCACTTTTGTGACAATGGAGTCCATTCGATGAGATCGCACTTCCCCAGACGGCTGAGCACCATGGTTGTGTCCGTTGCCTTCCTCGCCTGCGCCGGCTTCGCCCAGGTTCCCATGGGCAGTCTCAACGGCATCGTAAAAGACCCGAATGATGCGGTGGTTTCCGGCGCGCGCGTTTTGGCCTCCAGCGCGGCGCAGGGCATCACGCGCGCGACCGTCACCGGCAGTAGCGGCCTTTACTCCATTTCCGACTTGCCCGCCGGGGTCTGGAATCTTCGCATAGAGCAGCCCGGCTTCGCCGTCAGCGAGTTCAAAGACGTAGTTCTGCTTGCCGGCACCAACACCACCATCGATGTCCGCCTCAATATTGCTCAAAGCGGCACCACCGTGAAAGTGAACGCAACTGCGGCGGATACCGTCGATATCACTCAATCGATGATTCAAGGCCAGATCACGTCAGAGACCATCAAGAGCATTCCCCTGAACGGGCGCAACTTCCTCGAACTTGCTTACCTCGTTCCTGGGAATCGTCCGGCACCGACCTTCGATCCTACCAAGACCAACACGCTTGAGGTCAGTTCGGCAGGCGGCTTTGGACGTGGCGGCAACATTACCGTCGATGGCGGCGACAACAATGACGAGGTGGTCGGCGGCACGCTGGCGAATTTCCCTGAGGACTCCGTCCAGGAGTTCCAGATCGCCACCGGGCGCTTCACCGCGGAAGTCGGCCGCTCCGGCAACAGCATCATCAACGTCGTCTCCAAGTCGGGAACCAACAATTACCATGGTTCCGCCTTCCTCTTCGAGCGCAATCGGAACCTGCAGGCGCTTCCCGCCACCTTCGATCGCGACCTGCCCACCCCGCCTTTCGACCGCTTGCAGGCGGGCGGTTCCGTGGGAGGCCCGATCGTGAAAGATCACGCCTGGTGGTTCTCTTCCTTCGAATACCGCGACCAGAACGCCGCAATCCAGACCGGGGCGCGTGATTTCACGACCGGTTCCATCCTGCACACCTCCGCGCCGGCTCCTCTGCGCGATGCCCTCTGGTCCTCTCGTTTCGACGCGCAGATCTCGCCGCGCAACAGTCTCATGGGGCGTTACTCCTTCAACCGTTCTACGGATACTGCCGAAGCGACCCCCTCGCAGACCACTCCCGCTTTTACTGCGGCCGAACGCCAGAACTCGCTCAACCGATTCAACTCCGCGATCCTGGGCCTCACCACCGTTCTCAGTCCCACCCGTGCGAATGCTGTCACCGTCCACTACGACAATTTCTATAACGACATCCCGCCTTTCCCCTCGGACGCGCCCACTACCAATCCGCCGCTGCAACTGACCAATGAGCTCATCTTTCCGGATCTTGCCGACGGCGCAAATTTCAATCTGCCTCAGGCCACTCATCTGGATCGCTTTCAGCTCCGCGAGGCTTATGCCTGGACGATGGGAAAACACACGCTGCATTTAGGCGGCGAGTTCCAGCACTACACCGCCAGTGGTGAGATCAATGTCTTCGGCAGCGGAACCGAAATCCTGACCTCTGACTTCGGCTTCGCGGACCTCAACGGGGACGGCCAGATCAATGATCTGGATATTCCCCTCGCCGTGTACCTGAAGAGCAGCGCCCCCGTCACCCCGGTTCCGATCCCGACCGTCTTCGACAGCTACGTGGCCGCTTATGCCCAGGACGACTGGCGCGTCCATCCGCGGCTCACCCTGAATCTCGGGCTTCGCTGGGAGTACGACTCCAACCTGACCGGCAACTCCAGCGCGCATGATCCTTGTCCCAGCCTGACCCAGCAGCCCGCACATCCGTGCACCTGGATGGCCAATGTGATCAACCTCAGGAAGAATCCCGACACCAGGAATTTCGGTCCACGTGTGGGCTTCGTCTTCGATCCCTTTGGCAAGGGGAAGACCGTACTTCGCGGCGGCTACGGCATTTACTTCGATCGCATCATTCTGGAGGCTGGCGCTGAGGAACTGGTGCAGAACGATCGCGCTCTCAACGTCACGCAGTATGCAGGGTCGTCCTGTACATCCCCCTATGTTCCCGGTGGCCCCAGCCTCAATGCCTGCTTCGCTCCCGCAGCCAGCTTTGCTCCTGGCTCTCCCACTCTGGCGAGTCCGTTCAACGGCCCGCATCAGGTCGGCGGCGTCGGTATTCTGGCGATGGGGCCGGATGCCCATCATCCACTGATGCAGCAGACCTCCCTGGGCATGCAGCAGCAGTTTGGCCAGAACTGGCTCGTCTCTGCCGATGGTCTTCACGTCTTCGCGGGACGACAGTTCGCGGGGCACCTGGTGCGCAGCACGGACTCAACCTCGCCAAACATCGCGTGCCCCGGCAATAATGTTCCCTGTACCATCACGGATCCCCTCACCGGCATCTCCGACAACATCACACTGATCCAGTCGCAGGCGAAATCCTGGTACGACGGCCTCATCGTCAGCCTCGCGCACCGCAGTTCGAAGCTCGGCCCCATCGCTTATCAGTACAACATCGCATATACCCTCTCGAAAACCTTCGACTACTCCGATGACGACCAACTCACCAACAACAATGCCAACGAGCAGGTGGATCTCGTCGAGGGCATCAACAACCTCCGCTTGGAGAAGGGTTATGCCGTCACCGATGAGCGCCACCGGCTCACGGTCTACGGCGAGGCCCAGTTGCCGTGGCGCTTCTCCCTGGCTCCGCTCTACACGTTTGGCTCCGGAGTGCCGGCGAACACCTTCCTTCCCGGTACGGCGATCAACGGGGCCAGCGGCTCGCGCCTGCCGCTCCTGCCCCGCAACGCTCTTGCGCGCGAAGTGAAAAACAGCAATCAGCTCAACGCCGTCATCGACCGCTGGAACGCTCTGCCCGCGTGCCCCGCTCCGTTCCCGTGCCTCGCGGGCGGAACTCTGCAGCACGTTCCGGCCGGCATCGACTTTGCCAGCCCGTTCAGCTCGCTCGATCTGCGCTTGCGCAAAGAAATCGGCCTCGGCGATCGCGCCACGCTGAGCCTGATGGCTGAAGGCTTCAACATGCTCAACCAGACAAATATCCGAGGTGCGTCGAAAACCAACTTCTCAGGGCGAAACATCTCGATTGGGCCATACCAGCCCGCGCAAACGGTTCAGGCCAACTTCTACTCGCCGGTCAGCACCGCTGGCGGATTCTTCGGATCCGGCGGACCCAGAGCCTTCCAATTCGCCACGCGCATTGAGTTCTGAGCAGGTGAGTAGAATCTTGTTCAATGATGCGAGAGGCACGGAGCCATTTTCAACCGCATCGACAGCGTCTTCGGACCGGCTTCCCCGTTTCGTTGACCCGGTTCCCGCGAAGATATCCTTCGCGGGAACCGTCGATCTCGGGACGCGGGAGATGGACTGCCCACCCGCGAAGCAGACGACGCGGGGCGTCAATCACTGGCATCTTGATTTCGACAAGTGCATCCCCTGCTGCGGCGAGGTCGCTTCCTGCGGCATCTGCGTAGCCGAATTTCCATGCCCGGCAGTGCGGCCAAAGGTACTCGCGGCTATGGCCAGGCGGCTTGATCAGGAATGAACGCGACCACTTCCAGTCCCAGTAACGAAGGCTCGATTCAATACGCCGGATGGCGCGTGCTCGCCGCCGCCTTTACCGGCGTCATGGTGAGCTTCGCTCCTATTGTTCCGTATACGTTCAGCCTCTTCCTCGATCCCCTTCACGCGGCCTTTGGATGGAAGCGGGAGGCTATGGGCGGTGCGTTTGCCCTGGCGGCGATCACCGTAGCGTTGGTCTCGCCCGGCATCGGTATCCTCCTCGACCGATTCTCGCCGCGCCGCATCATCCTGCCGGCCATCCTGGCCTTTGCTCTCGCTCTTGCCTCTCTCAGCAGGCTGACAGCCCATATCGGGCAGTTCTACCTCACCTTCCTGGTGCTCGGGTTGGTGGCGAACGGAACCGCGCAGTTCGCTTACACGCGCACCGTGCTCACCTGGTTTTCAAAACACCGGGGCTTCGCGCTGGCCCTGCTGCTCAGCGGCAGCGGCATCGGTTCCATCCTCGTGCCGCCCCTCACCCAGTGGATGATCGAGCATCACGGGTGGCGCAGCGCCTTTCTCCTGCTGGGGAGCATTGCGCTTCTGGGCTTTCCCCTGACCGCCATGCTGGTGCGCAACCGGCCCGAGTCGGCAACCGAGTCGGCAATTGTCCGCACCGACAATCGCGGCGGGGGAATGACAGTCGCGGCTGCAGTGCGCTGCGCGGCCTTCTGGATCCTCGCGTTGATCACTATCTTTTCGGCATTCAGCGAAAACGGATTGGTGACCAACCTGGCCGCCATCCTCACTCAGCATGGGGTCCTTGCTTCCAGCGCTGCATTGGCTCTCTCGGTCCGGGGCGGAGCCGGCATTATCGGCAGACTTTGCATTGGCTTCGCGATCGATCGCGTTTCGCCGCAGCGCATTCAAACTCTCGTTCTGGTGCTGGCCTCCGCGGGTACCCTGATTCTTGCTTTCGCCGGCTCGGGTTCGATGGCTTTATTGGGTGCGGCAGTGCTGGGCGTGGGCTTGGGCAGCGAGGCGGACGTCGGGCCATACCTGCTTGCCCGCTACTTCGGTCGCCAGCATTTCTCGGTGTTGTACGGGCTGATGTGGACCGCCTACGCCATCGGCGGCGCCACCGGTCCTCTCTGGGTCGGACATCTGTATGACCGCGCCGGCTCTTATCAGCCACGATTCATCGTGTACCTCGCTGCCGTTGCGTTCGCAGCCGTCCTGCTCAGCCTCTTCCTGAGGCCGGACGCGGAGAAGAGCGCCCTCGAGCCGGACATGGCGGCATCGGCCGCCACCGCTTCGCTCGATGGCTAACAATACGCGGAATCAGGATTGCATGATCGCCAGCGAAATCGCCTTCGCACTCTTTGAGGCGGCGGAGGCAAAGCTGCAGCGACCGGCAATTCCCCCTGGAAAAGTCTGGGAGACCATGGCAGGATTGCGCTGGAAGGGTTGATCCGATGTAAACAATTGATTCTAAAAATTGGGGCGGCTAGTGGGGATCGAACCCACGACATCCTGAGCCACAGTCAGGCGTTCTGCCGCTGAACTATAGCCGCCGTGATTTTCTTCAGAATCATCGACTTACGCTACATGACCCTGTTTGAACATTGTACCAATCAGGCTGTCAGGCAGCAAGGGCCAAACCCGCGTTAAATCCATAGAATGCTGCAATCTGCTCAGGCGTCCTCCCCCGGTTCAAACTGCGTAGCACCCCTTTAGGCCCCTGTCCGATGGTACGGGAGAACTGCGCGACTGTGTAGCGACTGTGCTCATACGTCACAAATCTGTTCGTGCGTTTGTTGTTGGCTTGCTCCGTGACGCTGGCCCAACGCACGTTACCTGGAGCGTATGGACCGTCGTTGTCGATTCTGTCCAGTGAGTACCCCTCTGGCCTTTGACCGAGCGCAGAGACGACGTAGGCGACGAACGCTGCAACGTTCTCCCGCCATTCTTGGCACATCTGAATACCCCTCCCTCCATAGGCGGGGAATTTTGGGCGTTCTGGGTTGTGGCACCTCCCCCTCTCCTGATACCAGATGTCGTAGAGCTTTTTATTCTCAGGGGTGGAACAACCGTGCTTGACGGTCTGGCGAGAGGGGAACGGCGTAACGACGGCGAGAGGCATATTCACTCCTGAATTTAGATAGAAATGCCCCTGTCGCTCTGTGGCGAATCAGGGGGCTGGGCAATGTGTTTAGGATTGTGGTTTTCGTTGCGGGAACGTTCTAGCGTTCTGGTCGGCGGGACAGCGAAAGACTATGCAGACAGCGGAAATCGAACCTTTTGAGCTATGCAGTAGACAGCGACAATCGTCGCCCCGTGCAAGGACTTTGCACGCTTCCCGCAATGTTCATGCTGCTTTGGGGAATGCTCTGCCCAAAGCTACGCAGCATGGTCCATCAGATTCGATGCGGTCCCGATAGACGCACTAAACGCACCTGCCCTTTATTGCGGTGGAATCTGGGTATACAGTTCACTGTTCTCTGGTATCCGGTACAGCTTGCGGTGGCAGGTGATGCAGAAGGCGGGCTGGGGAGGGCGGTTCTGGTACTTCTCTCTGGTCTTCAGGAGGCCCAGCACATGAGCGGCGGGGAGGCCAAGTGCAAATGCGATCTTGACGGCGCTCCTACGGCTTGGCAAGTGTGCTCCGCGTACCCAGTCGTGACACATGCTTTTTGAGAATGCGCCCTGTGAACGCTTGTACAAATTCCACCACGTCAAACCATGTTCTTCGAGTAGTTCCTTTACTGTGATTCTGTTCATGCTTTCATTCCTTCTGTAGAGGGGAGGAGGAGGACTGGCGGGGTCCAGACACCTCCCCGGTTGCGGAGTACGGGCGACTAAACCGCGTCCGCAATCTGCTGAATAGTGTGTGTGTGTCGTTGTGACCTAGGAACTTGTTGAAAAAGGCCACGATGCAGCGCCCCATGCGGGTGCTGTTTCGTCTATAGAGTATGCGTGGCGATGAGCGGGTTCAGGACGGGATGTTCAGCTATG
>Ga0335069_10013852_pt1 | contig 11312 bp, 9 predicted proteins | sample Lox_Sample_11_FD_206714 | JGI IMG/M metagenome (GOLD analysis project Ga0335069, IMG submission 206714) | Soil microbial communities from Loxahatchee National Wildlife Refuge, Florida, United States - Lox_Sample_1.1 | ecosystem: Environmental > Terrestrial > Soil > Wetlands | place: USA: Florida... | reverse complement strand
GACTCGGATTCCGTGCTTGACGTACTCGAGGGCGGCCGTGCGCGTCAGGCCCACGACCCCGTGCTTGGAAGCGATGTAGGAACCGATACCGGGATTGCCGGTCAAAGCGCCGACCGATGCGTTGTTGACGATGGCCCCGCTACCCTGCCGTTGCATCTGGCGCAGTTCATGTCTCATGCAGTTCCAAACGCCGCGCAAGTTGACTCCGATCACGCGATCCCAATCCTCGCGACTGCTCTCCGCAGTGGGCGCAATGCGTGCCATTACGCCTGCGTTGTTGAAGGCTGCGTCGAGGCGTCCAAATTCAGCCACGATGCCGTCGATCATTGCGGCCACCTGGGCATCGTCACTGACGTCACAGCGAAATGCGATCGCTTTGTGCCCGGCGGCGATCAATCTTTGCGCTTCCGCTTTCACCGCGTCCTGTTTGAAGTCGGCGAGCACGACGGCTGCGCCCGCTTGGGCAAAGGCCCTTGCCGTCGCCAGGCCCATACCGGCGGCCGCGCCGGTGACAAGGGCTACTTTGTTGGCAAAAGATGAATCCATGACCTCTTGATCGACCTCCGTCGCTGTTCACCAATTTAGATGGGAGCGGCCGTAGAAGGCACTAGCGGACTGCGCCAATCTACTTGCAGAATGCGCCATTCTGACGTGCCGGATTTTGGGGGCGCTGCGGAATACCGGCACTCCCGTACGTTACTGATTCTATTGGTTAAAGTGCTATGGAGGGGAATCGGGTCTAGCGGGGACGAGACCAGTGACCTGCGTGCCTTGACCTTCGCTGGCACGCAAATTAACTTCGGAGTTATAGGGATCATTTTGTCTTCCAGCGAGGATTCATTTGCCGCATCGTCCGATCATTACTCTGACCACCGATTTTGGAACCAACGATCATTTTGTAGGCGCAATGAAGGGCGTGATCGTCGACATCGTGCCCGACGCGCAGCTCGTCGATATCTCGCACGCGGTGCAAACCTACGACGTTCTCGACGGAGCGTTGACGATTTCGCAGACGTATTCGTATTTTCCGAGTGGTACGGTCCATCTGGTGGTAGTCGATCCAGGAGTTGGGACCACGCGTCGCCCGATCATCGCCTCCAGCGACGGATATCACTTCGTCGCGCCGGATAACGGCGTTCTCTCGATGGTCTACGCGAAAGAAGAACGCATTCGCGTGCGGCATATCACTTCGGAGCACTACTTTCACCAGCCCATCAGCAACACCTTTCACGGGCGAGATATCTTCGCGCCCGTCGCCGCCTATCTCGCAAAGATGGTCGACTCGCACAAGTTTGGAGACGAGATCGAAGACTACGTGCGATTCGCCGCGCCGAAACCGAAAGCGGTCGCGGAAAACCGGATGCGCGCGGTGGTGCTGAAGGTCGATCGCTTCGGCAACCTGATTACAAACGTGCGTCCTGAGGACGTTCCGGCGATCTTCGACGGCAAGTCGAAGTTCAAGCTCACGGTGGGCAGCAAAGAGATCACGGACATTCACAACACCTACGCGGAAGGCGAGCCGGGAGAAGTTTTTGGCATCATCGGCAGCATGGGCTACCTGGAGATCGTGGCGAACCGCGCGCCGGCAGCACAGTTGACTGGCGCCGGCAAAGGCGCGGAAGTCGGCATTTTCCTGGGCGAGGCCGCCGCAGCCGGCAAAGGCGCGTAGGAAACCCCATTCACCACAGAGGCACAGAGACACCGAGAAAAACCTTTTGGTTTCTCCATGCCTCTGTGTCTCAGTGGTGAGATCAAGTTCGCTTCGGGCCTGGATGGACGTAGCGGTCCATTTCGCCCGTCCAGCGCAGGAACCGCCACAGGTTGGCGCGCTCGCGCCACAGGAATTCCCAGAACTCCAGGAATCCGATCTGCGTCATCTTCACGCCGGTGTAGGTTTCGATCCGCCACAAAAGATAGGGACTTCGCCAGGGAGCGAGATGATGTCCCTTGGTCGCATTCCAGAGGAAGCGGACTTTGTGGCGCATGCTGCCATCATACGCAAAGCGTCAAGCTGAGTCCTGTGCCCGAAAGGGCACATGCTAAGATCGCTTTTGACGAGCTTTTTCACGCATGGCCGACGATTCACGCCAACAAGCCGAGGACCATTACTTCACCGCTCTCGATCTGATGGCCGACGGGAAGCGGGAAGAAGCCGTATCTGCTTTTCGCGAATCTCTTAAGGCGGATCCCTCCTACACGGAGGCGATGCATGGTCTGGCGCGCGTGCTGCAGGACCTGGAACGCTACGATGAGGCCATCCCCGTGGCACAGAAGATCGCGGAAATCGATCCCGATGACGTGCTCGCGCACACCAGCCTTTCGGTGTTGTACATGAAGAAGGGGATGATTCCCGAAGCGGAGGCGGAAGGAGCAAAGGCTCGCGTGCTGGGATGGAAGCAGCAGTTGAGGAAGAGCTGAAGGGTTTTAGCTGTTAGCTACTGGCTACAAGCTTTGAGCTTTGAGCTTTGAGCTTTGAGCTTTCAGCTATCGGTTATCGGGCTGGTTCGATGCTCGGCGAATTCGGGCGCTACAGGCCGTACTTCTTCATCAAGTGGCGGAAGGAGCGGTAGGAGATACCCAGGACGTCTGCTGCCTTTGTCTGTATCCCGTTGGTTTGCTGTAGGGCGCTTTGCAGTAGCGTGCGCTCGATGCCTGCGACGTAATTTTCCATACCAACGCCTTCGGGAAGCGTGAGGTCCCCGCCTACCTCGGGCAATGCGCCGCCATTCGCCGAAGCGGCCGCTGCTTTGGACTTTGGGCGCTCGGCTGGAAGTTCCACGTGCAGTTCCTCGGTCATCTCAAGGGCAACGGCGCGTTCCACCGTATTTTCCAGTTGGCGGACGTTGCCGGGCCACTCGTAATCACACAAAGAATTGAGCGAGGCCGTGTTCACCCGCAGAATGCTTCGAGAAGCAGCTGTCGCGTATTTCTTGAGGAAGTGATTGGCCAGTAGAGGGATATCTTCGCGGCGCTCACGCAGAGGAGGGACGCGAATGGGAATGACATTGAGACGGTAATAGAGATCTTCGCGGAACAGATTTTCGGCGACCGCCTTGTCGAGATCGCGGTTGGTGGCGGCGATGACGCGAACATCTATGGCAATTTCGCTGGTGCTTCCGACGGGACGCACGGTGCGCTCCTGCAATACGCGCAGCAGCTTGACTTGCATGGCGAGCGTCATCTCGCTGATTTCGTCGAGAAAAATCGTGCCGCCATCGGCGACTTCGAACAGGCCGCGCTTGTTCTGGTTGGCTCCGGTGAATGCGCCCTTGAGGTAGCCGAACAGTTCGCTTTCCAGAAGGGTCTCGGGGAATGCTCCGCAGTTGACGGAGACGAAGGCTTCGGTGGCCCGGGGAGAGCAGACGTGAACGGCGCGGGCGACGAGTTCTTTACCCGTTCCACTTTCACCGTGAATCAGAACGGTGCTCGCGGTGGAAGCGACGGTGCGGACCGTCTGCTTCAGCTTTTCCATGGCCGGACTTGAACCGATGATGTTGTCAAGCGAGTTGCGGGTTGCGGCGTCACGGCGGAGGGCAAAATTCTGCTTGCTGAGGACCAGTTTATCGACGGCGCGTTTCAGGGCGAGCTTGATCTCGTCGACCAGGCCGGGACTTTTGCGGATGTAGTCGCTAGCGCCTCCGGCTTTGACGGCCTCGACAGCGGCTTCGTAATCGTCTACCGCGGTGATGAGAATGACGGCGGAATCCGGGGAAACGCGATGTGCGTGGCGCAGAACTTCAATGCCATCGATGTTGGGCATCTTGATGTCGGTGATGATGACATCGTAGAGAGCGCCGTCAATCTTGTTCTTGGCAGCCTGCCCGGACTGAACGGTCTCCACCCGATGTCCCTCGCGGCGGAGAGAGATGTCGAGCATTTCGCAGATGGAGCGCTCGTCGTCGCAGACCAGAATGTTAGCCATGCAACTGCCCTCCTGCGGCGGCCGCGAGCGCGGTAGCAACGACGGCTGTTTCCTTCGCGCCAGCATCGACCGAAAGGCTTCTTTCCGCGTCCAGGCGTCGCAACCGGAGCACAAAGGTAGTTCCCTGCCCTGGCTTGGAGCGCGCCCAGACTTTACCTTCGTGCGCCTGTACGATCTGGTAAACGATGGCAAGCCCGAGACCCGTTCCGCCTTCGAAGTTCGACTGGAAGGGTTCGAAAATCTTTTCGATCTGCTGCGGACTCATGCCGCTGCCCGTATCGGCGATCGCTACCTGCCATTCGTCGCCCAAGGACTCGATGCCGACGGTGAGCGTGCCTCCGCCTTTCATGGCGCGGACCGCGTTTTCGCAGAGATTCCAAAACACCTGCTTGATCTTGTCGCCATCGGCCAGCGCGTACGCGGAAGGTACGGTGAACCGGCGCTCGATTTTGATTCCGGTATTCTCCACGGTCATGCGATGGTCCATCAGCGTGAGCGTATCTTCCACGAGTTGCACCAGGTCAGCCTTATCGAAGTGATATTGCTTGGGTCGGGAGTAGGCCAGGAAGTCGGTAATGATGCCGTTTAGCCGCTGGGACTCCCGGGTCACGATATCGAGAAGGCGTCGATGCTCTTCATTCATCTCAGGGACACCGGAGAGCATGCTTACGGAACCTGCGATGGAGGTAAGAGGATTGCGAATCTCATGGGCGATGGCCGCGGCCAGGCGCCCAACGGCGGCCAGGCGATCCTGGATGCGAACTTCGCGCTCCAGGCGGCGGATCTCGGTGAGATCGTCAAAGGCGTAGACGAAGCCCATCGGCTCGCGATCGGGAACCGTCAATGCGGTAATCCGAACGCGGAACGTGCGGCGGAACTTCGTCTTATTTTCAAAACGTACTTCGGCGTGCTGCGACTCCACACCCGGCAGCGGATCGAGGAACAGGTGGTGTACGGGAGTACCCAGGAGTACGGCGGCAGGGTGCTCCAGCAAACGTTGCGCAGCCGAGTTCACCAGGGTAATGCGACCATCAAGCCCGGTCGTGATCAATCCGCTGCTGATGGAGTGAATGATGTTCTCGTGCAACGCCTGGAGATTCTCCAGGGCACCGCTGGTGTCCTTGAGTTGGACGCCGACTTGTTGCAGCTTCGACGTCAGCAGGCCCGCGAGATAGGCGACAGCCAGGAAGGCGAACAGGTTGATGCAGATGATCGCCTGAAGTGCCTTGAAGCTGGGGTGCGTTGTGCAGTACGAGGGCACGACGCCGTAGTAGTTCAACTCGAGCACGGAGCCGTACAGTATGAAGGCGAGCGCGGCGACCAGCTGGGCCCACACTCGCGGCAACAACACGCTGGCGACGATGATGGCCAGCGGGTAAAGAAAATTCAGGGAGCTGTCCCAGCCGCCGGTTTCATGGATGACCAGACTGATCAGGAACAGGTCGGTGAGCACCTGCATGAGAGCCTGCAGGCGATGCTCCTGCCAGAACGACAGAAGCAGCACGTAAAACAAAGAGATGCAGTACCAGAACAGGATGGTGCTGAGGAACAGCCGCATGGGAAGCGGCGAAGGCGTGAACTGCACCACGGCCAACTCAATTGCGAGCAGCAGGGTCAGGATGAGGATCCGGACTTTGACCAGCCACGTCAGCCAATTGCGCTCGTCGAATGTCGATTGCATGAGATACGAGGTTTCAAGAATCCGTGGTTAAAAGGTTGCGGTGTTTCAGGGTTTCAAGTTCGAAGCAAAGCGATCGACGTTGAAACCCTGGAACCCGCGCACTCTCGAACCGGTTATCCAGACAGCTTGGCGATCATGGCGAACAGCGGCATGTACAGCGAGATGACGATGCCGCCGATAGTGACGCCGAGGATACCGATGATGGCCGGCTCCAACATGGCCAACATGTCTTTGGTCGCGGCGTCGACTTCTTCTTCATAGAAGTCGGCGATCTTCTGCAACATGGAATCCATGGCGCCGGTGGCTTCGCCGACTCCGATCATCTGCGTCACCATGTTGGGGAACACGCCGCTTTCGCGCAGAGGGTCGACAATGGTGCGGCCTTCTTCGATGGCCTTGCGGACCTTCATCAGCGCTTCTTCCAGCACGGCGTTGCCCGAGGTACGAGCGGTGATGCTTAAGCCTTCCAGAATCGGCACGCCCGAGGTGATCAAAGTACCGAGCGTACGGGTGAAGCGGCCGACGGCGATCTTGCGCAGCAGGCTGCCCAGGATCGGCAGGTGCAGCAGCATCTTGTCGAAGTAATACTTGCCGCGCGGGTGCTTGCGAACCTGCTTGATGCCGACGACCAGACCAACACCGCCCACGAGGAAGATCCACCAGAAGCCCTGCACGAAGGCGCTGAGTCCCATGACGATGCGGGTCGGCAGAGGCAGGTTGACGCCCAGTCCGGCGAACAGGTTGGCGAAGATAGGGACGACCCACTTGAGCAGCGCGCCGACGATGAGCACGGCGATAGATACGACGGCCACGGGGTAAATCAACGCGGACTTGACGGCTGCGCGCAGGCGCACCGCTTTTTCCACGTAGGTGGCCAACCGCTGCAAGATGATGTCGAGAATACCGCCGGTTTCACCGGCCTCGATCATGTTGGTCGTAAGGTCGTCGAATACGACTGGGTACTGACGCATGGCGTTGGCCAGAGTCGCGCCGCCTTCGACCGTGGTGCGGACGCCGGTGAGAGTCTTCTGAAATGCCTGATTTTCCTGGTTGGCCGCGAGAATCTCGAGGCACTGCACCAGGGGAAGTCCGGCATCGATCATGACGGAGAACTGGCGGAAGAAGACCGCGATGTCTTTGACGGCGACTTTGCCCGAGCCGAAAGTGGGCAGGGAAAATTCCTTGCCTTTTTCGCGGATCGCTCCGGGCGTGATGCGCTCCCGACGCAGAGCCTGGGCCAGCGCCTGCTTGTTCGCCGCCATACGTTCACCCGAAATCTTCTGTCCGTTGGCGTCCTTGCCGGAAAATGTAAAGACTGGCATGGTTGTTACCCTCTCCTGACTGACCTGTCTTCGACTGCGTCAACTTGAAACCGAATTAACGTTTCGCTGGGGCCGCGCCGCGAGCCAGCGTTGTGCCAGCCGTGGTCGGCCGGCTCAACAGACTCGCACCGCGATTGATCATTTCCTGCAACTCATCGACGTTGCTGGAGCGGGCCAACGCGACTTCCAGCGAAATCTGCTTCTGGAAGTAGGCCGTGGCCAGCGCCTGGTTGAACGTCTGCATACCGAACTTCTCCTGACCGGACTGCATGGAGGAGTAAATCTGGTGAATCTTGTCTTCGCGAATCAGGTTGCGAACAGCGGCATTCGGCACCAGGATCTCCATGATCATGGCGCGTCCCTTGCCGTCGATCCGCGGCAGCAGGCTTTGGCACATGATGCCTTCGAGCACCAGCGACAGCTGGGCGCGAATCTGGGGCTGCTGGTGCGCGGGGAACACGTCGATGATGCGGTTGATGGTGGACGTGGCCGAGTTGGTGTGCAAGGTACCGAAAGTCAAGTGTCCGGTTTCCGCGATACGCAAGGCGGATTCGATGGTTTCCAGGTCGCGCATTTCGCCGATCAGGACGACGTCGGGGTCTTCACGAAGGGCGGCCCGGAGCGCGTCGGTGAAGCTTTTCGTGTCTGCGTGCAGTTCGCGCTGGTTGACCACGCAGTTCTTGTTCATGTGCACGAATTCGATCGGGTCTTCGATGGTCAGAATGTGGTCGTGACGCTCGCTGTTGATCTTGTCGATCATGGAAGCGAGCGTGGTCGACTTGCCGGAGCCGGTGGGGCCTGTGACAAGGACGAGTCCGCGGGGCTTGTCGCAGAGCTTGCTGACCACCGGGGCCAATCCGAGCTGGTTGAAGGACTTGATCTCGAAGGGAATGAGACGGAAGACGGCGGCCGTCGCGCCGCGCTGGTTAAACACGTTGGCGCGGAAGCGGGCCAAGCCTTTCAAGCCGAACGAGAAGTCCAGTTCCAGGCTCTCTTCAAAGCGATGCTTCTGGGAATCGGTCATGACGCTATAGGCCAACTGCTTGGTCTCGGCCGGGGTCATCTGCGGGAGATCGAGCGGGACCAGATGGCCGTGCACACGAATCTGGGGCGGCGAATTGGTAGTGATGTGCAAGTCGCTGCCGTTCATCTCCAGCATTCGTTTGAGCAGATCGCTTAACGACAAACCCATAAATGTTCCTTCCTCTCGATCGTTACTGCCAGAAATCAGTGAATGGTTTCGCGGGCCACTTCCTCAAGCGTGGTCATACCCGCGGCAACTTTAATGAGGCCGCTGCGACGGAGCGTGATCATGCCGCGCTCGATGGCCTTTTTCTTCAATTCCACGGCGGAGGCACCGACCAGCACCAGTTCGCGAATTTCGTCGTCGACTTCCATAACCTCGTACAAACCGCACCGGCCCTTGTATCCGGTGTTATTGCAGACGGTGCAGCCTTTGCCCTTCTGGATCTTGATGGTCTTGGCTTCTTCGGGCGTGAATCCGGCGTCGATGAGCGTCTGTACCGGGACTTCGATGGGCTCGATGCAGTCCTTGCAAATGCGGCGGACAAGACGTTGGGCACAGATCAGGTGAACCGAGGTAGCGACCAGGAAGGGTTCGATACCCATGTTCATGAGACGGGTGATGGTTTCGGGGGCGCCGTTGGTGTGAAGCGTGGAAAGCACAAGGTGCCCGGTGAGTGCGGCTTTGATAGCGATCTCGGCGGTTTCGAAGTCTCGGATCTCACCGACCAGGATGATGTTGGGGTCCTGCCGGAGGAAGGAACGAAGGGCAGCGGCGAAGTTAAGGCCAATCTGCTCCTTCATCTGCACCTGGTTCACGCCGCCCAACTGGAATTCGACCGGGTCTTCTGCGGTCATGATGTTGGTGTCGGGTTGGTTGAGGCGCGAAATGGACGAATAGAGCGTGTTGGTCTTGCCGGAACCAGTGGGGCCGGTGACCAGCACCATGCCGTAGGGTTTCAGGATGGCTTTTTCGAACTTGACCAGGGATTCGGGCTCGAAACCGAGCTTGGTCATGTCGAGACGAAGGTTTTCCTTGTCGAGCAACCGGAGCACGATCTTTTCGCCCCAGAGTGTGGGCAGCGTGCTGACACGGAAGTCGAGCTGCTTCTTGCGGCCACCGATGTTCATCTTCAGCATGATGCGGCCGTCTTGCGGCAGCCGCTTTTCGCTGATGTCGAGCTTCGACATGATTTTCAGACGCGAGGTGATGGCGTCTTTAAGTTTCATCGGCGGAGCCATGATGGACTGGAGGACACCGTCAATGCGGAAGCGAACGCGGAATTCTTTTTCGTAGGGCTCGATGTGGATGTCGCTGGCGCCACGCTTGACGGCATCGCCGAGGACGACGTTCACGAGCTTGACGACAGGGGCTTCGTCGGCTGCCTTCTCGAGTTCCGAGAGCTCCATCTGCTGCTGTTCGGCCTGGAGTTCGACGTCGTCATCGCTCATCTCCGACATCGACTGCATGACAGCTTCGAGGTCTTCTTCTTTTGTCGCGCCGTAGGCCTTGTCGATTCCGGCGAGGATGGAGCTTTCCGAGGCAACCACCGGCTCAATGTTGAAGCCGGTCATGAACTTGATATCGTCCATGGCGAAGACGTTGGTCGGATCGACCATGGCGATGGTGAGCGAAGCGCCGACGCGGCTGAGCGGGAGGATCTGGTAGCGCTTGGCGGTCTCGAAAGGGATCAGCTTGACGACAGCAGGATCGATTTCGAAGTACGACAGATTGATGGCGGGAACGCCATATTGGCGGGAGAGGAAGTTGGTGACATCTTCATCGGTCAGAAAGCCGAGCTTCACCAAGGCGGAACCGAGGCGGCAGTTCTGCTCTTTCTGCGTCTTATTCGCTTGTTCCAACTGCTCCGGGGTGATGATTTTCTCTTTAACGAGAAGATCACCCAGCCGTTGAGACATACGCCGATCTCCTATCCACGCGGGTACGACGACGCCTGACACTTATGCAGGCAGTGGCGCAAACGGCTGCCCATGAATGGAAGAGAGGCAACTCGCTCGCGTTGACATAAATTGTCAACGCTGTTGGATTACCCTTCCAGTAACTTTGGTACTTGACCTAGACGTGGGAATGGGCGCCGGAAGCGGCAAATCGCTGAAGTCCGCGCCAATTGCGAATTTTTGAGCGCGAACAGAAAGTCTAGCGACTGCAGTACATGAACTTCAGTAAGCGCGGGGCACAGGATCGGCGACGGCTGCTGGGTTTCATTACACTCGAGATTGGGGTTGGTGTACTGAATTTAGTCCTGATAACGCCGTCGCCGTTATGGAGAGGCCTTGACGCCGGAGCAGCAACAAGCTGAGATCCGCAAGTACTATGAGGCGCTCTATCGCGCGTGGGGTGCGCAACGTTGGTGGCCTGCGGAGACCGCATTCGAAGTGGTCGTTGGTGCTTATCTCACGCAAAACACCGCGTGGACCAATGTTGAGAAGGCGTTGGCAAATCTGAGGTCGGCGGGGATTTTATCGCTGGCGGGAATACGGCGAACGAAGCGATCGCGGCTGGAGATTCTTCTGCGTCCCTCGGGATATTTTCGGCAGAAGGCGCAGCGGCTGAAGACATTCGTTGCATTTCTGGATAAACACTACCGCGGATCGCTCCAGCTTTTCCTTTCACAACCCACGGAAAAACTGAGAGAGCAGCTTCTGAGCTTGAATGGAGTGGGCCGGGAGACCGCAGATTCGATCCTGTTGTATGCGGGGAATCATCCTGTGTTCGTGGTGGATGCGTACACGAGAAGGATTCTTGAACGACATGCGATCTTGCCGGCAAGTGCGGATTACGAAAAGATACGGAGAGTCTTCCAATTGGCGCTAGAGCCAACCGCACAGGAGCAGAAGGACAGTCCGGTCAAGTTGCCAGACCGGATTGAGTCGGACGTGCGCGGGGCGGCACATGCTCCCTCCGCGATGAGCACCAGCAAACGAACGGCGCTGGTGCAGGTATACAACGAGATGCATGGGCTGATTGTCGGTGTGGGTAAGCTCTATTGCAGGAAGTCGAAACCGAATTGCGAGCAATGCCCCCTGCGACCATTCCTGCCGCCCGAAGGCCCAGTCAAGCAGTCTTAGGGACATCCACTTTTCGGTCCTTTACGGGATTCTGGGACCAACCTACAATCGCCTCCTTCCCCCAGAATAGGAGTGAGGATGAAGATCCAAGGCATCGAGGGCATGTCCTCCGATCAACTCCGGTTCGAACTGCAGCGCGGGGCACGGATTGTTTGCTTTTACTACTGCGTATCCGTGCTGGTGATGAGCTTCCGGCGCTCGTCTGACGCGTACTTCATTCCCGCCGGGGAAAGCGCTATGAGCAAGAGCTTGCCCTGGACGCTGCTGACGCTCG
>Ga0335069_10013851_pt1 | contig 11313 bp, 8 predicted proteins | sample Lox_Sample_11_FD_206714 | JGI IMG/M metagenome (GOLD analysis project Ga0335069, IMG submission 206714) | Soil microbial communities from Loxahatchee National Wildlife Refuge, Florida, United States - Lox_Sample_1.1 | ecosystem: Environmental > Terrestrial > Soil > Wetlands | place: USA: Florida... | reverse complement strand
GGGATCTCGAAAAGGATTGCACGGAACGACCCGAAGACAATCCACCTGTACCGCGATCTCTACAAGGTGCCGCAGGATGTGCTTGCGGAGTTTACCGAGCCGCTGACCATTGTCAAGCACTTTGCTGCCGAATACCAGCGTGTGATGACCTCCTGCGGCCTCTCCATTGACTGGCGCCGGCGCTTTATCACGGTCGACCCGACCTACAGCAAGTTTGTCGAGTGGCAGTGGAAGCACCTGTACGAGGCCGGCCACGTGATCAAGGGGGTCCACCCGGTCCGGTACTGCACGGTAGACGAGAATCCGGTGGGAGACCATGACCTGCTTGAAGGGGACAAGGCCGAAGTGATCAAGTTCACGCTGGTCATGTTCCACTACGGCGATGCCCTCATCCCCACCGCCACCCTCCGCCCCGAAACTATCCACGGGGTGACCAACCTCTGGGCAAACCCGAACGTAACCTACGTCCGTGCAATCATTGATGGGAAGCCGTGGATCATTTCTAAGGACGCCGCAGAGAAGCTTGTGCTCCAAGACCACACGGTCGAAGGTAAGGAAGAGATCCCGGGAAAAGACCTCATCGACAAGACGGTAACCCATCCGCTCTGCGGCACCGTCCCGATCCTCCCGGCCGATTTCGTGGACCCCGACATGGCAACCGGCATGGTCATGAGCGTGCCCGCCCATGCACCGTTCGACTACATTGCGCTTCGCGACCTCCAGCAGCAGGGAAAATACACCGCCATCAAACCGGTCCCGCTGATCAAGGTCGAGGGTTATGGGGAAGTCCCTGCGCAGGACGCAGTGGAGAAGGCAGGGATCAAACACCAGATGGACAGCCGGATGGACGCCCTTACGAAGGAGATCTATTCAGCGGAGTTTTCGAAAGGAAAACTCTTCGAGAAGTATGGTGGAAAGCCGGTCCGGGTAGCCCGCGAGGAAGTTGCACAGGAGATGTGCGACAAGTACGGCTCGGTCGTGATGTACGAGTTTGACCAGCGTCCCGTGATCTGCCGGTGCGGCAACAAGGTCCGGGTCAAGATCCTCCATGACCAGTGGTTCCTGAAGTACAGCGACCCCACGTGGAAAGAGCAGGCGGGCGCCCATATCGATGAGATGGCGCTCGTCCCGCCCGAGGTCCGGGCCGAGTTCGACCGTACGGTGGGCTGGCTCAAGGACTGGGCCTGCACCCGGCGCGTGGGTCTTGGGACCCGGTTCCCGTGGGATACGAACCAGCTGATCGAGCCGCTCTCCGACTCAACCGTGTACATGGCCTACTATACGATCGCCCATAAGGTACGCGAGATCGACCCCAAGCTCCTTACCCCGGCGGTCTTCGATTACATCTTCCTAGGGAAGAAGTCGCCCGACCTCCCCGAAAAGAAGAAGCTGGACTCCATGCGAGAGGAGTTCCTGTACTGGTACCCGTACGATTACCGGTTCTCGGCAAAGGACCTCATCAGCAACCACCTCACCTTCCAGATCTTCCATCATGTCACGATCTTCCCGAAAGATAAGCTTCCCAAGGGAATGGTTGTCTTCGGTATGGGCCTCTTAAACGGTGCAAAGATGTCGTCCTCGAAGGGCAATGTCTTCCTCTTAGAGGATGCTGTCAACGAGTTCGGGGCCGATACTGTCAGGATGTTTTTGACCGGCAGCGCCGAACCCTGGCAGGACTTTGACTGGAGAAACGAGCTCGTGCTCTCCACGAAAAAGCAGATCGAGCGGTTCTACTCGACCGTCATGGAGATCAAGGACATCAGCGGCGAGCCGCAGGATATCGACCGCTGGCTGATCAGCCGGCTCCAGGAGCACATTGCAAAGGCAACTGCAGCCCTGGAGAACTTCCAGACCCGTCAGGCGCTCCAGGAGGCATCATTCGGGATCGAGACCGATCTGAAGTGGTATTGCCGCCGGCTGCCCGAAAACTGCGATGGCAGCAGGGAACTGGCCACCCTCTGCTCTGCCTGGACCCGGCTCCTTGCGCCCTTTATTCCTTTCACCGCTGAGCACATCTGGAAGGAACTGGGCAACAAGGATCTCATCTCCTTTGCTGAATGGCCGGTCGCGGATGAGAAACGAGTCAACACAAGAATCGAACTCGCAGAAGAACTCCTTGCCCGGACAGTGGAGGACATCGAATCGATCAAGAAGCTCATCCAGATCACCCCCAAGTCCATCACCATCGTGCTCGCACCTGCATGGAAACACGAGGTCTTTAAGACCATCGCCAAATCCAGCGACCGGAACACGGTGCTCAAGGAGATCATGAAGGATGAGAGCATGAAGAAGCGGGGCAAGGAGGCAACCGATGCTGCCAAACAGTGTACCACCCTCATCCATCGCCTGCCCCCGCATGTGGTCGCCCCGCTTGCACAGGAATCCGTGAATGAGCGGGCGGTCTTCGAGGCAGCGCAGGCCTTCCTCGAGCACGAGTTCGGTGTCCCGGTCCACATCGCGGATGCAGAATCAAGCGGCCATGCCAAGGGTGCAACCGCCCTGCCGTTCAAACCGGCGATCGTGATTGAGTAAGATCACCCTATTTTCTCTTTGTTTTTTACAACGCGGGTACCCGATAGCAGTAGCATGGGTTAATCTGTCTATCACGTTGCGAGGGCTCCCCGCCTCAGGGCCCCTCACAGGGCACGGCGGGGCGAGGAGGTTGTTGGAACACCTCCCGATTGCCCCATTGCTCCGATGAGGTGGATCCGGGTGATGGCATAAGCCTCCTTTGCCCCAGTGAAACGGGAGGTATCGCATACGATCGAGCCCCATTTGTGCCGACCGTGCGATGCCTGCGGTGCGCCCCGCGAAAAGGGAGGCATGGTGGCGAGGGAGTGATCGCGAGAGGTTTCGTTATCTGTTAAAAGAGATTTTCCATTAGACAAAACCTGAAGAGATCTCTTTCACATATTCCCGCCCTCCACCATCTCTCCCCGGTACCCGTGCGCCGCAAGAATCTTCTGCATCTGCTCCACCCATGCGGGATCGTTACGGGGGGTTGTCTGGCAAAGGATGGGTTTCACCGTATCTTTCCAGATCGTAGCAAGGTGGGAATCCGCGGTCTGGATATCCGCACGCCCCACCATCCTGCCCACAGGTTTGCCCTCATCATTGAAAATAGTCATATGGTAGCACCGGAACTCCCGGCAGAGCCGGGGCCGGGTGGAATGGATGGCGCAGACATGCCCGGGACCATCTGGATTCCGGCGCAGGAAGAGGCAGCCCGGCCGGGAAGCGGTAGAACCTGAGGTAAAGTCCTCATCGATCTCCTCCGCAAACTCCGGCGTCACGTGAACCGGGAAGACCTCCCCGGTGATCGTATTTTTACAGAAATAGTCCTGCTCCGAAAGCTGCCGCTCAATGTGGATATATCTGCCGAGGCTGGTACAGCATTTCCCGCAGTGATCGCAGACAAACGGTTTCATGGACACCGCAGACGGGCACCCGAAAATTGACCGGGCGATAAAAAGGGTGGGGATTATTCCCCTTCCGCAACGCTCTTTGCCCTTTTTACCCGCTCCTTTGTGGAAAAGCCCGTGGCCGCGTCTAGGAACTTCCGGAAGCGTTTGTTGGTATCTATGATCACTTCGTCGCTTACCGATGTATCGGATTCGGTGTCAATCCGAAGGGTTTTTCCCCCTGCACCAGGGATTGCCTCCAGCCTTTTCAAGGCGCCGTACCGGATCCGGTAGGCGTTCCCGTTCTTTTCCGGCTCGGCCCCGAAACAGGTTTTGAGCTCGGCAACAACGCGTTGTTCGAGATCCTTGGTGAGACCTCGCTTGATGGGGTACTCCTGCATACTACTTTTTTAGGTAGTGCGTGTATGTTAACTTAATGACGACAAATGCATCGCAGGACCTCATGATCTACGCCAACCCCTCACCCGGCGAAGGCGCCGCGGTGCTGATGGGGTTCCCCGGGAGCGGCCTTGTGGGCACAATCGCCCTTCAGTACATGGTCGACCAGCTTGAATTCGATCTCGTGGGCACTATGACCTCCCGATACTTCCCCCCGCTTGCCATGATGAACAAGGGTGTGGTCAACGATCCCGTGCGGCTGTATATGAAAAACAATATCACCGCAATCGTGGCCGACATTCCCATCCACCCCATGATCTGCTACGAGATCTCGACCGGTATCCTTGACTGGCTCGTCCCCTTAAAGCCAAAGGAGGTGCTCACGATCGCCGGGATCGTTACCAATGAATCGGAGAAACGCGTGTTCGGCGTTGCAACGACCACTGATGCACTCTCCCGGATCCAGGACCACACTCTCGTCCTTCCCATTGGGAGTATCTCGGGGATCGCCTCCAGCATCCTCACGGGCTGCAAGATCCGTAACATCCCCGGGTATGGTCTCTTGGGAGAGACCGTGAATGCACCCGATCCAAGGTCCTCCGCGGCGACCATCGAGGTACTCAACAAAATGTACAACCTGGGTCTCGATGTCAAGCCACTCCTCGAGCAGGCTGATGAGATCGAACAGAGCATGCACCGGATCTCCGAGGAGGTCCAGCAGTCCACAGATACCACACCGAAAAAAGACCTGCCGATGTACGGGTGACCTGTGATGAAATGCGCAGCATTAACCGGAATTTCGCCCGAGTTGATCCGGGACCTCAGGGCCGGACGGCCCCGCACTCTTGAGCTTCAGAGCACACAGAATATTCTTACCATCGCCAATATCGACGCAGGGCCCGACATCCAGATCTTCCTGACCTCCACCGATGCTGATGACCTGGGACCCGGGGAGACCGGGATCTGTGTCGATCTCCTCTCCTCCTCGATCTCCATGAAACGGATCGTGGAGTATGCACAGGGAGTCTATTTCGAAGAGCGGGAGCGGATGTCCGCCCGGGTGCAGGTGAAGTACTGTTTCTCATCCACGGTACGGGAGGTCTTCCGCGAAAAACTCTGCGCCCCGACATATGTGGAAGTGCTCAAATCGTCATGCTTCCATGCCGGCTGAAACGCCGGGCCGGACACATCCTTTTTCCGTAGTACGCGGAATGCCGTACGAAAACTTATCTCTTTTCCATTCGGGAACGCAGATTAATTAGCCCGGAACACGAAACTAAGAGGCACCACGAGGGCTTGTGGCTTAGCTTGGACATAGCGCCGGGCTTCTAACCCGGACGTCGGGGGTTCAAATCCCCCCAGGCCCGTTTTCTTTTTTATGCAGTTGCCCGCGGGACAACCTGATTCGGGAAAAACTTCGCCGGGGAGTGGACACTAAACTGCAGGAGAATCCAAGGAATAAAACAGAAAATAAGAAAAATGCTACTGTTCGGCAGGGGCAGGTTCGCCGTCCGCCGGCTTCTGGAGGATCTGCACATCCACGATATTGTGCTGCCGCAGGGCCAGTTTCTTTGCTTTGAAGATATTCTTGCCATCCTTGCCGATCGCAATACCCCGGTCCTCGTCGCGGACCTCGACCGTGGCCGACTGTGCACCGGGCTCGCCGGAAAAGATAATGTTTGTAACCTGTGCAGGCAGGAAACAGTTCTTTAAGAACTGCTCGGGGTTGCTGTTATACTCCACGACCTCGATCTTCTTTCCCATTGTTTCGGACGCCTTCTTGATAGAGGCACCCTTCTTTCCTATCGCAAGCCCCATGTCCCCAGGGTTGACGACAAAGATCAACCTCTCGTTCCGGTCATCGATGACGCAGTCGCGGCTTCCCGCGCCGGTCAGCGACTCGAACTGGGAGATCAGGCGCATGCAGTCTTCGGTCAGCTTGACTTCGACCATATCATGCCGTCCTCTTTAAGGAGAGAATGTCTGACTCGCCGGGGCTGACAATCGCAAGCGTGCTCACCATGAACGGTTTACCGCAGGCCTTGCCCAGCGCCACGCTCGAGCCCTCGAACGTGTGAATAAAGAGGTTCTCGTACGAGCCAAGCTGGTTTTTAAAGTTCTCCGGGCAGTTTGCCGCAATGACTACCATCTGGGCCTTGCCCTCTTTTATGCATTTTTCCGTGTTATTCTGACCGAGGATGACGTTTCCGGTCCTGATTGCTCTTCTTAATGAAGCATTAAAATCCATCTGCAATTCTCCTTCCAAAGGGTTGTTATTTAGGGTTTACCTAGTCTTTAATTCTCTCGCTGTTTGACCGCCACGAGCCTTACATCGCCGGTGCCCAGCTGGATGGGCTGGCCAACGATGACGTTCTCGGTGACGCCGCTCAGTTCATCGGTCTCGTTTGCAACGGCAGCATCGAGCAGGTGGTTGACGGTCACCTCAAATGCGGCACGGGAGAGCACGCTCTCCTTTTCGCCGGCAATACCGTGACGGCCGATCTGCTTGACCTCGCCTTCCATGCACATCATGTCAGAAACAAGCATGATGTGGCGGACATCCACAAGGATACCCTGTTCATTTAAGGTCGACTGGGCTTCGTGGATGATTGCGTTTCTTGCCGCTTCAATACCAAGTACCTGGGCGATCTCACTGATGTTGTTGGTGCGGGTCCTTGTGGTGTCCACACCGGCAACATCAAAGACATCTTTTAGGTTGGATCCTTCAGTATAAAGTATATACTCCCCGGCCTCCTTTCTCACGACGACACGGAGGATGTCATCGATACCCTGCACGATCACATTCCTGACATGCTCGGCCAGCTGGAAGAGATTCTGGTAACTCTCCCGGTCCTTGGGCGTGAAAATGAGGGTTGCGTTTGCCTCGTCAACGTCGTGCTCAAAATCGCGGTAGTGGCGGCGATCGCGGATCTTTTTAGGCGCCACTTCCATGATCTCTGAGGGAGAGATCTTGCGTTTCTCGCAGACCTTGACATTGAGGTGGACAACCACCTGCATGTTCTCCATGTCGGTAGTGATGTCACCGAACTCATGGAGCGGGGCGGCCTCGATTTGCCAGCTGACCTCGCGGGCCCTGTCCCGGTCGATGCCGTACTCGGATTCGAGGTACACGGTCATGGTCGGGGTGCTGGGCTCTTTTCGCGCATCCATTATCTCGATGAGCCGGGGCAACCCCAGTGTAACGTTGATTTCTGCGACACCTGCGTAGTGGAAGGTACGCATCGTCATCTGGGTACCCGGTTCCCCGATCGACTGCGCGGCGATCACACCGACAGCCTCGCATGCCTCGATACGGGTGGAGAGGTACTCCTTGATGACCCGCTCCAGGATTTCCTTGAACTGCGCATCGGTGATCTCCTTGTTCTCAAGGAAGGTGCGCAGCTGGTCCTTGGTCTTCTGAGGGAGAGAGGCTGCTTCAATCTTCTTGTCATACTTGTCGGCAACCATGCTCCTCAGACCTCCTCTTTGAGCACAGCTTCGACAATACCTTTGACATCCACCGGGTCCCCGAATGCGCTCTTGGTGGGGTCGGTGCTGTCTTCGCCGTACTGGAACTGGATAATCCTGCCGCCGGTTGTCCTGACTGTCCCATCATATGCTACCTTGAGATCCTGCAGCGCGTTGATCATCCGGCGCTGGAGGTACCCGCTCTGGGACGTACGGACAGCCGTGTCCACGAGACCTTCACGACCACCGATGGCGTGGAAGAAGAACTCGGTCGGGTTGAGACCTCCTTTGTAGCTGTGAGCAATAAAGCCGTGAGCGTCAGAACCACGGTCACCTTTCCTGAAGTGTGGAAGAGTGCGGTCGTCGTACCCACGGACGATCCGCTCGCCACGCACGGACTGCTGGCCGATACACCCGGCCATCTGGGTCAGATTCAGCATCGAACCACGGGCACCTGAGACAGCCATTACCACAGCGCTGTTTCCCAGACCGAGGTGACGGCCGGCGATCTGACCGGTCTGGTCTCGGGCTTTTCCGAGCACCTGCATGATCTGCATCTCAAGGGTTTCTTCAACGGTGCGCCCAGGCATCGGCTCGAGCTGGCCGTCCTCGTAGATCTTGATCCTGCGGGTGACATCGATAGCCGCGTTGCTGAGGACGTCGTCGATCTGGCCGTACTCGGTCTTGGACAGGTCCTCATCGTCGATACCGAACGAGAAACCGTCGATCATGATACCCCGTATGGAGAGTTTGGTGACCTGGTCGATGAACTCGGCAGCACGCTTCATGCCGTACTGGCGGATGATACGGTTAACGATCTGGCCATCGAATGCACCGATCGCTTTCTTGTCGATCGTCCCTGACTCAAGTTTCCCCTCGATGATCCGGACATATGCGTCGCGTTCGCAGAGTTCCTTTTTGCAGGTGTCGCAGTTCTGGCAGGAGCTGGCCTTGAAGACCATATTAAGTTCGGTCGGAAGGATCTGCGAGAAGACCTGCTTGTTGCTCCAGTACTCGACGCCGTTTTCGGTCTTGCCAGCCGGGGGCATATGCTCGATCTTGACCGGCTTTAAGAGATAGAGGGCCTCTTCCTTGGTGAACCAGCGCGGGTCGTGGGTCAGCATAAAGATGCCCGATATGTGGTCGTGGATGCCACCGATAATCGGGCCACCGAAACGGGGCGAAAGGATGTTCTCCTGCACGGAGCAGAGGATCGAAGCCTCTGCCCGGGCCTCCTCGGTCTGCGGGACATGGAGGTTCATCTCATCGCCGTCAAAGTCGGCGTTGTAGGGGGGGCAGACGGCCGGGTTGAGCCGGAAGGTCCGGCCTTCCATGACCTTGATCCGGTGCGCCATGATGCTCATGCGGTGAAGCGAGGGCTGCCGGTTGAAGAGCACGATATCGCCGTCGCGAAGCTGGCGTTCAACCGTCCAGCCGGGCTCGATCATGTCAGCAACCGTATCCAGGTTGTCCGCGCCCAGGCGAAGGCGGCGATTGTCCGGACGGATCACATAGTTTGCACCGCAGGGTGCATTGACCGTGGGGCGAATCGGGCCGTTTCTCGCGATCTGCTTGAGTTCTTCGATGTTGTAGGGCGTGACCCGGACCGGAATGGTCATCTCGTTTGCAACCGCACGCGGGACGCCGACCTCCATCACCGAGAGATTGGGGTCGGGGGAGATAACGGTACGGCTTGAGAAGTTCACACGCTTACCGGAGAGAGATCCACGGAACCGTCCATCCTTCCCCTTGAGCCGCTGAGAGAGGGTCTTTAAAGGCCGGCCGCTGCGGTGCCGGGCCGGCGGGCAGCCGGCAACCTCGTTGTCAAGGTAAGTAGTGACGTGGTACTGGAGCAGCTCCCAGAGATCCTCGATGATCAGTTGGGGTGCACCGGCGTCCTGGTTCTCCTTGAAGCGCTGGTTGATACGGATGATATCCACGAGCTTGTGGGTGAGGTCATCCTCCGACCGCTGGCCGTTTTCGAGGATGATGGACGGCCGCATCGTAACCGGGGGCACCGGGAGCACGGTAAGGATGGTCCATTCGGGGCGGGCAACCCGCGGGTTGATACCCAGCGGGACAAGGTCCTCATCCGGGATCTTCTCGAGGCGCGCGCGGATATCGGCAGGGGTGAGCTTGTGCTCCACTTTCTTGCCATCCTCTATCATGACCTCTGAGAACGTGGTGGGCTTCTCGAAGTTGATCTTGAGCTGCTGTTCACCGCAGTGGGGGCAGACGCGCTCCTTTTTTACATCCTTCTCCGAGATCTGGTCGCCGGTGAGGTCCTCATCGGTCCCGACTACCTTCTCGATCTCATCAGGGGAGAGGAGCAGGCGGCCGCAGGACCGGCAGGTGACACGCAGGAGTTTTCGGATCAACCGCGTGTAGCCGACATGGATGACCGGCTTGGCGAGCTCGATATGCCCGAAATGGCCGGGGCAGTCGCTTGCCTTCTGGTCGCAGGTCTTGCACCGTAACCCCGGGTCAATGACACCGAGATTTAAGTCCATAAGTCCCTGTGGGTACGGGAAGCCGTCATCATCATAGGTATCTGCCCAGATGATCTTCCTGACACTCATTTCCCGGATCTCCTTAGGGGAGAGCAGGCCGAACTCGATTTTTCCAATTCTCTTTGGGCTTGGCATGATTGTGTGGCACCTCCTTATACAACATCCTCTAATCTCAGGCGGGGTGCAATTCCCATGCTCTTCATCTCATCCAGCAGGAGCTTGAACGCGTAGCTCATCTCGACCGGGTAGATATCGGTCTCGTTGCCACAGGCAAGGCAGCGGGTCATATTGCGCTTGCGGTCAAGCATCGCCACCATCCCGCAATGGGCACAGACATACTCCTGCACCTTGTCGGATTCGTCAAGCAGGCGCTCCTTTAATGCCATGGCAGCACCGTGGCCAATCATAACATCACGCTCCATCTCACCAAACCGGAGACCACCTTCACGGGCACGGCCTTCGGTAGGCTGGCGGGTGAGCACCTGTACCGGGCCACGGGACCGGGCATGCATCTTGGAACTGACCATATGGTAGAGCTTCTGGTAGTAGATCACACCGATGTAGATATCGGCCTTGAATGTCTTTCCGGTGATACCGTCATACATCACTTCGCGGCCGGTATGGGAGTAGCCGAGCTTTTTCAGCGATGAACGGAGGTCTGCTTCACTTTCGCCACCAAATGCCGTTGCATTGATCCGGCGGCCTTCAAGTGACCCAACCTTGCCACCGATCATCTCGAGCATGTGCCCGATAGTCATACGACTCGGGATCGCGTGGGGGTTGATGACAAGATCAGGCGAGAGCCCGCTCTCGGTAAAAGGCATATCTTCCTGGTTTGCAATAAGCCCGATGACACCTTTCTGACCGTGCCGGGACGCGAACTTGTCTCCGATCTCTGGGACACGCAGATCGCGGGTACGAACTTTGACCAGGCGCGAGCTGTTCTCTCCCTCGGTGATGATCACCGTGTCCACGATGCCGTGTTCGTTGCTGCGCATCGTAACTGATGTGTCGCGGCGCTTCTCCACCGCGATAAGCTCGCCGGAAGGCTCTTCGAGAAACCGGGGCGGCGAGGTCTTGCCGATCAGGACATCCTTCTCGGCAACAATCGTCTCGGGGTTGATCACACCGTCCTCGTCCAGATTCTTGTAGGACTCGGCACCGTGGGCACCGCTCACATCCTCTTCAGGTACCTCGATACGATCGATCTGGCCACCCGGGTAGCGGCGCTCTTCACCCTCGTAGGTCCTGAAGAAATGCGAGCGGCCAAGACCGCGATCGATAGAGGCTTTGTTGAAGATGAGCGCATCTTCAATATTGTAGCCTTCGTACGAGAGGATTGCCACCACAAAATTCTGTCCGGCAGGCCGGTCATCTGACCCTATCAGCTCGGAGGTCTGGGTATGAGTAAGCGGCTTCTGGACATAGTGAAGCATGTGACCCCGGGTGTCGGGGCGGAGCTTCATGTTCGCCGCAGCAAACCCCAGTGCCTGCTTGACCATCCCCGCGCCCATCGTAACACGCGGGCTGGCGTT
>Ga0335069_10013850_pt1 | contig 11313 bp, 9 predicted proteins | sample Lox_Sample_11_FD_206714 | JGI IMG/M metagenome (GOLD analysis project Ga0335069, IMG submission 206714) | Soil microbial communities from Loxahatchee National Wildlife Refuge, Florida, United States - Lox_Sample_1.1 | ecosystem: Environmental > Terrestrial > Soil > Wetlands | place: USA: Florida... | reverse complement strand
GGCCGTCCCCGGCGCGGCGGCGCCGCCCGCTGCGCCGTTTTGCTGCTCGAGCGCCTTGCGTTGTTCCTCGGCCATTTTCTGAAGCTGCTGCTGCAACTGCTGGCGCTGCTGCTCAAGCACTTTCGGGTCAGTCGGCTTCCCGTCGAAGGCGGGACCGAAATCTTTCAGCGGAATATTGAAAGTGAGCTCACGGCCCGCCGGCTCGCCCCCTCCGGGAACGCGCATCACGACCGCCAAGTTCTGCCCTTTCTTAAGGGCGTTCAGCGTGCTCCCCCCAATGTCGAGCTCCGCCGAGCAGGCGTTCTGGAAGCACATGTCGTACTTGCCCTCCAGCGGCTCCTTATTGTCGATGATGACGCGAAAGCCGGGCTTGAGAAGCATGCCGATGGGCAGCATCAGGAGCCGCAGCTTTTTCCGCTCCTCGCCCTGGATCTCAAAGACATTGACGCTGATCATCGGAGGCTGGTCGGACGAGGTCGAAAAATCGCGCATCGTCGCGCAGGCTTCCTTCTTCAAGTTCGGCTCCTGGGCGCAGAACTTCGCCCATTGGGGCTCGGGCGAAACGAGATCGACCTTGGAGGGGGGCGCGGGCTGGGTCCCTGGCGCCGGCTGACCCTGCGCCGGCTGTGCGCCCTGCGCCGGCTGAGCAGGAGCCGCAGGCTTCGCCGGCTGGTTTTGGGCGAGCGCCGAGCCGGCGCCGAGCGCCAGGCTCAAGCCGCAAAGCGCAGCACCGAGGCCCATGAGGTGGAAACTCATCAATCGTCCTTTCAAAGACAAAGAAACCCGTATCGACGCTCCGCCGCCGCTCATTTCTGTCCGCTGCTCCGCGTCCGCCGAGGCCTTCCGCGAACCGTTGGGCGGGAATAAGGCGAGGGCCCGCGCGCGCCGAGTCGCCGGCGCCGCCCTCTTTCCATATTCAAAGCCGCAATCCAATAACATTTTCGCCCTGAACGATCCCGCCTCAACCAATACGCCCGCTGCGATGCAGATCAATGTGACGGCGCCTCGATCCGGCCGGTGCTAAGCTGCCGCTGATGCTTCGTCTTTCGATTCGCCTCCTCTTGGGCCTTCTTACGATCGTCGCCGCAACCTTTGCGCGAGCGCAGATCGCTCCGCCGGCCGGCGCCATCGCCATGCACGGGGAGCCGGCCCTCAAGCCGGGGTTTCTGCATCTTCCTTACGCGAACCCCGACGCCCCCAAGGGGGGCAGGCTCGATCTTGCCTTCCTCGGCGCTTTCGACAGCCTCAACCCCTATAACGTGAAGTCCCTGACGACCGCGCAGGGGCTTATCGGCAACGTCTACCAGTCGCTCATGATGCGCTCGGCCGACGAACCGTTCACTCTTTACGGACTCGTCGCCAAGACCCTCGAGACGGACGAGGAGCGCGACAAAATCGTCTTCCATCTCGATCCCAAGGCGCATTTCTCCGACGGCTCGCCCGTCACCTCCGCCGACGTCCTCTTCACCTTCAACCTCTTGAAGGAGAAGGGCCGGCCGCAGACGCGCGCCGCCTACAGCCTCGTGAAGTCCGCGGACGCGCCCGACGAACATACGGTGCGCTTCGACCTTTCCGGCGCAAACGACCGCGAGCTGCCGCTGACGCTTGCGCTCATGCCGGTGCTCTCCCGCGCCCACACCGACGCCGCCCATTTCGAGGACCAAACCCTGCAGATTCCCGTCGCGACCGGGCCTTATCGCGTTGTGGAGGTGAAGCCGGGGGAGCGCCTCGTGCTCGAACGCGATCCGAACTATTGGGGCCGGGACTTGCCCATCTCGCGCGGACTCTACAATTTCGATTCGATCCGCATCGACTATTTCCGCGACGCAACCGCAATGTTCGAGGCGTTCAAGGCGGGACTCGTCGACTACCGCGTCGAGGACGACGTCAGACGCTGGCGCTCCGAATACGACTTTCCGGCCGCCGGGGACGGGCGGGTCGTGAAGGCCGCGATCCGCAACGACCTGCCGAAGGGCGTCTCCGGGTTCGCCTTCAACACCAGGCGGGCGAAGTTCGCCGACCCGCGCGTCCGCGAGGCCTTGGCGTCGATGTTCGACTTCGAGTGGATCAACGCCAACCTCTACGCCGGCGCGTATAAGCGCTCGCAAGGGTTTTTCGACGATAGCGAATTGTCGTCGATCGGGCGTCCGGCGTCGGAGCGCGAACGGGCGCTGCTCAAGCCTTTCCCGGGCGTCGTGCGCGACGACGTGATGGAGGGGCGCTGGCGCGCGCCCGTCTCCGACGGCACGGGCCGCGACCGAACCATCGCGCGGCGCGCAATCGAGGAATTGGAGAGCGCGGGCTTTTCCTTGAAGGACGGCCGCCTGGTCGATCGCAAGGGCGCGCCGTTCGCCTTCGAGATTTTGGTGAAGAATCGCGAGGAGGAGCGGCTAGCGCTGGCCTACGCCCGCAATCTCGCCCGCATCGGGGTCAGCGCCGACGTGCGGCTCGTGGACGACGTCCAGTTCCAGCGCCGGCGAACCCGGTTCGATTTCGACATGATGCTCGGCACGTGGGCGGCCTCGCCCTCGCCGGGGAACGAGCAGCGCGGGCGCTGGGGCTCGGCTTCGGCCAACGCCGAGGGCGCCTACAATCTCGCCGGCGTCGCTTCGCCCGCGGTCGACGCCATGATCGCGGCCCTGCTCGCCGCCAAATCCGAGGAGGATTTCGTCGCCGCGGTGCGTGCGCTCGACCGCATCCTCATCTCCGGCTTCTACATCGTGCCGCTCTACTATGCGCCGGAGACATGGATCGCCTATTGGAGCAAGCTCGACCGGCCGGATAAGGCTCCGCTCTTCGGCGTCGACCTCTCCGCCTGGTGGAGCAAAAGGCCGTGAGCAGTCTCTTGTTTCCCGCCGGCCGCGGCCCCAATTTCTAAAGCCGGCGCCGCCGCTTGGCGCTCCCCGAACTCCGGAGACGGCATGACCGACGAGACGCTGACCATCGACGTTGTGAGCGACGTCGTCTGCCCGTGGTGTTACCTTGGCGAGAAGCGTCTCGAAGCCGCGCTCGCGGAGGACAATGCGCCGGTTTCGGTGCGCTGGCGGCCCTATCAGCTCGACCCGACGATCCCGAAGAGCGGGCTCGACCGCGCCGAATATATGGCGAAGAAATTCGGGCGGGACGGCCGGCTGAAGACGGTCCACGACAACCTCGTCCGCCTTGGCGCCGAAGCCGGGATCGCGTTCGCCTTCGACAAGATCGAGCGCTCGCCCAACACGCTCGACGCCCATCGCCTCATCCGCTGGGGCGCGTCGGCCGGCGTTCAAGGCGCGCTCGTCGACCGGCTCTTTCGCGCCTATTTCACGCAGGGGCGCGACATCGGCGACCGCGCCGTGCTCATCGATATCGCGTCCGGGTGCGGGCTCGAGGCCGACATCGTCGCGAAGCTTCTCCTGGAGGGCGCGGACGAGGACGTCGTGCGCCGGGAGATCGCCGAGGCGCAGGCGATCGGCGTGACCGGCGTGCCCTTTTTCATCTTCGCGGGGCGTCTCGCCGTGCCGGGCGCGCAGGACGTTTCGCTGCTCAAGCGCGCGATGGGGCAAGCGCGCGCGGCGATGGCGGAGAACGCTGGCGCTCAAGGCCCCGAGGAGGAAGAGCCCACCGGGTCTGACTCGCGCCCGCGCAAAATCGCCTAGCCGGCCGGCGCATCGCCTATGACGGCGTCCTTCGCAGGCTGAACTTTCAACATTCGAAAGCCCAACATGGCGATGAGGATCGTGATGAGCGGGTTGATGAGACAAAATAAGGCGAAGCCGGCGAACGCGAAAGTCGGGATCGCTAGCGTGGCGGCGACATAGGCGCCGCAGCTGTTCCAGGGGATCAGGGCGGAGGTGACCGTGCCGGTGTCGCCGACCGCGCGCGCGAGGACGACGCTTGCGTAGCCGCGCCGCTCGAACTCCGCGCGAAACATGCGCCCAGGCAACGCCACGGCCATATACTGATCGGCGGTGACGATGTTGGTCGCGACCGAACAGGCGACGACCGACGCCACGAGGCCGCCGACCGTGCGGGCGCGCGACGCGATGGGGTCGACGACGCGCGCCAGGAGCCCGGCATGTTCGACAATGGCGCCGAACGCGAGCGCCGCCATAATGAGCCAGACCGTGCTCAGCATGTGCGCCATGCCGCCTCTCGAAAGAAGCGCATCCGTCTCGGGCTCGCCAGTGTTGGAGACGAACCCCGTCGCCAGCGCCATCCAGACGCCCTTGAGCAATGCGACCGGGGCCGGCAACGACTCGGCGTTGGCGAAGGCGATGACGGTTTGCGGATTGAGCGCGACCGCCACCAATCCGCCGAGCAGCGCACCGGAAAAAATCGTGACGAATGGCGGGAGGCGGAGGATCGCAAGAAGGAACACGAAGATGAGCGGGGCGAACGCCCAGGGCGAGATGTTGAAGTGCCCGCTCAAGTCGTTCATTGCGTGGCTCGCTTCCGTCGCGCCGGATTGTCCCATGAAGGCGAACAGCGCGAGAGCCAGCAGGAAGGATGGAACGGCGGTCCACATCGACTCGCGGATGAGCTCGTAGAGGTTGGCGCCGGTGACGGCGCTGCCGAGATTGAGCGTGTCCGACAGCGGCGACGTCCGGTCGCCAAAGAAGGCCCCCGACACGATCGCGCCGGCCGCGATGCCGGGCGAAAGGCCGAGGTTGGCGGCGACGCCCATCAGGCCCACGCCGATTGTGCCGATGACCGTCCACGAACTACCGACCGCGACCGCGATGAGGGCGCATATGACGAGCGAGGAGACATAAAAAATATGGGGGTTGAGGAGCTCGAGGCCATAATAGATCATCGCGACGAGCGTGCCGCTGATCGCCCAGGACCCGATCAAGGCGCCGACTGCGAGCAGGATGAAGATTGCGGAGAGACCGGTCGACACGCCGTCGACGACAGCCTTGCTCACGCCGGGCCACGGCATTCCGTTCTTGTGCGCGACGGCGCCGGCGACTAGGCTCGAAAAGATCAAGGCAATCTGATTTGGCCCGGATGCGGCGTCCTTGCCGAACAGGAAATAGGACGCCGCGAGCAGGGCGATGAGAACCGCGAAGACAAGCAGCGAATCGAACGCGGATGGAGACCGGCCGCCGTCGACCTTGGTCTCCTCCGCCGTCGTCCGCATGGAGCCTCTCTCCCGCCCGTCTCGGAAAGTCGGCGCGGAGCCTGTCTTGCCGCAAGGACCGCGCCCGAAGTCGACTTCGCGATGCGAGCGTCGGTTCGTGTCTCTTCGGGCGCCTCTGGTCTTGAGAGCGATCTCGCAAATCGCGACTTGCATGGACACTATTCAGGAATTGAACAAGTGTCGAGCGCCCGCTAACGACGATGCAGCGCCGTGATCGTCCCTCAATCGGTGAATTTCTTTTCGGTGCTGAGTTTCGCGTTTCTGCTCACCTTTCCGTCCTTGTTCGCCATCATCAATCCGATCGGGGCCGCGCTCATCTTCGACGGCGTCGCGAAGGATTTCACCCGCCCAGAAAGGGCGGGCCTCGCCGCGCGGGTCAGCGCTTATTCCCTGTGCGTCGTTTTTGGCGCGCTGTGGGGCGGTGCTTACGTTCTCAGCTTTTTCGGCGTTTCGCTCGACGCGCTTCGGATCGCAGGGGGCGTCGTGGTCGCGTTGAATGCTTGGCGACTGCTGATGTCGGACGACAGCCGCGCCGACCGAAAGAGCGGGAAACCAGCCGCGGCGGGCGAGGCGCCAATCGACCCCCTGCGGCTCGCATTTTTCCCATTGACGTTGCCGTTCACGACCGGGCCGGGCACGATCGCCGTCGCGATCACGATCGGGGCCGAGCGGCCATCGAGCGGCGCGGGAGTCCTCGCCTTCTTCATCGGAGCCAGCCTCGCCGCCGTCGCCAACGCCGCCATCATCTGGATCGCCTACCGCTTCTCAGGTCGGATGACGGAGCTGCTGGGGCCTGCCGCCCGGCTCGCCATCGCCCGCCTGTCGGCTTTCCTGCTGATGTGCATCGGAACCCAGATCCTCATCAGCGCCGTCGGCGACCTTGTGCGCGAATGGCGCAGCGGCTGACGACGGCCAGAAGGAACCGCTTAGGTTCGAGCGTGGCAGTGGCGCTCTTGGTGGCGCCGCGGATAGATCCAGCGCCATCGGCCGTGAACCTTGGTCACCCATCCGCCCTGCTCGAGCGCGCAGGCGCAGCCGGCTCTGTCTTTCGCACTCGAAAAGACCGCGCACTTCGCGTCGACCCCGGCGGCGGCCGCTCGAACATGGGGGGCGGCGAGGTAGAGCAAGCCGACGCCGACCGCCGCCGCAGTCAGACAAAGACGGATCGAGTTGCGCTCAAAGGTTTTGGGTCGCATGCTGCCAATCCACCTCCAGCTTCGCCCATTCGGAGACCGACGACAAGAACGCCGGGCCTCACACCCATCGCCAGCCGCACACGCGCCGGCCCCGACGCCACCAGCAAACCCAGCGCCGGCGACGCGGCCGACGATGCGGGTTCACGACGACGACCTGAGCCTTCGTAATCGGATCGCCGGCCGCCGCGCCCACCGTTGCGTCGATCGGCATGGCTGCGACGCCTTCCGCCGCCAAAACGACTCCGCCGACCGCTCCACAAAGGACTCCGGCGATCATCACGCGGCGACTCATCGTTTCCATCTCATCCTCCCTTGCTTCCGCGAGACCCAGCCGTTTTGGAGACTACAGGAAGAAACCGGTCGCGGTAGGAACAAGCCTCGACTGTGCATGGCCGCCCTCGTCGAATCCGCTCGCATCAAAATCGCCAACCCGTTTTGATCGTGGCGTTCGCCTCCCATTGATTGAAGCTCACGCCGGGCACGGTCGACCAGACCTTGAGGTAGGAGCCTTGAAAATCGAGCGCCGGACGGCCTAGAACCTTGGCGAAGTTTTCTCCGCCCAGCAGCGAAGCCGGGATTTGGTATTCAAGGGTCGCGATCGGCAGCGCTTCCCAGTCGCGGCTCGTCTCGCCAAAGCGATCGGCCTCGTACCAGCGCCCTAGGAGCTCGACGGCGAAACTCGCGCTCCAGTCCTTCGAGATGACATAGGAGACGGACGGTATCAGGAACAGGGCGTTTGACGAGAGGCGGATGTCGCGCACCCGCCGCTGCGCGAAGGCCGTCAACCCGAAGGACCAGACGGTCTCAGCCGAGGTGTCGGCCGCGATTGGCGCGAGCCGAAACGATCCGTCGAGATTGAACCGCTTGTTGAGCCCGATGTTGAAGTCCTGGCGCGTCTCATTGAGGCCGGAATCCTCCGAGGCCCACTGCCACCTTGGAGAGTAGGCCACGTATGGCGAGAAGGCCTGGTCGTTGTTCGGGTCGACGTACTGGAGGCGCGCCGAGCCGCCGATCCGGTCGACATTGACGTCCGAGGCCGAAAAGTAGCGGTTGATCTCCCCAACCCCGGTCGCAGTGAATCGGAAGATCCCGCCGATCGGCGCGGACAAAGAGACGTTTCCGAGCGGGCTCGTTTCCCAGGATGTCGGCCCGCTGTGGCTGACCTCCTCGGCGTTGGAGTTCCATCCGAGAGGGAGGAGCGCATTGATTCGGCCCTGGGCCGAGGGGATTTGCTCCTCCAATCCGGGCGCGGTCGAATAGAGATTGTCCAGCGGGGCGGTCGTCGCACCCGGCATCCCGAAGATGGCGTCTTTCCGCGCATCGTCGGCGTCGCTGCCGGCGTCGGCTCGCTGGGCTTGCGCGGAAACCTGCGACGAAAGGCCTGCGAGGATCGCGGCGCCCGCCACCGCGGCCAGACAAGAGATCTTCATCGGCGCAGCTTTCGCAGTGCGAGGAACGCGCAGGACGTCAGTAGTCGACCGGATCGCGGCTGATCGGGCAGGTCATGCAATGGCCGCCGCCGCGGCCCCGCCCAAGTTCAGCGCCGGTGATGGTGACGACCTCTATGCCCGCTTTCCGCAGAAGCGTGTTGGCGTAAACGTTGCGATCGTAGGCGAAGACGACGCCGGGGGAGGCGCAAACGAGGTTGGCGCCGCTGTCCCATTGCGTGCGCTCGCGCATATAGTCGGTGCCGCCCGTTTCGACCACTCGCATGTCCTTGAGGCCGAGCGCCTCGCGAACCGTCTCGACGAGCCCGCCCTTCTCTTTGCGCAAATCGAGAAGGCCGGGCTTCGACCCCGGCCGGTAGGAGAAGCATTCGATCTTGTTGACAATGTCCGGATAGATGAGGACGCAATCGCGGTCGGCGAAGGTGAAGACCGTGTCGAGGTGCATCGCGGCGCGCAGCTTGGGCATCGCCGCGATGATCACGCGGTCCGCCGCACCGGCCGCGAACAACTTCGCCGCAAGCTGGCTGATGCCCTGCCGCGACGTCCGCTCGCTCATGCCGATGAGCACGTTGCGTTTGCCGATCGGCATGACGTCGCCGCCTTCCAGGGTTGCGAGTCCCCAGTCAACCGTCGGATCGCCCCACCACACGTTGACCTTGCCGGCGAAGTCGGGATGGAACTTGTAGATCGACGTCGTGAGAATGGTTTCCTCGTGACGCGCGGGCCAGTAGAGCGGATTGAGCGTGACGCCGTCATAAATCCAGCACGTGGTGTCGCGCGTGTAGAGCGTGTTGGGAAGCGGCGGCAGCAGATACTCCGTCACCCCGGCGGCGTCGCGCACGAGCTCCAGCATCTCGCCGCCGATGTGCTCGGGGAATTCCTGGGTCGAGAGGCCGCCGATCAGCGTCTCGGCGAGCTCGCGCGGCTTCAAGCCTTCGAGATAGCCGCGCACCTCGTCGACCAGGCCGAGACCGACCTGGTTCGGCGTCACCTGATTGTCGAGGATCCATTTCTTCCCTTCGGGGACCGCGACCGTTTCGGCGAGCAGGTTGTGCATCTCAAGAACTTCGACGCCGCGGTCGCGCATCTTTGTCATGAAGTCGAAGTGATCGCGCTTAGCGTTATCGACCCACAACACGTCGTCGAACAGGAGAGCGTCGCAATTGCTCGGGGTCAGCCGTTGATGGGCTCGGCCGGGCGCGCACACCATCACCTTGCGGAGTTGACCGACCTCGGAATGAACGCCTAACGCCGTCGCGGTGTCCGTCATGACCGTGGTCTCCTGATCTCGTAGTCCTTACGCGCCCCGTGTTCCCCGCCGGACGTCGCTTTTGTGAAACAAAGTTCGCCACGCCAACTCCGTCACGGCGTGATGAGGCCGGTTGCGAGGCCGTAGACGCCGACGGCGGCCATGATGAGCGTGACCGCGAAGACGCCGAGTTCGACCGGGGTGAACAGGCGCGCGTTCTGCTCACGCCGCGCCCAAAAATAGAGGATAGTCCCCGGCGCGAAGAGGACGGCCGTCAGCAACACGTATTTCAGCCCGGCCGCGATGAACATGAAGATGGTGTAGACGACGGCGATCCCCGCGATGATCTGGTCGCGGCCGCGTTCGTTCGGTGTCTTCTCATAACCCACGCCGCTGCGCGCCAGCAGCACGCCGTACCCTGCGACGAGCAGATAGGGCAGCAGCGTGGTCACGCTCGTCATGTCGAGCATGAAGTTGAAGGCGTCGCGGGACCAGTAGGTCGAGATGATGAACAGCGAGCAGACGATGTTGGAGAGCCAAAGCGCGTACGTGGGCACCTCATTGCTGTTCTGCTTGGCGAACAGCCGCGGCATGTCGTTCGACTTGCCCGCGGCGAACAGCACTTCCGCGCAGATGAGGGTCCAGGCCAGAAAGGCGCCGAGCACCGAGACGAGGACGCCGATCGAGATCAGCACCGCGCCCCAGTGCCCGACGACGAGCTCGAGGGCGCCGGCGAGAGACGGGTTGGGCACGCCCGCAATCGCCGCCCGGGGCGCGGTGGCGTACGGGAGGAGCGTGATCGCGACCATGAGGCCCGTGACGCCAACGAAGCCAAGAATGGTCGCGGCGCCCACGTCCGAGCGCTTCTGCGCGAAGCGCGAATAAACGCTCGCGCCTTCGATGCCGATGAAGACGAAAACCGTGATCAGCATCGTGTCGCGCACCTGCGCAATAAGGCTCTTTTCCGGCATCCCGACGCCGCCGAAGAAATTCTCGGAGAACTGCGAGTAGTTGAAGAAAAAGACGAAGAGGAGGATCGCCATGATCAGCGGAACGATCTTGGCCACGGTGACGACTTTGTTGACGAAAGTTGCTTCCTTGACGCCGCGCAGGATCATGAAGTGGAACGCCCAGACGCCGATCAGCGAAACGATGATCGCCATGGCGCTCGTGCCCTCCCCGAAGATTTCGGGAAAGAACCGGCCAAGCGTCGTGCTGATGAGCACCCAGTAGAAGGTGTTGCCCAGGCAGCTGCCGAGCCAGTAGCCGAAGGCCGACAGGAAGCCGACATAGTCGCCGAATCCGGCCTTGGCGTAAGCGAAGACGCCGGAATCGATATCCGGCCGCCTCTCGGCCAGAACCTGGAACACCCGCGCCAGCATATACATTCCGGCGCCCGCGATCGCCCATGCGATGAGCGCGCCGAAGGGGCCGGTCGCCGTCGCGAACCGCCCCGGCAGGTTGAAGATGCCGGCCCCGACCATGGAGCCGATGACCATGGCGGTGAGCGAGGAGAGCGGCAGCTTCTGCTGCTCCGTCGAGGAGGCGATCGACGGCGTCGCCGACGCAGCTGAAGACGTCATTCCCCCTCCCGATGGTTGCTTTTTCCCGTTACGATCCGTGCGGGAGTTCGGATCAGTCTAATCTGGCCCCAAAGGAATGTCGACTCATCGACGTAGGCGGATGCTTATCATGCAACACTTGCCGCGCTGACCGATCGGGGACGCTCAAGCTGGGGAAAGACGCGACCGACGTGGCGGCTAGCGGTTGGGAGCCGCGTGCGTTCGCCGCGTGTGTTCGGCCGTCGCTCTCGCTTTTTGTCGATTGAGGGTGTTTCTATGATGCGCCCGTTTTCGGTGCGTTCCGGACCGCACCGTCGCGCGGTTCGGTATCGGGGGCGCGCTCGCGGCGGACGCCGGCTGGCCCGTCTGCGCGAAGGTTGGGAGGGGCGCAGGAAGAATAAGCATGGCGCAGAGGCCGATGCAGGCGATCCTGTCGAGCATGATTCCGTTTCCTGGGTAGCTGAGCGCCGCATCCGAAGAGACGCCGGCGTCGTATCCATAAACCGTTGCGAGCGAGGAGTCTTTGCGGCTGCATGGGTCGAAGGCCGCGAAGAGCTGTCAGATCCGCCATGCCGAGGCCGCGAGAGGGGCGCCGCCAGCGTGATTTGACCATGACATGACCGAAACCTATACGGGACCCTCCCTTGTTGTCGCGACGGGGCTGCCGTCTTCTGTGCTCGGAGAAACACGATGAGCGATCTGATTTTCCTCGCGTTTGATTCGGAAAAGAGGGCGG
>Ga0335069_10013849_pt1 | contig 11313 bp, 7 predicted proteins | sample Lox_Sample_11_FD_206714 | JGI IMG/M metagenome (GOLD analysis project Ga0335069, IMG submission 206714) | Soil microbial communities from Loxahatchee National Wildlife Refuge, Florida, United States - Lox_Sample_1.1 | ecosystem: Environmental > Terrestrial > Soil > Wetlands | place: USA: Florida... | reverse complement strand
GGAGGAGCGGCTGCGCGCGATCAGCGGCCGCGCCGACTCGCTCGCCGCGGCGGCGGCCGCCGAGCGCGCCACCCGCGAGCGGGCGGCCGAACGGCGCAGGCGGCGGGCCGCCCAGGCCGCGGTGGCCCGCGCCGTCGCGCTGGGCGCGCGGTACGCGGTCGAGGCGGCCGAGCAGTCCGTGAGCCAGGCGCTGGCCCGCCGGGCCGAGGCCGAGGCGGTGAGCACCAGCGGCGCCGCCGAGCTGAAGGCGGTCCGGGCCCGGGTCCGCGAGCTCGCCGCCGACCTGGACACGGTGGTGAACACCGCGCACGGCACCGAGATCGCCCGGGCCGAGCACCGGCTACGGCTGGAGCAGCTGGCCGAGCACGCGCTCGAGGAGTTCGGGGTCGAGACCGGCGCCCTGGTGGCCGAGTACGGGCCCGAGGTGCCCGTGCCGGTGATCGGGCCGGAGATGGGCACTGCGGCGGCCCTGCCGTCCCGCTTCGAGCGGGCCGCGGCCGAGCGCCGGGCCGCCGACGCGCAGCGCCAGCTCGACCGGCTCGGCAAGGTCAACCCGCTGGCCCTGGAGGAGTACGAGGCGCTCACCGAGCGGCACAGCTTCCTGGCCACCCAGCTCGACGACCTCCGCAAGACCCGGCGCGACCTGCTCACCGTGGTCAAGGCGGTCGACGACCGGGTGCAGGAGGTGTTCGCGTCCGCCTACGCCGACACCGCCCGCGAGTTCGAGCAGCTCTTCAGCCGGCTGTTCCCCGGCGGGCAGGGCAGCCTGGTGCTGACCGAGCCGGACGACATGCTCGCCACCGGCATCGAGATCGAGGCCAGGCCGCCGGGCAAGAAGGTCAAGCGGCTGTCCCTGCTGTCCGGCGGGGAGCGGTCGCTGACCGCCATCGCCTACCTGTTCGCGATCTTCAAGGCCCGCCCCTCACCGTTCTACGTGCTCGACGAGGTGGAAGCGGCCCTGGACGACACGAACCTGCAGCGGCTGCTCGGCGTCTTCGACGAACTGCGGGAAAGCTCGCAGCTCATCGTCATCACCCACCAGCGCCGCACGATGGAGGCCGCCGACGCCCTCTACGGCATCACCATGCGCGGCGACGGCGTCTCCGCCGTCATCAGCCAGCAGATAGCCGCCCGCCAGCCCGCCTAGCCGCCCCAGAGCTGCCCGCCTGGCCGCCCGCCAGCCCGCCTGGCCGCCGTCGGTCCTCGCATTCGCCCGCGGATTCTCGCCAAGAACTGGATCTTTCGCGATTTCATGATCCTCAGCGTGGCCGGAGGTCCCACCGGAACCTCCCGTCACAGGCGGGCCCGGGGCGGGCGGTAGGTTGGCGGACGACTAGAAGCGCCGTTGACGCCGCGACCCGGATCGACCCCCGTCCGATGCGACGCGCGGCGGGGTCTGGGAGACTGTGAGCCTGATGGAATACGTAATCCTTATCATCGTCATCGCCGTCCTGGCCGTCGTGGCCGGCGGCTGGCTGCTGTTCGTGCGGCCGCGCCGGGGACGCGGCATCGAGACGCCGCCCGCCCAGGCACAGGTTCCGCCCGCGACCGGGGCTACGACCGTGACCGGCGAAGCCGAGACAGCCGCAGCGCCGGAGACGCCCGCGGCCGCGACCGGAGTGCTCGAGGTCGAGCGGCCGCCGCCGTCGGCGGGACGGCTGGTGCGGCTGCGGGCCCGGCTGGCCCGGTCGCAGAGTTCGGTCGGGTCGGCGCTGCTGAACCTGCTGTCCAGGGACCGGCTCGACGACGAGACCTGGGACGAGGTCGAAGAGGTGCTGATCACGGCCGACGTGGGCGTGGTGCCCGCCCGGCTGATGGTCGACGACCTGCGCACCAAGGTCAAGGTGCTCGGCACGCGGAGCCCCGCGGAGGTGCGCGGGCTGCTGCGCGAGGAACTGCTCAGGCAGCTGGGCGAGGACACCGACCGGACGCTGCACATCACGCCGCACGGCGGGATGCCCGCGGTGGTCCTCATGGTGGGCGTGAACGGCACCGGCAAGACGACGACCTGCGGCAAGCTCGCACGGGCGCTGATCGGGGACGGGCACACCGTGCTGCTCGGGGCGGCGGACACCTTCCGCGCGGCCGCCGCCGACCAGCTGCAGACCTGGGGCGAGCGGGTGGGCGCCAAGACGGTGCGGGCCGACCGCGAGGGCGCCGATCCGGCCAGCGTGGCATTCGAGGCGGTGAAGGAGGGCGCCGAGACCGGGGTCGACGTGGTGGTGGTGGACACCGCCGGCCGGCTGCACACCAAGGTCGGGCTGATGGACGAGCTCGGCAAGGTGAAGCGCGTGGTGGAGAAGCAGACCACGGTCGATGAGGTGCTGCTGGTGCTCGACGCGACCACCGGGCAGAACGGGCTCCGCCAGGCCCGGGTGTTCGCCGAGGTGGTCGACGTCACCGGCATCGTGCTGACCAAGCTGGACGGGACGGCCAAGGGCGGGATCGTCATAGCGGTGCAGCGCGAGCTGGGCGTTCCCGTCAAGCTCGTCGGCCTCGGCGAAGGGCCTGACGACCTGGCCCCGTTCGACCCGGGCGCCTTCGTGGACGCCATCCTCGGCTGAAGGCTCCCGGTCCGGCAGGCCGGAAACATGCTCGTAACAAGGGCCCTGGGTGTTTCACGCGGCCGACACACGCCGACAGATCCGGCGAAACCTCGGCGTCGGAAGGTCGGTACAGGCTGGCGAAGGGACACCTCAGATGAAGCTCATCACCGCTGTCATTAAGCCGTTCAAGCTGGACGACGTCAAGGCCGCGTTGCAGGCGTTCGGCGTCCACGGCCTGACGATCACCGAAGCAAGCGGGTACGGCAGGCAGCGCGGGCACACGGAGGTGTACCGCGGGGCCGAGTACCAGGTCGACCTGGTCCCGAAGGTCCGCGTCGAGGTCCTCTGCGAAGACGAGGACGCCGACGACCTGATCGGAGTCGTGGTCAAGGCGGCGCAGACCGGCCGGATCGGCGACGGGAAGGTCTGGTCGGTTCCGGTCGAGACGGTGGTCCGGGTCCGCACCGGGGAACGCGGACCGGACGCGATCTGAGCCGAGTCTTATGAGCGGTACGGGGGACGTGTGGACGCCATGACCTCGTTCGCCGCGGATCGTGCCCGCCGGACTACCCAAGTCGACCGGTGGCTGGCGGAGCTCCTTGGCGCCGAGGCCGACGTGGCCCTGGTGGCGGTCGGCGGGTACGGGCGGAAGGAACTGCTGCCGCGCAGCGACCTGGACGTGCTGCTGCTGCACGGCGGCCGCGATGACATCGCGGGCATCGCGGACCGGATCTGGTACCCGGTCTGGGACTCCGGTGCCTCGCTCGACCATGCCGTGCGCACCGTGCCGCAGGCCCGGCGGATGGCGCGCGCCGACCTGAAGGTGGCGCTCGGGCTGCTGTCCGCCCGGCACGTGGCCGGCGACCCGGACCTGACCGAACGGCTCCGGGCGGGCGCGCTCGAGGACTGGCGGTCGGCCGCGCCCGCGCGGCTGGCCGAGCTGCACGCCGCCCAGGAGGAGCGGGTCAGGACCAGCGGCGAGCTCGCCTTCCTGCTCGAGCCGGACCTGAAGGACGCCAGGGGCGGCCTGCGGGACGTGCACGCGATCCAGGCGGTGGCGGCCGCCTGGGTGGCGCCCGCGCCAGGTCCCAAGGTCCGCACGGCGTACGAGCAGATACTCGACACCAGGCACGCGCTGCACGAGGTCACCGGGCGGCGCCTGGACCGGCTGGTGCTCGAAGAGCAGGACGAGGTGGCCAGGGCGCTCGGGCTGCTGGATGGGGACGTGCTGCTCCGGATGCTGGCGGGCGCCGCGCGTACCGTTGCCTACGCCGTCGACCACGCCTTCCGCCAGGCCGACCGGCTGGGCGGCCGGCTGGGCGGCCGCCGGCTCCGCCGCCGCCAGGCCGAGCGCCGCCCGCTGGCCGACGGGGTGGTGGAGCAGGACGGCGAGGTGGTGCTGGCCCGGGCGGCCGACCCGGCCAGCGACCCGGCGCTCGTGCTCCGCGCGGCCGCCGCGGCGGCGCAGGCCGGGCTGCCGCTGGCGCCGCGGACCCTGGACCGGCTGACCGAATGCCCGCCGCTGCCCGTTCCCTGGCCCGCGGCCGCCCGGGACTCGCTGCTCTCGCTGCTCGGGGCCGGGCAGGCCGCGGTCGGCGTGTGGGAGGCCCTCGACACCGAAGGGCTGGTCACGGCGCTGATCCCGGACTGGGAGCGGGTCCGGAACCGGCCACAGCGCAACCCGCTGCACACGTTCACCGTGGACCGCCACCTGGCCGAGGCGGCCGCGCACGCCGCCGCGCTGACCCGGGAGGTGGCCCGGCCCGACCTGTTGCTGCTCGCCGCGCTGCTGCACGACGTGGGCAAGGGCTGGCCGGGGGATCACAGCGTCACCGGTGAGGTGGTGGCGCGAGACGTCGGGCGGCGGATGGGCCTGCCCGCCCCGGACGTGGAGCTTGTCGCCTCGTCGGTCCGGCTCCACCTGCTGCTGCCCATGGTCGCGACCCGGCGCGACCTGGATGACCCGGTGACCGTGAAGCAGGTGGCCACGGCGGTGCGCAGCCGCGCCTTGCTCGAGCTGCTCCATGCCCTCGCCATCGCCGACGGGCTGGCGACCGGGCCGGCCGCGTGGAACGACTGGAAGGCCACGCTGGTCGCCGACCTGGTGCGGCGGGTGGAAGCCGTCCTGGACGGCGAGCCGATGCCCGGTCCCGCGCCGCTGCGCACCGATCAGCTGGCGCTGGCCGCCGAGGGCGGCCCCGCGGCCAGGGTGCGCGGCTCCGAGGTGACCGTGGTCGCCCCCGACCGGCCCGGCCTGCTGTGGCGCGCCGCGGGCGTGCTGGCCTCGCACCGGCTGACGGTACGCAGCGCCAACGCGACGTCGGTCGGCAGCATCGCCGTCTCCGTGTTCGACGTGGAGCCCGAGTTCGGCGAGCCGCCGGACGCCACGCTGGTGGCCGCGGACCTGCGCCGGATGCTGCAGGGGCGGCTGGACGTCGAGGACCGGCTCGACCGCCGGGCGCGTGCGGTCCGGCCGCGCGCCGCGACGGTTCCCGCGCCCAGGGTGACGCTGATCGACGACGCCTCCGACACCGCGACCGTGGTGGAGGTGCGGGCGCACGACGCGCCCGGCCTGCTCTGGCGGGTCGGCCGGGCGCTCGGCGAATGCGGCCTGGACGTGCGCGCGGCCCGGGTGGAGACGCTCGGCGCCGAGGTAGTCGACGTGTTCTACGTGACCGATGGTGACGGCAAGCCGCTCGCCGCCGATGACCTGCGCCGGGCGATCGTGCACTCGGTCCTGGCCGCGCTGGGCGGCTGAACCGCGGGGCTGCTAGCCGCCGAGGCTGGCCCCAGGCCGGCTTGCCCCCGGACAGGACCCGGGTACCGCAGCTCGTTCGGTAGCCTGGGTCTTGTGTTTGAGACCCTTTCTGACCGGCTGACGCAGGTTTTTTCCTCCCTGCGCGGTAAGGGCCGGCTGTCCGCCGCGGATATCGACGCGACGTGCCGGGAGATCCGCATCGCCCTGCTCGAGGCCGACGTCGCGCTCCCGGTCGTCAGGCAGTTCATCGCCCGGGTCAAGGAGCGGGCCGGCGGCGAGGAGGTCTCCGCCGCGCTGAACCCGGCCCAGCAGGTCGTCAAGATCGTCAACGAGGAGCTCATCGGCATCCTCGGCGGCGAGGAGCGGCGGCTGCGGTTCGCCAAGGTCCCGCCGACCGTGATCATGCTGGCCGGCCTGCAGGGGTCGGGCAAGACCACGCTGGCGGCCAAGCTCGCCCTGTGGCTCAAGGGGCAGGGCAACACGCCGATGCTCGTCGCCGCCGACCTGCAGCGCCCCAACGCGGTGCAGCAGCTCCAGGTGCTCGGCGAGCGGGCTGGCGTGCCGGTCTACGCGCCGTCCCCCGGCAACGGCGTCGGCGACCCGGTGGCCGTCGCGCGGGACTCGCTGGAGGAGGCCAGGCGCCGCCAGCAGAACATGGTCATCATCGACACGGCGGGCCGCCTGGGCGTCGACGCGGAGATGATGGCGCAGGCCGTCGCGATCAGGGACGCCACCCAGCCGGACGAGGTCCTGTTCGTGGTCGACGCGATGATCGGCCAGGACGCGGTGGCGACCGCGCAGGCGTTCCTGGACGGGGTCGGCTACGACGGGGTCGTGCTGACCAAGCTCGACGGCGACGCGCGCGGTGGCGCGGCGCTGTCCATCGTGGAGCTGACCGGCCGCCCGATCATGTTCGCGTCCTCGGGAGAGAAGCTCGAGGACTTCGACCTGTTCCACCCGGACCGGATGGCGTCGCGGATCCTCGACATGGGCGACATCCTGACCCTGATCGAGCAGGCCGAGAAGGCGTTCGACGCCGAGCAGACCGCCTCGCTGGCCGGGCGGATCGTCTCCGGGGACGGTTTCACGCTCGAGGATTTCGTCGAGCAGCTGGCCATGGTGCGCAAGCTGGGGCCGATCGGGAACCTGCTCGGCATGCTGCCGGGCGCGGGCCGGTACCGGGAACAGCTCGACCAGGTCAGCGACAAGGACCTGGACCGGGCCGAGGCCATCGTCCGGTCCATGACGCCGGAGGAGCGCCGCAACCCGAAGATCATCAACGGCTCCCGCCGGGCGCGCATCGCCCGGGGCTCCGGGGTGGCCATCGGCGAGGTCTCCCAGCTGGTCACGAACTTCTTCGAGGGCCAGAAGCAGATGAAGGCGATGTTCGCCGGCGGGATCCCCGGCATGCCGCCGATGCCCGGCCTCGGCGGGCCCCGGCGGGCCGCGGGCAAGTCGGCGCGCAAGAAGGGCGGCAAGAAGAAGGCGCCGCGCAGCGGCGACCCGCGCCGCGCCGCCGAGCTGGCGCGCGGCGGGGGAACGCCGCAGGACCAGGCGCCGAACGGCCCGGGGCAGGCCCCGGCCGGGCTGGGCAACCTGGGCGGGCTCGGCGGCCTGCCGGAGGGCCTCCCCGACAACCTGGCCGAGCAGCTGTCCAAGATGCCGCAGGGCCTGAACCTCCCGCCCTCGGCGCAGGGCAACATCCCGGCCGCGTTCCGCGGTGGCAAGCGCAAGAAGAAGTAGCCCGCCTCACTCCGGGCTGAGGGCGCGGACGGTGCCGATGGTGTCGGCCTCGGCGGCCGGCTTGTCCTCGCGGTAGCGCAGCACCCGGGCGAACCGCAGCGCGAGGCCGCCGGGGTACCGGGGGCTGCGCTGGACGCCGTCGAAGGCGACCTCCACGACCAGCTCGGGGCGGACGTAGACGGTCCAGGAGTCCCGGTGGTCCTCCAGCGCCAGCAGCCGTTCGGTCTGCCAGGTCAGCAGTTCATCGGTCAGGCCCTTGAACGTCTTGCCGAGCATGACGAACCCGCCGGTATCCGGGTCGCGGGCGCCCAGGTGCAGGTTGGACAGCCAGCCGCGGCGCCGTCCGTGCCCCCACTCGACGGCCAGCACCACCAGGTCCAGCGTGTGCCTCGGCTTGACCTTGATCCACCCGGCTCCCCGCCGGCCGGCCGTGTACGGGGTGCTGAGCGACTTGACCACGACGCCTTCGTGGCCGCGCGCCAGCGCGTCTTTGAAGAACGCCGTGGCCTCGCCGGCCGACGCGGTGACCAGGCGCGGCATGAGCAGGACGGGCGGAACGACCTGGGCGAGGGCCGAATGACGCTCCCTGTCTTCGGAGTCGATCAGATCGGCGCCGTCCAGGTGGAGCGCGTCGAACAGGAACACCGACAGCGGCACCGCCGGCCCGGCCTCCTGGGTCGCGGTGCGGGACGCCGTGTCCTGGAACGGCAGCGGCCTGCCGTCCTCGCGCAGCGCGATCAGCTCGCCGTCCAGGACCGCGGCGGACAGCGGGAGCCTGGCCAGGACCGCCGCCACCTCGGGCAGCCGGGCGGTGATCTCGTCGAGTGTCCGGGTGAACAGGCGCACGTTCCCACCGGACAGGTGGGCCTGGATCCTGATGCCGTCGAGCTTCCACTCCACCGCGGCCGGGCCCCCCGGGCCGCCGGCCTTGGCCAGGGCCTCCTCGATGCTCGTCGCGCTGGAGGCGAGCATCGGCCGGACCGGGCGGCCCACCTCCAGCCCGAATGCCCGCAGCGCGCCGCTGCCGCCGGCCAGCGCGGCCGCGGCCACCGCCCCCAGCGAGCCGCGCAGCATCATGGCCCGGCGGACCTCCGCCACCGGCACCGAGGCGGCCCGCGCCACCGCCTCGGTCATGACTCCCTCCAGCGCTCCCTGGCGCAGCTCGCCGGAGAGCAGGCCGAACAGGAACCGCTGCTCGTCCTCGGTGGCCCGGCCGAACAGCTCGCCGACCAGCGCCTTGCGCGCGGCCGTGGATCCCTTCCCGGAGACCGCCCCGATGGCGGAGAAGCCCGAGTCCACGTCGGACAGGGTGAGCGCCGGCGCGGCCGCGGGCGGGAACCCGTCCCGCAGCGCCGCCCACCCGACGCCGATCTGCCGCTGCGGCAGCTCACCGGACAGGTACGCCACGGCGATCGGCACCTCGAGCGGCCCGGCCTCGCGCAGCGCGCCTGCCAGCATCTCGATCTTCGCGAGCCGGGCGCTGGTGGCGGCCACGGCCCGGGACACCTCGGCGATCTGGCTAAGCAGCACCCGACCATTTTCCCCCGGCCCCGCCGTACCGGGCTCAGCTGAAGATCATCAGGTCGCGGAGCTCGTCCACGCGGTCGGGGGAGAGGCTGGTGTAGGCGCACAGTTCGTCGGCGCTGGCGAACTTGCCGAGCTTGTCCCGCGCGGCCAGTACGTCCCGTACCTCGTCCGGTGAGAGCCCCAGGCTGCCCGCCAGCACCGTGGCGGGTACGTGGTTGACGTCCACCAGGCCGCCGTCGTCGTATTCGCGCGGCAGGTCCGGCCGGCCGATGGCCAGGTCCCTGGCCAGGGCGGGATCGGTCGCGAGCAGGTGCCGTGCGTCCTTCCTCCGCTCGATCCTGTCCCGGGCCTTGGCCACCGCGGCCCGGTTGCGCTGCCGCGGGGCCAGTTCCGCCGGCGGGGGCGTGGCCGCGGCCGGGTGGAACGGCGCGAGGCCGCGCGAGGGGCGGAACAAGATGGCCGCGTGCACCGCGGCGCACCCCGCCAGCGCGATGATGAAGCCGCCGACGCCCGCGCTCGCGCCCTGGTCCGAGCCGGCCGCGCCCAGCGCGACGATCATCGCCACGGTCGCCGCAAGGTAGGCCCCGAACACCGCCCAGTCTTTCTTCCTGCGCTGGATCACCGCATAGGCCAGGAACGGGACGAACGACAGGAAGCCGATGGACCAGATGGGCACCGAGGCCCACATGACCTGGCGCAGCACGCGCCCGGACTGCGGACCCGGCGCCTGCGGCGCTGGCTGACGGCTGTTCCAGTTGGCCGGTGTCATGCTGGCCCCCCAAAGAGTTCAGCTGTGGCGGCCTCCGCGGCGCGGGATGACGCCGCGCCGACCGGGGCTTCCGGGCGCCCATAGCCAGTATCCGACAGGGAACAGCCGCACGTGCAGGTGGTCATCGACCAGGCCCCACAGGCCGCGCCGCGCGAACATCGCGACGAACATCGCGACCAGCCCGAGGATGATCAGGTACCAGGCGTTGTAGGACTGCAGCGTCTGCTGCAGGATCATGTACACGATGGCGCCGAGGACCGGCCCCTCGATGGTGCCGAGCCCGCCGATGATCACCGCGAACGCCATCTTGGCGGTCCACCCGACGCTGAACACGGCCGTCGGCTGGACGATGAGCTGGCTGAGGGCGAGCACCGCCCCGGCCGCGCCGCAGCCGATCCCGGCCACCACGAAGACGATCATCCGGGCCAGCCCGACCCGGGCCCCGGAACTGCGCGCCGCTACCTCGTCGTCCCGGACGGCGGTGAGCACCAGGCCCAGCCGTCCGCGCAGCACGAGGTACACGGTCAGCAGCGCCAGGACGGTGACGGCCAGCCCGATCCAGTAGGTGTAGGCGACCAGCAGGGTGGGGTCGTAGCCGGACACGCCGGGCAGCGACATCCCGGTGCCGCCGCCGATGGAGGGGAACTTCTCGATGATCAGCAAGATGGTGGTCGCGAGCACCCAGGTCGCGATCGCGAAGTACCCGCTGCGCAGCCGCGAGACCAGCCACCACATCGGGATGGCGGCCACGCCGCAGCCGATTGCCGCGACCGGGAGCGCGCCGAACGGCGAGGTGCCGTGCTGGGCCAGGATCAGCACGAAGTACGCCCCGAGTCCCACGAACGCCTGCTGCCCCACCGACACCAGGCCCGCGTACCCCGCCAGCAGGTTCCACATGCTCGCCAGGATGACGATGATGAACCCCTGCACCATGATGGTCGTGGTACCGGAGTACACGATGTACGGGAAGAGCGCCAGCACGACCACGACGACGAGGGCACCGACGCCGGTCCAGGCCACGTTCCGCCGTGACCGGGTCACCCGGTAATTTTCTTCCGAACGGGCTGCGGTTTCAGTGGCCACGCTCATGATTGCGCCCCCCGCGCGGTCAGGCCCTGCGGGCGGAACACCAGTACCGCCAGGAACACGATGTACCCGGCCAGCAGCTGGTTGGACGGGTTGATCTGGGCGCCGATCTGCTGGGCCACGCCGAGCACCACGCCGCCCAGCAGCGTGCCCCACAGCGAGCCGAGCCCGCCGATCACCACCGCGGCGAACGCGAAGAGCAGGATGGTGTCGGTGCCCGTGGTCGGCGAGAACTGGGAGTACATGCCGTACGCGATGCCGGCCAGCGCCACCGTGGCGAACGCGATCGCCGCCGCGATCCCGAACACGTGCCGGTAGTCGATCCCGGACAGCTGGGCCGCCTCCTTGTCGTCGGCCACGGCCCGGATCATCCGGCCGTACCGGGACGCGGACAGGAAGTACTGCAGGCTGAGCAGGACCACCACGGCCACCGCGAAGATCAGCAGCAGCAGGTAGGCGATCTGGATCTGCGAGCCGATGGAGAACGAGCTGGTGATGATGGCGTTGCCGACCCCCAGCGAGTGGCTGTCGGCGTTGACGAACTGCAGCAGCGCGTTCTCGATCACCACCGACAGCCCGAACGTGACCAGCAGCGTGGTGAGGATGCTGCGGTCCAGCGAGGCCTGGATCACCGTCCGCTGCAGCACGTAGCCGAGCACCGCCATGATCGGCACCACGATCACGAAGGACCACAGCACCGGGATGTGGGTCACCGTGATGACGCCGACCGCGATGTAGCCGCCGATGATCGCCAGGTCGCCGTGGGCCAGGTTGACGACCTTCATGACCCCGAACATCAGCGAGAGCCCGCAGGCGAACAGCGCGTACAGGCCGCCGACCAAGATCCCCTGGATGATGTCGTTGACCCAGGCCATAACCGCTCC
>Ga0335069_10013848_pt1 | contig 11313 bp, 10 predicted proteins | sample Lox_Sample_11_FD_206714 | JGI IMG/M metagenome (GOLD analysis project Ga0335069, IMG submission 206714) | Soil microbial communities from Loxahatchee National Wildlife Refuge, Florida, United States - Lox_Sample_1.1 | ecosystem: Environmental > Terrestrial > Soil > Wetlands | place: USA... | reverse complement strand
GCCAGGCGCAGATCCGCCAGAACAACGGATGCTCAACGACGGCAATTAACGCCTATGGGGGGGACAACAACTGCGGTACCTACCGCGGATATCTCGGCTACGGCCAGGTTGTGGCCTCCAACGATCCGACGGATCAGCAGTCGGCGCTGGCGAACCTGGATCAAGTGCCGTACGCAACCGGGACAGGGAAGTCGGTGGTGCTGAGTCCGAAGCTCCAGAACGGCCAGTCCTACTGCACACCGGCCGGCTACGTTGCGGGAACGACCTACTGCCCGAATAACGCGGCGAACTTCGGCTCGGTGACGGGAACCATCGGTGGCAACCGGGCTGTAACCATGGGCCTGCACATCACGTTTTAAGATTATCGTCGAGCAGAGATGTCGAAGGGGTCTCAACCGGGACCCCTTTCGACTGTATTCTGGCGCAAAAAGGGCGCGCACGCTTCGGCACGTCCTTTTTGTTGCGTCTAACGTGAGATGGTTCCTACTCGCCCCCGACTGGCGCCGTTCCTGACAACACGATGGGCAATGTAGGCGTATTCGATCCGCCGGCGTTTTCGATGGTGATGCCGAAGGCTTTAGCCTGCACGCCCTGCGGGATCGACGGCAACACTATGCTGCCGCTGCCCGAAGCGTCGGGACGGAAGAGACCCGCGGGGATGGGCGCGCCGCTCGCTGGGATCACCCAGAGTTCGTAGGTCTTGTTCGGGGGGAGCGGCTGCATGTTGCTCGCCTGCATCACGAGGGCGCCGCGTGAGGGCAGGTACACAGCGCGCGCGGAAGGCGCCGGCGGATTCTTGCCCGTGGTCAGTGTCACGCGCTGGGCCGTCGGAGCGGTCAGAACGTCCAGCAGTGCCTGTGCGCGGATGTTCTCGCCATTCTGTCTCTGAATCAGGCGTTCCTCCTGCCGGAGCAGGGCGTCTTCGCTGTCGAGCTGCTGGTTCATTTGGAAAATCTTCACGCCGAGGACGGTAGAGAGGATCAGCAGCGCGGCCACAGCCGTCCATGGAACCCACATCCAGGAGCGCGGCGCCTTCTTCTCGCGGGCAATGGAAATCACCGGGGTGCGGGCAGGCTGTTCCGCAGGCGCCGGCAGCCCGGCCTCTACCAGCAACTCGGCCTGTACCGGCAGCCCGGCCGGCTTGGCCGTGATGCGATCGACGAAACGCTGGCGTGTGCCCTCCGGAACTGCCTGCTGTTCGACGCTCATGGCCACCAGTGCCAGGTCGCCGGCAATCTCGGCAAGCTGTTCGCGGCACTCGGCACAGCCGGCGAGATGCAGACGCACGGCGGCAGACTCCTCGCCAGAGAGGGCCTGCATAGCGTGCAGCGCCAGCTCCTCCTGCGGAATGTGCCTGTCGTCGGTCATGCCTGGATTGCCTTTCTTACGCTGATGAGCGCCGTTCGGATACGGGTTTTGACGGTGCCGAGCGGGTCACCGGTTTGCGCCGCGATCTCCGAATGGCTGAGCCCTTCAAAGAATGCCAGCTGCAATGATTTTTGCTGATCCGGCGGAAGTCCGTTCATCACCAGCCGGACCTTCTCCATGATGGTGTTGCGTTCCACGTCCGATGCAAGGTTGGTCTTCGCCGGAAGTACGACTTCATCGACCGGATCGGATGGTTTTCTGCGCCGCAGGGCGTCGATGGCGCGGTTGCGCGCGACGACCAGCAGCCATGCACCCAGTGAACCGCGGGATGAGACGAAGGACCGAGGGTTCTCCCACAGGTTAAAGAAGACATCCTGCATCACGTCTTCGGCATGTCCGGGGTCCTTGAGCACGCGGAGCGCGACCGAATAGACCATGCTCCCATAACGCTCGAAGAGATCGGTCATCGCCTTTTGCTCGCGGGCGCGGACGCGCTGAAGCAGCAACTCGTCCTGTGCCGCGCTGAAGCGAGAAGGATCGGAGTACGGGGGCCGGCCGTAGGTTCCAGTGCTCCCTGACGGGTTTTCAGGAGAATCGGTCATGGATAAAGGAACTGGGAAAGGGGCTGCAGTTTCCCGAGGTTGCGCTCTTGCGCTCGCTGCCGGGCGATGCGCAGAGAATCGCAGCGATTGTAGCAAAGCTGCCTATCTCTTTGGGCCGGAACCAAGCCGCGCGGTCGGCATCGAACACACTCCCCTGGCGCGATGCCCAACCTGGGGCGCGCATTTTGCCCTGCTGTACGCCGCGAGTGAGGCCTCTGAGCGCCGCGATAACGGTGCAAACAGAGCGTGAATTGAGCGACGGGTGATGACGGCGAAGCTGAGAAGTCAGTTTCAATGTCACGAAGAAAATGGAGGCGCGGTTTCCAATCGGCAAAAGTCGGCTGGACGAACACGCCGCGCCGCAACATTTCCTGTCCTGTTGGAAGAACGAGAGACTGGTGCAAATGGATTGAAGAGTAAACGGCCAGGTCGACCGGCTCACACGGATAATGGAAAAAGCCCCCGGCCGAAGCCGAGGGCGTCTGAACCTGACTTACTACCGAGCCTCTCAAAGGGGCACCCTGTCGAGTGGAGCAATGAAGCCGATCCCAGGCACATCGAGTTTGTGAAGGTGTGTGTCTTTGGTGATGAACAGGTCGACTCCGAAATGGGCAGCACAGGCTAATTGAATCGCGTCAGCGTTGCGAAGCGTGTGAGTTGCACGGAGCGAAGCGTAGCGCCAAGCGACTTGAGGATCGAAGCTTACGATATGCGCAGTGGACTGGATTGCTCGATCGTACTGTTCGATGAGAGATGCCTGTCCGAGTTTCGTCGGTTTCACCAGGACCTCTCCCAATGTCATTGCTGACGTTACGATTCTATCGCCGCGATCGATCATCCTTTTTCGAATCTCGAGCACTCGACTGCGAAACGGCTCGACTCCCTCGAACATATAGACAAAGAAATTGGTATCGAGAAAGACCTTGCTCATCTGTCCTCCCGTCGCAGGTTTTCGACGTATTCGTCCGCGTGCTCATCTGCCCATACGTGTTTTCCAGAACCGACGAGACGGATCAACGGGTCGTCCTCGTATTTCACAGGAATTGGATTCTCCTCATGCTTCGCAGACCATTTCGCGTACCAGTCCAGAAGGGGCTTGTATTCCGATGGAATTTCGTCGGGATTCGGACACTGTTTCGTAGGTCTCCGCGACTGACGTCTGGGGTCAACCCGATCACCTGGAAGAAACAGGCGGAGGTGTCCAGGACGTGTTTCGAACAGCATTCGATATTTGCCTGTCGAGGGCGGAACATTAGCTACCAGATGTTCTTTCAGGTGTGCAGCCACTGACCCTGGCTTCAGTCCCTTCATAAGTCCCGTTTCGCGCATCTTTTGACGGATCTCTTCCTTTGTGAAGTCTTCTCTCAAAGGAGATTCCTGATGTAATAGGGCAATTGCGACCCAGATTCGATCTGCGAGGAGGAATATTGTGTCGGCAGTTAGCATTTTTCTGCTGTCTCCTATTATAGGAATAAACCTATAATACCTTGGAATGCCAATAATTAGAAAAAGCCCCCGGCCGAAGCCGAGGGCTTTTCACTTCTTCACTGTTTTCACTTGTTCACTGCTCTCAGTACATGTCGCCCATGCCGCCGCCGTGTCCGCCGGCCGGGGCCGCGGACTTGGGCTCGGGTATCTCGACAACGAGGGCTTCCGTGGTGAGCAGCAGTCCGGCGATGGACGCCGCATTCTGCAGCGCTGTGCGGGTCACCTTGGTTGGGTCGATGACGCCGGCCTTCACCAGGTTCTCGAATTTGTGTGTGGCAGCGTTGTAGCCGTAGTTGGGCTCCTTTGATTCGAGCACCTTGGCCACCACCACCGCACCCTCTTCGCCGGCATTGTCGACGATCTGGCGCAGGGGCTCTTCGAGGGCGCGGAACACAATCTGAGCGCCGACCCTCTCGTCGCCTTCCAGGGTCTTCATCAGATTGCTGACTGCCGGGATGCAGCGGACGAGGGCCACGCCGCCGCCCGGGACGATGCCTTCCTCGACGGCCGCGCGGGTGGCGTGCAGGGCATCCTCGACGCGAGCCTTCTTCTCCTTGAGCTCGGTTTCGGTGGCCGCGCCGACCTTGATGATGGCTACGCCGCCGACCAGCTTGGCGAGCCGCTCCTGGAGCTTTTCCTTGTCGTAGTCGGAAGTGGTCTTGTCGATCTGCGAGCGGATCTCCTTCACGCGGCCCTCGATGTCGGAGGCCTTGCCGGCGCCGTCCACGATGGTGGTGTTGTCCTTGTCAATGGTGATGCGCTTCGCCTTGCCCAAATCCTCGAGCTTCACGCCTTCGAGCTTGATGCCGAGGTCCTCAGTGATGGCCTTGCCGCCGGTGAGGATGGCGATGTCGCCGAGAATGGCCTTGCGGCGATCGCCGAATCCCGGAGCCTTGACGGCGGCGACGTTGAGGGTGCCGCGCAGCTTGTTGACCACGAGAGTTGCCAGCGCTTCGCCTTCCACATCCTCAGCGATGATGAGGAGGGGCTTGCCGCCGCGCGCAATCTGCTCCAGCAGGGGCAGCAGATCCTTCATCGCGCTGATCTTCTTTTCATAGATCAGGATGTAGGGATCGTCGAGAACCGACTCCAGGCGCTCCGTGTCGGTTACGAAGTACGGGCTGAGGTAGCCGCGGTCGAACTGCATGCCGTCGACGGTCTCGAGACCGGTGTGCATGGTCTTGGACTCTTCGATGGTGATGACGCCGTCCTTGCCGACAACCTTCACGGCGTGCGCGATGATGTCGCCGATCTCCTGGTCGCCATTCGCCGAAATCGCGCCCACCTGGGCAACGGAGCCCTCGTCGACGGGCTTGGAGATCTCACCGAGAGCGCCGCCCTCGCTCCACTTGCCGTCTTTATCGCGGGTGCCGATGACGGCCGTCACGGCCTTCTCGATGCCACGCTTCAGGGCAGTGGGGTTGGCGCCGGCAGCCACGGTCTTCACGCCTTCGCGGAAGATGGCCTGGGCCAACACTGTCGCCGTGGTCGTTCCGTCGCCGGCGACGTCACTGGTCTTGGAGGCCACTTCGCGCACGAGCTGCGCGCCTACGTTCTCAAGCGGGTCCTTCAGGTCGATTTCCTTGGCCACCGTCACGCCGTCCTTGGTGATGGTGGGGGAGCCGAACTTCTTCTCGATAACAACATTGCGGCCCTTCGGTCCCAGGGTCGCCTTCACTGCATCCGCCAGCGTGTTGACGCCGCGCAGGATGGCTTGACGGGAATCTTCACCGTGCAGAATCTGCTTTGCCATTTCTCTCTCCTAGAGGGTTCAGGGGTCAGGGATCAGGGTTCAGTTCCTGTATCCGAGCTTTGACCCGTGGTTCCTTTCCGCTGCGGGGTCAGGATGCTCCGTAGGAGCTCGACCCCTTAAGCGCGCTAGCGCTTGATGATGCCGAGGACTTCTTCCTCGCGCATGATCAGGTACTCTTCGCCGTCGATCTTGATCTCGGTGCCCGAGTACTTGCCGAACAGCACGCGATCGCCCGCCTTCACATCGAGAGGGAAGACCTTGCCTTCGTCATTCGACTTGCCCTTGCCGACCGAAATGACTTCGCCTTCCTGGGGCTTTTCCTTGGCGCTGTCGGGGATGATGATGCCGCCACGAATCGTCTCCGTCTCTTCCAGACGGCGGACGAGGATCCGGTCGTGGAGCGGAGTGAAGGTCGTCGTTACAGAAGTTGCTGCCATTGCTTCGCTTCTCCTTCACACGCGCGCAGGGTTGAGCCCTGGACGCGGAGTTGGTGATTTTTGATTTGAAAAAACTGCCGAAGATGTGGAGCGCTTCGGATGATCAGGCCGGTTGGCTGGCGTGCTCGTCGAGCAGTTCAGGCGCCGGTCTGCTAGCACTCTCGCCTTCCAAGTGCTAAAGATAGGCAATGTCGGCGGAGTTTGTCAAGGGCCTGAATTTGAAATATGAGTTAAATACGCTCACATTTGATGAGGACTCCGGCGATTGAGCCGACTCGGAACAATGGGCAGGAAGCCATCCGGCCCTGCCGCTTGGTGCAAGAATGCAGTGCAGGAGAGGCTATCAACGAGCCTGTATTCTCCATCACGCCGTGCTAGGGGAACGCCAACATGAAGATGTTTCATCACTCTCAAGCAGTCAAGGTCGGCAGCCGGGTCGAGACCTCAGGCCAGGGCCCTCACCAACCATCGATGCTCAGAGCCCCGAAATAAACCGTCATCCGCAGCCTGTAGAACTCAGGCCCACGGCCCAGTACTGTACTGTCCGGCTCAACCAAAGACGGGAACTCGGAAGGCGGGAAGCGCGTACAAACGAGCATCATGTTCAGCGATCTTAAGCTTGCGATGCGGAAGTTGGGGAAGTCGCCGGGATTTGCGCTGACGGCGATAGCGACGCTGGCACTGGGGATCGGCGCGAATGCGGTGGTGTTCAGCGTGCTGAATGCTCTGGTCCTGCGGCCGGTGAATCTGCCTGATGCCGAAAACCTGTACACCGTGCAGCGGTTCACATATCCATCGCAATCGTACCTGGACTACGTGGATCTGCGAGCCCGGAACCACACCTTCGAAACCATGGTGGCCTTCCAGATCATGGGGCCGGTGGGCATCGACATGGGCGGGAATCCCACGACGGCCTGGCCTTACCTGACGAGCGGAAATTACTTTGACGGACTGGGAGTGCAGCCATACCTGGGGCGGTTTTTTCATGCCTCGGATGAGAAGGGAAAGAACAGCGCTCCCTACGTGGTGCTGAGCTACGCCTTCTGGCACACGTATTTCCATGGCGACAAGAACGTAGTGGGCAAGCCGGTGGAGATCAACAAACACCCGTTCACGGTGATCGGCGTGGCGCAGCCGGATTTTCGGGGAACGGAACTCTTTTTCGTGCCGGCGCTGTGGATTCCGATTGTGGATCAGCCGGAGGTCATGGGATTCGACATGCTGGCGAATCGCGGGGGCCATTCTCCGATGGTGGTGGGACGTTTGAAGCCGGGGGTGACGCCTTCGGCGGCGACGGGGGACCTGAACGCGATCGGGTCGTGGCTGGCAAAGACGTACCCGGGCGATGATGACGGGATCAAGTTCAGCCTGACGCATCCAGGGCTGATCGGAGACATGCTGGCCAAGCCGGCAAGGGCATTCATGGCGGCGCTGATGCTGTTAGCGGGGCTGATCCTGCTGGCGGCGTGCGCGAACCTCGGGAGCCTGTTTGCGGCGCGGGCGGCGGACAGGGCGAAGGACGTGGCGCTGCGGCTGGCGCTGGGATCGAAGCGGGGCCTGATTCTGCGGCAATTGCTAACCGAGGCGGTGCTCGTGGCGCTGGCTGGAGGCGTGATCGGGCTCGCTGGAGGGGTGGTGATATTGCACGGATTGAGCGCGTGGCAGCCGATTCCGGATGTGCCGATCAACGTGCCGGTGAATCCGGATGCGCGGACGTACGTGGCGGGGCTGATGATGGCGCTGGGGAGCGGATTCCTGTTCGGGATGGTGCCGGTTCGGCAGGTGATGCGGTCGGATCCGTGGCAGGTGATCCGCACGGGAATGGCCGGCGGGACGGGGACGAATAGGTTTGGGTTCCGGGACGTGATGCTGGTGGCGCAGATTGCGATCTGCGCGGTGCTGGTGACGTCGTCGTTGGTGGCGGTGCGGGGGATGGTGCGCTCGCTGCATGCGAATTTCGGATTCGTGCCGCAGAACGTGATGCTGGTGGGAAGCGATATGCACATGGCGGGTCTTGCCGACGATCAGATTCCGCAGATGCAGAAGCGCATGCTGGACGCGCTGGCAGCGCTGCCGGGAGTGCAGGCGGTGGGATACGTGAACAACCCGCCCCTGAACCTGGGTGGAAGCGACTCGGACGTGTACACGGACACGACCACCGAGTTCAGGCCGACCAACGCCATTGCGGACGCGATGAACTACAAGATTTCGCCAGGATACCTGGATGCGGCGGGAACGAAGCTGCTGGCGGGGAGAGACTTGCGGCTCGACGACAACAAGACAGCGCCGAAGGTGGCACTGGTGAACCGGACGTTTGCGGTAAAGGTGTTCGGATCGGTCGAGAGAGCGCTGGGAGGGCACTACAAATTCTGGGGTGGTACCGAGCGGGCGGAAGTGGTGGGCGTGGTGGAGGACGGGAAATATCGCTCGATTACGGAGGATCAGCAGCCGGCGATGTTCTTGTCGTACCGGCAGTATTCGGAATCGGCGACATTCATGGTGGTGCGGTACGCGCACGCGCCGGGCGATGCGGCCGAGGCGATCGAGAAGGCGATTCACGGTCTCGACTCCGCCCTGCCCCTCGGGGTGCGGCCCTGGCCGGAGGAACTCCAGGGCGCGCTGTTTGCGCCGCGCGTGGCGACGGTGGCGCTGGGAGCCCTGGGGCTGCTGGGCGCGATGCTGGCAGTGACGGGCATCTTTGGAATGGCGTCGTACACGGTGAGCAAGCGGCTGCGCGAGTTGGGGATTCGCGTGGCGCTGGGCGCGGGACGGCGAGAGATCCTGGGAGCTTCGCTGGGGCGGGCGTTCCGGCTGCTGGCGGCTGGATCGGCGACGGGACTGGCGCTGGGACTGATGGCGACAAAGGTGCTTTCGTACATTGTGTACGAAGCGACGCCGAAGGATCCGCTCGTGCTGGGCGGGGTGACGGTGACCATGCTGGTGCTGGGAATGGTAGCAGCGTCGATCCCGGCGCGACGGGCGCTGGCGGTGGATCCGCTGATTCTGCTGAGGGATGAGTAGGACGGCGAGTTCACAGCGGCTTTTTCCATCTGGCGCGTTCTGACCGCCAACTCGTCAATAACTACTTAATCAACGATGGAATTCCCGCAACTGCTGGCCGCTGGCCAGACTGTGCCTGTTTTGACACAGGTCGCCGCAAACACGGGCACTCGTCGGACGTCCAACGAAACAATTACAATCAAAGCCATGCATCGCCGTTCGGTAGTTTCTTTCTGTGCCGTCCTTGTCCTCTGCGGGCTGTCTCCGGGGTTGTCATCCTTCGCACAAGACTCGAGCCATCGCGGCCGCAAATACAAGGCACCGCCGCCTACGGCCAAAATCGAGGTATCGGTGCTTCGCGACAAGGACAGCAAGCCCATCGAGAATGCGGCCGTTATCTTTCACACGCTGAAAGAGAAGGGCAACATGGAACTCAAGTCCAACGAGGACGGCAAGGCCCTCATCGACGTCCTGGAGATCGGGGAGACGGTGCGGTTGCAGATCATCGCGAAGGGCTACCAGACGTATGGCGGCGACTACAAGATCGAAAAGGACCAGATGGCGATCGAAGTTCGCATGAAGCGCCCGGGCGAGCAGTACTCGATCTACAAGCCTCATCCGGAGGACAACCAGAACGAGGACAAGCCCAAGGACGATTCCAAGCCGGAGGATAAGCCGGCGCCGCCACCATCCAACTGACAATTGCTCAGGATCTCCGCAGCCGGCGTTTCACGGCAGAATCGCGAAATGCGGGCAACCGCGAAGCATCACCGCCCAACAGCTCCGACACACAGTTCCACCCGTGCCGATGACCTCCGATCTCGCACTTTCGGGCAAATCCGCACTCGTCACCGGGGGCGCCAAACGTATCGGAAGGGCGATTGCCCTGGCCCTGGGCCAGGCGGGCGCGGACGTGACGATCACGTACCGGACCTCGGCCGACGAGGCGGTGGAAACGATCGATGCGCTGGAGCAGTTAGGCCGCCGGGGATATGCCCTGGAATGCGATGTGCGGTCCGAACAGTCGGTACGAAGCGCCGTGGGCCGGACAGTTGCCGAGCATGGCCGGCTCGATATCCTGGTCAACAACGCCGCCATTTTTGAAACCGCGGCGCTCGATACGTTGAGCGTGGCCCAGTGGGACGCGGTCTTCGCGACCAACACCCGCGGGCCGTTCCTGGTGTCGCGCGAGGCGCTGCCGCATCTGCGCGCGGCGCGCGGCCGGATTATCAATATCGGGTCGCTTGGTGGAGTGCGCCCGTGGGCCGAGCACGCGCACTACTGCGCGTCGAAGGCCGCCCTGCACATGCTTACGCAGGCGATGGCAAAGGCATTCGCCCCGGAGGTCAGTGTGAATTGCGTCGCCCCGGGGTGGGTCGAGTTTGGGGAGGAACGCGAGGCGCAGGCCGAACGCCTGGCCGGCAAGGCTCCGAAGCGCCGTAACGGGACAGCAGAAGAAGTTGCCGAGGCGGTGCTGTTCTTTGCGGCAGGACCGGCGTTCATCACCGGGCAGATTCTTGCGGTGGATGGCGGGCTGGGGCTGTAGGGCTCCTGCCCCACCCTGGAAAAGCCCGGGAGGCTTGGTGAGTTGGCAGATTCGTCCGTTCCGTTGCGGGAATTCACACCAGCCTCATTTGCCGAACAGACGCGCCCAGAAGCTGCGTTTCTGGCCGTCACCGTTTCGTGAGGAAGCCTGGCGCGGACCCGTGCCCGCATTGAATTTGAAGCTCTCATCGTCGAGGCCGACGGGCTCGGGCTGTTCCGGCAAGGCACGGCCTTCAATGGCGGCCTGCGGATTAGTGACATAGAGGCGTCGCGCGGTTTCTTCGCCGGCATGCCGGACGACGTAATCGTAGCCGCTCTTGAGGTGGGCGGGCCTCCAGTCGGGGTGGTGCGCGTCGGTGGCGAGGAAGTGGATCCAGTTGCGGCGCAGCAGTTCATTGGCGAGCGCCTGGGCAGTCCGGCCGAAGCGGCCATAGAGCGATGCCGAGGTTACCTGGACCAGACAGCCGGCCCGCATCCATCCCGCGACCAGCACGGGGCGGCTTTGCACGACCGGGTTGCGCTCAGGGTGGGTCACGATCAGGGTGTATCCGGCCATCTGAAGGCGCGTCATGGCCTGGCCAAGAACCGAGGGAATGAGGATTTCCGGGAATTCGATCAGGAGGTAGCCTTTGCCGTTGATCGAGTAGAGGGGGAAGCTGTCGAGCGCGTCCAGGATGTTAGTGGCGTTGAGGTGGAAATCACACCCCAGGCCGAGCCGGATCACGCCGGAGAGCCGCTCTTGCAGTTCCTCGAATCGCGGCTGGATCACCGCGAGATTGTAAGGATAGGTATCGCTGGCGTGCGGCGTGCAGATGATGTCAGTCACGCCTTCTTCAGCGAGGTCGTGAGCCATCCTCAGGGAAGTTTCAAGGTCGGGGGAACCGTCATCGACGCCGTAAATCAGGTGGTTGTGAATATCAATCATTAGGTTCGGGCCCGACCTGAAGCCGTAATACGGTCTACTTCATCTCTATGATTCCGGCGCGGAATTTGTGCCGGACCGGGAAATCAGCGGATTGCGAGCGTCTCGACCATGGAGGCGAAGATTTTCCAGCCGTCCGATGAGCCCAGCAGTTTTTCGCTGGAGCGGTCCGGGTGCGGCATCATGCCCAGAACGTTG
>Ga0335069_10013847_pt1 | contig 11313 bp, 11 predicted proteins | sample Lox_Sample_11_FD_206714 | JGI IMG/M metagenome (GOLD analysis project Ga0335069, IMG submission 206714) | Soil microbial communities from Loxahatchee National Wildlife Refuge, Florida, United States - Lox_Sample_1.1 | ecosystem: Environmental > Terrestrial > Soil > Wetlands | place: USA... | reverse complement strand
GGAGCCGATCCCGGTACTGCGGCTGGTGGTACTGTTGCCGATGGAGAGTTCACAGTCGTACTCGGGCTCGCGCCCGCGCCAGTATCAGGGCTGCCGGAACTGGATTTCTTGCATGCTCCACTTATCAGGAGCAATAACAGAACGCTTAACACTTGAAACCATGCGTGCTTCATTAGTTTCTCCCGTGATCAAATCCTCGATTGAGTAACCGGCAGCCCAGGTTCGAGCTGCCGGCCATGACATGAATGTTGAGAGAGTGCATTAGTCTCTGGCGAGCGCTCCCGCTGCGATTTGCTCCAAGTCGAGGTATTGCGTTTTCTCGACGGTGACCCCAACAACGAGGATGGTTCCGCCCGTGAAACGCCCGGGCGACTTGTAGCTCGCGCTGACGGCATCTCCGCTGTCGTAACCGATGCACAGTCCGTCGCCCGACAGGGTGAACTTGCCCACCTGTGCGCGCATCGGCCCGGTGGCCACGATCTTGTCGTTGACGTAGAGATTCGTCTTGCCCAAGGATTCACGGTTCTTGCCCGCGCCCTCCCGGATAAACTCCATGCCAAGCGTGTACTTCCCCGGCTTGAGCTCCGGCGAGACGAATGTCTGTTCCGGCTTGTAGCCAAGGAAGTTGTAGACGTAGTGCAACTTCTTGTCTGTAATGAACAGCGCATGACCGCCGAACCGCGATCCGTGAGCGAAGATGACACCCGAACAATTCGGATCGGTGATCTCGACGTCGGCGAGGATCTTGTACGAACGTCCGCGCACATTGACGGCAACGCTTTCCGGAACCGAAGTCGTTCCCGGATAGTAGATGTAGCGCTCGCGGGGTGCTTCCTCGGAGGGCCGTGGGTCAGTGAGAATTTCGTATGCCAAGCGGTCATCCAGCGGAAGCACGTTGTTCTTTTCCGCTTCCTCGAACCAGGCTTTGATCAATGCCTGGAGCTTCTCGGGGTGTTCCTTGGCTAGGTTCTTCGACTCGGCGCGGTCCACATCGACGTGATAGAGTTCCCACTCGTCTTTATCGAAGTGACCCAGATTGGAGGGCATCGGAGTGTGCAGAGCAGCGGCCTTCCAGCCTTCCTCCCACATCCCACGAGTTCCGAGCATCGCGTAGTACTGGCGCTTCTTTGCCGTCGGCGCGTTTGGTGCGTCGAAGCTGTATCTCATCGAAACGCCGGAAAGCGGAATTTGCTCCACTCCCTTGTAGACCTTGGGCATCTCCAGACCGCAAATGTCCAGGATCGTCGCGACGATGTCAGTCGAATGGTGGTACTGCTGACGAACCTCGCCTTTGGCCTTGATGCCCTTGGGCCAGGAGATAACGAGTGGGTCGCAAGTGCCGCCCGAGTATTCCGAGTAACGCTTGAACATTTTGAATGGTGTCGATGTAGCCACTGCCCATCCCGTCGGGAAATGCCCGTAGGTGTCTGGGCTCCCGAGCTTGTCCAGGAGCTTCATGTTCTCGGCCAAATCATCTGGATAGCTGTTGAAGTACTTGTTCTCGTTGACGGTTCCGTTGGGACCACCCTCTCCAGAGGCGCCATTGTCGGCAGCGTAGATGACCATGGTGTTTTCGAGTTGGCCACTCTGCTCCAGGTAGTCAATGATGCGGCCCACCTGCGCATCGGTGTACTCCGAAAATCCGGCGTAGACCTCCATCATGCGTGAGAATAATTTCTTCTCGTCGGCGTTGAGACTGTTCCATGGACGCACTGCGTCGGCGGCAGTCGCGATCTCGGCTGGCATTGGGTTGATGGGAGTGAGTTGAGTTCCCTCTGGCAGAAGACCTTTTGCGATCATGCGCGGCAACACCCACTCACGATAGGCTTCGTAGCCGTCGTCGAACTTGCCCTTGTACTTGTCGATGTATTCCTTCGGAGCATGGTGCGGAGCATGATTGGCACCGGGGCAGAACCACATGTACCACGGCTTCGAGGGATTGCCGGCCTTCTGATCCTTGATCATCTGTAAGGCTTGATCCGCCAGATCCTTCGAAAGGTGATATCCCTGTTCCGGCCAATAAGGCTGGTCAATGGCATGGTTGTCTTCAACCAAGTCGGGATACCAGTTGTTCGTTTCCCCGCCAAAGAAACCGTAGAAGCGGTCGAAGCCCTTCTGCAGTGGCCATCCTTGCTTGCTGGCGCCCGCGGCTGTGTCCGTCTCTGAAAGGTTGTGGTGCTTGCCCAGCCAGAACGTGCTCCAGCCACCGTCCTGAAGGATTTGCCCGATCGTCGCGCACTCATCGGGGATGTGGCCGTTCGCGCCCGGATATCCCGTCGCCGCCTCCGAGATGCAGGCAAAGCCGTTGAGGTGATGGTTGCGTCCCGTCAGGCACGTGGAACGCGTCGGCGAACAGAGAGCGGTTGTGTGCCACTGCGAGTACATCAGGCCGTTGTCGGCCAGTTTCTGCAGCGTGGGCATGTTTATGCGGCCGCCAAACGGTGACCATGCGGCCATCCCGGTATCGTCGTACAGAACAAATAGGATATTTGGCGCTCCCTCAGGAGCTTTGGTTGGTGTAAATGGTTCCCAGTCGGGAACGGAGTCGCGGACATCCAGTTTAATTGTGCCCTTAAACGGTTTCTTAGCCATGATTCTTCATCTCCTCAAGTGCTATCTCTCTCGAGCTGCGTTGTGTTCCTGAATGCGTGCGGTATGCTTTTCCACGCATACTCGTCTTCCCGACGGAAGTTATTCTCGAGAGCAGACTAGGCTGGCAACTCTAGGTTGGGAACTGTCAAAACGTACAGTTGGTCGGATTGGGATACGCCGTCGATCAGCCATTCGCGGTTTTCTAGAAGATGTACTGGATCCGCGTCTGGAGAATATCCGTGAAGCCATTGAGGCCGGAGCGGTCGAGGTTGGCGAAGCCACCCGAGATTCCTAGTTTCCATCTGCGGTTCAGAAACCAGTTCAGATCGAGAGTTCCTTTATCCAGTACACCGCCATGGATCGACTTGTCGTTCAAATCGAGGTGGGAGTAGCGAGCCGTCAGTTCGACGGCTCCCCAGCGGCGTCGCGGAATCGGGCGCCGCGCGTACGCGACGTTGCGATCGTACGGCCGGTGCTCTCCGGTTAGAAACACAGAGCCGGTAACATAGAACCCATAAAACGTAGGATTGGCGATCTGAGTCGCATTTACCTGTGAGCGAACATATTCCGTAAGGACCGAATAGCGATCGCGGGTCCAGAGAGCTTCGATCGCAATCTCTTTCTGATTCGAGGCCGGAATGTTGCCGGTATCGACGTAGTTCGAAGACACGTTCGATCCGGCCTTGCCCCGCAGGCGTACCGTGCCGAGATCTGCTCCCGCATAGCGCGCACTCACGCCCACGTGCAGATATCTGGAACCGTCTTCGTTGATCAAAATCAACCCAGTCAGTCGAGTCGCGAAATGATTGCCGGCTGTGTCAAATTTCTTGCCGTGCACCCACCAATCGTTGAACCACCCGGCCGTGTATGTCATCCGCTTCTTTAAAACGCTATTGCTCACAGAGATGCCCACATCCCGGGAAGTGAAGAACGGATTCAAGATTCGCTCCATCGAAGGAAGGAATGCGGCATCCCCGACCATTTCGTATACGAATGGCTCCTTGTTCTTGCCGAAGGTCACCGCGCCCAGTTTCCCGACGGGTGCCGTGATGTACAAGTCAGTAAATTCCCAGGTCTTTTTCTTGTTTTCATCGGCATCAAAGCCGTTCCATGAGTACGCTGCAAAGTAATGCACCTGGTATGATTCAGGCCCTACACTGCCCGTGACTATGAAGCGAGTCGAGCGGTCGTCCCACTGGTCCTTCTGACGCCCCACCTGCGTGATGCTGTCCGAATCCTGCGAGAATGCGTTGTAGTCATAAATTCCGGCAAAACCCAACAGAATTGAAAAATATTCACCGTGATATTCAGGGACGCGTGCCCACTTGGGAGGAATGTCCGGAGCACTGAAATCTCGTTTTTTGACAGCTTCCGAATCTTGGGCACTAAGCTGCGCTCCCCCGGAAAGCGCGTCGGCTTTCGACGCAGGTTGCGGGAGAGCTGGGTCGTTGCCGCCGGCGTGGACTGAGCCCTGCTGCTGCCCCATCGCGGTCAGTGATCCCACCAACATGAACCAAAACGCGATATGGGTTAGTCGAAGTCTCATCGCTGTCGCTCCTCGAGAGCAGACTAGGCGGTCCGAAATAAGTGGGAAACTGTCAGAATGAACAGGAGCGGGATTGGAGTGCCGCAAGAGTGTCAACTGTGGACCCGGAACTGGTCTTCGCGGTGTTTCGAGTCGCGGGGAAGCGTACGTGACTCTTAGAAAGACCTCCACTATTGTGTTCGACAAGCACAGATCACTTGTGTCCAATGTTAAAAATCACACCGACTCCGACTTTCGGGGATACCTTAGTTTCTCCGCCGATATGTGTGATGGATGCGGTGAGGTCAAAAACCCGAAGCGTCCACCGGTGGCCAATCTCGTAATCGAGTCCGCCTCCTAACTCGGTGGAAAAGCCGTGTTCCGTCTCGCCCTCCGTCGATTTCTCGAAGGCAATGCCGAACAACGCATATCCAACCGGCGTCCATTTCTTGCTCTTGCGCAGGGAGAACTCTGGGCCGAAAGTGACGCTATGCTCGCTCGCCCCTCCGGCATAATCACCATCGAAATCCGCTGCGATTCCCAGCCAGGAATTCACGCTTCCAACGACCGAGGCTTTCCACCCGTTGAAGTTCGTGTCCGAAGAACGGAGGTACGAATAAGCTCCCAAAATTTCAGCTTGGGGTACTTCGTGCTCTTGTGACCAAGCCGGGATTACGGCACAGAGCACGAAAGCAAGCGTGAGCAGCGCCGAAACTCGCAACGTGTCCAGAAAGAAGCCAGTTCCAGTAAAGACTTGAAATGAAAGGAAACGATTCATATCTTGCAAATTGAGAGTTACTTCATGCCAAGCACGGTCACATGGGCTCTGCCCTTCAAGAAACCTTTCGTGTCGTACCAAAAATCAATCCTGCGGATTCTGCGCTTTCCCGAACCCGCCAAGTCGATCTGCCGGCTCTCTCCGCCTTCTGGAATGTTGTACCGGACATCGATCTTATCGGGCACACCGTTGTCATAGGTAACAACAAGGCGCTGCAAATTCAGGGGAGCGCCAGTCACTTTGAACTTGATCCTGCGGAAGTCATCGAACGGACCTCGCACCAGGATCCCATCGTGATCTGCGTTAAATCCGGCCTCAGTTGACGAGATAACTCGCCAACTTCCGGCGCGGCCACCACGCGGATGAGACACCACCTGCGCGTGAGCCGCGGCAACCCAGATCATAGTGAGTGTTGCGACGGCCGCGACCAGTGTCAGGTGTTTCAGTCGTGCATCTAGTTTCGTACGGTGACTGTCCATTCCGTCCGTTCTCCGATTTTGTGATTCCATTTCGAAATGTCGCCAGAATAGTGTTCTTGATCGTCGTCGCAGGCAACTGTCTAAACTGACAGGTCTTCGGGTGAAACTTTCCTCGTGCAAACTTATGAAATTGAAATGGGGTTGGAGAGTCTTCTTTTACATCTGCCTGGTTCAGTGCAAATTGACGTCACTCCTGTCAATACTGACAGTGCATTCTTGACCGGCAGACAGCTATAACGTTGCCTGATGCGGCGGAGGTTCAATGAACGCGCAAGAACTCTGCCACTGAGATCGACGCGAGGGGAAAAGACGGTCCGACATCCGAACATCTTTTCACGCGAATTTCAAAGGTGAGGTCGAGAAAATGAAGAAACTCCTGATTTTTATCGCCATGCTGTCGTTTGCCATTCCATCGTTCGCAGATGACCTGGACGAGTACCTTAGGCTGCTCAAGACCGACGTAAAAGCCGACGCTCGACAGATCGTCACTAAAGGGATGGTTACGTTTACTGATGAGGAGGCGAAGCGGTTTTGGCCGGTTTACGAATCCTACATGGCCGAACGTGAGAAATTCCTTGATGCCCGCGTCGCGCTGATCATCGAGTACGCCGATAATTTTGACAAGATGACGGATGAGAGGGCGCAGCGACTGTTGAACCGAAGGTTCGAACAACTGAAGCTGAGGAACCAACTGGATGAGAAGTATCGCCCGAAATTCGCCGCAGCGCTTTCAGCTCGGCGACTTGTCCGCTTTTACCAGATTCAGCAGGAACTCGAGATCATGATCGAACTCAGGGCCGTCTCGCAGATCCCGCTGATGAAGTGGTGGCAAGCGGAGTGAATGGACGCCTGAGCATCCTTGATGACTAACATATTCCGGCTAGGTCGCCCATCCGCGGCGACCTAGAATGTGTTTTGACGTTCTTACTGCCGGGCCAGAGAATTTGGCCCAGACTTTCCGCTGGCAGCACCCGCTCGCAGTCTTTCCTTCTCCTCCGCCGGCATCTGCATGATTTCGTCGGCGAAACGGCCCGAGCGCACAAGGCTTGTCATGATCTTCATTGTTCCATCGATATGATTGAAAAACGCCTTATACGCGGCGCACAAATAGTTCAGTCCATCCTCGCCGTCTGGCGTCTTGATAAAGCGGTTCTTGGGGCACTCGCCGTGACACGCAAAGCGCACTTCGCACTCGCGGCAGTAACGAGGCAAAGTGTTCTTTTTGTCTTGCCCAAACTTGATTTGTTGGTCAGAAGAAAGCAGCTGGATCAAGTGAGTTTCGCGAATATTCCCGAGCTTGTATGCAGGCTCTACAAAGTGATCACAGCTGTAGAGATCACCGTTGTGCTCTAAAGCCAGCGCCTGCCCGCACGTTTCCGCAAAAATGCATACCGCACCGGCAACTCCTACCCAGTTGGCCAGAGCTGAGTCGAAATGCTGAACATAGACCTTGCCGACATCCGTCTTCAGCCACTCATCAAAGATAGCAATCAGGAACTCTCCATATGCCTGCGCATTTACGGACCTTTCCGTGACCTGGTTGCCTTCAATGGTATAAAGCGGACGATCTCCGCCGGGGCGTACACTCCACCCCTCATTGGCAACTGGCAACATTGCGGTACTGACGCGCTCGATGATCGGTATGAACTGAATAAATTCCGCGCCCAATTCAAAGCGGAAGAATCGGTACACGTCTAACGGATGCTGTTGATTTGCGGCATGGACAGTGCAAAGGATGTTGACGTCGACTTTGTGCTTCTTCAAAAATTGGAAGCCGCGCATGACCTGGTCGAATGACCCGGCTCCGCCTTTGTTTACTCGATAGGTATCGTGCAAAGCCTTCGGACCGTCTACGCTCAGCCCGACGAGAAAACTGTTCTTCTTAAAGAATGCGCACCAGTCGTCATCGAGCCGGGTTCCGTTGGTCTGGATTGTGTATTGGATCTGCTGACCCGGACGCTTTATTTTGTTCACTAAATCAACGGAGCGTTGGAAGAACTCAAGCCCCATTAGAGTCGGCTCGCCGCCTTGCCATGCCACATCGACCTGCGGAGCCCGATGACTCTCCAACAGCTGTTTGAGATATCTCTCTAGCAAATCCTCGGCCATCTGAAATTGACTGCCTGGATACAACACTTCTTTCGACAGGAAAAAACAATATTTGCAGTCAAGATTGCAGATCGCGCCCGTCGGTTTGAGCAAAACATGGAATGAGGGCGGCGCATTAGCGGGGAAGGTCAGTCCGCTTCCTGGTCGGATGTCTGTTGAATTCGTCATAGTTTCACTCCGGAACAGTCTAGGCCTTGCGATCCAGTCTCGTCACTGTCAAAACAGACAGGTCACCGTCGATGGCAGCGCACAAATGAGCCAAAGAGGTGAAGCCATCCCGGCATCTTCATTCGGCCTGCCACCTCTCTCGGACTACTTTTGGCAATTGACTGTTCATTCTGACAGTAGAAGGGCGCTGGCCTGAGTCCTAAGCTAAGGACCTACGAGCTGCGAAATGCGTTCACTGAGGCCGCCACACGCCTAGGATACGCTCTGCCTCGTAAAGAAGGAGACTCAATGACGGCCGTTAGCAAAGCAGTTCTCAACTTTCGGATGTTGGCGGTGGCCGGATTGATCGGCGTCTTATCAACGGCACCATCCCAACTATTGGCGCAAGCGCCGCTCGATCAGGCTTGGACCATCCTGCAGACTGGTGCGGAAAACAAAAGCAATGATCAGCAGGTCATAACCATGAGAGTGCTGCAGTTGATCCCCAACAATGCAAAAGCCGTGAGCCTCGCTGAGAAGGCCTTGCAGGATAAAGATACGGAGGTTCGTGGGGCAGCCGCACTCTCGCTTGGCAGAATGGCGGACAAGAGTGCCATCCCGCAACTAAAGGATGTAATCAAGAACGACAAGGAAGGCTCTGTGGTGCTTGCCGCCGCGAAAGCCCTGATTCAACTTGGAGATGATTCCGGATATGACGTGTACTACACGGTGGTCTCCGGGACACGCAAGTCCGGCCAATCACTAATGGGAGATCAGACCAAGGAGCTGAACCAGCTGCTGTCCAACCCGAAGGCGATGGAAAAAATGGCCTTTGAACAAGGGATGGGATTCGTGCCTTTCGGCGGAATCAGTTTGGCCGTGTATCAACGCGTTCAAAACAGCAAGGCGAAAGCTCCGGTTTTGAAAGCAACCTCTCTCAAGGTTCTCGCGCAAGATCCGGATCCTCGCTCGGGAAAGCTCATTGTTGCCTCGCTCAAGGATAAAGAGTGGCTAATCAGAGCCGCCGCCTATGACGCACTCGCGCGGCGTGGTGACGCCTCCGTACTGCCGGAGCTGAGCGATGGGCTGAAAGACGAAAAAATCGAGGTGAAACTTACAGCAGCCGCAGCAATCGTGCATCTCTCGACAATGTCGGGAAAGGCGGAGTGAGGCGCAAACTCATGTCTTAGGAGACGTCAATTGTACGTTCACGAAATTGTTTTAGAAACGCTGATGGCGAAGTTCCAAAGGTTAATCGTTCTCGCACTCGTTGGAATGCTCGCGGTCGTTGTGTTGTTGTCGACCGTGCATTTAGGCGTGCTGATCGGTCACGAGGTCTGGACGCCTCCGCGATTTCTAATTCGAGTGGAGGGACTGCTCGAGATTTTTGGATACTTTCTGCTGGTGCTAATCGGAGTGGAGTTGCTGGAAACGCTGAAAGCCTACTTGACCAAGGACGTGATTCACGTGCGCGTAGTCTTGGAGGTTGCGTTGATCGCGATGGCTCGCAAGGTCATTATCGCAGAGCCAAACATCATTCCAGGCTTCACCCTACTCGGGATTGCGGCCCTGATCCTGGCGCTCGCCGTTGCGTTTTACTTCGAGCAGCAGTCGAAACGACCCTTAGTACCTGGCGCGGAGCAAGATCACACGAATCGGCAGGAGTCACCGATCTCGATTTGACAACTTCTGAATTCTGGCGAAAACGCGAGAAGAAAAATCCCGCTGCGAGGCCGTGTCAATCGGCGCAATGCGTGATATTAAGCCGCTACCATGTGGTTCCTTACAGCGTATTTCACAAGTTCAGCGTTTGTCTTGGCTCCCAGTACTTCCATGATGCGGTATTTGTGATATGCGACTGTGCGGGTCGTCATACTCAGGATGCCGCCGATTTCCTTCATTACCTTGCCTTCGGCCAGCAACTGCAGTACTTGCCGCTGTCTGTCCGTGAGGCGTTCGCTTTCGTCGACCAGTTCCTTCTGCTCCCAACGCAAGCAGTCGACGTCGTTGCGCGATAGAGAACTTGAAAGATAGGTCTTGCCTCGCAATACGTCGCGAACGGCCATAACCATTTCCGACGAGGCACATGTTTTGAGCAGGTAGCCGGAGGCTCCGCGAACGAAGGCTTCGGCGGCTATTTCAGGGTCGGGGTTCATGGTCAGATACACCAACCTGACCGTGGGGAGCTTTGCTTTCACCTGTCGGCCGGCATCCAGGCCGTTCAGGATAGGCATGGCGATATCGAGCACGATCACATCCGGCTTCAGTTCTCCGGCAACGCGCACCAAGGCTCGACCATCTGCAACTACTCCGACCACATCAAACTCGCTCTCCAGAAGTTGTTTGCACAGTTCGGCTACTAGATTGTGGTCATCAGCAATAAGAATGCGAGGCCGGTTGCTCATGGTGGTTTTACCCTCTCACAGAACAAACACTTGGTTAAATAATTGCAAACCTTCAGGCCCACTAGGACTAGTTCCGCAAATACCTAAGCTGCAGTAGCACTCTCAAGCTGATTCAACTTGCTTTCTGGAATCGTAAACTGTGTCCGGCCGCAGACGAGACAGACCTCCAGCTTCGGGAACACCCAGACGCCGGACTCGTCCAGTCCCTTCCCGTCGGGAACGTGGATATTTATTTCTGCCCTTAACTCGGCTCGTCTTTCTGACCCGCATGATTTGCACGCCATAAGTCTCTCCAGATTTCTCCAGGTAGTGTCCCTGAATCCTGTCAACCATTCGCCGTCAAGAATTAGCTCTTTCATTTTTTCTTGCCGGCACATTGTTGGTCAGCTGCTGCATCGACCTCTCTCTTAAGAAGCCTGTGCAGCTTTGGCATCCCGCAGTATCACGCTACAAGAACTACCTTCCGAATAGTCTCCAGCACTTCCGCGCCGGAATCCGCTTTTCGGAAGTAAGCCGAACACCCTAATGCGTCGGCCGCGCTGCGTGCCTGAGGATCGTCATGACCGGTGATAAAGATGACAGGCGTTCGCCTGCCCTCGGCCGAGAGCCGCCGAGCGAGTTCTATGCCAGAAATTTCGCCAAGCTGGATATCGAGCACAAGGCAGCCGAACTGCGGATGCTTCGTGTCCGCCAGAAAAGATTCCGCCGAGTCATACGTAATCGGCTGAAGTCCCGCTGCACGTAATAGTCGGCCGAATGATCGGCAAATACTCTCGTCGTCATCAACAACTGCAACATAGGTTGGGGGGAGTTTGCTCATCGCGATCCGATGAGCAATATAGGCATGGGAAATGACGCCGTCTACTGCCCTTTGGGGAAGATCCGATGCCCTTTGGGGAAGCTCCGAACTGGTTCCTGAAAGATGCCAGCCTCCTGCGTCAGTCGAGTAAGTTCCGCCACGGACTGCACCTTCAATTTCGTAGTAATTGCGGTGCGGTGCAATTTCACTGTCCGCTCGTGGAGTCCCAGATCGCAGGCGATCTGCTTATTGAGTTGTCCCCGCACAACATGCGAAAGCACTTCGAGTTCGCGCTCTGTGAGCATCGCGAAGCGTGCGCGTAATTCACGCCGCTGTTCACGCGCTGCGCGCTCCCGTGCATCGCGGTCCAGGGCACGCCTCACGGCATCCAACAACATCTCTTTGGGGGCATTCTTTTCCAGAAAATCTTCGGCACCTGCGCGCATCGCTTTTACAGTCGAGGAAATATCTCCATGCCC